>Ga0190269_10000117_pt1 | contig 38778 bp, 35 predicted proteins | sample Popmic249IS_FD_133749 | JGI IMG/M metagenome (GOLD analysis project Ga0190269, IMG submission 133749) | Populus adjacent soil microbial communities from riparian zone of Blue River, Arizona, USA - 249 IS | ecosystem: Environmental > Terrestrial > Soil > Riparian zone | place: USA: Arizona... | reverse complement strand
CGCTGGTCACGAGGTCTCCGTGCAGATGGTTCTTCTTGGTCGAAAACCGTCTACCGGAGACCTCGTTACTTACCGGCTACCGACACGCCGGACTCCACAAGCGACTTCGACACACGCCCTAGGTCCTAGTCCGTGCGGACGGGGGCAGACGGGCCGGCTTCGATGCGGGAGGCGTGTCGGATGCCGTCTTCGACGGCGTCCAACGCCTCCGGGACGGAGGTGACGACGGTGAGCAGAGCGAGCGCCTCGGGGCGGACGAAGCCGCGGTCGGCAAGGGCGTGCAGCCAGGTGAGCAACCCGTCGTAGAACCCGTCGAGGTTCAGCAGGACGACGGGTTTGGCGTGCATGCCGAGGGAGCGGGACGTCCAGACCTCGAACACCTCCTCGAGCGTGCCGATGCCGCCGGGCAGGCCGAGGAACGCGTCGGCGCGGTCGTCCATCGCCGCTTTCCGCTCACGCATGCCGGTGGTCATGATGAGCTCGTCGGAGTCGAAGTCGGCGATCTCGCGGCTGCTCAACGCCTCGGGGATGACGCCGACCGTGGTCGTTCCTCCGGCGCGTGCGGCGGCCGCGACCGCACCCATCATCGAGACCCGGCCCCCGCCGGACACCAGCGTGTGCCCTCGGCGGGCCAGCTCGGTGCCGACCTCGGAGGCCAGCTCCACCAGCGCCGGGTCGATCGACGTGGACGACGCGCAGTACACGCAGACCGCAGCCACTCAGCCCTCCACCGGGGCTTCGTCGGCGCCGGTGGCGATCTCCGTGGAGAGGTTCTCGGCGGAGAGCACGGCCGCGACCGCCTCGTCGATGTCGTCCGTGAGCTGGATCAGGTCCAGGTCGTGGTCGGAGATCTTGCCGTCGGCGAGCATGCTCTGCCGCAGCCAGTCGACCAGGCCGCCCCAGTAGCGGGTGCCGATGAGGACGACCGGGAAGCGGGTGACCTTCCGCGTCTGCACCAGCGTGAGGGCCTCGAACAGCTCGTCGAGCGTGCCGAACCCGCCGGGGAGAACGCAGAACGCCTGGGCGTACTTCACGAACATCGTCTTCCTGGCGAAGAAGTACCGGAAGTTGACGCCGACGTCGACCCACTTGTTGAGCTCCTGCTCGAACGGCAGCTCGATGCCCAACCCGACGCTGACCCCGCCGGCCTCCGAGGCGCCTTTGTTGGCGGCCTCCATCGTGCCGGGACCGCCGCCGGTGATCACCGCGAAGCCGGCCTCGACCAGGGAGCGGCCGAGCTGCTCGGCGAGCTTGTAGTCGGGGTGGTCGACCGCAGTGCGCGCGCTCCCGAAGACGCTGACGGCCGGGCCGAGCTCGGCCAGCGCACCGAACCCCTCGACGAATTCGGACTGGATTCGCAGAACTCGCCACGTATCGGTATGGATGAAGTCCGCACGCCCGCTCGTGTTGTCGAGCAACCGCTGGTCGGTGGTACTCGTGGGGACCTGCCGACGGCGCAGCGTGACCGGCCCACGCTGACGTTCTGGACTACTCATGCTCGGAACGGTATCCCGACGACGGCGAACGCTAACCGGCGGTGAGGTAGCGGCGAAGTGCCTCTGTGGCGTCGGTGATCTTGCGGGTCTCGACGAATTCACCGGCCTGGTGAGCGAGGTCGGGGTCACCGGGGCCGAAGTTCACCGCCGGGATGCCGAGCGTGGCGAAGCGGGCCACGTCGGTCCAGCCGAGTTTGGCCTGGACGGGGGCTTGCACGCTCTCCACGAACCGCTCGGCGGCCGGTGCGCTCAGCCCGGGCAGCGCGCCGGGCGCGGAGTCGGTGATCTCGACGTCGTATCCGGCGAACACCTCGCGGACGTGCTGCTCGGCGTCCTTCTCGGTGCGGTCGGGAGCGAAGCGGAAGTTGACGGTGACGTCGCACCGGTCGGGGATGACGTTGCCGGCGACCCCACCGGTGATCGCGACCGCGTTGAGGCCCTCGCGGTAGCGGCAACCGTCGATCTCCACCGCCCTGGCCCGGTAGCCGTTGAGCGTCTCGAGGATCGCCGACGCCTTGTGGACGGCGTTCTCGCCGTGCCAGCTACGGGCGGAGTGGGCGCGCTTGCCATGCGTCGTGATCTTCGCGCGCAGCGTGCCCTGGCAGCCGCCCTCGACCGTGCCGTCGGTGGGCTCGAGGAGGATCGCGAAGTCGGCGCGCAGCCAGTCGGGGTGGTTGCGGCCGACCCTGCCCAGGCCGTTCTTGGCAGCTTCGACCTCCTCGTTGTCGTACGCCACGAACGTGAGGTCGAAGGCCGGGTCGTCGACGGTCGCGGCGAGGTGGAGCAGGACCGCGAGGCCGCTCTTCATGTCGGAGGTGCCGCAGCCGTACATCCGGTCGCCGTCCCGCCGGGAGGGGACGTTGTCGACGATCGGAACGGTGTCGAGGTGGCCGGCGAGGACGATGCGGTGGTCGCGACCCAGGTCGGTACGGGCGACGATCGTGTCGCCGTCGCGGTCGACGGTGTAATTCTTCAGGTTCGCGAGCGCGGACTCGACGGCGTCGGCGAGTGGGCCTTCGGTGCCGGAGACCGAGGGGAAGTCGACCAGGGCAGCGGTGAGGGCGATCGGATCGCCGGCGAGGTCCAGGGTCACGCCGCCACGGTAGTCGGTGGGGAGAGGTAGGCGGGCGGGCGGCGGCGACGCGGGGCTGGGCGGCGCGGGGCGGGGCTGGGCCGCGGGGCTGGGCCGCGGGGCGCTGCCTCCTCGGGACGGGGCGCCGCGGAGGCGGCGCGCTCGCTCGCGGGTGGGCAGGGTGCGCTCGATAGGGTGAGGACCGTGAGCATCTGGGGAGTGGGCCTCGCGACGGAGTTCGCCGGCCAGATTCTGGACGTGTGGTTCCCCACGGGGAAGTTGGGTGTGGGCGAGGCCGGGGTATCAGGTCTTGCGCCCGGCGTCGCGCGGCTGGACAAGGCTCAGGGAGAGGCCGCGCTCGGCTCTGAACTGGCGGGGGCGGTTGGGCCCGATCCGCTGCGCGGCGTCGAGGTGGTCGCGGTGTCCGTCGTCACGGACCTCGACGCGGCCCCGGTCGACGCCGCCGACGCGTACCTGCGCCTGCACCTGCTCTCGCACCGGCTGGTCCGCCCGCACGGGGTGAACCTGTCCGGCCTCTTCGGGGTGCTGGCGAACGTCGCCTGGACCTCCGTCGGGCCGGTGGCGGTCGCGGCGGTCGAGGACGTCCGGGCCCGCGCCCGGGCCGCGCGCACCCACTTCGAGGTGTACGGGGTCGACAAGTTCCCCCGGATGACCGACTACGTGGTGCCGTCCGGCGTGCGCATCGCCGACGCCGACCGCGTGCGGCTCGGGGCGCACCTGGCGTCCGGCACGACGGTCATGCACGAGGGCTTCGTCAACTTCAACGCCGGGACGCTCGGCTCGTCGATGGTCGAGGGCCGGATCTCGGCGGGCGTCGTCGTGGGCGACGGCTCCGACGTCGGCGGTGGCGCGTCGATCATGGGGACGCTGTCCGGCGGCGGTACCACCGTGATCTCGGTCGGCGAGCGGTGTCTGCTGGGCGCGAACTCCGGCCTGGGCATCCCGCTCGGGGACGATTCGGTGGTCGAGGCCGGGACGTACATCACGGCCGGTTCGAAGGTGACGCTGCCGGACGGGTCGGTCGTGAAGGCGGCGTCGCTCGCGGGGGCGGACGGTGTGCTGTTCCGACGGAACTCGGTGACGGGTGCCCTGGAGGCGGTGCCGCGAGCCGGCCGCTCCTGGGGCGGCCTGAACGAGGCCCTGCACGCCAACTGAGCACGGGCACCCCGCCGGGGCGGGCGCCAGAACGCGCGCGGGCGCCAGAACGCGCGCGGGCGCCAGAACGCGCGCGGGCGCCAGAACGCGCGCCCTGCGCCCCGCAGGGCCCGCGCCCTGCGGGACGCGGGGCCCCGCGTCCCGCAGGGCCGCGGGCCGGGGTGTTGGGGTGTGGCGACGAGAAACCGGGCTCGAATCGAGGAATTCGAGCCCGGTTTCTCGTCGTCAGAGCCCGCTTACTCGGCGAGACGTTTCACTGCGGCTGCGACGCGCTCGTCGGTGGCCGTGAGGGCCACCCGCACGTGCTGCCCTCCCGCGGGGCCGTAGAAGGCTCCCGGCGCCACCAGGATCCCCCGGTCCGCGAGCCACGCCACGGTGTCCCAGCACGGCTCGCCCCGGGTCGCCCACAGGTACAGCCCGGCCTCCGAGTGGTCGATCCGGAACCCGGCACCGGTCAGCGCGTCACGCAGGGCGACGCGCCGCACCGCGTACCGCTCGCGCTGCTCACGTACGTGCTCCACGTCGCCGAGCGCGGCGGCCATCGCGGCCTGCACCGGCTCCGGCACGATCATCCCGGCATGCTTGCGCACGGCCAGCAACTCGCCGACGATCCGTGGGTCACCGGCCACGAAGCCCGCTCGGTACCCGGCGAGGTTCGACCGCTTCGAGAGCGAGTGCACGGCCAGCAGCCCCGTCGCGTCGCCGTCGCTCACCTCGTCGGACAGGATCGAGACCGGCTCGACGTCCCAGCCCAGCTCGAGGTAGCACTCGTCGGAGACGACCACCGCGCCGCGCTCGCGTGCCCAGGCCACGACCTTGCGCAGGTGCGGCACGCCGAGCACCCGTCCGGTCGGGTTCGACGGCGAGTTGACCCAGATGGCAGCCGTCTTCCCCGGCCCGGCGGCGACCGTCGCGTCCGAGCGCACCCCGTTGGCCCCGGCCAGCCGGATGCCGACGTCGTAGGTCGGGTAGGCCAGCTCGGGGAAGAGCACCGTGTCCGCCGAGCCGAGGCCGAGCAACGTCGGCAGCCAGGCGACCAGCTCCTTGGAGCCGATCGTCGGGAGTACCCCGACCGACGCCGTACTACCGAGGCGTCGGCGAACCCAGTCCTGCACCGCATCGCGGAGCACCGTCGTACCAGCGGTCAGCGGGTAGCCAGGAGCGTCCGCCGCGGCGACCAACGCGTCCCGCACGACCGCGGGGGTCGGGTCGACCGGAGTGCCGACCGAGAGGTCGACGACACCGTCCGGGTGCTCCCGGGCCCGCTTCCCGTAGGGCGCCAGGGTGTCCCACGGGAAGTCGGGCAGGGAGGCGGACAGGGCGCCCGTCAGTGCTCACCTTCCTGCGGCGGGAGAGCAGCGACCAGCGGCGCGTCGTGCTTGATCAGCCCGAGCTTGGACGCGCCGCCCGGCGAACCGATCTCGTCGAAGAAGACGACGTTCGCGTTGTAGTACTCGCGCCACTCTTCCTTCACGTCGTCCTCGTAGAAGATCGCCTCGACCGGGCACACCGGCTCACAGGCGCCGCAGTCGACGCACTCGTCGGGGTGGATGTAGAGCATCCGCTCCCCTTCGTAGATGCAGTCGACGGGGCACTCCTCGATGCACGCCTTGTCCTTGACATCGACGCAGGGCTCGGCGATGACGTACGTCACGTAGGTAGTCCTTCCAGGCGCGGTGGCGGCTTCGCCTTCGGATCGTTGCGGCAGAGTTCGAGTTCAGACGAGCTACCGCCCTAGCGGTATCTAGTATCGCTGCCTGCAGCTCGGGGATGCAGAGGTGGGTCAGATGTCGCTCAGCCCGACGGACGTCGGTCACCGGGTCGTCGTGCGGAGGGTCGTCACCGGCACCGACGCAGGACGCCCCCAGTTCGGCGACGTTCTGGGGGAGCTTATCGAGCTGGACGCTGAACACCAGCGGGTAGTGGTGAGAACCGCACGCGGCGACGTGGTGGCGGTCCCGGTGGCCGACGTCGTGGCCGCGAAGCGCGTTCCGCCGCGCCGGGCGCGCCCGGTCGACGTCGACGACCTCGAGCTGGAGCGGATCGCGGCGCTGGGGTGGCGCGGGCTCGACGTGGAGAACCTGGGCGGGTGGCTGTTGCGGGCGGCCGGGGGGTGGACCGGCCGATCGAACTCGGTGCTGCCGCTCGGCTCCCCCGGGCTGCCGCTCGACGCCGCGCTGGAGTACGTCCGGGGCTGGTACCGGGCCCGGGACCTGGCGCCCACGATCCAGCTGCCGCTGCCGGCGCTCGCGGAACTCGAGGAAGCGCTCCGGGAGCGTGGCTGGACCGATCGGTGGGGTGCGCTGGTGCTGGTGGCCGGCGTCGGCGCACTGCGGGCCGCGCAGCTGGCGGTGCCGGGGCTGCCGCCGGTGACGGTCGCCGAGTCGCCCGATCCGGCCTGGCTCGCGGCGTACCACTACCGCGGCGGCGCGCTCCCCGCGGTCGCGGCGGACGTGCTCCGGGTCGCCGACTCACCGGGCTTCGCCTCCGTGCGTCTGGACGGGGTGCCGGTGGCCATCTGCCGCCTCGCGGTGGACGAGGGGTGGGTGGGCGTCACGGCGGTCGAGGTCGACCCCGCGCACCGTCGGCGGGGGTTCGCCACGCACCTGCTGGCCGGTGCGGTGGAGTGGGCAGCCGCTCGCGGCGCCCGGGGCGTCCACCTGCAGGTCGACTCGGACAACGCACCGGCGTTGGCGGTGTACGAGAAGCTCGGCTTCCGCCGGCACCACCACTACCGCTACTTCCGCCCCGCCGACGCATAGGCCACCGGGACGGGTCGCGCCCGAACGGCGCGACCCGGCTGCCCTCTCAGCGCTGGGCGCCGGTGCGCTTCTGCTGCGCACCCTTCTTCGCCGGCCCCGCCCCACCGGCCCCCGCCCCGCTGGCCTTCGCCCCGCTCGCCTTGGCCCCGCCCGCCTTGCCCGGCTGGGCCTTCTTCGCGGACTTCCCCGGCCGGGCCGCCTTCGCAGGCAGCTTCACCTGGGCCGCGTAGGCGGCCCACGCCCGGCTCTTCGGGTCGAGCCCGAACGCGATCGTGAGCAGCACCCCGATCGCCGCGCCGACGGTCAGCGCGCCGACGCACACCAGCCACTGCAGCATCCACTGCAGAACGCCGGCGCCGAACGGCGTCGCACCGGACACGAACGGGCCGACCAGCGTCACCAGCAGCGACGTGAGGAGGATGTCGAAGAACAGGTCACCGGCGGTGACGGCCAGCAGGTACCGCCGGGCGGTGAGGAAGCCCACGACCGCGATGACGACGCCCATCGCCACCAGCGATGTCAGCGCCGTGGTGAACTCGACCTTCTCGCTGGCCCCGCTGGCGAGGCGCAGCGCCAGCCGCGCACCGAAGTTCACCAGCACGAGAGCCGCGACGACGACCCCGATCCGGACCCACCTGTTCCGCACTTCCGACCTCCCACGAACCGCTATCGACGGAACGTTAGGGCACGACGCCGCCGCCGCGCGCCGGATTCATCAGGTCCACAGGACGTCGTGACCTCGGCAGGACCACGGTCACCGCCAGTGTCGCGACGATCGTCAGCATGCCGACCAGCAGCACGCCGTACCCCACCCAGGTGCCGGGTACGACCAGGTCGCCCTCCGACGTCCGGGAGGAGAGCGGAAAGATCGCCGCGAACCAGGCCACTGCCGGGACGATCGTCGCGCCGGGCACTCCGGACCCGTACCGGGTGATCGAGAGGCCGAGCACGATCCCGACCACGATGATCGCCCAGCTGACCGGGGTAGTGACGCCACCGATGCGGAACGGCGTCAGGAACGCGGCGATCAGTTCGGTGGCCACCGTGATCACGGTGCCCACCAGGACCGCCGCGATGCGCAACGCCCACTCGGCAGGAGCATCAGTCACCCACGGAGCGTACTCACACGCCCGCGAACAGATCGTCCTCCCAGCCGTGGGGGTCGGTGCCGGGACCGGCCTGCCCCACGGCCCGGATGTAGTACTCCACCCCGACCGGCTCCACGCCGAGGTTCTCGGCCAGCACGTGCAGCCACGTCCCCGGGTCGACCTGCGTCGCGTGTGCCCGCATCGCGGCCTGCTTGGCCGACGCGTAGGCCGACGCGTCGATACGCGCGCCGAGCTTCTCGTCGGGCGTGACGAACGGCAGCGCGTCGACGTCGCGCTCGCCGGCGAACGGGTTCTCCGCCGACGTCGCGAACTGCTCGATGCCGCGCGCCAGCAGCGACCGTGGCTCGCTCGGCCAGTAGACCTTCGACACCCGCCAGGTGTCGGCCGCAAGCTCGATCGCGCGCATCGTCACGCGGTGTGCCTGGATGTGGTCGGGGTGGCCGTACAGGCCGTCCGGGTCGTAGGTGATGACGACCTGCGGCCGAACCTCCCGGACGACGGCCGCGAGCTGCTCGGCCGCCTCCGCGACCGAAGCACGCCAGAACGCTCGCGGGTGCTCGTTCTGCGGCGTGCCGATCATCCCGCTGTCGCGGTAGCGCCCGGCCCCACCGAGGAACCGGTGGTCGGTGACGCCGAGCGCGGCCATCGCGCGCGCCAGTTCGCCGATCCGGTAGCCGCCCAGCTGGTCGGCCCGGTCGGCGGCGAGCCCGGCCAGCGCCGGCACCAGTATCTCGCCCTCTTCGCCGAGCGTGCAGGTGACGAGCGTGACGTGGGCGCCTTCGGCGGCGTACCGGGCCATCGTGGCGCCGGTGGTGATCGTCTCGTCGTCCGGGTGCGCGTGCACCAGCAGGAGTCGTCGCTCGGCCAGGCTCATACGTCAAGCGTACGGGCGGCGGACCCAGTGGCAGGATGGCGTCGTGAGTACGCAGACCGATCAGGCCACGTCGTTCCCGCGGCTGGCCGCCCGGACCCGGACGTTCACGCTCGGCGCACCCCGCACGGTCGCCGTCTCCCGCGACGGGGAGCGGGTGGTCTTCCTGCGCTCCTCCGGACCGACCGACCCGGTGCACGCGCTGTGGGTGCTCGACGTCGCGACCGGCAGCGAGCGCATCGTCGCCGATCCGCGCGCGCTGCGCGACACCGACGAGGAGAACCTGCCGCCGGAGGAGAAGGCGCTGCGCGAGCGTCGTCGCGAGAGCGGCGGCGGCATCGTCTCCTACGCCACCGACGAGCACACCCGGATCGCCGTCTTCGCACTCGGCGGCGCGCTGTACCGGATCGGGTTGCTGCCCGGTGACGACCCGACCCCGACCGAGCTCCCGGTCGCCGGCCCGGTTCTGGACCCCCGCCCGGCCCCGAGCGGCGAGCGCGTCGCCTACGTCACGGGCGGAGCACTGCACGTGCTCGAGCAGGTGGACGGCGCCTGGACCGACCGCACGCTCGTCGCGGAGGAGGGCGTCACCTGGGGCGTCGCGGAGTTCGCGGCCGCCGAGGAAATGAACCGCTTCCGCGGTTACTGGTGGTCGCCGGACTCCGAGCGTGTGCTGGCCGCGCGGGTGGACGAGTCACCGGTCGGCACCTGGTACATCGCCGACCCGGCGCAGCCGGGGCGTGCGCCTGCCACGATCCGCTATCCGCAGGCCGGCAGCCCGAACGCGCTGGTCAGCCTGCACGTGCTGCCGCTGTCCGGTGATCGGCTGGACCTGTCCTGGGACGCCGACGCCTACCCCTACCTGGTGACCGCCGGCTGGGACGACAGCGGCTGCCCCCTGTTCACGGTGATAGACCGCCGCCAGACCGAGGCACTGGTCCTCGGCGCCGACCCGGACACCGGCGAGCTCACCACCCACACGCGAGCCACGGGTTCCCCGTGGCTGGAGGTCCTGCCGGGCACCCCAGCGTTGCTCGGTGACGGTCGCCTGGTGCTCGGCTCAGACCAGGGCGACGCCCGGCGGCTGGTCGTCGGCGGGGTACCGGCCACTCCGCCCGGCCTCTACGTCCGGCGCTACGTCGGGCAGGACGGCGGCGACGTCCTGGTCGAGGGCACGGAGGACGCACCCGAGCAGAACCACGTCTACCGGGTGAGCGCCGACGGCACGGCGCACCGCCTCACCGAGGGCGTGGGCTGGTTCAGCGGCGCGTCCGGCGGCCCGACCCGGGTGGAGATCCGGCGGACGCTGGAGACGACCGGCGTCGCGTACGTCGTCCGCCGGGACGGGCTGGCCGACCACACGCTGGCCTCGTCGGCCGCGACGCCGCCGTTCGTGGCATCGCCGTCGCTGAGCCGGGTCACCGACCGGCGGCTGCCGGCCGCCGTGCTCTACCCGCGCGACCACGTGCCGGGTACTCGCCTCCCCGTGCTCATGGACCCGTACGGCGGTCCGCACCACCAGGAGGTGATGGCCGCGGGGGCGATGTGGCTGGAGCCGCAGTGGTGGGCAGACCAGGGGTTCGCGGTCGTGGTCGTCGACGGCCGCGGCACGCCGGGCATCTCGCCATCGTTCGAGGCCGCGATCCGTCTCGATCTGGCCGGCCCCGTGCTCGACGACCAGGTCGACGGGTTGCTGGCGCTGGCCAAGGAGCACCCGGACCTCGATCTCGACCGGGTCGGCATCCGCGGCTGGTCGTTCGGTGGGTACCTGGCCGCGCTGGCGGTGCTCCGGCGTCCGGACGTGTTCCACGCCGGGATCGCGGGCGCGCCGGTCACCGACTGGGTGCTGTACGACACGTTCTACACCGAGCGCTACCTCGGGCTGCCCGACGAGCAGCCCGAGGCCTATCGACGCTCGTCGCTGATCGAGGACGCCGGGAAGCTGTCCAGGCCGCTGCTCATCGTCCACGGCCTGGCCGACGACAACGTCGTGGCGGCACACACGCTGCAGCTGTCGTCGGCGCTGCTGGCCGCGGGCCGCCCGCACGAGGTGCTCCCGCTCACCGGCATCACCCACATGGCCACCGACGAGACCGTCAAAGAGAACCTGCTGCTGCTCCAGCTCGACTTCCTCCGCCGCTCCCTGGCGCGGTGAGCCCACGAGCCGCCTTTGCTCGAACATGGAGCCCGTCCAGGGCGGGGCTGCCGATCGGGCGCGACGACGCCGCGTATGCGTTGATACTCAAGCCGTCGCGCCCGCTCGGCAGCGTCGTCCTGGGCGTGTCGCCTACGTCTCCGGGAAGTGGCAGGCGGCCAGGGAGCCGCCACGCTTCGGCGTGAGCGGCGGGGCCTCCTGCGCGCACCGCTCCTGCGCCTTCCAGCACCGGGTCCGGAACCGGCACCCCGACGGCGGGTCGAGCGGTGTCGGCACGTCACCGGTCAGCCGGATCCGCTTGGAGTCGGCGTTCCCGAGCCGCGTGACGTCCGGCACCGCCGACAGCAGCGCCCGGGTGTACGGGTGCGACGGGCGCTCGTAGATCGCCTCCCGGTCACCGATCTCGACGATCTTCCCCAGGTACATCACGGCGATGCGCTGGGAGAAGTGCCGGACGACGGCCAGGTCGTGCGCGATGAACAGGAACGCCAGGTCCAGCTCGCTCTGCAGCTTCCGCAGCAGGTTGATGATCTGCGCCTGGATCGAGACGTCCAGGGCCGACACCGGCTCGTCCGCGACGATGAACCGGGGCTGGACGACCAGCGCCCTGGCGATCCCGATCCGCTGGCGTTGACCACCGGAGAACTCGTGCGGGTACCGGTTGTAGTGCTCGGGGTTGAGCCCGACCAGTTCCAGCATCTCCTGGACGCGCTTCTTCCGCCCGCCCGGCGGGTCGATGCCGTTGACGTTCAGCGGCATCTCGACGATCCGGCCCACGGTGTGCCGCGGGTTCAGCGACGAGTACGGGTCCTGGAAGATGATCTGCATGTCCTGACGCAGCTGGGTCAGTGCCCGGCCGCGCGCTTTCGTCACGTTCTTGCCCTCGAACGTGATCTCCCCGGCCGTCGCCTCGAGCAACCGGATCACCATCCGGCCGGTCGTCGTCTTGCCGCAGCCGGACTCTCCGACCAGGCCCAGCGTCTCGCCGGCCGCGACGTCGAAGTCGACGCCGTCGACGGCGCGCACCACGGCCTTGCCGCCGCCCAGCCCGCCGCCGACCGGGTAGTGCTTGGCCAGCCCGCGGACCGAGAGCAGCGCGTCCTTCCGAGGGGGTTCCCCGCCGGGGACCCTGGCTTCCTCGGTCACCTTCACGTCGGTCTTGCTCACAGCGCCACTCCGGCTTCCGCGATGTCCCGCTGGTAGATCTCACGCCGGCGGTCGGCCGGCAGGTGGCACGCGACCAGGTGCCCGGCGTCGTCCAGCACCGGCAGCAGCTCGGGCACGTCGGTGAACGAGCGGTTGCCGTTCTGCCCGGCGTACGGGCAACGCGGGTGGAACGCGCACCCGCTCGGGCGGTTCAGCAGGCTGGGCGGGCTGCCCTTGATCGGCACCAGGTCGGCTTCGGCGTCCCCGTGCAGCGACGGCACCGAGTTCAGCAGGCCCCAGGTGTACGGGTGCTGCGGACGCCGGAGCACCTGCTCGACGGTGCCCTTCTCGACGGCGCGCCCGGCGTACATCACGAGCACGTCGTCGGCGATCTGGCTGATCACGCCGAGGTCGTGGGTGATGATGACGACCGCCGAGTGGAACTCGCGCTGCAGGTCCTCGAGCAGGTCGAGGATCTGCGCCTGGACGGTCACGTCGAGCGCGGTGGTCGGCTCGTCGGCGATCAGCAGGTCGGGGTCGTTCACCAGCGCCATCGCGATCATCGCGCGCTGCCGCATACCGCCGGAGAACTCGTGGGGGTAGCTGTCGACCCGCTTGTCCGGCCGCGGGATACCGACCCGGTCGAGCATCTCGATCGCGCGCGTGCGAGCGACCTTCTTCGACGCCTCGGGGTGGTGGATCCGGTACGCCTCGACGATCTGGCGCCCCACCGTGTAGTAGGGGTGCAGCGCGGACAGGGGGTCCTGGAAGATCATGGCCATCGTCTGGCCGCGCAGCTTCCGGACCTCCTCCTCCGGACAGCCGACGATCTGGCGTCCGCCGACCGTGATGCTGCCGGTGATCGTCGCGCGCTGGGCGTCGTGCAGGCCCATGACGGCCATGCTGCTCACCGACTTGCCGGAGCCGGACTCACCGACGATGCCGAGCGTCTGCCCGCGGCGGACGCCGAAGCTCACGCCGTCGACGGCATGCACCACGCCGTCCATCGTGGAGAACGAAACCTTGAGGTCCTCGACGCGGAGGAAGTCCTCCGCGTCCGGCGACGAAGATTCAGTGTTGGTCATCCGAGCCTCACCCGCGGGTCGATGTAGGCGTAGAGCCAGTCGACGATGACGTTCGTCAGGACGATGAAGAACGCGGCCAGCAACACCGTGGCCATCACCACCGGCAGGTTGAGCTGCCGCGCGGCTTCCGCGGCGACGAATCCGACCCCCGGCATGCCGAACACGTTCTCGGTGATCACTGCACCGCCGAGCGAGACGCCCAGGTCGAGGCCGAAGATCGTGACGATCGGCGTGATACCGGCTCGGAGCGCGTGCCGAAGGTAGACCTGGCGCGCGGGAAGGCCCTTGGCCTTGGCGGTCCGGACGAAGTCCTCGGACAGCGTCTCGAGCATCTGGGCGCGGGTGAGCCGGGCGTAGATCGCCGAGTTGAGGAAGGCCAGCGTCGTCCAGGGCAGCAGCATCCCGACGAACCAGTCACCGAGGTTCTCGAACGGACTGGTGTAGGACGGTGAGGGAAGCCATTTGAGGGTGTAGACGAACAGCACCTGGAGCAGCAGGCCGACGAAGTAGATCTGCAAGGAGGCTCCGGCGAGGGCGAAGCTGATCGCTGACCGGTCCACCCAGGTGCCTCTGCGTAGTGCGGAGATGAAGCCGAGCGAGACACCCAGCAGCGCCCAGGAGACGGCCCCGCCGAGCACGATCGAGATCGTCACCGGGAGCGCACGCCCGATGATGCTGGACACGGCCTCGCTGCTCCGGAACGACCAGCCCAGACACGGAGCGTGGCACTCGATGGCGGTCTCGCCCTCGCCGATCGTCCGGCCGACGACGATGCCCTTCATGTACTGCCCGTACTGGATCAAGAGCGGCTGGTCGAGGCCGAGCTGCTTCTCGATGTTCTGCACCTGGGCGGGGCGGCAGTCGCGACCGCACTGCAGCTCGGCCGGACTGGTCGGAACCGCGAAGAACATGAAAAACGTCAGGACGCTCACGCCGAACAACGTCAGCAACGCGAGGGACCCTCGCCGGAGGATGAACCGGGCCACGTGCCTCTCCCACCAAGGTTCCGCGAGCCGGGGAGCCGCGGAGCTACTTCCCCGGCGTACCGGGGAACCGACCTGGTCCGGTCGGCCGCCGACGTCGACGGCCGACCGGACCAGCGGGAACTACTTGACGTACAGGTTGTTCAGACCCGAGTTGCCGTACGGCGCGCTCAGGTAGATGCCGCCGATCTTCGAGCCGTACAGGGTCGTCTGCTTGTCGTAGATGACCGGGATGGTCGGCGCCAGGCGGGTCATGATGTCCTTGTCCAGCGCCGCCCAGGCCTTGTCCTGCTCGGTCAGGACGGAGAGCGCCAGGATCCGGTCGATCTCCTTGTTGACCTGCGGGTCGTTCAGGTAGGCCGTGTTGTTGTTGCCCTCGGGAACGATCCGCTCACCGTCCCAGAGCGGCGGGATCACGGTGCCGCCGCCCGGCCAGTCCGAGCCCCAGCCGTACATGTACATGTCGAACTGGTTGTTCTTCTTTCCGATGACCGTGTAGTACTGGTCCTCGTCGATCGGCTGGATGTTCAGGTTCACGCCGACCTGCTGGAAGCTGCTCTTCAGGAACGCGGCGACCGCCTGGTTGCGCTCGGTGTTCCGGTAGCCGTAGGTCAGGTTGATCTTCTTGCCACCGAGCAGCTCCTTGGCCTTCTCGATGTTGCCGTTCGTGCCACCGTCGTAGGCGTTGTACTTCTCGTAGCCCGACGTGGTCGGCGACAGCAGCGTCGTGCCCGGGTCACCGGCGTAGGAACCCCACACCTTCAGCAGACCCTGGCGGTCGATCGCGTAGTTCAGCGCCTGGCGGAGCTTCAGGTCCGTCACTCGCTGGGTGTTGAAGTTGATCATCCAGACGAACTGGGTCGGGCCGGTGAGGATGCGCTCCTTGGCCTGCTGGGCGGCCTTCGGGTAGACGCTCGCCGGAATCGTCATGTCCTGCATCGTCAGCGACGTCTTCGCGGCACCGGCGTCGGAGATCAGCAGCTCGCTGGCCTGCTCCGCGGTCCGGGTGAAGTCGATGACGTACGAGTCCGGGTAGTTGTGGCGAGCCGGGTCCGTCTTCGGGTCCCAGTACTCGTTCCGGACCAGCACCATCTTCTGGGTGCGGTTGTACGTCTGGATCTTGTACGGGCCGGACGAGAACGGCCGGTTGTCGTACTGGATCTTCGTGTCCCGCGCCGCCGGCACCGGCGACGAGGTGCTCATCGCCATCATGAACGGGGTGTCGGCGTGCGGCTCCGGGAAGTTGAAGATGATCGTCTTCGCGTCCGGCACCTGCACGTTCGGCGGAATCTTCGAGCCACCGTTGTACGGGCCCTTGTACTTCGCGTTGTAGTCGGCGCTACCGGCCAGCCACTGCTGGAGGTAGTGCGGACCGTTCGGCAGGTCCGGGCTGAACGAGCGGGCGATGCCGTACGCGACGTCCTGCGCGGTGATCGCCGAGCCGTCCTCGTACTTGAGGCCGTCCTTCAGCGTGTACTTCCAGGTCTTGCCGCCGTTGGACTCCTCACCGGTGTTCGTGGCGAGGTCACCCACGACCTCCAGCTTGCCGTCGCCGTTCTCCCGGTACTGGGTCAGCGTCCGGTAGAGCAGGTTGGAGCCGGTGGTCTGCGCCGGGACGACGTAGACCTGCTGCGGGTCGAGGTGCTCGTAGTCGCCGCTCGTGTAGATCGTGACGGTGCCGCCTTCCTTGGCACCGGGCACGTCCGGGGCGGGCCCGTCGGAGTTCTCGGCGAGCACCGCGGTCTGGGTGGCGGCCTCCTGCTTGTCACCTCCGCCGTCGTCGTTGTCGCCGGTGTTCTTCGTACAGCCGGTGGCGGCGAGCGTCACGGCGAGTACGCCCACGGTCAGAAGTCTCGTCGGTCGTCGCATCGTTGCGCGTCTCCTCCCCGCGGCGCCCGCAGGCACCCCCGTGAATTCCGAACGCGGGCCAGCGTAGGGCCGAACGCCGTCCCGCGTTACCGAAGACGATCAACTGAACACGCGGCGCGACGGGCTATCCGGGGAATAGATAGCAAATCGTGTCCTGATCAGACTCGCGCGGCCGCCTGGCGGTGCGGCATCGCCGTGCACGCGCAGTCGGGGACGGCGTACCGGGTGCGGACGAGTTCGGTCCCGCCGAACGTCACCGCGGCCTCGAACACGTGGTACCCGCAGAACTCGTCGGTGCCGAGGTACTCGGTGGCGAGGTCGGCGTGCGCGGGAGGCCGGCCGTCGCCGGCGCGGACCTCCAGCTCCCGCAGCCCGCACTGGTGGACGGCGGCCAACGCAGCGGGGAGCTGGTCTGCCGCCACCACCCAGCGTGGTTGCCCGTCGACCCGGTAGAGCAGGTACAGGACGTCTGGCATGGCTACCTTCTTCGGCTCGTGCGGTGCCCCCCTGCCCTACACGGAGCGCGACGCCTCCCTGTTCAGCGTGGATCTCCTCCCTTTCGCCCCACCGAGCCCAGCGGCACCGCCGTCCCCGGCAGTGACCTCGGCAACATCGACTCAGAGTGCGCGCCGCCCCGCCGACGACAACGCCGGGACGACGAAGGGGGTGGAGCCGGTGGACGGCACGTCGGGCGATGCGCTACGGGAATCCACGGCGGCACTGCGTGCGCTGGTGGAGGCGAGCGCCGACATCGAGGCGTTCGTGAGGTTGATCGACGGCGTCGCGGCCCAGACCAAGCTGCTCGCGCTCAACGCGTCGGTCGAGGCCGCACGCGCCGGAGCCGCCGGGCTCGGCTTCGCGATCGTCGCGACCGATGTCAAGGAGCTGGCGAAGCGGACGGCGGACGGCAGCGACTCGATCCGGCGCTGCGTCGACGCGCTCCGTACCCGCAGCCGGGAGGCCGAGGAGGCGCTGGCTCGGCTGGGCTGATCGCCACAGTGACACCAAAGGATGCCAACGAACTCGCTCAGAGTACGTACGGTCGTTCTCTGAGTTAGCTACGGTGGGTCTCCCTTCGTCCGGCCCTCCGGCCGGACGCACGGTCGGCGCAGCGCAGCGGGATCGAGGAGGCGAACCTATGTCGGGCGTCGTCCTCCCCGTGGCCTACTGCGCCGCGGCACTCGTCGCCGGTGTCACCGCCGCGGCCGCCCACCGGGTTCGTGCGGTCGTTCCGGCCGGGACGCCACTGTTCGTGGCCACCGCCGGAAGCGCCTGCTGGTCGGTGGCGGCGGCCGTCACCGCTCGGGTCGACGACTCCACCTGGGTGCCGCTGCTGGCCTCGGTCGGCGTCGCCGGGCAGTGTCTGATCGTGCTGGGCTACCTCGGCGTCTCCGAGGTCGTCGCCGGGCGCACCTGGCGGCCGAGCCGCCGGGTCGCACTGCTGCTCTGCGTCGAGCCGGCGCTGGTGGCGGCGGCGCTCCTGACCGATCCGTGGCTCCACCTGCTCTTCGACGGTGTCCACCGGGGGGCGGACGGCTCCTGGCAGGTCGGGTTCGGCGGCGTCTACCTGCTGCACATCGCGTACAACTACGTGGTGGCGCTCTCCGGCGCCGCCCGCGGAATCCGCGACGCCCACCGGCGCGCGGGGTTCACGCCCCGGGTGACGTGCTGGCTCGTCGGGATGACCGCGCCGCCGCTGGTCGCGAACGCCGTCGGCATGCTGGTGCTGCGCGACATCGACGTCACGCTGCTCGGCACGATCATCAGCGGTGTGATCGCCTACAGCGCGCTCACCCGGCGGTCGCTCGAGCTGCTCCCGGTCGCCCGCGCCCACCTGGTCGACACGCTCGCGGACGGGGTCGTCGTCGTCGACCGCTACGGCTACGTCGCGGACGCGAACGCGGTCGGCAAGGAGATGATCGTCGGCACCGCGCCGTGGATCACCGACCCGATCGGGGTCGAGCTCGACTCGATCGACCCGACGTTCCCTCCGCTCGCCGAGGTCGACGCCGACTTCGTCTTCGTGTCCGAGCGCCTGGAGCGGGAGCTGGAGATGCGCACCCGGGTGCTGCACGACCGCAGCGGCGCGTTCGCCGGCTGGGTCGTGATCGCCCGCGACGTCACCGAGTACCGCTCCCAGCAACGGGCACTGGAGGCCGCCAACCAGCGGCTGCGCGAGCAGATCGCGACGATCGACCGGCTCCGCGCCGACCTCGCCGAGCAGGCGCTCCGGGACGCGCTGACCGGCCTGCACAACCGGCGGCACCTGATGAACGCGCTGGCCGCCGCGGAGCGCGAGCACACCGGCCCGCTCAGCGTCGCGCTCGTCGACGTCGACCACTTCAAGCAGATCAACGACCGCTACGGGCACGCGGCGGGTGACCGGGTACTGGTCGCGGTCGGTCAGCTGCTCGCGTCCGGCGCCGGCCCGTCCGACGTGCTGGTCCGCTACGGCGGCGAGGAGTTCGTGCTGCTGCTGCCCGGCGTGACCGGTGACGCCGCGCACCAGCGGGTCGACGGCTTACGACGGCGCGTGGGTGCCGCACCGCTGGAGATCGCCGGCCGGACGGTGGCGGTCAGCTTCAGCGCGGGGATCGCGTCCGGGGTCGATCCGGTCGACGGCGACGCGCTGCTGGAAGCCGCCGACCACGCCCTGTACGCGGCGAAACGCAACGGCCGGGACCGGGTGGAGATCGCTACGTCCGTGCGGTGACCCGGCGCCGCGGGACGGCCCTCGTCGCGCCCGAGGTCACCCGGCGGTTGCTCGCGACGCTGGCCGGCCGCCGCACACCCGACCGGCACCGGCTCACGCTGCCCGATCCGCTGACCGGACGCGCGGCGGACGTGCTGCGGGCGCTGGCCGAGGGCTGGTCTAACGCCGAGATCGCGGCCGCGCCGAGCGTCTCGGTCGAGACCGTGCGGGCCCACGTGAAGCGGGTGCCGGTCGAGCTCGGCGTCCGCGACGCACCCAGGCGGTCGTCCGGGCGTACCGGACCGGGTACCTGGGCACCGAACCGTGACCGGAGCGCGGTCACAGCTGATTCTTGGTTTTCGGAAGGCATGATCGGAGGGTCGGTACCGCCTTCGATCGGGAGCGAAGCAGCACGGTGGACGAGAACCGAGCACGTCGTGTGGTCGACGCCCTCCGGGACCGGGGCGTCGACGCCTTTGCGGCCAAGGTCAGCGTCTACCAGTTCGGGGTGGGCGTGAACCTGTCGGAGGGCCGGCAGGCGATCTGGGACTCCGACGGCACGGCCGGGCTGGAGGCCCAGGTGATGCGGAACGGGGTGCTGGTGGGGTTCGTGCCGACGATCGAAGGCTCGGAGTACTTCGACGAGGCGCAGACCATCGATGCGATCGTCCGCACCGACTACGACCAGCCGATCGCCCGGCGAATGGCGACCGCGCCGCCGCTGGCCGCACCGCTTCCCCGGCCCGGCGGGGTGTTCCGGCGTTTCTTCGACGGGTTCCGCTACCGCTGAGACCCGCGCACCGCGGGTCGTGGCGCGCCCGGCACCGGCAGCTGCTCGGCCGCCCGGTAGTGGGCGGCGGCGTCCTCCGCGCGGCCCAGGGCGGTGGCCAGGTCGCCGAGGTAGCCGGCGACGGGGCCGAGCGTGAGCAGCCCGCTACCGGCGCCCGCGAGCTCGCCGGCCGCGGGCAGGAGCGCGGTGTAGAGGCGCTCGATCCGCGGGCGGTCGCCGGTCCGGAGGGCGTCGAGTGCCTGCAGCGCGGTGCGGGCCTCGTAGAGCAGGTCACGCGGCGAGTCCGGAACCGGCGTGCCGTGGCCGGCCGCGCGCAGCAGCGGGCGGCACCACGGTTCGTAGGCACCGAAGTCGGCGCCGGCGAGTGCGTCGAGCGGCTCACCGAGCCGGATCGCCTGGCAGAGCAGCGCGAACGGCAGTGTGCCGTTCGCCATGCCGGTCATGCCGGTGCGGGCGAGCCGGGCGGCGGCCGCCCGGTAGCGGGCCCCGGCCTCGGTGGCGCGCCCGGCCACGGACGCGCGCAGCGCCCGGTACCAGCCGGTGAAGACCTCGACCATCGGCGACCCGTACCGCTCCCCGAGCCGGTCGACGGCGTCCGCGTGCTCGTCGGCGGCGGCGAAGTCCGCGAGCGCGGACCGGGCCTGCAGCAGGATCAGGTGACCGAGGATCTCGAACGTCGGCAGCTCGGCGCGGCGCGACAGCTCGACCAGCTCGCCTCCGATGCGGGCCCGCTCGGCGGCGAGGCCCGCACGCCCGAACGACTGCATGAACGCGGCGTTGAGCGCGAACGCGAGCACCCGCGGATCGCCGAGCCCGCGGGCGAGCGCCTCCGCCTCCCTGGCGGCCTCCCCCGCGCGGGAGCCACCGGCGCTGCGCAGCTCGAGCGCGAGGGTGGCGAGCAGGCGGCTGCGGTCGGCGATCCGCTCGGCCGGTAGCGCGGCCAGGGTCCGCTCGGTCACCGCGGCGATCCGCCCGGCGAGCGCGGGGTCGTCGTGCTCGGTCCAGATCGCCGGGACGTCGAACGCGCCGATCACCCGTGCGGTCAGGACGGGGTCGCCGAGCTCGTCGGCGAGCGCGATCGCCTCGGCGCGGCGGTGGCGGGCCGGTGCCAGCTCGCCGATCACCGCCAGCGCGCGCACCTCGCCCATGATGAGGTCGAGACGGGTACGCACGCCGCCCCGGATCCGGTCGGCGGCACCGCCCCCGTCCGGGCCGCTTCCGTCCGGGCCGGTCGGGTCCGAGCCGGTCGGGTCCGGGCCGGTCGGGTCCGGGCCGCACCCGTCCGGGCCGGTCGGGCCCGGCGAGGTGGTGAGGCGGTCGAACGCGGTGAGCGCGGCGTTCCAGAAGCGCGCGGCGTCGGAGGGTGCGGCACGCCGCTCGGCCCGCTCGGCGGCGGCACGCGCGTAGCGGTAGGCCGGCTCGGCCGTCTCGGTGCTGTCGGCGAGCGCGTAGTGGTGGGCCAGCGCCTCGACGTCGCCGGGGCGCAGCCGGTGCAGAGTCCGCGCCGCGGCGGCGTGCCAGGCCGCCCGGCGTGACGGCGAGACGTCCGCCGAGAGCGCGTCGCGCACCAGCGCGTGGGCGAACGTGACCCGGCGTGGCCCCTGCTCGACGAGGAAGCCCCGCGCGGTGGCCACCTCGACGGCGTCCAGCACGGCGCCCTCGTCGGGGCCGAGCAGCGCGAGGTCGAGGTCGGTGCCGAGCACCGCGGCCCGCCGCAGCACCGCCTGCACCGGCTCCGGCAGCGTCGCGAGCCGCTGCCGGACGACGTCCCGGACGCCCGGGGGCACGGCGCGGTCCGGCGAGGCCGGGCCGTCCGGCGAGGCGGGGCCGCCCGCGGAGGCCGGGCCGTCCGAGGATGAGGGGCCGCCCGCGGAGGCGGCGCCGTCCGGGGAAGCCGGGCCGCCCGGGGACGCGGGGCCGGGCTCGTGGGCGGCGTGGAGGCGGGCCAGTTCCCGGACGAAGAACGGGTTGCCGCCGGTGCGCCGGTGGATCGTGGACGCGGTGCGCTCGTCGACGGCGCGGCCGGTCGTCGCCCGGACCAGGGCCGGTATCGCGGCGGCGGGCAGCCCGCCGAGGTAGATCCTGGTCGGCTCGGCCCGCGCCACCCGGCCGAGCGCGTCGGTGAGGGCCGGCGGCAGGTCGGTGCTGCGGTAGGTGGCCACGAGCAGCACCGGCGCGGCGAGCGGCTCGGCGAGGAGAGCGGTGAGCAGCGCCAGCGTCTCGGTGCCCGCCCAGTGCAGGTCGTCGACGACGAGCAGCACCGGGGCGCGGCCGGCGACCGTCGCGAGGTAGGCACCGACCGCGCGGTGCCACCGGAACCGGGCGGCGGCCGGGTCGCCACCGGCCTCCGGCGCGCCCGGCGAACCGGGGACGAGCGCGCTGAGCGTCTCCAGGATGCGGCTCCACGGCCAGCCGGCGGGGAGACCCCGGTCGTCGGGGTTGGTGCCCCACGCCGTGATCCAGCCGTCCGCCGCCAGACGCGAGGTCAGCGCGGTCGCCAGCGCGGTCTTTCCCGCGCCGGCCTCGCCGGAGAGCAGCGCCGGGCGCAGCGTTCGGCGTGCGCGGGCCGTCTCCGCGTCGGCGAGGAGCCGCGCCAGCTCGCTCTCCCGCCCGACGAGCACCTCCGTCGCGCCGCCCCCCGCACCCGCCGGAGCGCCCGCACCCGCCGGCGCACCGGCACCCGCCGCCGCGACCGGCCCGGTCGGGTACCGCCCGGTCACGGACGGCCCGGTCGGGTACCGCCCGGTCACGGACGACCCGGTCACGGAGGACCCGGTCACGGACCACCCGGTCCCCGGACCGGTCAGGGACGGGGACTGGGCGAGGATGTCCGCTTCCAAGCGTCGCAGCTCCGGACCCGGATCCAGCCCCGCGTCCTCGGCGAGCGCCCGCCGCGCCCGGCGGAGCACCGCCAGCGCCTCGCTCTGCCGCCCGGCCCGGTAGAGCGCCAGCGCGTACAACCGCCAGGCGTCCTCCCGGCCGGGATGCGCCGACGCGTGCGCCGCCAGCTCGGGGATCACCTCCGCGTCCCGGCCCAGCGCGATCGACGCCGCCGCCCGGCGCTCGACCGCCAGGCGCCGCAGCTCGTCCAGGCGCGCCGCCTCGCCGCGCGCCCAGGCGAACGCACCGAACTCCGCGTACGCCGGCCCGCGCCAGTCGGCGAGCGCGGTGTCGAGCCGCGCGACGACGTCCGCGGGCTCCCCCGAGCGGGCCTCCGCGACCGCCGACTCGAATCGCCACGCGTCCACCGCATCCGGCTCGATCCGCAGCGCGTAGCCGGGGCCGGACGTCACGAGCACCCGCGCCGGACTGCGTGGCGCACGCTCCGGCTCCAGCTCCCGCCGCAGGGCGGCGACGAACGTCTGCACGGCGCCGACCGCACCGTCGGGCGCGGCGCCTGCCCACAGCTCGTCGACCAGCACCTCGGTCGGGACCACCCGGCCACGGGCCACCAGCAACCGGGCGAGCACCGACCGGTGCCGTGGCCCCTTCAGCGCCACCGGACCCCGGGCGTCGTCGGCGGCCACGAGCGGCCCCAACACCCCGAACCGCAGCACACCAGAACCCTACTCAGTCGCTGCTGATCGAGTGCTGATCGCGGCGCGGCAGCGTAGGCGGCATGCACATCCCAGGATTCGACTACCAGCGCGTGACCGTCGCCGACGGCGTCGCGCTCCACGCCGCCGTCGCCGGTTCGGGCAGCCCGATCGTGCTGCTGCACGGCTTTCCGCAGACCCACCTGATGTGGCGGCACGTCGCCGCCGACCTCGCGGCCGACCACACGGTGATCGCCCCGGACCTGCGCGGCTACGGCGACAGCGACAAGCCCGAGGCGACCGGCCCGGACACGTACTCCAAGCGCACGATGGCCGCGGACGTCGTCGCCCTGGCCGGGGCACTCGGGTACGACCGCTTCGCGCTCGCCGGGCACGACCGGGGCGCGCTGGTCGCGATCCGCGCCGGCCTCGACCACCCCGAGACGATCACCCACCTCGCGTCGCTCGACGTTCTCCCGACGCTCGAGTCGTGGGACGTCCTGCACGGGGTGACCGCGGCCGTCGGGTACCACCTGTTCCTGATGGCGCAGCCACCCGGCCTGCCGGAGCAGATGATCGGTGCGGTGCCCGACGCGTTCTTCGGCTCGTTCCTCGACGCCTGGGCGCAGGACCCGGGCGCGATCCCCGCCGACGTCCGCGCCGAGTACCTGCGCGCTTCCCGCGCGGCGGTGACCTCGATCGTCGCCGACTACCGCGCCAGCGCGACGGTCGACGTCGCGCACGACGGCGTCGACAGGGAAGCCGGGAACCGGCTGCGCATGCCGGTCACCGTGCTGCAGCAGGACTGGGGTTCCGCGCTCGGTTTCGACGCGGCCGGGATCTGGCGGAACTGGGCGGCGGACCTCGACCACCGCACGGTGACGTCCGGGCACTTCATGGCCGAGGAGGCCCCGTCGGAGGTGGTGAAGGCGATCCGCGACCTGGTGGCCCGCTAGCACCAGCACGTACGCCGTCTGCTACCGGGCAGCGAGAAGTCCGGTCGTGACCAGCGTCGCCAGCTCGGTGTACGCGTCGGCGTCGGACAGGCCGGTGGCCGCTGCCACCTGACGCTGCTGGATCCGCACCATCGTCGAGGCGACGACGTCGGCGACGAAGCCGGTGTGCACGTCGCGGAACGCGCCGGCGGCCACGCCCTCGTCGACGAACGACCGGATCCGCCGTGCCGCCGCCCGGGTGTTGCGCTCGTACACCTCCGCCGCCGGGGCGAACGCCGCCACGTCGTCGATGAAGGCCGCGGACGCCGGGCGCAGGGCGTCGGCCACCGCGGAGAGGTAGACCGCGATCCGGGCCGCCGGGTCGGGCACGGCCGCGGTCGCTTCCTCGACCGCCGCCGTGGCGTTGCGGAAGAAGTGGACGACGGCCGCCCGCACCAGCTGCTCCTTGCTGCCGGCCAGCCCGTAGAGCGTGCGCTTCGAGCAGTGCAGCCGGGCGGCCAGGTCGTCGAGCGTGAACGCGGCGAAGCCCTCCGCGAGGAGTAGCTCGACCAGCGCGTCGAGCAGCTCGGTGCGGCGGGCCGCGCCGCGGCGGACGGGGGCTCGGGTCACGGTGCAGGATTCTGCCACCCCACCCAACGGCTATTACTGAAGGTTCTGTAGTACCGTTAGCGGTACCGCCGAAGGAGGACACGATGCCCGTCGACCGCCTGCTCCCCACGTCGGAGGCTGCCGACCTGATCGACCTCACCCGGTCGATCGCCGAGAAGGAGCTGGCACCCCGGGTCGACGCGCACGAGCGCGCGGAGACCTACCCGGAGGGCCTGTTCGCGACGCTGGGCGAGGCCGGCCTGCTCGGACTGCCCTACCCGGAGGAGCTCGGTGGCGGCGGGCAGCCGTACGAGGTGTACCTGCAGGTGCTCGAGGAACTGGCCGCCCGCTGGGCCGCGGTCGCGGTGGCCACGAGCGTGCACGGCCTGTCCTGCTATCCGCTGGCCACGTTCGGCTCCGACGCCCAGCGGGAACGCTGGCTGCCGGACATGCTCGGCGGCTCACTCGTCGGCGGCTACAGCCTGTCGGAGCCGCAGGCCGGCTCGGACGCGGCCGCGCTCACCTGCCGGGCCGAGCGCGTCGGGGCGGGGTACCGCGTCACCGGCACGAAGGCGTGGATCACGCACGGTGGCAAGGCCGACTTCTACGCGCTGTTCGTCCGCACGGCCCCCGGCTCCAAGGGCATCTCGTGCCTGCTCGCGCCCGGGGCGGTCGACGGGCTGACGTTCGGCGCTCCGGAGCAGAAGATGGGGCTGCACGCGATCCCCACCACGGCGGCCTACTGGGACGGCGCGGTCCTCGACGAGGACCGCCTGATCGGCGCCGAGGGGCAGGGGCTGCAGATCGCGTTCAGCGCGCTGGACTCCGGCCGGCTCGGGATCGCCGCCTGCGCGACCGGCCTGGCCCAGGCCGCGCTGGACACCGCCGTCGGCTACGCCAACGAGCGCACGGCCTTCGGCCGCAAGATCCTCGACCACCAGGGCCTGGGGTTCCTGCTCGCCGACATGGCCGCCGCGGTGGACTCCGCCCGCGCCACCTACCTCGACGCCGCCCGGCGCCGCGACGCGGGGCGGCCGTACAGCCGCCAGGCGAGCGTCGCGAAGCTCGTGGCCACCGACGCGGCGATGAAGGTGACGACCGACGCCGTCCAGGTGCTCGGCGGCTACGGCTACACGCGCGACTTCCCGGTGGAGCGGTACATGCGCGAGGCGAAGATCATGCAGATCTTCGAGGGCACGAACCAGATCCAGCGCCTGGTGATCAGCCGCAGCTTCGCCCGCTCGGCCTGACCCCGGGGACGGCCTAGCCTTCGAACGGGGCCAGGCCGAGGCGCTGGCGGACCGCGGGACGGCGCAGCGGCGGAACGGTGGCGGGCTCGCCGCGGCGCTCCGGCAGCTCGGCGAGCAGATCGCGCATGATGTGCGCGATCTGGTGCACCGCGTCGTCGATCTTCGGGGCCACCGCCGGGTTCGGCTTCCCGATCCCGGTGACCTTGCGGACGAACTGGGCCGCCGCCGCGGTGATCTCGTCGTCGGTGGCTGGCGGCTGGAGGCCACGGAGCTCAGTGATGTTCCGGCACATGCCCCGACGGTAAGCCCCGCCCCCGACAGAACGCACCCCGTGCGGCGTCAGAGCAGCCCGCGCGCCATCGCGGTGGTCACCGCCGCCGTGCGGTCGGAGACGTCGAGCTTGCTGAACGTCCGCAGCAGGTGCGTCTTCACCGTGGCCTCGCTGATGTGCAGCCGCCGCCCGACCTCGGCGTTGGTCAGCCCCTGCGCCACCAGCCCCAGCACCTCGACCTCCCGCGCCGAGAGCTGCGGCGCGGCCGGGCTGCGGACCTGACGGACCAGCCGCCCGGCCACCGAGGGCGCCAGCACCGTCTCGCCGCGGCTCGCCGCGCGCACGGCCGCGGTCAGCTCCGCTCTGGACGCGTCCTTGAGCAGGTAGCCCACGGCGCCGGCGTCGACCGCACGCAGGATGTCGGCGTCCGTGTCGTACGTCGTGAGCACGACGACGTGCGTGGTCCGCACCTCCGCGCGGATGCGGCCGGTGGCGGTCGCGCCGTCCCCACCCGGCATGCGCAGGTCCATCAGGACGACGTCCGGGCGCAGGGTCCGGGCCAGCGCCACGGCCTCCGGGCCCGAACCGGCCTCCCCCACCACCTCCAGGTCGGGTTCGGCGGCGAGCATGCCGCGCAGCCCGTCGCGCACCACCGGGTGATCGTCGACCAGCACTATCCGGATCATCGGGGAACCTCGCAGGTCACGGTCGTGCCGGCGCCGGGCGCCGAGCGGACGGTCAGGACACCGCCGAGCTGCTCGACGCGGTTGCGCATGCCGGCCAGCCCGTACCCGGACGGCTGCGCCCCGACGTCGAACCCGGCGCCGTCGTCGTCGACGGTGAGCGTCACCGCGTCGTCGGACGCGAGCAGGTCGACCGTCACGCTCGACGCGCCGGCGTGCCTGCGGACGTTCGTCAGCGCCTCCTGGACGGCGCGCACCAGCACGACCTCGACCCGGGTCGGGAGCGCGACCGGGACGTCCACCGCACAGCCGGCGTCCACACCGGTCTCCTCGGCCAGCCGGGTCACCTGGTTGCCGATCACGTCGCTGAGCGTTCCGGAGCGCAGCCCGGCGGGGACGAGCACGGTCACCATCGCCCGCGCCTCGGCGAGGTTCTCCCGCGCGGTGCGCAGCGCGAGCGCCAGATGCCGGTCGGCGGCGGGCCGATCGGTGTCGAGTTCGGACTCCACGGCCTGGACGAGCGTGACGATGCTGGTGAAGCCCTGCGCGAGCGTGTCGTGGATGTCGGCGGCCAGCCGGGTCCGCTCGGCCGCGACACCGGCCTGGTGGGAGAGGGCAGCCACCTCCGCGCGGGTGGTCTCCAGCTCGGCGATCAGCCGGGCGCGCTCCGCGCTCTGCCGGCTGATGTTGACGATCGAGACGCCGATCAGCGCGGTGAACGCCAGCCCGAGCACGGCGACGCCGACGGTCGCGGCGGCCGCGTCCGCGCTGCCCTCCCGTACGCCGTTGATCGGCACCGGGGCGAGGTTGAGGACCGTGACCGCGACCAGCGCCGGTCGCAGCCGCAGGCAGAGGAACGCGATCGGGCAGGCGGCGAACAGCGCGAACGACGTCAGGCCGTCCGCGGCCACCGCGGCGCAGAACAGCACGACGACGCCGGCAACGTAGGCCACGGCGGCCGGCGTGTCGGCGCCGCGGTCGAGGTCGTCGTCCCTGGCGACCCGGCGGCCGATCGCGGCCCAGCTGATCCCCACCGCGGCGAGGCAGCCGATCGCGACGGCCCGGCGGCCCGGCGTGGCCTCGGCGTCGGCAGCCACCAGCGTGATCAGCGCGACCAGGCAGACGGCGAGGTACCCGTCCCACGGCCACAGCCACCGCCGCCCGGCCGAGGCCGCCGGGGGTGGCCCGGCGGCCGTCGGTACGGAGGTCGTCACCGGGGCCGCCGGTCGCTCCAGCGGAACGTCGCGAGCGCGAGTACCAGACCGGCGACGCACCAGGCCCCGAGGACCAGCGCGATCCTCCCGTGCTCCCACTGCCCCGCCACCTCCTGTGCCGCCAGCTCGTCCGGCAGGAACACCGACCGGAAGCCCTGCCCCATCCACTTCACCGGGAAGAACGAGGCGATCTTCACCATCGTCTCCGGTAGCGAGCCGATGTCGACGAAGACGCCGGAGACGAACTGCAGCGCGACCACCGGCAAGTTGAACACCGCCGCGGCGGACCTGCTCGACCGGGCCACCGTGCTGACGGCGATACCGAACAGCGTGCAGGCGATCACCGAGAGAAGGAAGATCCAGCCGAACGTCACCCAGCGGCCGGCGTCGGTGGGCAGCCGCAGGTCGAAGACGACCACGCCGACGCCGAGCAGCAGCGCGATCTCGGCCGCCGCGGTCACGGTGACCAGGACGATCTTCCCGATGAGGTAGGCGGTCGCGGTGACCGGCGTGCCGCGCAGCCGCTTGAGCGTGCCGTCCTCCCGATCGGTCGTGATGCCGGTGCCGATGTTCTGGAAGGCGGTCGTGAGGATGCCGTAGGCGATCATGCTGGCCGCGAAGACCTGCGACACGTCGGTGCCGGGGAACCCGTCCAGCGGCTCGTCGAAGATCGAGCCGAGCAGCAGCAGGATGAACGCCGGCAGCGTGAACGTGAAGATCACCGCTTCGCGTTCGCGGAAGAACTGCTTGAGCTCCAGGCCGCCGCGGGCGAGTCCGAGGTGGAGCGTCGAGGGCAGCGGGGCCGTGAGCGTGGTCATCGTCCCTCTCCGATCAGGTCGAGGTAGACGTCCTCCAGGCTGCGTCGCTCGACGCGCAGGTCGGTGAGGCCGGGGCGGGACAGCGTGGCCAGGAGCGCCGAGGGGTCGGGGGTGGCGACGCGGTGGACGCCGTCGCTGTCGCGCCAGCTCACCGTGGACTCACCCGCGCGGCCGCCGATGTCCTGCGGGGTGCCCTCGGCGACGATGCGCCCGCCGGCCAGTACCGCGAGGCGGCCGGCGAGCGCCTCGACCTCGTCGAGGTAGTGGCTGGTGAGCACGATCGTCGTGCCGTCGGCGGCCAGGCCGCGGATCAGTGTCCAGAACTGGCGGCGGGCCTCCGGGTCGAAGCCGGTGGTGGGCTCGTCGAGGAACAGCAGCTCCGGATTGCCGACGATGCCCAGCGCCACGTCGACGCGGCGGCGCTGGCCGCCGGAGAGCGTGCGGAGCTTCGCGCCCGCCTTCTCCGCCAGGCCGCACTGGGTGATCACCGCGTCGGGGTCGCGGGGGGCCGGGTAGTACCCGGCGACGTGCCGTACGAACTCGCGGACGGTGAGTTCGGGCGCGTCGGTGGTGCTCTGCAGCACGATGCCGAGCCGGGACCGCCAGCGCCGCCCGGCCGTGGCCGGGTCGTCGCCCAGGACGCGGACCTCACCGCCGTCGCGGCGGCGGTGCCCCTCCAGGATCTCCACCGTGGTGGTCTTTCCGGCGCCGTTCGGGCCGAGCAGCCCGAACACTTCGCCGCGCTCGACCCGCAGGTCGACGCCGTCGACGGCGGTGTGTCCGCCGTACGCTTTGCGGAGCTCGGATACCTCGATGACAGCCATGCATCGAGCGTCCCGTCCGCCGCGTCCACCCGGGACGACCGCGCGGCTGAACCCCGCTGTCCACCGATCGACGGACAGCGGCCCGGCCCGAGCGGGCCTGGCGCCACCCGGGCCCCACCCGGGCCGGACCCGGAGCGACGTCAGGCCGCTTCGGCGGCGCTCTCCGTGCGGTACGTCTCGGCCAGGGCCTTCCAGGCCTCGCGCTGGGCGGCGCTGAGCCGCTGGGGCACCACGATCTTCACCTCGGCGTAGAGGTCACCGGCCGCGCCGCGCGGGTTCGGGAAGCCCCGGCCGCGCAGCCGCAGCCGGCGGCCGGACGACGACCCGGCGGGCACTTTGACCTCGACGCGCCCGCCGGGGGTATCCACCGGCGCCGTCGCACCGAGCGTCGCCTCCCACGGCATCACCGGCAGCTCGACCGTCACGTCCCGGCCGTCCACCCGGTAGCGGGGGTGCGGCGCCAGCCGGACCTGCAGGTACAGGTCGCCGCGCGGCGCGTCCGCACCGAGGCCGTCACCGCCCTGACCGGCCAGCCGGATGCGCTGCCCGTCGACGACACCGGCGGGGATGTTCACCTCGATCGTCCGGAGGCCCGCGGACGTCCGCATGGTCAGGCTGCGCCGCCCACCGGCGTACGCGTCCTCGACCGACAGCTCGAGCTCCGCCTCGACGTCCGGCCCGGCCACGCGGCCACCGGCTCCACCGGCACCGCCGAAGAAGCCGGAGCCACCGCCGAACAACCCGCCGAGCAGGTCCTCGAAGTCGGGGCCGGCACCGGAGCCACCCGTCGAGAAGTACACCCGGCGACCGCCGGAACCGGCCGTGTCGCCGAACGACCCACCGCCGGCGAAGGGGCCGAACCCGCCGCCGAAGCCCGGGCCGGCCGCGGCGGCCGGGTCGAAGTCCTCCGGCACCTTCCGCCAGTCGTCGCCGAACTGCGGGGAGAACCGGTCGTAGCGGGCGCGGATCGCCGGATCGGAGAGCACCTCGTTGGCCTCGTTGATCCGCTTGAACCGATCCTCGGCGCCCGGGTCGGAGTTGACGTCCGGGTGGTACTTGCGGGCCAGCTTGCGGTAGGCGCGCTGGATCTCCTCCTGGCTCGCCGACCGCTCGACGCCCAGCACCTCGTAGTAGTCGCTCGTCGTGGTGGCCACCTTCCCGCTCCTCGTCACTCGCCGCGGCACGTCCAGCCGGAAAGACACCGGCATCACCGGTTTCATTCCCCGGAGTTGAGCGTATGACGCTCAACTCCGGAGCGGCAACGGCCTGGCGCGACCCGTCAGACCTCCAACGTCAGCGGCGTGTCGGCGACGGAGCGGCCGACGTGCAGCGTGAACGTGCCCGGCTCACGGACCCAGCCGTCCCCGGTCCAGTGCTCGAAGGCCCTGGCCGGCACCGGCACCCGCACGGTCACCGATTCGCCGGGTGCGGCCGACGCCACGGCGAACCCGGCGAGCCACCGCGCGGGCCGGTCCACCGCGCTCTCCGGCCGCGACGCGTACACCTGCACGACCTCGCGACCGGCGCGCGAGCCGGTGTTGCGCACGGTCACCGCCACCGCGTCGCCGTCGGGCGCGGCCGACTCGTACGCCCACGTCGTGTAGCCCAGGCCGTGCCCGAACCAGAACGCCGGCCGCGCACCGGACCGCAGCCACCCGCGGTGCCCGACGTGGATCGACTCGTCGTAGGTCAACCGGCCCTCGACCGGCTGCGTCGCGTACACCGGCACGTCGGTCTCGGCCGCCGGCCACGTGGTGGGCAGGCGTCCGCCCGGCTCGACGGCGCCGAGCAGCACGTCGGCGAGCGCGTTGCCGGCCTCCATGCCGGGGAACCAGGAGAGCAGCACCGCCGGCGCCGACTCGGCCCACGGCAGCACCACCGGCGCGCCCGAGTTCACCACGACGACCGTCCGCGGGTTGACCGCGAGCACCCGGCGCACCAGCTCGTCCTGCCGGCCGGGCAGCGCGAGGTCGTCGCGGTCGTAGCCCTCGCTCTCGACCTCCTCGTTCGTCCCGACGACCAGCACGACCGCGTCGGCCGAGGCGGCCAGCGACACCGCGTGGGCCAGCTCGTCGTCCTCGGTGCGGCGCGGCGCCCGGCAGACCAGGCGGAACATCGCCGCCGGGAAGGCGCCGCCGGTGGGCAGGTCGTAGCGCAGCGCTACCTCGACCTCTTGGCCGGCCCCGAGCCGCACGGTGGCGTACGCCTGATCCGGCTTCATCATGGCCTCGACGAGGTCCGGGCCCGGCGGGTCGATGGCCTGGTCCAGCACGTCGTGCCCGTCGACGGTGAGCCGGAACTGCCCGACGCCGGCCGCGCCGAGCAGGTACTCACCGTCCTCACCGGCGGTGAAGCGGGTCGCCAGCTCGATCGCCACCACGGCGGCGGGGTCGGCTCCGGCGAAGCTGCCCAGGTACGTGAGGTGGGCGCTCTCGCGGTGCTCCTCGGCGAGCGTCACCCCGGTCTCGCCGACGAACCGCACGCGCAGGCCGGGCGTCCCGTCCACCGGGTCGGTGATCCGGTCGAGCGGCACCGGGTCCAGCGTCCGGGCCGGGAACACGCCCTCCGCGGCGACGATCTCGACGTCGTCGCCGAGCGCCGCGGCGAGCCCCGCCCGCGGCGTCACCGTGTACGTGGGGCTCACGCTCGCCGATCCGCCGCCCATCGTCCGCGCGTGCACGGCGTTGGGCCCGATGACGGCGACCTTGCGCAGCGCGTCGGCCGGCAGGGGCAGGATGCCGTCGTTCTTGACCAGCACCGTGCCGCGGGCCGCGGCCTCGCGGGTGAGCGCGGCGACCTCCGCGTCGGGGGCGGGCCCGGCGGGCGGCACCGCCGGCGGGTGGCCCGCCAGCGCCCCGACCCGGGAGGCCAGCAGCAGCAGCCGACGCACCTTGTCATCGACGCGGGCCTCGTCGATCGTTCCGGCGCGGACCGCGGCAACCAGTGCGTCGCCCCACGGGCCGGCGGGGCCGGGCATCACGAGGTCCAGCCCGGCCTCGGCCGCCGCCTCGGTGTCGCGGGCGGCGCCCCAGTCCGACATCGTGACGCCGTCGAAGCCCCACTCCTCCTGCAGGACGTCGCGCAGCAGCGGGCTCTCGGTCATCGTCGCACCCGCCACCGCGTTGTACGCGGCCATCACCGACCAGACCCCCTCGCGCACGATGCGCTCGAACGGAGCCAGGTACACCTCGCGCAGCGCGCGGTCGTCGACCGCGACGTCGTAGGTCATGCGCTGGGTCTCGCTGTCGTTGGCGACGAAGTGCTTCACCGTGGCCGCGACGCCGCCGGACTGCACACCGCGCACGTAGGCGGCGCCGATCTCGCCGGAGAGCAGCGGGTCCTCGGAGTACGCCTCGAAGTGCCGGCCGCCCCGCGGCGACCGGTGCAGGTTCACGGTGGGTGCCAGCAACACGTCGACGTTCTTGCGGCGGGCCTCGGCGGCCAGCAGCCGCCCGAGCCGCTCGACCAGCTCGACGTCCCAGGACGCGGCGACCGCGGTGGGCGACGGGATGTTCGCCGAGCGGTCACGCTCGTCCCAGTTGCTGCCGCGCACCCCGGCCGGGCCGTCGGAGAGGACGATCGGGCGCAGGCCGATCGCGGGCTCGGCGTGGAGCGACCAGAAGTCCGCGCCGGTCAGCAGGCGAACTTTCTGCTCCAATGTCAGTTTTCCGATGAGATCGTTCATGCCACACTCCGGATTCTGGTGACGAGGAGCGCGCCGACGATCCCGACGACGGCTCCGGCGATGAACAGCAGCGGGTAGCCGCCGATCGCGAGGAACACCGGCGCGACGGCCGGCGCGAGCGACTGGGGAAGCGCGTTGGCCATGTTGATGACGCCGAGGTCCTTGCCTGCGTCCTCGGCGCTCGGCAGCACCTCGGTGATCAGCGCCAGATCCACCGCGTAGAAGCAGCCGGTGCCCAGCCCGAGGACGACCTCACCGATCAGCAGCTGGGTGAAGGAGCCGGACAGGGCGACGACGACCAGGCCGACCATCGCGACCAGCCCGGCGACGACGACGAACGGCTTGCGGCGGCCGATCCGGTCGGAGAGCACCCCGCCGGCGACGCTGGTCGCGACCGTGGCGACGGCGGCGAGAACGGTCGCGACGGCGACGCGGGCCGGCACGTCGGCGGTGGGGATCCCCAGCCGGTCGGAGAGGAAGTACGGCAGGTAGGTGAGGCCGGTGGCGGCGGCGAAGACGAACGTGAACCGGGTCAGCCAGGCCCAGCCGAAGTCGGGGTGGCGACGCGGGTCGAAGACGAAGCTCCCGAAGAAGCCGCGCGCGGTGAGCGGCGGTCGCCGGGTGGCGGGGCGGTCCTGGAGGACGGCCGCGAAAACGGCGACGAACACCAGTGCGATCGCCGCCGGCACCAGGAAGCGGGCCAGGTCACTGGAGAGGACAGCGGTCAGCAGCGTGCCGGCCACCACGCTGAGCAGCGTGGTGATGCCGACCAGGCCGCTGATCGCGCCGCGCCGGCTCGGCGGCACCTGGTCGGGCAGCGTGGCCGAGTGGGCCGCGAGCGCGCCGTTGTAGGCGATCTGCGCGATGCACCAGCCGACGCCGATCAGCAGCACGTTCCCGGCCAGCGCGACCACGAGCAACCCCGCCGCGCCCAGCGCTGCCCCGGCGAGCAGCCAGGGGCGGCGCCGGCCCGCCCGCGACGTCGTGCGATCGGAGAGACGTCCGGCCAGCGGGTTGCTCAGCAGCGCGAGCAGGGCGCCGACGCCGAGCACGAGGCCTAAATCGCGCTCCTTGCTGGCCGGGGCGACCGCCTCGACCTTCAGGGCGAGCGTGACCACGACCGGCGTCAGCAGAGCCAGGTTGAGCCCGAGACCGGCGAGCGGCATGGTCGCGCCGAAGACCGCCGGCGACGTCCGGGGCGCCGCGGGCGGCGACAGCGCTGTCGGATCGAAGGCCATGGACCGCTCCTCTGCGGTGTCTCGAGCGGCCGGTGACAAAACCGACCGACCGATAGGTTTCCATAGTACGAGGCGTTCAGCGCGTTAACTTGCTGGTGTGACGAAGCAGGGAGCCTCCGGGCCGGACGCGGCCGGGCGACGCCGACCGCGGGGCAGCTACCCCAAGGGCCGGGTGAAGCGCGCCGAGATCCTGGCGGAGGCGGTACGGGTGTTCGCCGAGTCCGGCTACCGGGGCGGCTCGCTCAAGGAGATCGCCGATCGGGTGGGCCTGAGCCAGGCCGGGCTGCTGCACCACTTCTCGTCCAAGGAGGAGTTGCTGGCCGAGGTGATCGCCGCCCGCGACGCCGAGGACGGCGCGCAGCTCTTCCCCGGCGACGGAACACTCCGCGGCGGGGAGTCCCTCGAGCGACTGGCCGAGCAGGTGCGGCACAACGTGACCGTGCCCGGCCTGGTGCAGCTCTATGCGACGCTCTCCGGCGAGGCGGTCGCCGACGGCCACCCGGCCCGCGAGCCGTTCGTCACGCGCTACCGCCGCCTGCGCGGCCTGCTGGAGCGGGCCGTCGCCGACGGTCAGCGAGCCGGTGAACTCCGGCCGGACCTCGACCCCACGGCGACGGCCACGGCGCTGATCGCCGTGATGGACGGTCTGCAGGTGCAGTGGCTGCTCGAACCAGACCAAGTGGACATGGCGCAGGTTTTCGAATCATTCCTCTCACTCCTTCGCACTTCCCCCGGTGGCGGGTAAGAGCTACCGAAAGCACCCGAGAGCAACAGACCTCTCCCGCAGGCTGGACAGTTGAATCGCCGCACTCGTTAGGAACCCGACGTTTATCCCTCTCCGAGCGGGTACCAGGCCGATGCGGGTGGGGCCGTCGGGTTCCGTGTGAGCCGTTCCGGCCGGCACCGAAGCCCCTTCCCCGCACGACTGCCGCCGGAAGGGAACGAGAGATGCGCGTACTCGGGATCAACGCTTTGTTCCACGATCCGTCCGCCTGCCTCGTGGTGGACGGCCGGATCGTGGCCGCCGCCGAGGAGGAGCGTTTCTCCCGTCGTAAGCACGGTAAGCGCCCGGTGCCGTTCTCGGCCTGGGAAGTGCCGGAACAGGCCGCCGCCTGGTGCCTGAAGCAGGCCGGGCTGCGCCCCGCCGACATCGACCTGGTCGGCTACTCCTACGACCCCGCGTTGGCCGAGCCCGCCGACGTGCTCGGGCTCGACGACCCGTGGGACCACCTGCGTCAGAGGTACGCGCGCGAGGCGCCCGGCTTCCTGGCCGAGGCACTGCCCGGTCTGGACCCGGCGAAGGTCCGATTCGTCCGTCACCACGTCGCGCACGCCGCGTCCGCGGCCTACGCCGCGCCGGACTCCTCGACCGGCTCCGTGCTGGTGCTCGACGGCCGCGGTGAGGCGACGTCGCATCTGGCCGGACGGCGGGTCGGCACGGAGCTGGAGGTGCTGGCCTCCCAGCGGCTGCCGCACTCCCTCGGACTGTTCTACGAGGACCTCACCGCCCACCTGGGCTTCCTGCGCTCGTCCGACGAGTTCAAAGTGATGGCGCTGGCCTCCTACGGCTCGCCGCGAATCGCCGCGGAGCTGCGGCGACGGGTGTTCACGACCCAGGACGGGGGTTTCCGGACCACCGGCATCGACTGGACCGAGTTCTGCCCGCCCCGCAAGGCCGACGAAGCCTGGACGCAGCTGCACGCCGACGTCGCCTGCTCCGCGCAGCAGGTGCTCGAGGAGGTGCTGCTCGACCTGGCGCGCTGGCTGCACGGCCAGACCGGCGACGAGCTGCTCACGATGGCCGGTGGCACCGCGCTCAACTGCGTCGCCAACTCCCGGATCGTCCGAGAAGGACCGTTCTCGCGCGTGTGGGTGCAGCCGGCCGCCGGCGACGCGGGCACCGCGCTCGGCGCGGCCGTGTACCTGGCGGCGATGAACGGCGCGGAGCCGGAGCCGATGCCCGGTGCGGACCTCGGGCGGGGCTGGTCGGACGCGGAGCTGGAAGCCTGGCTCAAGACCGCGAGCGTGCCGTACGAGCGCCCGGACGACGTCGCGGAGGCGGTCGCCGAGGCACTCGCCGACAACCAGATCGTCGCCTGGTTCCAGGGCCGCTCGGAGTTCGGTCCGCGCGCGCTGGGCCACCGGTCGCTGATGGCGCACCCCGGCCACTCCGGCAACCTCGAGCGCCTCAACGACGTCAAGGGCCGGGAACAGTTCCGGCCGGTGGCGCCGATGGTGCTGGCCGAGCGGGCGGCGGACATCTTCACCGCCGGCCCGTTCCCGAGCCCCTACATGCTCTTCGTCCACGACACCAAACCGGAGTGGCGGGACAAGATCCCGGCCGTCGTCCACGTCGACGGCACCGCGCGGATCCAGACGATCGACTCGGCCACCGAGCCGCTGGTCGCCGCGATGCTGCGCAGCTTCGAGCGGCGCACTGGGGTGCCGGTGGTCGTGAACACCAGCCTGAACACCGCGGGCCGGCCGATGGTCGACGACCCGCGCGACGCGCTCGAGTGCTTCGGCTCGGCGCCGGTCGACCTGCTCGCGCTGGGTCCGTTCGTCGTACGGCGCGGGTCCATGTTCTCCGGTGGGCGCGGCTCCTCCCGCGAGGGCGGCCGATGACCTGGTCGGTCGTGATCCCGACGGTCGGCCGTCCGTCCCTGTCGGACTGCCTGGCCGGGCTCGCCGCGAGCGTCCGGGCCTGCGGTCCCGCGCCGGCGGAGGTCGTGCTCGTCGACGACCGGCCGCTGACCGAGTGCGGCCCGCTGCCGATCGAGGTCCCCCCGGCGCTGCCGGTGCGCGTGGTCTACGGCTGCGGGAACGGGCCGGCCGCCGCGCGCAACGCCGGGTGGCGCACGGTCGGGACGCCCTGGGTGGTGTTCCTCGACGACGACGTGGTGCCGAGCGCGACCTGGGCCGCGGATCTCGCCGCCGACCTGGCGCAGGCGCCGCCGGGCACCGCCGCGGTGCAGGGCCGGATCGAGGTGCCGCTACCCGCCGACCGGCGCCCCACCGACGCCGAGCGCAACACCGCGGGGCTGGCCACCGCGCGGTGGATCACCGCGGACATCGCCTACCGGGTGGCGGCGCTGAGCGCCGTCGGTGGCTTCGACGAGCGGTTCCGCCGCGCGTTCCGCGAGGACGCCGATCTGGCGCTGCGCGTCCAGGACGCCGGCTGGCAGCTCACCACCGGGCGGCGGGTCACCGTCCACCCGGTGCGGTCGGACGGCCGGCTGGCCTCCGTCCGGGCCCAGGCCGGGAACGCCGACGACGTCCTGATGAACCGGCTGCACGGCACGGACTGGTGGGAGCGCGCCGACGCCCCCCGGGGCCGCTTCGCCCGCCACGCCGCCCTCACCGCGGCCGGCGCCGCCGCGCTCGGCCTCGCGCTGGCCGGGCGGCGGCGGGCCGCGCTGGCGGCCGCGGCGGCGTGGGCCGCGGGTACCGCCGAGTTCGCCGCGGCACGCATCGGACCGGGGCCGCGTACCCGCAGCGAGGTCGCCACGATGCTCACCACCAGCGCGCTGATCCCGCCGGCCGCGCTCGCCCACCACGTCCGCGGCCGGTGGCGCCACCGCGCCGCCGAGCCGTGGCAGCCGCCGGCCGCCGGCGTGCCCGCCGCGATCCTCGACGAGGCCGGGGTGGCGCCGTGATCGCTCCGCCCGTCGTCCCCGGCTCCGCGCCGGAGGCCTGGCTCCACGTGGACCCCGACCGCCCCGCCGTGCGCCGGGCGACCGCCCCCCGGCTGGTGCTCTTCGACCGGGACGGCACCCTCACCGAGGACGACCCGCCGTACAACGGCGATCCCGACCTGGTGCGGCTGCGGCCCACCGCCCGGGAGGCCGTGGCGGCCCTGCGCGCCGAGGGCGTCGCGGTCGGCGTCATCAGCAACCAGTCGGGGGTCGGCCGGGGCCTGCTCACGCGGGCGCAGGTCGAGGCCGTCGCCGACCGCATCGAGCAGCTGCTCGGCCGCTTCGACGCGTGGATCTTCTGCCCGCACACCCCGGCGGCCGGCTGCGCGTGCCGTAAGCCCGCACCCGGCATGGTGCTGGCGGCCGCCGCCGCGCTCGGCGTCGACCCGGCGCAGACCGCGGTGATCGGCGACATCGGCGCGGACCTCGGCGCCGCCGCCGCGGCCGGCGCCACCGGCGTCCTGGTGCCGACCGCGGTCACCCGCGCCGAGGAGGTCGCCGCCGCACCGCGCGTCGCACCGGACCTGCTCACGGCCGTCTCCGCGCTGCTGCGCCCGGCCCGGCCCGCCACGACCGCCCGGCCCGCGCCGACCGCCCGGCCCGCACCGACCGCCCGGCCCGCCGCCGCAACCGGGGTGGTCCGGTGAGGACGCTGATCGCCCGGCTGGACAGCGCAGGCGACGTCCTGCTCGCCGGACCCGCCGTCCGGGCCGCGGCCGCGGGCTCCGACCACGTCACGTTCCTCTGCGGCCCCCAGGGTGCCGCCGCCGCCCGCCTGCTCCCCGGCGTCGACCGGGTGATCGTCTGGGACGCG
>Ga0190269_10000116_pt1 | contig 38836 bp, 28 predicted proteins | sample Popmic249IS_FD_133749 | JGI IMG/M metagenome (GOLD analysis project Ga0190269, IMG submission 133749) | Populus adjacent soil microbial communities from riparian zone of Blue River, Arizona, USA - 249 IS | ecosystem: Environmental > Terrestrial > Soil > Riparian zone | place: USA: Arizona... | reverse complement strand
GGGCGCGTCTGTGGCGCCATTGGCGGCTGCGAGGCGGCTGGCCACGCAGTTTACAAGCCTGAAATTCCAGTGTGAAACTGACGCAAATTCGGGTACAAGTCCTGGCCAGGCGCCAGGCCCTGTGGCCACATGCGTCCTTGTCTCCGGTTGGTCGGAGGCGCAAAATCACCGCGCTCGTCTACAGTCCACTGCCCAACCGCCCAACGGCCATGACCCAGGCATCCAGCATTTTTTCTCGTTCCGGATCGCAGGAGAAGCTCAAGGTCCTCCTCTTGGAGAACATCCACGAGAGCGCCCACGAGCTGCTGATCGAGCAGGGTTTCAGCGTCGAGCGCGTGACGAGCGCGCTGTCGGAGGCAGACCTCAAAAAGCGGCTGCAGGACGTGCAGATCCTCGGCATTCGCAGCAAGACCCAGGTCACCGCGAGCGTGCTGGCGGAGGCCAAGCAGCTGGTCGCGCTCGGCTGCTTCTGCATCGGCACGAACCAGGTGGATCTCGCGACCGCGAATCACCGCGGCATCCCGGTGTTCAACGCCCCGTTCAGCAACACGCGCAGCGTCGCGGAGATGATTCTGTCCGAGGTGATCATGCTGGCGCGCCAGCTCGGTGACCGCTCGCGCGAGGTGCACGAGGGCAAGTGGCGCAAGGTGTCGGTGGGCTCGTTCGAGGTGCGGGGGAAGACACTCGGCATCGTCGGCTACGGGCACATCGGCCGGCAGGTCGGCGTGCTGGGTGAGGCGCTCGGCATGCGCGTCATCTTCTACGACCGTGCCACCAAGTTGCCTATGGGCAACAACAAGAGCTGCACCACGCTGCAGGAGCTCCTCGCCGAGGCGGACTTCGTGACCTTGCACGTGCCTGGTACGAAGGAAACGCACCAGATGATCGGGGCGGACGAGATCGGGCAGATGAAGCGCGGCAGCTACCTGCTGAACGCGGCGCGCGGCACCGTGGTGCAGATCCCGGCGCTGGTCGCGGCGCTCAAGAGCGGGCAGCTCGCCGGCGCGGCCATCGACGTGTACCCGGAGGAGCCGGAGTCGAACGTCGACACGTTCCGCACCGAGCTGCAGAACCTGAGCAACGTGATCCTGACGCCGCACATCGGTGGCTCGACCGGTGAGGCGCAGGAGTCGATCGGGCGTGAGGTCGCCACCTCGCTCTTGCGCTTCGCGTTCACCGGCGCCACCACGGGCGCGGTGAACTTCCCGCAGATCGAGATGCCGCGTGACAAGGACACCGTCCGCATCCTGAACGTGCACCGCAACGTGCCGGGCGTGCTGCGCGACGTCAACCGCATCGTCTCGGAGCACCAGGCCAACATCCATAGCCAGATGCTCTCGACCGACGCCGAGATCGGTTACCTGATCATGGACCTCGATCACGACGTGACGAGCGACGTGTACGAGGGCATCGCGAACCTCGCCACCAGCATCCGCACGCGCACGGTCTACTGATCTCCTGACAGGGAGAAGCGCCATGAAGCCGATCCACAAGATTCTGGTTCCCACGGACTTCTCGGAGCACTCGGCCTACGCGCTCAGCTACGCGGTCGACCTGGCGCAACGCTACGAGGCGGCGCTGAGCTTGGTCCACGTCTACCCGGTCGTGAATTACGCCGCAGCCGAGGGCTTTGCGCTGTACACCCCGGAGCAACTCGCGGAGCTGCTCTCGAAGCTCGGTGACCAGCTGAAGATCGCCGAGGAACAGGCGCGCGCGCTGGGCGTGAGCCGCATCTCCACCACCTTGCTGCAGGGTGAAGCCTACAAGGAAATTTTGGAGCTCGCTGCAGGCTTCGATCTCATCGTGATGGGCACGCACGGCCGCACGGGCTTCAAGCACGCGCTGATGGGCTCGGTGGCCGAGAAGTTGGTGCGCACGGCGCCCTGTCCAGTGCTCACGGTGCGCAAGCATCCTGCTTGAGCAGAGGCGCAGCGGTCGCTCCCGAGGACCTGTCCATGGCGCGACACCCGCTCGATAGTTTGTTTGCGCCGCGCTCCATCGCGGTGATCGGTGGCAGCGACCGCCCCGGCAGCGTCGGTAAGCTGGTGCTGGAAAACTTGAAGCGCGGGGGCTTCGCCGGGCCGCTGCACGTGGTCAACCCAGCGCACGCCGAGGTCGCCGGGATCCGCTGCGTACCCAATGCGCGCGAGCTGCTGTCTGCTCCGGACCTGGCGCTCATCGCCGTGCCTGCGCAGTCCGTGCCGGGCGTGCTCGTCGATTGCGGCGTGCGCGGCGTGCGCGCGGCCATCGTGCTCTCCGTGGGCTTCGCGGAGCGCCGCAGCGAGGGCGCAGAGCTGCAGGCCGAGCTCGCGCGCATCGCGCGCCGCTATCGCATCCGACTGCTCGGCCCCAACTGCATCGGCTTCACACGTCCGAGCGAGAAGACGCATGCGCTGCTGGGGCGCGGCAGCGTGCAGCCGGGTCGGCTCGCGCTGATCTCGCAGTCCGGCGCGGTGTGCGCCGCGATCCTGGACTGGGCGCACGGGCAGGGCATCGGCTTTTCGCTGGCGGTGTCCGTGGGCAATGCGGCGGACGTGACGTTCGGAGACGTGCTCGACTATCTCGCGCTCGACTACGACACGAGCGCCATCCTCGTGTACACGGAGGGCGTCGATCGCGCGCGTCGATTCATGAGTGGCCTGCGCGCGGCCGCTCGCATCAAGCCCGTGGTGGTGTTGAAGGCGGGCCGCGAGCACGAGATCAGTCGCGCCGCCGCCACCCACACGGCCTCGCTCCTCGGCAGCGATCCGGTGTTCGAGAGCGCGCTGCGCCGTGCGGGTGCCGTGCGCGCGACGACGTTGCCGCAGCTGTTTTCTGCGGCCGAGCTGCTGTCCGAGCGGCGGCGCTCGGCGGGTCCGCGCCTCGCGATCGTGACGAACGCTGGCGGCGTGGGCGTGCTCGCGGCCGATCGCGCCGCGGAGCTCGGTATCGTGCTGCCGAAGCTCTCTGAGTCGACGCTCGGCAAGCTCGAGAAAGTTCTGCCCGCGCACTGGACGCGCGCCAATCCCGTGAACCTGATGGGTGATGCCGACGCCGAGCGCTACGCGGCGAGCGTGCGCGCGGTCGTGCAGGACGAGCACGTCGACGGCGCGCTCGCGCTCGTCACGCCGCTCGCTCTGACCGAGCCGCTGGCCGTTGCGCGCGCGCTCGCCGCCGTCAGCAGCGAGACGCGCAAGCCCGTGTTGGCGAGCTTCCTCGGCGGCACGCAGCAGCGCGAGGCGCGCGAGTATCTGCACGAGAGCCCGGTGCCAGAGCTGCACGGGCCGGAGGCCGCGGTCGAGGCGTTCGGCTATCTCGCGAGCTTCGAGCAGAGCCAGCGCATGCTGCTGGAGGTGCCCGCGTCGCTCGCACAGCGCACCGCGCCCGACGCGGCCCGCGCGCGCAGCGTGATCGAGGGGGCGCTCGCCGCCGGCCGCAGCACGCTGTCGCTGCTCGAGTCGAAGGCGCTGCTGCGCGCGTTCAACATCCCCGTCACGCAGTCGGTCCTCGCGACCTCTCCGGACGCAGCCTGCGCTGCGGCCATGCAGCTCGGGTTTCCGGTGGCGCTCAAGATCGCGTCGCCCGACATCTCGCACAAGTCCGAGGTGGACGGCGTGCGGCTCGAGCTGTTCACCTTGACCTCCGTGCGCGAGGCCTTCGCGCAGCTGCTGGAGCAGGCGCGGCTGCGCCGGCCGGACGCGCGGCTCCTGGGCGTGACGGTCGAGCCCATGCACGGCAAGCGCTTCGGACGCGAGCTCCTGCTGGGCATCGCCACGGACCCAGCGTTCGGTCCGGTGATCACGTTCGGCGCGGGCGGCACGCTCGTGGAGCTGATCGCGGACAGCAGCGTGGCGTTACCGCCACTGAGCTTGGCCATGGCGCGCGACATGATCGCGCGCACGCGCGTCAAGCGTCTGCTCGGTGAGTTCCGCGGCACGCCGCCCGCGGACATGCACGCGCTCGTGGACGTGCTTTTGGCGCTGTCCGAGCTGGCGTGTGAGCTGCCGGAGGTGGAGGCGCTCGACATCAACCCGCTCGTCGCCGATGCGAGCGGCGTGGTGGCGGTCGACGTGCGCGTGCAGCTGCGAGCGGCGGAGAGCGCGCGGCTGCCGGGCCAGAAAGAGGGACGCTACGCGCACACCGCGATCGAGCCGTTCCCGAGCGACCTGGTGCGCACGCTGACCCTGCGCGACGGACGGCGGCTGGAGCTGCGGCCGGTGCGCCCCGAGGACGCAGCGCTCGAGCAGGAGTTCGTGCGCAAGCTGTCCTCGGAGTCGCGTTATTTCCGTTTCCATCATGGCCTGGCCGAGCTCAGCACGGCCATGCTCGTGCGCTTCACGCAGATCGACTACGACTGTGAGATGGCCTTCATCGCGCTGCACGAGACGGCCGACGGCAAGCTGGAGGAGGTCGCGACCAGCCGCTACGTGCAGGAGGCAGACGGGGAGACCTGTGAGTTCGCGCTCGTCGTCTCGGATACGTGGCAGGGCCACGGCCTCGGCTCCGCCATGATGCGCGCCATCATCGAGCACGCGCGCTCGCGCGGGCTCTTGCGCATGCGCGGCGACGTGTTGTTCGAGAACCACAGGATGCTGCGCCTGATGCAACACATGGGGTTCAGCGTGGCTGCGCACGAAGAGGACGCGACCTTGCGTGTGGTGTGGCTGAAGCTGAACGACCCGCGGCCGAGCCGCGTGCCCCCGCCGGACGCCTGACTGTCTTCACCAGCGCGGCAAAATTGTCGCAGTGAGCGGGCGGCTGGAAGCTAACGGCGGCGGCCAAAGCAGCAGCCGCCCCGGCCGCGCGGCTGCGCCATCGCATGTTTTGGGCTACATCCCGTGTGTCCCTTCACCAGCGGCGCCTATCCAAGGCTGGGGATGGCCCATTGTGAGCCGTTTTACGAACGGCCATGCACAACGGGCTGAGCACGCCAGCTCTCGATCGCGCGTCGGTTCCTCCGCTCATGCCGGCAAAGCAAGCCACATATCACGTGAAAGCGGCCAAGATGGCCGGCTTGGCCGTGATCTTTGCGCTGCTGGCCGGTGGCTGTGACTCGAGCGATCCCCCGACTTCCACGGGGCCGAGCGCCGGGCAATCCGGTGCGGTTGCTGCGGCCAGCGCCGGTGCCGCTGCGGTCGCAGGTGCAAACGTCACACCTCCGGCGCCGGCCGCGCCCGTACCGTGCGGCGCGGTCGAGTGCGGCGCGCCCAAGAACATCGCGGCGGATCTGCTGCGGAGCGTCACGGGGCTGTCCATGACCGGCGCGGAGACGGTCGGCTGCTGCCTCGAAGAATCCACGAGCACCTGCAGCGCCGCGCCGATGGCCGGCGTCAGCTGCGATTTGCTGGCAGTCTCCGAGCCCCGTTGCCCGGGCGTCGACTTGAGCGCGCTGGTCGCGCTAGTGGGCGGGCTCGGTCCGAACGCGCAGACCATGCTCGGCTGTTGCACGCGCGGTATGTGCGGTCAGGACGGCGCGCTGTTCGGACGCGGCTGCGTGGAGAACGGCGACGCCAAACGCATGCTGAGCGCGATCCCCGTGGTGGGCCCGCTGATCAAAGTGCCACCTCCGATGCCTTGTCCCGCCGCCGACAGCGACGGGGATGCGGGCATGTGACGAGGCCCCACAAGCCCCTCACTTGAACAACGTCTTCCGATAGTGCTTCAGCTCGTCGATCGACCGCTGAATGTCCACTACGGCGTCGTGCGCGCCTTCCTGCGGTTTGACGTAGGCGGCGGACTCGCCATACCAGGCGCGTGCCAGCACCTTGATCGAGCTGACGTCGACGATGCGATAGCCCAGGTAGCGTGCGAGCCCTGGCATGTAGCGATCGATGAAGCGCTTGTCGTGTCCCACGCTGTTGCCGCACAGCACGGCGCCGAAGTTGCACCAGCCGGCCACGCGCTCGAGCAGCTGCTTCTCCGCGCTCGCGAGGTCGAGCGTCGAGCTGCGCACGCGCTCGATCAGGCCGTTCTTGTCGTGCATGTCGCGCACGAACGGCGTCATCTTCTGCAGCTCCGGCTCCGGCTGCCAGATCACGCAGCCGTAGCTCTCGAGCGGCGAGAGCTCCTTATCGGTGATCACGATGGCCGCCTGCAAGATCACGTCGTACTGCGCGTCGAGGCCCGTCATCTCCAGGTCGAGCCAGACGAGGTTGCTTGCGGATGGGGTGCGAACGACTTTGTTTGGCATTGGGCTGTCTCGCGGCTATCTCGCGTCTCTATCACTCGGACGGAAGTGACGTCCAGCTTTCGCGCCCGCCTGTGCCATGGCATCGTGGCTCGCGATGTCGCCACGCACCCTGATCTTCGACTTCGATGGCACGATCGCAGACACCTTCACGCCCGTGGTCGCGATCCTGAACGCGCTCGCGAGCGAGTTCGGCTACCGGCAAGCAGAGCCGGGCGAGCTCCCGACGTTGACACAGCTCGAGCCGCGCGAGCTCGCCAAGCGAATGGGGCTGCCGTTTCACAAGCTGCCACTGCTCGCGGTTCGCGTGCGTAAGGAGATGGCGAAGAACATGCCGAACGTGCGGCCGTGCAAGGGCATCGTCCCGGCGCTCACGGAGCTGCGCCAGCGCGGCGTCGGGATCGGGATCCTGACCTCGAATAGCCGAGAGAATGTGTCCGCATTTCTTGCGCACAACCCTGACCTGACGTTCGATTTCATCAGCACGGGATCGGGGCTGTTTAGCAAGCAGAAGCGCCTCCGACGGCTGCTCGACAAGCGCGGCTTCGCGCTCGCGCACACCAGCTACGTGGGCGACGAGACGCGCGACATCGAGGCCGCGAAATCGCTCGGGATGCGCATGATCGCAGTGGGTTGGGGCTTCTCCGCCGCCCAGCTTCTGTCCGCGAAGCGCCCGGATCATTTGATCATGGATCCGGCCGAGCTGCTGGCGCTCGTGTAGGCAGCGCTTGCCACGCGCAAAAGTGTAAGATGTGTCCTGCTCAGTGTGTGTGTGGGAACAGGGTGATAGGTCACGTCAGGTAAGTGACACAACTTTTCCACGCGCCGCCGTAGATTTGGTAATGTTTCCCGAAGTTGTCGCGTGTCGACGCTAACGAGCGTCCACGTACGGGATCTGCCTAATAACGGCTGGAGGGTGTGATGAATACTCGCATGGTCGCGATCAGTTCGTGCCTTCTCTTGTCATCTCTCGTCGCGTGCGGCGGAGACGACTCTGACGGCGGTGATGTGACCGACGCTGGCGTGGACGCCGGTGAGGTGCAGGGTGGTAGCGGCGGTGGCGGTGCTGGTGGCCGCGGCGGCACTGGAGGTCGCGCCGGAGGCGGTGGCGGTCGAGACGGCGCGGGCACTGGAGGTCGCGCCGGTGACGCAGCTGGCAGCGGCGGCGCAGGTGGCGCTCCCAGTGAGGAGAAATACAGCGTTGGCGGGGACGTGTCCGGCCTGTCCGGCAGCGGCCTCAAGCTGAAGCTGAACGATGGCAACGAGCTCAGCGTGACGCAGAGCGGCAAGTTCACGTTCGAGACCGAGCTCGCCTCGGGAACCGACTACGCCGTCACGGTGAGCGCGCAGCCCAGCAATCCCGTGCAGGCCTGCACGGTCGCGGACGGCAGCGGCAAGATCGACAAGGCCGACGTGAGCGTGAAGATCACGTGCAACACGGCGACGCGCACCATCGGCGGCACCATCACGGGGCTCGGCGGCGGCACCGTCGTGCTCAAGAATGGCAGCGAGACCCTGTCGCGCAACGCGGATGGCGGGTTCACGTTCGCGACGGCCATCAAGCAGGGCGACAACTACGCGGTCAGCGTGCAGACGCAGCCCACCGGCCGCTCCTGCAGCGTTGCAAACGCCTCCGGCACGGCCGGGGCGTCGAACGTCGACAACGTCAACGTCAACTGCTACGCGGACCTGAAGCTGCTGCCGAAGGCGCGCGTCGGAGGCGTGCAGCTGTCGTGGGACAATAACGGCGCCACCGCGTACAACGTGTACGTCTCGACGGACGCCGCGTGCAACTGGGACAACGCGGGCAGCTGCGCAGGCGCCGATCACAAGGATGGCGTGACCTCGCCTTATTTGTGGACCGGCCTGACGGACGGCACCGTGTACTACTTTCAGGTGCGCGGCTCGCATCCGAACGACTTCGTCACGCGCAGCCCGGCGGTCGGTACGCGCCCGAACCGCGTGCAGATCGACGATAGCGTGCAGGCGATCGTCACGAGCCAGGGCACCACGTACATCGGCGGCCGCTTCAACAGCATCGGCGCGTACACGGGCGGGGTCGTCCCCATCGACGTGCAGACCGGGCTGACGACGCGCATCCCGAACTTCCCACTGGTGGACCAGACCGTCTACGCGATCGTGCCGGACGGCAACAACGGCTACTTCATCGGCGGCGAGTTCACGCGCATCGGAGGCAGCGATCGCGCACGTCTCGCGCACATCTTGCCGAACGGCAACGTGGACCCGGACTTCATGCCCGAGCCGGACGGTGCCGTGAGCGTGCTCGCGGTCTCGGGCAACACGTTGTTCGTGGGCGGCGCGTTCACGCAGATCGGGGGCCAGGCGCGCACGCGGCTCGCGTCGATCAACATCATGACGCGCGCCGTGAGCGACTGGAGCCCGGCGCCCGATGGGCTGCCCACCGCGCTCGCGGTGACGTCCGACACGCTGTACGTCGGTGGCGACTTTGCCAACATTGCGGGCATGGCACGCAGTGCGCTCGCGGCGTTCCCACTCACGAACGGCGTGCCGGGCACGCTGAAGAGCTGGGCGCCCAACCCGAACGTCGTCGGCATCCCGGCGCTCTACGTCGCGAATGGCAAGCTCTACGTGTCGGGCTACTTCAACACGATCGCGGGTCAAGGTCGCACGCGCATCGCCGCGTTCGACGCCGTGAGCGGCGCGCTCGATGCCTCCTTCGTCACGACCGTCTCCGCCCCGGACGATGACGTCATCGGCTTCGCGCTGGCCGGGGGTCGGTTGTACGTGGCGGGTGAGTTCACCGCGCTCGGCAGCCAGACTCGGTCGCACATCGGAGCGCTGGACCCGAGCACCGGCATGGTGCTCGATGCGTTGCCTGCGGTGGACGGCAACGTGTCCGCGATCGTCGCCGTCGGTGACAAGATCTACTTCGGCGGCGACTTCGGGAACGTCGGAAACGCCGCGCGCCGAGGGCTCGCAGCGCTCACCAGCGCCGGTGCCGTGGATGCCTGGAATCCCAGCCCGGATGGTCCCATCTCCAGCTTGGCGCTGAGCGGCGACACCCTGTACGTCGTGGGCAACACGCGCACGTACGGCGCCGAGCCGCGTGCGAAGCTGGCCTCCTTCTCGGGCGGGTCGCTCACGAATTGGGCACCTGCGGTCGCCGGCGGCGACGTCTATGCGCTGGCGCTCAGCGGCACCACCGTGTACGCGGGCGGTGACTTCGAGACGGTGGGCGGTGCCGCGCGACGCGGCGTTGCAGCCATCGACGGCAACGCGGCTGCGACTGCCTGGAATGCGCAGCTCGACAACAGCGGCTCCGTGTACGCACTCGCCACGGACGACATGCGCGTCTTCCTAGGCGGTGACTTCACTGCCGCTGGCGGCGGCAACCGTTCCAACCTGGCTGCGGTCTCGCTCACCACGGGCGCTGCCACGGCCGGCTTCACGCCACCCGCCCCGGACCAACCGGTGCGCGCGCTCGCGCGCGGCGGCGATCGGCTGTACCTGGGCGGCGATTTCCAGAACCTCGACGTCACGGCGCGCGCACACGTCGCGGCCGTGCAGGTGAGCGACGGCATGTTGGCGGCCTGGAATCCGGGCGCCAACGAGCGCGTGCTCGCCGTGCGCGTGGTGAAGGACGTCGACGTGTACGTGGGCGGCGAGTTCACGCAGCTCGGCGGCGCGGCGCGCAACTACATCGGATCGGTCGCCGCCGACAGCGGCAGCCTGAACGCCTGGGATCCCAACCTGAACGGGCGCGTGCTCGGCCTCGGCCACGGGCACAACACGGTGTTCGCCGTGGGTGACTTCGGCTCGGTGGGCACGGGGATGACTGCGGTCGCGCTGCAATACCTGGCAGGTTGGGACGACGGCACCGGCACCTTGCAGACCGGAAATCCGAACCTCAGCGACGTCGGCTACGCGGTCGCTGCCGACGACAACTATCTGTACCTCGGCGGCGACTTCACGTCGGTGGGTGGCGTCGATAGCAGCCGCTACTATCGCTACGGTTTCTGAGCCGAGATCATGCGTGTACAGCGTGGGGCGCTCCGGTGAACCGGGGCGCCCCACCTTTTTTGATAAACGAAAAACGAGCCCCGGCGCGTCACGGACCTGTGGTATGCGAGCCGCTCCGGCAGTACCTGCGCCTTCGGATGCATCTCGTCGGTGCTCAAGGGGGTCCATGCATACAGGCACTCGTACGTTGGCGCTCGCGTTGTGTGTGCTCTGTAGCTGCAGCTTGTACGACGAAGGTCGTGCCGGCAGCGCACATGCAGTGGACGCGCCCGATCCGAGCAGCAACGTCGCGGGCGAGGGCCTGAGCGAGGGCAGCGGCGTCGGCGAGCCGCACGCGAGCCCCGAGCCGGAGCGGACGAGCTGCGATCCGGAGCGGGATTGCTTCTGGTGGCACAACCAGGCGGGTTGCCGCGCCGCGAGTGTACCCACGAGCGACGAGCGTCCGAGCGCGCTACAAAGCGAGCCCGACGTGCCCGCGTTCGTGCTCGGCTGGACGCAGATCAAGCTGAGCGGCACGCCGCCGGACCAGCCGAGCTCGGCGCCCGCGACGTTCGGGCTCGATATCGATCGCGACTGCACTGAAGCTCCTGGCTGCGGCGGCACTTCGCGCGGCTCGTGCCGCCCGCGCCTGTCCAGCGTCACCGCCCGGGACGGAGAGGCGTGCCGCGACAACACGTACGCGAACCTGTGGCAGGTCGCGAGCCTGCTGCCGCTCCTCGGCAAACAGCTCGGCTTGAGTGAAGCGCAGCTCAACTGCGGGCTGCGCCGCGGCAGCTACAACATGTTGCTGCGCGTGAGCGGCTACAACGGTCGCCCGAACGATCCCGAAGTGCGCGTCGACTTTTATCAATCGCCCGGGCTCGCCAAGCCTCCGAGCTGGAGCTGCACGGACGGCGTCGAGCTCGAGAAGATGCCGATGTGGGGCGGCTCCTCCGACTTCCGCGTCGCTCAGGGCGATCTGCTGCGCCAGATGCCGAGCAACGGGGCGCTGCCGGAGTCCAAGTTCAGCGATGCCCACGCGTACGTGCGCGAGGGTTACCTCGTGAGCCGTTTCCCGGACAACGCCGCACTGCGCCTCGCGGGCGACGGCAAACCGTTTCGTGGCTTGCACCTGCCGCTGTCGGGCGGCGTCTGGCTCGGCAGGCTGTCCCAGCCCGACGGCATCCACTGGCAGCTCCGAGACGGCATGCTGGTGGGTAGGGCGAGCATCGCAGACGTCACGCGCAGCTGGAACGAGTCCGGCCTGTGCGCGGACGTGGGCTTCGACATGTTCTACCAGACGTTGCTCACGTTCGCGGAGGAGCGGGCGGACGTGCTCGCGAACGGCCAGCACGATCCCGCGACGGCGTGCGATGCGCTGAGCGTGGGCATCCCATTCGAGGCCGTGCAGGTGCAGGTGTCGGGCAGCGCGCCGCTCGAGCCGCTCGTGCAGTGCTGCAAGCCGGGCGCGACCAGCGAGGAGTGCCAGGCGGACTGTGGCGACGGGAAGGTGAGCGGACCCGAGAGCTGCGACACGGCCATCGCCGGCTCCTGTCCCAAAACCTGCACCAGCACCGACCCGTGCAAGAGCGCCGTGCTGCAGGGCAGCGGGTGCACCGCCCACTGCTTTCTCGAGCCCATCACGCGCCTGCTCTCGGGCGACGGCTGCTGCCCGCGCGATGCGAGCCCGGCCCAGGACAGCGACTGCAAGACGAGCGTGTGCGGCAACAACGTGCTCGACCCCGGTGAGACCTGCGACCCGCAGGAGAGCTGCCCCGAGTGCCCGAGCTACAATGCGTGTCTGACGCTGACCCGCAGCGGCGACAGGGCGACGTGCAGCGTGGCGTGCTCGTACGAGGCGACGCGCGGCTGCAGCCACGGCGACGGCTGCTGCCCCGAGGGCTGCGAGCGCAGCCAGGACAGCGACTGCTCGGACCGCTGCGGCGACGGCGTCGTGCAGCCCGAGCTCGGCGAGTCCTGCGAAAACGGCAGCGAGAAGCCCTGCCTCGGCAGCTGCGACGACAAGGATCCGTGCACCGAGGACATCGCGACCGGCAGCGCGGCCACCTGCAACCGCGCCTGCAGCCACATCCCCATCTTGCAGCCGATCTCGGGCGACGGCTGCTGCCCGTCCGGCATCCATGCAAACGCCAACAGCGACTCGGACTGCGACCCGGAGTGCGGCAACGGCCTCATCGAGCCCGGCGAGGGCTGCGACGACGGCAACCGCAACGACGTGGACAGCTGCAGCTCGCAGTGCCAGCCCATCGACCAGCTCGACATGTGCTTGACGAAGGTCGGCGCGAGGGACGCCTGCACGGAGTGCGTGTGCAAGAAGTGCCAGGCCGAGTCCGTGCGCTGCTACGCCGGAAGCCGCCCGGACCAGAACGACCTGTGCACCGCCGCCGCACGCTGCTTCCGCAAGCACCGCTGCATGGGCGCGGACTGCTACTGCGGCTCGGACATCCTCGGCTGCGAGGCGAATCCGTCCGGTCCGTGCCGCAGGGAGATCGAGGCCGCGGCCCAGACGGAAACGGCGTCGATCATCTCCGTGCGCTCGCTGGACACGAATTTCCCGATCGGCCGCGCCAACGCCATCGGGCAGTGCGCGTGGCGCAGCTGCTCCGAGTTCTGCGGGCAGTGACCCCTTGCGGTTTGGGGTCCAAATGAGCATGTTCTGGCCTCTCGGCGTGCCGGGCGCAGGGCAGAACCTCGCCGCTGCACGCGCATGTCTCCCCGCAGCGACACCCGCTTGACACGTATGGGATGGTCTGCGTCAGCGCAGGTCGAGGTGGACAAGCGCGGTTTCGCAGCGTAGATCGTCGCCCCGCCGCCTCGGCTCTGGTCTGCCCATGGCCATGGACGGGGCAAGCCCCCGGCTGGCACACTAGCCTGCCCTCGGAACCGCGCACTGCGCCGGGTCGTGTCACCGACGCCCGCACTGCGCGGCCTTCGAGCGAGCAGCACGGATTCTCTCAGCGAGGGGCGACCGGCCCAGAAACGAACCAAGGCAACGTCATGCACGACCTCACCAAGCAGCGAAACATCGGCATCTTCGCCCACGTCGACGCGGGCAAGACCACGACGACCGAGCGCATCCTGAAGCTCACCGGCAAGATCCACAAGATTGGCGAGGTGCACGACGGCGCCGCGACGACGGACTTCATGGTCCAGGAGCAGGAGCGCGGCATCACCATCCAGTCGGCGGCGACGACCTGCTTCTGGAAGGGCAACCGCTTCAACATCATCGACACGCCAGGGCACGTGGACTTCACCATCGAGGTGTACCGCTCGCTCAAGGTGCTCGACGGCGGCATCGGTGTGTTCTGTGGCTCCGGCGGCGTCGAGCCGCAGTCCGAGACGAACTGGCGCTACGCGAACGACTCGCGCGTCGCGCGCCTGGTGTACGTCAACAAGCTGGACCGCCTGGGCGCGGACTTCTATCGCGTCGTCAACCAGATCAAGACCATCCTCGGCGCGAAGCCGCTCGTCATGGTGCTGCCGATCGGCACGGAAGCGGACTTCGTGGGCGTGGTCGATCTGCTCACGCGTCAATCGTTCGTGTGGGACGACACCGGTCTGCCCGAGAACTACAAGGTCGGTCCGGTCCCGGACGATATGAAGGATCTGGTCGAGAAGTACCGCGCCGAGCTGATCGAGACCGCCGTCGAGCAGGATGACGCCGTGCTCGAGCAGTACCTCGAGGGCAATGAGCCGGACATCGACACGCTCAAGAAGTGCATCCGCAAGGGCACGATCAAGCTGGCGTTCTTCCCGACCTACGCAGGCTCGTCCTTCAAGAACAAGGGCGTGCAGCTCGTGTTGGACGCGGTCGTGGACTACCTGCCGAACCCGATGGAAGTCGATCCTCAGCCCGAGGTCGACCTCAAGGGCAACCCGACGGGCGAATTCGCCACGGTCGATCCGAGCAAGCCCGTGCGCGCGCTCGCGTTCAAGATCATGGATGACCGCTTCGGCAGCCTGACCTTTACGCGCATCTACTCGGGCACGATCACCAAGGGCATGGCGCTGCTCAACACGTTCACCGGCAAGGTGGAGCGAATCGGCCGCATGGTCGAGATGCACGCCAACGACCGCACCTTGATCGACTCGGCGCAGGCCGGTGACATCGTGGCGCTCGTCGGCCTGAAGAACGTGCAGACCGGTCACACGCTGTGCGACGAGGATCATCCCGCGACGCTCGAGCCCATGGTGTTCCCCGCGCCGGTCATCTCCGTGTCGGTGTCGCCCAAGGACAAGGCGAACGAGGAGAAGCTCGGCAACGCGCTCGGCAAGATGGTGCAGGAAGATCCGTCGTTCCACTGTGAGGTGGACCAGGAGTCCGGCGAGACCATCCTGAAGGGCATGGGCGAGCTGCACCTGGACATCAAGGTCGACATTCTGCGCCGCACGCACGGCGTGGAGGTCGCGGTGGGCAAGCCGCAGGTCGCGTACCGTGAGTCGATCACGCGCGCGGTCAACGACGGCTACACGCACAAGAAGCAGACCGGTGGCTCCGGTCAATACGCGAAGATCGAGTACACGATCGAACCGGGTGAGCTCGGCTCTGGCTTCGTGTTCGAGACCGCGATCACCGGCGGCTCGGTGCCCAAGGAGTTCATCCCGGCCGTCGAGAAGGGCTTCAAGGTCTCCGTCGACAAGGGCGTGCTCGCCGGCTACCCGGTGGTGGACGTGAAGGTCACGCTCACGGACGGCGGCTTCCACGCGGTCGACTCGTCGCAGATCGCGTTCGAGGTCGCTGCCAAGGCCGCGTACCGGCAGACCCTGCCGAAGTGCGCACCGATCCTGCTCGAGCCGATCATGAAGGTCGACGTGTTCGTGCCGGACGCCAACGTGGGTGACACCATCGGTGACTTGAATCGTCGCCGCGGCATGATGAAGAGCCAGGAAGCGGGTCCCACGGCCGTGCGCATCAAGGCGGACGTGCCGCTCTCGGAGATGTTCGGCTACATCGGTGACCTGCGCACGATGACCTCGGGTCGCGGTCAGTACTCGATGGAGTTCAGCCACTACGCGCCGTGCCCGCGTAACGTGGCCGAGCAGGTCATCGAAGAGGCGAAGGCCCGCGAGGAAGCCAAGCGCAAGAAGTGAGCTGAGCGCGCTTCCGCACAACGCAACGCCGCAGCTGGCTCGTCCGGCTGCGGCGTTCGCATTTTAACGTCTACTTCGAGGGGGCCTCGGCGAGCTCGAGCTCTTCCGACGCGGACCAGGCGCTCACGCGGCGCTCGACCCACAGGCCGACGCGCCAGGCGACGGGGGCCAGCAGCACGGCCGCGATGATGTCCACGAGGTAGTGGAAGCGCAGGTAAAACGTGGCGAGCACGATGCCCGCGCCGACCGGGGCGAGCCATGCGAAGAGGCGCCGGTAGTAGCGCCACGCGAAGACCGGGACGAGCACGCCGAACAGGGTATGGCCGCTCGGGAACACGTCGGGCGGCTCGTATTTCACGTCCCGTACGGCGTCGTAGCCGTGGCGCGCGAAGCCGTAGCCATCGAGCGCCGCGGGGCGGCTGGCATCGAACAGCTTGTGCGGCCCGATCGCGGGCAGAAGCACGTAGCCGAGGTACGAGATCAGAAACGCGACCAGGATAATCGCGGTGACGCGCTGGTACTGCGCGTACTGCCGGCTCGCGTACAGGAACACCGGCACGACGATGATGAACGGGTAATACGCGAAGTAGCACAGGCTCAGCACGTCCGAGAGCAGCCGGCTCGAGATGCGCTCCACCCACAGCAGCGGATCGCCAAGCAAGAACACGTCGGTCGCGTGCAGGATGCGATCGTAGCGGTAGTCCGGCGCGATGGGATGGAACTGCGGGATCAGTACGCCCAGCTCGAAATACAGCAGCAACACGAACGGCGCGGGCGCCCAGTAGTGCACGAACGTGAAAAGGCCGCCGGGAGCCTGGGCGCGCGCGGCGTCGTGCCGGGCGAGCGTGTGGAACAGCAGGGCCACCACGGCATGGAAAGCGAGGTAGGTCGGCCCGTGCGCAATGCGGTTCCAGAACAACACCAGGAGCAGCGCAGCGAGCGCGTTGCCGGCTTGCACCACCGCGTCCGAGGGCAACCACGCGGATCTGAGCTGGGGCCACGAGGGGACAGGAAGGTGATTTCGCGCATCTGTCATGGCGGCGTCACACCGTAGCCTACGGCATCTGAGCGCGTCGCCAAGTGGCTCCCGCGCTGGTTTTCGGCCGATCGGCGGCGCATCGAACCGGCCCGCGGCCTCGCGCGTATAGCCGGCGAACCTCAGCGAGGAGACATGTCATGGCAGCGCTCGAGACCGTTCAGACGATTTACCAAGCCTTCGGACGTGGCGACGTCCCCACGATCATGGCCCTGATCTCACCGGACGTGAGCTGGGAGCACGGCGCTCCAGACCATGGCATCCCGTGGCTCAAGCCCGGTCGCGGTCTCGCGCACGTGGGCGAGTTCTTCCAGACCGTGGGCCGCGAGCTGAACATCAGCCGCTTCGACGTGCAGCAGCTGTACGCAGCGGGCGATCAGGTGATCGCCCAGATCGCGATCGAGCTCACGGTGAAGGCGACGGGCAAACAGGTGCAGGACTTCGAGCTGCATCACTGGCACTTCGGCGCCGACGGTAAGGTGCACGCTTTCCGCCACGTCGCCGATACGCACCAGCACTGGCTCGCCTCACGTTGAGCGGCTGCGCGACGTTCACTCCGCGGGTGCGGTCTGCGCCAGCGGAGCAGCGGGCGCATGATCGGGCGTCTTGCCGTCGACGATGCAGCTGACGTTCATGTCCCCCATGACGTTGATCACCGTGCGACAGCGGTCGAGGAACCAGTCGACCGGCAAGAGCAGCGCGATGTACTCCGTGGGCAGATTGACCGCGTGAAACACCAGAGTCATCGTGACCAGGCCCGCCTCCGGGATGCCCGCCGCGCCGACCGAGGCCACGACCGAGGTCAAAACCACCATGAGCTGTTGAGACAGGTCGAGCGTCTGGCCCAGACCCTGTGCCGCCAACAGCTGCGAGACGAACAGCGCAGCCATGGCCTCGTACAGCGCGGTGCCGTCGTTGTTGAAGTTTGCACCCACGAGCGCCCCGAGGCTCGCGGACTTCTGGCGCAGACCCACGCGGTTGTGCAGGCACTCGAACGTGACCGGCATCGTGACGGTGGAGCTGCCGGTGGTGAACGCCATGACGAGCGCGTCGCGGCAGCTCGCCAGGAGCTTCCATGGGCGCACCCAGCTGCCGAAGCGCACGCGCAGTAGATAGTAGGTGGCTTGCACGAGCAGCGCGACGAGCACCGCGACGATGAACGCGCCGAGCGAGCGGAACGGCGCGAAGCCCTGCGAGCCGACGATGCTCGCCACGAGGCCAAATACCGCCAGCGGCACAACGTCGATGATCCAGTGCAGGATCACGATCAAGGTGTCGAAGCCGAGCGTCACCCAGTCCTGCACCGTGTGCAGCGGCTTCTTCGCGCTGCGCTTGAGCGCGACGCCGAACGCCAGCGCCCAGAAGATGACGCCGATCACCTTGCCCTGATCGGTGAGCGGTCCGAGCAGGCTCTGCGGCACGTTGTCGAGGAACTGCTGTAGGAGGTCCGGGCCGGACGCTCCGTGTTTGCCTCCGGCCGCCGCGTTCGGCTGCAGCTCCGATGACCAGCTGCCCGGTTGCAACGTGTTTGCGACCACCAGGCCCACGCCGATCGCCACGAGCGTGTTCAGCACGAGCAGGCGGATCAACCGACCCGCGGTGCCCGGCTCGAAGCGCGCTTCGAGCAGCGCCTTGATGATCGCGACGAGTATCAGCCCGGGCGCCAGGGCGCCGAGCAGGCGCAGCACGAGCTTGCTCGGGACGGCCAGACCCGCGGCGCGCGGTCCGAGCACGAGGCCCACGATGACGCCGAGCGCCATGCCGGCGACGATGCGCAGGTAAAGCGGGATGCTGTGCCAGCGCGCGAACAGGCCACGAGGTGGAGGCGCAGCTTGATCCATAGTGGGGTTGTTCATCTCATCCACGTTTACGTCAATGCCAACATGGATGTGACTACCCCGAAGCGCGCCGTCAGCGCGTGCCGTTCAGGTAGCGCTTGCGCAGGTGCGCTTCGAAATACTTGGGGTTCAGAGGCTCGCCGGTGGCGTGCTCGAGCAACGCCTGCGGCTCGTAGAGGCTGGCAACGGACCAGACTTTGCGGCGCAAAAAATCGTTCACGGGCTCGAACTGTCCGGTCGCGAGCTGCTCGCGCAGGTTAGGTAGCTCACGTTCTGCGGCCGCGAAGAGCTGAGCTGCGGTCAGGGCGCCGAGCGTGTACGTGGGGAAGTAGCCGAACGCGCCCGCGGCCCAGTGCACGTCTTGCATGCAGCCGTCCTTGCAGTCGCTGCCGGTGCTGATGTTGAGCAGCTCGCGCATGCCAGCGTCCCAGGCTTCCGGGATGTCTGCGACGTTCAGCTTGCCGTCGATCAGCTTACGTTCGATGCCGTAGCGCAGGATGATGTGACACGGATACGTGACCTCGTCGGCGTTCACGCGGATCTTGGTGCGTGCCACGCGCGTGAACAGACGCACGAGGTTGTTGACGCCGAAAGCCTCGGGCTGTGCGGCGGAAGCATCCGGGAAGGCCTGCGCGATGTGCGGGGCAGCGAAGCTGAGGAACTCGCGGCCGCGGCTCACCTGCATCTCTTGAAACAAGCTCTGGCCTTCGTGCATGGACATGCCGCGCGCCTGGCCCACGGGCTGCTCGCGCAGCGGGCGCGGCAGGTTCTGCTCGTATTTCGCGTGACCCGTCTCGTGCAGCACGCCCATGAGGCCGCTCATGAAGTCCGACTTGTCGTAACGCGTGGTCACGCGCACGTCGCTCGGTACGCCGCCGCAGAACGGATGATGGCTGACATCCAGTCGGCCGTGCTGCGCGTCGAAACCGACCGCCGCCATCAGCAGCCGACCCAGCTGCTCCTGTGAGGCTTTCGGAAACGGGCCGCGCGGGGTGAGGAAGGGGCGGGTGCGCTGGTATTCGATGACCTGGTCGATCAGCGATGGGAGAAACGCGCGCAGCTGCGCGAACAGCCCGTCGATCTGGGCGCTCGTGAAGAAGGGCTCGTACTCGTCGAGCAGCGCGTCGTACGCGCTCACGCCGAGCACGCCGGACAGCGCGCCCGCGGCCTCGCGCTTGCGCAACACGACCTCACGCAAGAGCGGTGCAAAACCCTGCCAGTCGTTCGCCTCGCGCTGCGTGCGCCAGGCCTGCTCGCAGCGCAGCTGCGCGTGCGACAGGCTCTCGACCAGCTGACTGGGCAGCGCGCTGGCCCGGCGCACGATGCGGCGGATCTCGCGCAGGTTGGCGCTGCTGTGCGCGTCGAGCTCGCCGCTCTTGTCTGCCTGCTCCGCCGCGTCGATCAGCTCGGGCAGCTGCGGGGCCGTGAGGTGCTCGTGGATCACCACGCCGAGCGTCGCGAGCGCCGCGGCCCGCTCCGAGCCTGCGGCGTGCGGCATCATGACCGCCTCGTCCCATTGCATGATCGCGCTCACGTGCGACAGGTGCGAGATGCGGCGAAAGTGAGCCTCCAGCTGATCCATCGACATGCTGCGAGCTTACACCGAAACCGCTGCACGGAGGGCCGGAACGTGCTTGGCCATGCGCCTAACGCGCAGCTGCGAGGTGCTCCAGTAATCGATCCAGAAACACGACTTGTGCCGGGTTCATCTTCGCGCGCGCTTGCGCGATCTCGAACAGCTCCAGCCGATCGATCTCGGGGAACTCCTGCATGCGTCCGCTGCGCGGCGGCCACTCCAGCCGGAAGGTGTTGCTGCGTGGATCACCGCCAGGCCAATCCATCTCGAAGGCCCAGGCGCGTACGATCTTTCCGCCCGCCTGCTTCACGCTGCCGAGGTCGAGGTAGCGCTCGGCCACCGGACGCACGCCGGTCTCCTCCTCGAATTCGCGTACGGCGCACGCGAGGTTCTCTTCGCCGGGCTCGGGCTCGCCCTTCGGGATGGTCCAGCTGCCGAGATCCTTGCGCGCGAAAAACGGTCCACCGGGGTGCGCGAGCAGCACCTCGCAACGCGTGCCGTGCGCTCGGTACAGGAGCAGGCCCGAGCTCTCTTTTTTGCGAGCAGTCATGCGCTGGGGTGTAGCAGACGGAGCGCGGGCATTGCAGAGCGCGTGCACGCGTCTCCGGCGTGGGACGAACAGCGGCGGTCGCGGCAGCCGCTTCGCAAGCCCCGCGGCGCCCCACCTCCGGTTGCTCTTGCGGGATGAGGCGCGCGGCAGCCTCCGGAGGTGCGTGTGCGGCTCGGGCGCGCACACACCGCAAGCTGCCTGCGCACCCATGAGACCCCGCACGCCGCAGAAGCAGCTTCGCTCTGCGCGGCGCCTACCGTACCCTTGAAACGTGGTCTCACCTCGGCGCGGCGCGCTGCACACGGTTCGCGGAGAGGGTGCGGTCGTGCCGCTGATGGCGGCAAGCATCCAGTTGCTGAGCAGCTGCGGTCGTCTAGGTTTCAGCGAGCGCGGCGCAGCGGACGCCGGCACTCGGCCGCGAGACGCCCAAGTCGCGCCCGACGCGAGCGACGCGATGGATGCGAGCGCGCTCCCCGACACCGGCTCGCCTGCGACGGCCGGCGCGAGCGCCGACGCGCAGACAGACGCTGGTGGCTGCGAGGTGCAACGCGCGCTCGACTACTGCGAGCAGCTGCCGGCGCTGCGCGAGGAGCCCGTGATGGACGGACAGCTCGACTGCGGGCCGGAGCTGGTCGACATGCCGCAGCGCGGCTGGACGGGTGCGGGCGAGCCACCGGCGAACCAGCGCGCTCGCTACGCCGTGGCGTGGCATCCGAACGGGCTCTACTTCTATGTGGAGGTCGACGACCCCGAGCGCTTGCCTGCGTCACAGCAGGAGGGCCGCCCCTGGTGCGGCGACGGCATCGAGCTGTACGCCGATGCGGACGGGCGCTTCAGCGCGCCGCCCGGCTACGACAACCCGGGCACCATGCAGCTCTTGGCTGCGGCTCCGGCCCAGCAGCCGGATGCGCCGCGTGCTCCGGACGTGCGCTTCCACACGCGCAGCGAAGCCGAGCAGGGCGCCTGGAGCGGTGCGCGTCACGGCATGTGGCCGCGCGACGGCGGCTACGTGCTCGAGGGCTTCGTCACGGCCGAGGATCTCGACTTGCCGCGGCTCGCGCTCGCCGTGGGCCGGCGCGTCGGGATCGACGTGGGCGTCAACGTCTCCTTCGCGTCCACCGACACTCCGGCGGAAAGCGACGCAGATGCGGGCGCCGCGGATTGTGCGCTGCGTGCCGGGCAGTACTTCCTGCGCGTGGCGAGCGAGCCGTGCAGCCTGGAGACCTGCCGGCCGTACATGAACGTCGGCGCATTTTGCACGCCCATGCTCCGGCGCTGAGCTGTGTGCGCGCTGTCGGGTCATGTGCGTCGCGTCGATTCGCGCGCGGGCCCTCCGGCAACATGCTACGCAGCTCCGAACGGAGTGACCGCGTGACTTACTGTGTTGGCATCAAGCTCGACGCTGGCCTCGTGTTTGCGTCGGATTCGCGCACGAACGCCGGCATGGACCACATCAGCACGTTTCGCAAGATGATGGTCTACGAGCGACCGGGCGAGCGCTTCATGGTGCTGTTGTCCGCCGGCAATCTCTCGATCTCCCAGTCGGTGCGGGAGCTGCTGCAGAACACGCAGATCCCCGGTGACGACGAGCCGCTCACCATCTGGAATACCGACAGCATGTTCGACGCCGCGCGCCTGCTCGGCGTGGCGATGCGCACGGTCGCCGAGCGCGACGGACCTGCGCTGAAGCAGGCCGGGCTCGACTTCAACGCCACCATGATCTTCGGCGGACAGATCGCGGGCGAGGCGATGCGCTTGTTCCTCGTCTACTCCGCGGGCAACTTCATCGAGGCCACGCGCGAGACCTGTTACTTCCAGATCGGCGAGTCGAAGTACGGCAAGCCCGTGCTCGACCGGCTGCTCTCGCCGGACATGTCGCTGCCGGACGCGACGAAGTGCGTGCTGGTGTCGATGGACTCGACCATGAAGTCCAACCTGTCGGTTGGCCTACCCATCGATCTCGCCGTGTATCGCGAGGGGGCGCTGCAGAGTCAGGACGTCATCTGCATCGATGAGAAAAACCCGTACTACAGCATGGTGCACTCCGCGTGGGGCGAGCGCTTGCGCGTGGCCTTCGAGGGCCTGGAGACGCCGGCGCTCGGCGATGACTCGGGGGCTAATCCGCTGCGCGTGCCGAGCGCGCGTCACCGCCCGATCAAAAAGATCACGCGCTCGGACGAGCGCATCGTGTGAGACGAGTGTGACGGCCCGAGAGGTTTCCCCACGCGGATTTTGTGTGGAAACGAACTCGAATCATTGGGCGCTTAGTCTGACGCTGTGCCGCAAAGCGTTGGAATCGCCATGTTGGATGTTCACGCGCCCATCCAGGCATATGTCAAACAGCGCGAAGCGCTCGGCGCGCTGCTCGAGAGCCGTGACAGCGCCGGGCTGACGCTCGCGCGCAAACATGCAGACGTCGCAGACGCCATGTTGCAGGCATTGTTCGCGGCCGCGCTGCGGCGCCGCCCGCCAGGCTGCGGGCCCGACGTGCTCCTCGCAGCGGTTGGCGGCTATGGGCGGCAGCAGCTCGGCTGGAAGAGTGACCTCGACGTGATGTTCGTCACCATGACCGACACCGCGGAGCTCGAGGACTTCGTGGAAGCGGTGCTCTATCCGCTGTGGGATGCGGGCGTGGCGATCGGCCATCAGGTGATGCGCGTCGATCACTTGATCGACACCGCGCGCGAGGCGCTACCCACGGCCACGGCGCTCCTCGATTTTCGCCCGCTCGTGGGCAGCGCGCGCATCGGCGAACAGCTGCGCGAGCGCAGCGCGCGCGAGCTGTTCTGTCCCGAGGGGCGCGCGCTGTTCGTGGAGCGCCTGGTGCGCGAGGTCGAGGAGCGCTGGCGTCGCTACGGCGACTCGGTGTACCTGCTGGAGCCGGACGTGAAGAACGGCGCGGGTGGACTGCGCGACGTCGATGTGGCGTGCTGGACCGCGCGCGCGAGCGCAAGCCGGCCCGAGCTCGCGGACCTCTCGCGCTCCGATGTGCTCACGACGCGCGAGGTCGAGCTGCTCGCGGCGGCGGCCAACTTCTTCTTCTGTGTTCGCAATCACCTGCACCACGCCGCGGCGCGCCGCAACGACCGGCTGACGTTCGACCAGCAGGAGAACGTGGCGCAGCGCATGGGCTACCGCGCCAGCCTGCCGCCGATGGCTGCAAGCGAGCCGGACTGGATCGGCCCCACGGTCGAGGCCTTCATGTCCGACTACTACGTGCAAGCGCGCGCCGTGACCCGCGCGCAGGAGCAGGTGCTGGAGCGCGCGATGGAGCGCGCGAAGAGCGCCCTCGCGCGTGCCAAGCCGCGCGTGAAGGTCATCGAGCGCGGCATCATCGCGTACAACCGGCAGCTCGGCTTCGCGCGCGAGCAGGAGCTAGAGCAGGAGCCGGCGATCGCGCTGCGACTGTACGCGCTGGCCGTGGACCGCAACGAGCGCGTGCTGCCTGCGGCGCGCGACGCCATCTCCAGGCTCGTCGCCGAGGACCCGCACTTCTGCGCCGCGCTGCGGCGGAGCCCCGAGGCCGCGCAGCTGTTCATCAAGCTGCTGTGCACCGTCTCGAGCCAGGTGCCGTTCCGCAACGGCTCGGTGCTGGAAGAGCTGCACTCGGTCGGCTTGCTGCTCGCGCTGATCCCGGAGTTTGCGCCCGTGATCGGGCGCGTGCACCACGACCTGTACCACGTGTACACGGTGGACGTGCACTCCGTCGCGTGCGTCGACCGCGTGCGGGCGCTCATGCGCGGCGAGCTCATGCAACGACATGCGCTCGGCTGTCGTCTGGCCGCGGAGGCCCATCGGCCACAGCGCTTGCTGTTCGCGGCGCTCCTCCACGACATTGGCAAGGTGTTCGGCGGAAAGGAGCACTCGATGCGCGGCGCAGCGATGGCGCGCTCGATCCTCGCGCGCTTCGGTCTGGAGTCCGACGACGTCGAGCGGGTCACGAAGCTGGTGTTGCACCACCTCGATATGTACTTCGTGGCGGCGCGCCGCGATCTCGCGGACAGCAGCACCATCGAGCAGTTCGCGCAGTTGGTGGGCGACCGCGATTGCCTGCGCAACCTCTACCTGCTGACCATCGCAGACATCTCCACCACCGCGCCGACGTCGATGACCTCGTGGAAGGCGCGCATGCTGGATGAGCTGTACGCCGCGACCGACGAGCGCCTCGCCGGCGTGGACGACTGCGATCCGCTGCGCCGCGCGCGCAGCGAGCTGTACGCGCACACCGACAGCTCGCTCGAGCGTGGCGTCGTGGACGAGCTCGTGCGCTCGATGCCGGAGCGCTATTTGCTGACGCACACCCCGGACGAGATCGCCGCGCACGCACGCTGCGTGCAAGCCGCGCGCGGCAAGCGTCTGCACGTGCAGCTCGCGCCTTCGCGCCGACCGAACATCGCGGAGCTGTGCGTGATCACCGGCGCTGCCACGCAGGACGACGGGCTCGGCGACCGACCTGGGCTCCTCGCCGCGATCGCGGCTGCGCTCACCGCCTGCAAGCTCGAGATTTACGCCGCACAGATCTACACCCGCGACCGCGCCACGCCGCAGGAGCAGGTGCTCGACGTGTTCTGGGTGCGCGACCCGGTGCATGGGCTCAACGGGTTGACGGAGCTGCTGCCGAAGCTCGAGCAGACCTTGCTCGAGTTGATCTCCGGTGCCGTCCGACCGGACGAGCTGCTGCAGAAGCGCAACCCCACGCGTTGGAGCGAGCGCCCGTGCCCGCGCGTGCCGGTGGAAATCGCCATCGATAACCGCAGCTCGCAGAAGTACACGATCGTCGAGGTCGTGGCGCAGGATCGCCCGGGCCTCTTGTTCAGCCTCGCGCACACGCTGCATCGGCTCGAGCTGAGCATCGAGTTCGCCAAGGTCAACACCGAGGGCAACCGCGTGATCGACATTTTCTACGTGACCGAGCTGGACGAGACCAAGCTCGCGTCGCGCGCGCGCCTCGAGCAGCTGAGAGCCGCGCTGTTCGCCGCGCTCGGCCGGCAGGCGAGCAACTAGGTGCTCTAACTGCGCTTGCGCAGCGAATCGCGGGTTCGAAGCGTGGTGCTCGAGCTCTCGGGATCGAACACGATCACGATCTCGCCACGCTCGAGCTGCCGACGCACGCTCGCGACCTTCTGCTCCAGGCTGTACTCCTTGAGGCCGTAGTCGGTGCCCTCACGGGACACGAACTCCTCGAGCAGCCCCTGCAGCGCGCCCGGGCTGAGCGCGTCTGCGGGCACGATCACGTACTCATCGGCGTCGTCCATCATCGATGCATAGCGCACAGTCGGGGAGACCCTTAAAGCATTCGAGCGGCGTGGGTGCTCTTCACACCACCGCCGCTCGAAATACTCACCCAAATGCGATCACACTGTTTGTGCGAAAGAGAGGACTCGAACCTCCACACCCTTGCGGGTACTAGAACCTGAATCTAGCGCGTCTGCCAGTTCCGCCACTTTCGCTTTGGGGAGCCGTTGCTTAGACGACCCGTGCTGCGCTGTCAAGTCTGTGTTGGGCGGCGCAGCTCAGCCGAGCGCTTTGATCGCGTCGGCGGTCGGCGCATGTCGCACCGCACCATCCGTCGTGAGCAGGGCGCCGGCGATGATCTCGTCTTCCAGGTTGAGCTTCAAGCTGCCCTTGTCGTTGAGCAGCTTGACCAGTGCCTGCACGTTGCGCGCGTACAGGTTGCTGGCGTCTTCCGGCATGGTGTTGGGCAGGTTGGAGTAGCCCATGATCAGCACGCCATGCTTCACGACTTCGCGGTTGTTCTCGGTCAGCTCACAGTTGCCGCCGGAGTCCGCCGCGATGTCCACGATGACCGAGCCCTGGCGCATGGCCTTGACCATATCCTCGGTGACGAGGCGCGGGGCAGGGCGACCGGGCACCTGCGCGGTGGTGATGACCACGTCGGCCTGGCTGATGCGCTGCTTGAGCACCGCCTGCTGCTTGGCCAGGAAGTCCGCGCTGACCTCCTTCGCGTAGCCGCCCTGGCCTTCACCGCTCTCTTGCATCGGCAGCTCGATGAACTTGCCGCCGAGCGACTCGACCTGCTCCTTCACGGCGGGCCGGATGTCGGACACCTCGACCATCGCCCCGAGCCGGCGCGCGGTCGCGATGGCCTGCAATCCCGCCACGCCTGCGCCCATGATCACAACTTTGGCGGGCTGGATCGTGCCGGCTGCAGTCATCAGCAGCGGGAAGTACTTGCCGAGGCGACTCGCCGCGAGGACCACGGCCTTGTAGCCCGCGATGTTCGCCTGCGACGACAGTGAGTCCATGACCTGCGCGCGGCTGATGCGGGGGATCAGATCCATCGCGAGGCTGCTCACCTTGCGCTCTGCCAGGGTCTTGACCGCGGGCAGCTGCTTGTGCGGCCAGATGTGCGCGATCAAGATGGCGCCCGGCTTGAACAAGGTGGCTTCGTCGGCGCCGAGCTCCGCATTCTGCTGCGGAGGCGCGACCTTCAAGACCAGATCCGCGCTGCCCCACGCCGCCTTCGCATCGCTCGCGATGCTGGCGCCGGCTTCTTGATAGGCGCTGTCCGCGATGTTCGCGCCCGCGCCGGCACCCGCCTGAACGACTACCGTCAAACCTTCTTTGACGTAGCGCTTCACGGTTTCGGGCGTGGCGGCGACGCGCAGCTCGCCAGCAGCACACTCTTTGGCCACAAACACCTGTGCAGTCATGGGCGCCTGTATACCCGGTTTGCGAGCAGAAACAACCCGACTCCGCTCACGGCGGCGAGGCTGCTCGGGGTGGTCAGGCGCGCTTCACTTGCGGCACAGCTCGAACAGCAGCTCGTAGCCCTCGGGCCAGTCCCCGAGCTGCGACTCGGCGTTGATGTGGCCCTTCGAACCGGCGTCCACGAAGCGCGCCTGCCAGCGGTCTGCAAAGAACGCGGCGCGCTCGAATGCCATGAATGGGTCGTCGCGGCTCGCGACCACCGTGGCTGCGACACCGAGCGGTTTCACCGGCAACGGCGCGAAGCTGCGCGTGACCTCGGGCGTGTGCTCGAGGTCGTCGACGTCGGCCGGCGCCACGAGCAGCGCGCCCGCGACCTTGCCCGCGAGCACGCCGCGCTTCGCAGCGTGCGCGACGAGGGCGCAGCCCAGGCTGTGCGCGGCGAGCACCACCGGCTCGGTCTCGAGGTCCAGCGCGTGCTCGAGCCGCTTCAGCCAGCTGCTCTTGTTCGGGTGCTCCCAGTCTTCCTGCTCGACGCGCACGCAGCCGTAGCGTGCTTCCCAGAGGGACTGCCAGTGCTGGGGTCCGGAGCTCGAGAGGCCAGGCAGGGTCAATACACGACGCAGCGCCATCTTCCTCTCGAACTGTCGACCAGCTGTGCGCTCATGTCGAGCGACTTCCCGCTGGGTTTGTGCTTCAGAACGCGATCGCGTCCGGACGCTGCCGCGGCAGCGTGTCCGCGAGGTTCAGCATGGCGAGGTTCTGCTGCGCCCGGTACGCCGCGTAGTGCGTGAGCACGCGGCGCACGTAGTTGTTGGTTTCCTTGAAGGGGATGCGCTCGAGGAAGGCGTCGAGCGGCATGTCGTCCGGGTACGCGCGCATCCACAGCCGCACGTTGTGCGGTCCGCCGTTGTACGCGGCGATGGCGAGCGGCACGCGGCCGTCGAAGCGGTTGATGAGCGACGACAGATACCACGCGGCGAACTCGAGGTTGCGACGCGGATCGAGCAGCTCGCGCGGGTTGAAGTCGGTGTTGCCGAGCGCGCGTGCGATGCGCATGCCCGTGTGAGGCATGATCTGCATCAGGCCCACGGCGCCCGCGAACGACACGATCTGCCGGTAGTACACGCTCTCCTGCCGCATCACCGCGAACAGCAGGTTCGGGTCCAACCCGAACTTCGCGGCCGCGCGCTCGACGTCCACGGAGTAGGCGCGCGGACGCACGTCGATGCGCTGCTCGCGCAGGCGCAGCGCCACGCCGGGCTCCTCCAGCATGTCGGCCACTTCGGCGAGCGACAGACGCGCCCACTCGTCGAGCGCCAGGCGCTCCTTGCGGACCTGTCCGGTGCACACGTGCGGCGGCGGGGTGGTGTTCGTCAGCACCGACTCCACACCCACGCGGAAGCGGAAGCCGCCGCGCGCGTCACGGTACGCGAGATAGGCCTCGCTGATCTCGGAGGCAGCGTCGTCGTAGCGCTCGAGCTCGGCCAGGTCGGCGGCGCGTGCGATCCACGGGTAAGCGCCGCCGTGCACTGCCGCGAGCGCGCCGAGCCGCGCCACGATGGTCTCGCGTCGCAGGTCACTCTTGGTCGGCAGCCCGAAGCGCGTGGTGAGCGGCTCGCTCAAGGTGTCGCGCTCCGAGGCGAACACCGCGGAGACGCCCGGCACTGCAGCCATGGGCTGCGTGCCCGCGGGGCTCGGCGCAGGCGCACCGAGCAACGCTGGCGCGTTGAGCGCGGGAGCTCCGAGCGCCGGCGCAGCATTGGGCGCGCCCAGCGCAGGGGCAAGGGCTGGCGCCGCCAGGCGTAGCCGCGGCATCAGACCGGTCTCGGGCAGGCACGCGCCGCGCGCATCGCGCTGGCACGTGGACGCCGCTGCCTGCTGCAGGCCGCTCAGCCGCGCCTCGGCCCACGTGCCGTAGTAGCGGCTCCAGCCCACGTCCATCAGCGAGACTTCGTGGTACTCGGCCTGCGCCTCCTCGGTGCGGCCGAGCCGCTCGAGCGCGCGCGCGTGGTAGTAGCGCGCAGCGAGCTCCTTGCCGCGCACGTCGCGCAGCGCATCGAACGCTGCGAGCAGCGCGCTGTCCGACGCGACGCCGGACGCGTAGATCGCCGCGCTGAACAGGTCGACGCCGAAGAACTGCTTCTTCGCGGCCATGGCCTCGAGCGCCTCGCTCGCCACGTCGCGCACGTTGTTCTGCACCGCGATGTCGAGGGTGGCGCGCAGCTGGCCGGGCTTCATGGTCTTGACCACGCGGCCGCCCAGGTACTTGCGCACGCGCAGCTCACCGACGCTCGGGTCGGCCGGCAGCGCCGCCGTGCGCGGCAGCCAGCGCTCCGCATCCCAGCGCGGCACGCCGCCGCTGATGGCTGCAGCGACCTCGGTCGGCACGGCGTCCCAGCGGCCTTCCATGCGCGCGACGCGTGCCGCGAGCAGGTGCGCCCGGCCGCGCTGCGGCACGGGCAGGTTCATCGCCAGCAGCTCGGCCACGGCGGTGCGGCCCGCTTCCACGGTGCCGCGCACCACGAGGCGCTCGGCGCGGTCCACCAGCTCCTGCGGCTGGTAGGGCGGGATGCGCACGCCCTGCAAGCTGAGCCGCTCCATCGCCGCGCGGGCGTCGGCCGCCGCGCGCGTCTCCGGCGCGTGCAGCGCGATGCTGCGGTAGATGGGCACGGCGCCCGACAGGTTGTTCCAGCCCTCACGCGCGCGGGCGAGCAGAATCTGCAGCGCATGGCGCTCGCCGAGCGCGGGATAACGTTGTGTCAGGCGCTCGAGCTCGAGCTCACCCTGCTTGTTGCCGGACTCGAGCATGCAGCGCACGTAGCCGATGCGCGCCTCGGCCGCGACGTTTCGCTCCGGGCTCCCGATCGCCTCGCGGTAGGCGTCGCACGCCTCCGCAGTGCGGTGCAGGCGCATCAGGAGCTGCGCGCGCTGCATGGCTAGCCGGTCGACCAGGCGCGGCATGGCGCGCTCCACCAGGCGTAGCTTCAGCAGCGCGTCGGCGGGTGCCGATTCGGCCAGCTCGTCCGCTTCGCGCAACGCGCGGCGCGCTTCGTCCCCGCTGATGGGCACGGTCCAGAGCGGACCCTGCTGCAAGGTGAACGCTTCGTGGAACGAGTAACCGCTGTCAGGCTCGCAGAGCAGCGAGCTGCTGCGCTCCGACTGACTGTACTCGGAGAGCTGCGGCTGCTGTGCGACGCACAGCGGCGCATCCGTCCAAGCCCACGTCTTCGCAGGCCAAACCAGCGCAACTGCGCCTATGAAAGAAAGGGCTGTCGTGAGCCTCACTGGACAACACCTTTCGCGTGCCTCTCGCATTGTGTGCTCGACGCCCTTCGAAAGCAAAACGACCCGGAACAGGAATTTCTGCGCACCGCTCTGAGCAGCGGTCGGCTCGTCTAGTTTCGACACATCCGCACTCCTGCTTGAGCTGCGTGACACAACTCGGCGGGAGGGATTCTTCCTGCATCTGACGGCGGCGCCGTAGCCCCACTTTGGTCTACTTTGCCGTCGTCTTGCCGCTTTGGGCGTCTGAGTCGCCCGCAGTCGCCCGCGCTTCCTGCACGCTCTGCTCTTCTTTGTTTTCGGTTGTCGGCAGCAGCACGGTCAAGACAGAAAGCAGACAGATCACGAGATAACCCACGAGCAGCGCAATCTCGCGCCAGCTCGGAGAGTGGGTATCTCGTGTTTCCTGTGGGGTGACCTGCGGTTTGATTCGACGCATGCGCCGACTCAGGACAACGCGAAGGTGAGGTCTTCGGGGCGGAGCTTCACGAGTAGTTTCTCACACATCACCGCGCTCCTCACACGCGCGACTTCAGGTTCTTGGCCAGGCGCTCGGCCGGCGCTTCCAGATTGGGAACGAAAGCTGAACCGCGAATGGTGTCGCAGGCTTCGATGTAGCGACGCGCCGCTTCCAGCCGCACCTCGTCCGGGATGTTCGGCACCGGGCCCTCGCCGCGATAGCCCTGCTCGACGAGCCAGCGCCGCAGGTACTCCTTGTCGAACGACTCCGGGCTCTGGCCCTTCTTGCGGCGCTCCTCGTAGCTCTTCGCGAACCAGAAGCGCGAGGAGTCCGGCGTGTGAATCTCGTCGATCACGACGATCCGACCATCCTTCGTCACCCCGAACTCGTACTTCGTGTCGACGAGGATGAGGCCGCGCGCGGCGCACACCTTTTGGCCGTGCGCGAACAGCGCCATCGCGTACTCGGCCGCGGCATCGAAGTGCTCCGGGGTCACGAGCTTGCGGTCGAGGATCTCCTGACGTGACGCGTTCTCGTCGTGCTCACCCTGCGGCGCCTTCGTGGTGGGAGTGAGGATGGGCTGCGGCAGCGGCCCGTGCTCCTCGAGCCCGTCCGGCAGCTTGTTGCCGCAGAACTCACGTGCGCCCGCGCGGTAAGCGGTCAAGATGCTGGTGGACGACACACCGGTGAGGTACGCGCGCACGATCATCTCGACCTTGAGCGGCTCGCACTCCACGCACTCCATCACGTTCGGGTCGGGAACTCCCAGCACGTGATTCGGAACCAGGCTCGCGGTCTCCTGGAACCAGAACGCGGCCAGTGAGTTGAGCACCTGGCCCTTGAACGGCAGGGTGCCGAGCACGCGATCGAACGCGCTGATGCGGTCGGTCACGACGATGAAACGGCGCCCGTCCGCGGTGCTGTAGTTGTCGCGGACTTTGCCCTGGTATTTCGAGCCGAGGAAATCCAGCGAGGTGTGGTCGAGCGTCAGCGTGAGGCCGTGACGAAGCGTGGCGAGGTCCATTTCGATTGCTCCAGATGCGACGACGGGGCGAGAGGGGTCGGAAGCTAAATCGGCGCGGCGCCCGCTGCAACCGGGCAGAGGCATGCTTTGCGTGCCGGATGAGTTGACGTGGCGGCGCGCAGGAGCTACCCGGAAAGAGCGTGTCCTTTGATCTTGAGATGATTCGACGGTGTTTGAGTGGCCTCCGGGCATCGCCGAAACAGAATGGGCAAAACGCGGGGCGGCGTGCGGCAGTCGCTGCGGTGCTGCGGGCCGTCGGCGGCGATACCGAGGTGCTACTGATCCGCCGCGCCGAGCGTCCGGGCGACCCGTGGTCCGGCCACATGGCGTTGCCCGGCGGGCACCACGACCCGGGCGATGCCAACCTGCGCGAGACGGCCATTCGCGAGACCCTGGAAGAAGTCGGGCTGGATCTGCGCGGCCACGATTACCTCGGCCAGCTGGACGAGCTGGCGGCCACGGCGCGCGGCAAGCTCGTGGGCATGACGATCACGCCGCACGTCTTTGCGCTGCGCGGTGAGCCGCCCGAGCTGCGCCCGAACTACGAGGTCGCCGAGCTCGTCTGGGGCAGCCTCGGTCGCATGTTTCGCGGCGAGGTGGACGCGACCAAGGAGCTCACGTACGGCGGCGAGACGCGACAGTTGCCTGCCTACGACGTGCACGGCCATCTCGTTTGGGGCATGACCCACGCCATGCTGCGCTCGCTGTTTGCACGCTTGCGCCTGCGCGACGACGAGCACGTCGTGGGCTGAAGCCACAGCCGTTTCGCGCGCGGCCCCGTGCGGTCGGGGGTTGCGCGCCGAGGCCCGGCGCTCTACAGCGGTGGCCGAGATGGAAGAGCGCGAGTTCGAGAAGCGAGCGGCGGATGCCTTCAAGCGGGTGCTCGATCTGTTCGAAGAGATCGATGCGGAGGACGCGGACGTGGAGCCGAGCGGCGACGTCATCCGCATCGACTACCGCGGCGGCTCGCGCGTCGTGCTGAACACGCAGCGCCCGGCGCGCCAGCTGTGGTTGGCGGGCGGGTCGCGCGCCTGGCACTTCAGCTTCGACCCCCAGCTCGGGCAGTGGCTGGACGACAAGGGCCGCGGCGAGGAGCTCTACGCCACCCTGGCGGCCCTGACCCGGTCCGCCATCGGCCGCGACCTCAAGAGTGGTTGACCAGGAGCCAGGGTGAGATAATGTGGGTGCGCCCGCGCGTGCACTTTGTCTCGCGTGCCGGCAGGTCGTTCCATGGCGCGCTGGCTGTTCATTGGCTCGCTTCTGTTTACCTCCCTGGTTGCCGTCGGCTACCGCGACGTGAAACGCGCTCCCGACGCCAAGCCGCTCGGCGGCGTCTGCGAGAGCACGCACGAGTGCCGCTGGGGCACGAGCTGCATGGAGATCGAGGGCGTGCTGCGCGGGCAGTGCTCGGCGAGCTGCAACGCAGACGCCGGCTGCACCGCGAGCTTCGGCGGACACAGCCTGTGCCTCGGCGCAGACGTGTGCGCGCGCAGCTGTCGATCTGCGGCCGAGTGCCCGGCGGAGACCCGCTGCAACGCCTACGGCTGGTGCGAGCGTCCGGACCCCGACGAGCTGTGACGAAAACTTGCGGATTTTTTGGCGCTGATCTGGGCCCTGCGTAGAACCGTGGGCCGGCGGGCGGGTGAGCCCGCTGTGCTTGGAAGGATCACGCATCATGCAAGCTGCCTCTGTCGTCACGCCCACGCCCGCAGCAGCGCTCACGTCCACGGATGCTTCGCAGACGCCGTCGGGCGCGCAGCCCACGGCCAAGCCCGCTCCGGGTCTGAATGAGCTCGAAGACGTGCTCTTCGACCTGCTCGCGAGCGGGGGCATCGAGCCCAGCCTGAGCCACGACAAGCTGGACGTCATCCAGACGTTCCTCCACGAGCACGCGCGCGAGCGCAAGACGCACGAGCAGTTCGTGGCGTTCTTCGAGCAGCACGCGCTGCCCATGCAGCCCGTGCGTCCTAACCTGCTGGCGCTGCCCGTGGTGGACGCGCGCAGCCGCAGCGCGCGCGCGCCGCTGCTGATCGATCCGGCCCCGGACACAGCGCCGCTGATGGCTGCGCAGTCACTGGCGCCCGCCGCGCTGGAGACGTTTGCGCCCGCCGCCGTCAGCGGCAAGCCGGCGTCGCGGAGCTCCGGCTGGCTGTGGGCGCTCGGGTTCGGCGCCATCGCGGGGCTGATGGCGCTCGGCATCGGCGCGGTGATCGAGCTACGCAGCGAGCTGCAGCAGCTGCGCGCCGAGGCCACGCACGGAGCGCTCGAGCTCGAGCAGCTGCGCACCGAGGTGGGGCGGCTGCGGGCCCAGGTGCAGGAGACGGGTCACGCCGTGACGCGCACCGAGCACAAGGCGCAGCTCCTGATGCAGACCGTCGCGTCGCCGCTAGTCGACCCCAGCCGCTTCGAAAACTCCCGCTAGTCCCGGTTTTTCGTACTTGCGGGAATTTGACGGGTGCACCTGGACTGATCTGAGATGCGGCGCATGTCGAAGAAGAACAGCTCGAAGCCGGCCGTGACCAAGTCGGACGTGATCCGCTCGATGCCGAACGCGTCCGCGGGCGACATTATCAAAAAAGCGAAGTCGCTGGGTCTCGTGCTCACCGCGAATCACGTGTACGCCGTTCGAGCCATCGACAAACGGCGCGGCCGTCCTGCGCGCCTCGGCGGCGGCCCAGCCGCGACCTCCAGCAAGGCGCCGCGCGGCCGCTCGAAGACGGCGTTCATCCGCGCGTTCACGCGAGACACGCCTGCGGCGAAGGTGGTGGCCGAGGCCAAGCGCGCCGGTGTGAAGATCAGCAAGGCGTACGTGTACCGCGTGCGCGCGCTCGAGACGCCCGCCTCCCTGCAGAGCAAGGCCGGTCGACAGCTGGGCAACGGCGCAGGCCAGAGCCGGCCCGATCCACGCTCCGAGCGGCGCCTGACCAGCCTGGCCCTCGAGATCGGCCTGGTGCGCGCGAACCTCTTGCTCGATCGCGTGCGCGCCCGGCTCGGAAAGTGAGCGAGTGAGCCGGGCCTGCCGCTCACGGCGGCAGGCCCTCTGCGTCAGCGCAGCCAGATCGTGCTGGTCTGCAGGCTCTGATCGTTCTTCCAGCGCGTGTCAGCGGGCGAGGTCATCGACGTCAGAAGCCACTGGAAGCCTGCGTTGTAGCCGTCGCAGAGCAGGCCCATGTGGCGCGTGACGACCAGGCTCGAGCCGTCGTTGAGGGTATGCGTGACTGTGCCCCAGGCGCCGAACGTCGTGTCGCCGCTGTGCGTGACCGTGTTCGTGGCCGAGTTGAAGTTCGCGGCATTGCCCAACACGAAGTCCGTGCCGAAGTAGTTGACGAAGTCGCCCGTCACGCTGCCGTCGCGGTTCCACAAGGTGGAGTTGCGCAACGCGTGCCAGAAGTCCCAGTTGCTCGGCGCGCTGACGCGCTGCTGGAAGAACGTGCCGTTCGCGTTGGTGTCCGTGACGTTGCCCGCCATCGTGATGCGCACGGCGCGCTTCGTGCCGGACGCGTGGTACAGCGCGTTCGTCTTGGCTTTGTTCCAGAACGCGATCTGGCCCGAGCTCGGCATGCTGGCGGACTGCAGATAGGACGAGTTCACGTCCGTGGTCGGGTTGGCGATCAATGCGATGTACGCTGTGTCGGACAGCCCCGAGTAGTTGCCGGCTGCGGTCTTGCCGATCAGGGTCCAGCCGCCGCCGTTGCTCGTCATGTCGCAGTACGCCTGGAACGCGGTGATGGAGCCGGCGCCATCCGGGTCGATGTAATACACGCCGTCGGTGAGGCTCGGGCGCGCGGTCTTGTGCGCGGCGCAATCCACCTTCGCGGCTTCGACCGTCGCGGTCACCGTGTACTGCTTGGTGGTGCCGTCGGCCGCCGTGACCGTGTACGTCACGGGGCTCGAGAAGTTCCGCGCCGTGCCGCTGGTCGGGCTGACGCTGTCGCCGGTGTGCGTGAAGCTCGCCGTGAGCGACGTGAGGCTCGTGCCGTAGATCAAGCTGACCGAGATCGATGTGCCGGAGATCGTGCCGGTGTTGCCGTTGATGCTGAACGCGGTGATGTCCTTGGCGCTGTTCAGCGCCACGCTCACGGTCACCGTGTACTGCTGGGTCGTGCCGTCCTGTGCGGTCACGGTGTACGTGACCGGGCTCGTGAAGTTGCGCGGCACGCCGGTGTTCGGGCTCAAGGTCTGACCGGTGTGCGTGATCGACGGCGTGAGCGAGCTGCGATCGGTGCCGTATGGCATGGTCACCGTGATGTTCGTGCCGGAGATCGTGCCCACCGTGCCGCTGATGCTGAACGCGGTGATGTCCTTCGCACTGTTGAGCGCGTTGGTCACGGTCACGGTGTACTGCTGCGTGTTGCCGTTCTCCGCAGTGACGGTGTAGGTCACCGGGTTCGTGAAGTCCTGGGCCACGCCGGTGTTGGGGCTGACGCTCTGGCCGGTGATGGTGATCGACGGCGTGAGCGAGCTGCGGTCCGTTCCGTACGGCGTGGTCAAACTGATGGTGTTGTTGCTGATCGTTCCGGGCACGCCGCCGATGCTGAACGCGCTGATGTCGTTCGCGCTGTTGAGCGCGTTGTCGATGGTGACCGTGTAGTTCTTCGTCGTGCCGTTTTCGGCCGTCACGGTGTATGTCACGGGGTTCGTGAAGTTCTGCGCGACGCCGAGGTTCGGGCTGACGCTCTGGCCGCTGATGGTGAAGAGCGGCGTGAGCGAGGTGCGATCCGTGCCGTAAGGCAGAGTCAGGCTGATGTTGCTGCCGGAGATGTTCGCGGGCAGGCCGCTGACGCTGAACGCGGTGATGTCCTTCGCGCTGTTGAGCGCGTTGCTGATGTTGACCGTGTACTGCTGGGTGGTGCCGTTCTCCGCAGTGACGGTGTAGGTCACCGGGTTCGTGAAGTCCTGGGCCACGCCGGTGTTGGGGCTGACGCTCTGGCCGGTGATGGTGATCGACGGCGTGAGCGAGCTGCGATCGGTGCCGTAGGGCGTGGTCAGGCTGATGCTGGTGCCGGAGATCGTCGCCGGGCTGCCGTTGATGCTGAAGGCGGTGATGTCCTTGGCGTTGTTGAGCGCATTGGTGACGTTGACCGTGTACTGCTTGGTCGTGCCGTTCTCTGCGGTCACCGTGTACGTCACGGGGTTGGTGAAGTCCTGCGCGACGGCGGTGTTGGGGCTGACGCTCTGGCCGGTGATCGTGATCGCCGGCGTGAGCGAGCTGCGGTCGGTGCCGTACGGCGTGGTGAGGCTGATCGTCGTCCCGGAGATGGTCGCTGGCACGCCACCGATGCTGAAGGCGGTGATGTCCTTGGCGCTGTTGAGCGCGTTGCTGACGTTGACCGTGTACTGCTTGGTGGTGCCGTTCTCCGCAGTGACGGTGTAGGTCACGGCGCTGGTGAAGTTCTGGGGGACGCCCGTGTCGGGGCTGACGCTCTGGCCGGTGATGGTGATCGACGGCGTGAGCGAGCTGCGATCGGTGCCGTAGGGCGTGGTCAAGCCGATGCTGGTGCCCGAGATGGTCGCAGGCACCCCGCCGATGCTGAAGGCGGTGATGTCCTTGGCGCTGTTGAGCGCGTTCGTAATGGTGATCGTGTACTGCTTCGTCGTGCCATTCTCGGCGGTCACCGTGTACGTGACCGGATTGCTGAAGTCCTGGGCGACGCCGGTGTTCGGGCTGACGCTTTGACCCGTGATGGTGATCGATGGCGTGAGTGAGCTGCGATCGGTGCCGTAGGGGGTGGTCAGGCTGATGTTGGTGCCGGAGATCGTCGCGGGCACTCCGCCGATGCTGAACGCGGTGATGTCTTTGGCGCTGTTGAGCGCGTTGGTGACGGTGACCGTGTACTGCTTGGTGGTGCTGTTCTCCGCTGTCACCGTGTAGATGACGGGATTGCTGAAGTCTTGGGCGACCGCGGTGTTGGGATTGACGCTCGCGCCGGTGATGGTGATCGACGGCGTGAGCGAGCTGCGATCGGTGCCGTAGGGGGTGGTCAGGCTGATGTTGGTGCCCGAGATCGTCGCGGGGACCCCGCCGATGCTGAACGCCGTGATGTCCTTGGCGCTGTTCAGGGCGTTCGTGATCGTGACCGTGTACTGCTTGGTCGTGCCGTTCTCAGCCGTCACGGTGTACGTCACGGGATTGCTGAAGTCCTGCGCGACGCCGGTGTTGGGGCCGACGCTCTGGCCGGTGATGGTGATCGACGGCGTGAGCGAGCTGCGATCGGTGCCGTAGGGCGTGGTGAGGGTGATGCTGGTGCCGGAGATGGTCGCGGGCACGCCGCCGATGCTGAAGGCGGTGATGTCCTTGGCGCTGTTGAGCGCGTTGGTGATCGTGACCGTGTACTGCTTGGTCGTGTTGTTCTCCGCGGTGACCGTGTACGTCACCGGATTCGTGAAGTCTTGCGGCACGCCAGTGTCGGGGCTGACGCCCTCGCCCGTGATGGTGATCGACGGCGTGAGCGAGCTGCGGTCGGTGCCGTACGGCGTGGTCAGGCTGATGTTGGTGCCGGAGATCGTCGCAGGCGTGCCGCCGATGCTGAAGGCGGTGATGTCCTTGGCGCTGTTGAGCGCGTTGCTGACGGTGACCGTGTACTGCTTGGTCGTGCCGTTGTCTGCGGTGACGGTGTACGTCACCGGGTTGCTGAAGTCCTGCGTGACGCCGGTGTTGGGGCTGACGCTTTGACCCGTGATGGTGATCGACGGCGTGAGCGAGCTGCGGTCGGTGCCGTAGGGCGTGGTCAAGCTGATGTTCGTGCCCGAGATGGTCGCAGGGGTGCCGCCGATGCTGAACGCGGTGATGTCCTTCGAGCTGTTGAGCGCGTTGGTGACGGTGACGCTGTACTGCTTGGTGGTGCCGTTCTCCGCGGTGACGGTATAGGTCACCGGGTTACTGAAGTCCTGCGCGACGCCGGTGTTGGGGCTGACGCTCTGACCGGTAATGCTGATGGACGGCGTGAGCGAGCTGCGGTCGGTGCCGTAGGGCGTGGTCAGGCTGATGCTCGTGCCCGAGATCGTCGCAGGCGTGCCGCCGATGCTGAATGCGGTGATGTCCTTCGAGCTGTTGAGCGCGTTCGTGACGGTGACGGTGTACTGCTTGGTGGTGCCGTTCTCCGCGGTCACGGTGTACGTCACGGGGCCCGTGAAACTCT
>Ga0190269_10000115_pt1 | contig 38842 bp, 34 predicted proteins | sample Popmic249IS_FD_133749 | JGI IMG/M metagenome (GOLD analysis project Ga0190269, IMG submission 133749) | Populus adjacent soil microbial communities from riparian zone of Blue River, Arizona, USA - 249 IS | ecosystem: Environmental > Terrestrial > Soil > Riparian zone | place: USA: Arizona... | reverse complement strand
GGCAGCGCGGATGCGCACCTCGACGCGGTAGCCATCTGCAAGTGAGGCCCAGCGCTCGGGCGGGTCCACGAGGTCGAGGACGACGGGCACACGCTGCTCTTCGACGCCGAGCGCACTGCGCGTGGTGAACGCCGAGGGCTCTTTGCGCTGCACGCGCGCGGTGAGCGGATGATCACCTCCCCAGCGCTCGATGCGCGCGGATGCGCCGACCGCGACCCGCACGGCGTCGGTGGTGAGAATGTCGACCACGATCTCGAGCGCGCGCGGATCGCCGATCTCGATCAGGGGTGCACCCGCTTGCACCGCACCCTCGCTCTCCTGCACCACCCGCAGCACGCGTCCGCTCGCCGGAGCGATCACATCGAGCACCGGGCCCGCACCGGCCGGCCCGCCGCGAACCGAGGTCAACGCCGCGCGCGCGGCTGCGAGCTCGTTCGCCGACACGCGTTCGGCGAGCCGCGCGCTCGCGAGATCCTCTTCGGCCGCGCGCAGCTTGAACTCGATCTCCTCGTATTGCTGCTGGCTCATCCCGCCCTCGCTCCGCAGCTTTCGGCTGCGCTCGGTTTGGCTCGTTGCGAACGACAGCGCCGTGTTTGCGCGCGCGACGGCCGACTGGGTGCGGTGCATGCTGGCCTCGGCCACCTCGACGCGCGCAGTCGCCTCCGCACGTGTGCGCGTGTCGAGCAGCTGCGGCACGAGCGCCGAGATCTGCGCGATCTGCGCGCCGGCTTCGAGCGGATCGCCCGCTTTGAGCGTGATGCGCGACAGCTGGCCGGTCGCCGGCGCGGAGACGACGTACTTGTGGCGTATGCGCGTCTTGCCCGACTCATCGACCGTGACCTCGAGCGGCCGTTTCTCGACCTTGCCGATGCTGACGCGCACGGGTTTCGGCACGAAGCCAAGGCCGATCAAGGTCGCGACGGCGGCGAGGCCGAGCCACATCAACACGCGTCCCACGATCCGGCGGCGTTTTCGTTTGTCCATCTCACTCTCGAGTCTTCAGCACTTCGACCAGGTCCAGCTTGTCGAGCTTGCGGCGCACGAGGAGCGCGCTGCCAACGGCGGCGAGCGTGGTCACGAGCGCGGCGAACGCGAACGTGCGGTCACTGATGTCCATCGGGAAGCGAAACGACTCCGGATCGTTCGCCGACATCATGACGTGAATCAAGAGAACCCCGAACTGCAGACCGATGGGGATTCCGAGCAGCACCTGCACCGCAAGCTCGCCGATCAGCACCGCCGAGATCTCGCCGCGGGTGAAGCCGAGCACGCGCAAGCTCGCGAGCTCGCGGCTGCGCATCGAGAGCGCGACGCGGGCGTTGTTGTACACGACCGAGACCGCGATGGTGATGGCAAACAGCGTGAGCACCATCGCGAAGGTGTGAATCGTCGAGCCTTGCTGGCGCCGGAACTCGTCGACGATCAGCGACTTGCGCGTGGCCGCCGCGACTTGTGGCATGTCGATCAGCTCGGCCTGCACCGCGTCGATCTGGTCGGCGTCGACGAACAACAGCGCGCCCGTGGCCATCGGGCCGACGCCGAGCCAGCCCTGGAAATCCTCCTCCGGCATGTGGATCCACAGCGCCACCAGCTCGGACACGCTGTGGGTCAGCCGCAGCGGGCGCGGCGTGCGCTCACCTTGCAGCGGTTCGACGAGCACCGTGTCGCCCGGCGTGACACCGAGCACCTTCGCCAGCATGTCGGTCACGAGCACCTGGCCGCGCTCGATCCGCACCTCGCGCCCGTCGATGTCCAGGATCGGTCGCAGCGAGTGTCGCGGACTGTGCGCGACGAGCGGCACGACGCGCTCACGGTGACCGGCCCGCACGCGCACCTGCACGATCGAGTGGTACTGCACGTCGCGCACGCCCGGCAGGGCCGCGAGCGCGCGCACGGTATCGGCAGGCACCGGATTCACGAACTCGGCCGCGATCGTCTCGCGCTGCTGCGCCTGGATGTAGTGATCGACGATGTAGTCCATCGCGTCGGCGAAGTGCTGGCCGACGATGATGATGCCCGTGGCGGCAGCGATCCCGAGCGCGCTCATCACCGTGCGCATCGGCCGCCGGCTGATCTCGCGCGCGACCATGCGGGCGGCCGAGCCGAGCTGCTGCGTGATCAGCCGCCCGAGGAAGCCTTGCCGGTAGCTCGGGGGCGCCGCGGGCCGCATCGCTTCCGCGGGCGGCAGCAGCATCACGCGACGTACCGAGATGAACGAGCCGACCAGGCCCGCTGCCAGACTGACGAGCAGCGCGGTCGTCGCGAGCTCGAGATCCATGCGAAACGCGAGTCCGGGCATGCGATAGAACGCGACGTAGATGGCCGTCATCTGGCCGCCGAGCCACGACCCGGCTGCGAGGCCGAGGACCGCTCCGATCAGCGTGATGATCAGGGTCAGCTGCAAGTAGTGCAGGCCGACTTCACGGTTGCTGTAGCCGAGCGCCTTGAGCGTCGCGATCTGAGGCCGGTCGAGCTCGATCAAGCGCGACAGCACCACGTTCAGCAGAAACGCGGCGACGCCGAGGAAGATGATCGGCGCGATCGTCGCGAGCGTAGCGAGCTGGCCGAGCTCCTGGGTCAAGAAGTAGTTGGAGAGCTGGCGCTCGCGATCGTAGGCGCCGAGGCCACCGTAGCGCTCGAGCAACGCGTCGAGCTTACGTGCCAGCTGCAAGGTCGGCGTGTGCGGCGCGACATCGAGCGCAACGCTGTTGAACGAGCCGCGCATGTCGAACGCCGCTTCGACCGCACGCCGCGGCATCCACAGCACGGCGAAGCGCTCCGGCGACGGCGCAGACGCGCCGTTCGGAACCGCGAGCACGTACTCTGGCGACATGGCCATGCCGACCATGCGCAAGTTGCGCTCGCGACCTTCGACGATCACGCGCAGCACGTCGCCTGGTCGGACCTGGTGCTTGCCGGCGAATTGCTCGCTGAGCAACGCTTCGTCGTCCCGTTCGCTGCTCGGCATGCGGCCGGCGAGCAGCTGCACGCCGTTGAGCGGCGGCCATTCGTCGTCCGGGATCGACACGACGCGCGCTTGCGCGGGCTCCGGCAGGTTCTTCAGGGGGATGCGTGCGCTGCCGATGATACGTGTATAGGCGCGCGCGACACCGGGCAGCGCTTCGATGCGATCCCCGATCGACAGCGGCGCGCGTTCGAGCTCGCAGAATACGTCGGCGAAGCGTTGCTGGCTGTAGTAGCGATCCCGCGTGTCCACGAGCGACACGAACGTGCCGCGCATGGTCACGAACGCAGCGATGCCGGCCGCGACCACGAGCGAAATCGTGAACACTGCACCGCGCATGATTCCGATGTCGCGCAGCAGCTTGCGGGTGAGCGCCTTCACCAGGACAGCTCCATCGGCTGCTTCGGGTTCGGGTTCTTGCGTTCGCTCTGGATGCGCCCGTCCGCCAGCACGATCACGCGATCGGCCATCTCGCCGACGGGAGCGTTGTGAGTGATGACTGCGGTGCAAGTGCCGAGCTCGCGGTTCACACGGCGGATCACTTCGAGCACCCGCACGCCCGTGCGAAAGTCGAGCGCGCCGGTCGGCTCGTCACACAGCAGAATCTGCGGGCGCTTGGCGACTGCGCGCGCGATCGCGACGCGCTGCTGCTCGCCGCCCGAGAGCTGAGCCGGGAAGTGATCGCGGCGCTCGCCGAGGCCGACCAGCTCGAGCGCCTCGCGCGGGGGCAACGGCTCGTCGACGATGTCGGTGACGAGCTGGAGGTTCTCCTCGGCGGTGAGGCTGGGGATCAAGTTGTAGAACTGGAAGACGAAGCCGACGTGTCGCCGGCGGTAGTCGGTGAGCTGCGCTTCGCCGGCGTCGGTCAGATCGCCGCCGCGGTAGAGGACCTTGCCGCTGGTCGGCGTGTCGAGCCCGCCGAGGATGTTGAGCAGCGTCGACTTGCCGCTCCCAGAGGCGCCGAGCAGCACGACCAGCTCGCCCTCGCGCAGCTCGAAGTCGACCGAGCTGAGCGCGTGCACGTCGACCTCGCCCATCCGGTAGGTCTTGCTGATGCGCTGCGCTTCCAGGACTGCCGCCATCGGATCCTGGACACTTTACACGTGTCGAAGTTCCCCGACGACTTGTGCACGGGCGCGCTCACCTGCGAAGTCGCGCGCCGTCCGATTCGGACGGCCGGGACGGAGACCTGGAACGTGCTGAGCTTCGTCCTAGTTGACGCCGATCTTCCAGGTCGTCGCCTGCCACGTGACCGGGTTGCCTTGTACGGTGAAGCCGTTGAGAATGTGATCGTAGCTGACTTCGCGCAGATGATCGGTCGCCGGATCGTAGACGCGGAACGCGTTTGCGGTGCGCTCGGTGATCATGATGACGTGTCCCGCGCTCGCGTTGCGCACGTGTGCAACGACCTGGCGGCCGCTGGCGAGCTCCGCCGTCAGGTCGGCAGCGCTGAGCGGGCTGAGCTCGTACACGCTCGCGACGCCCGCCGCTGCGTCGAGTCCGACCATCACGTTGCCTGTCACGTTGCAGGCTTCGTTGTACGCCCCGCAGCAATCGAGCTCAGAGAGCTTGGGGTACACTGCGGCTGGCACTTCGCACTGCGGGACGCCGGTGAGGTTCTCGATGATCGCCGCCCAGCACCACTTGCTGTGTTGCTGTCTGATCATCCCGGTGTCTTGTTGCTCTTGGACTCCCGATTCGCCAGAGCTTACACACGCGCTCAAAGCCACGACAAACAGCAGGTACTTCATTGCTCGATGTCGACTGTTCAGTGTTAGTGCGAAGGACTGCGAAGCCGCCGCTGTGGGCGGCGCGCAAAAACCACGAACGCACGCGCCGGCCTCCGCTACCGGAGGACCCACGCTTTGGCGTGCGCATCACGCCGCTATCGACGCAGCGCGACGGGCAATGAGCTGGAAGCGAGCGCGACGAGTCAGCGCGCGCTGATCAGCGCGGTTTGCGAGCACCGTCTGCTCGGCCGCCGTCTACAAGCACATACCTGTATGTAGCACACGCCTGGGACTATGCACGTAGTCCGACGTGTGCCCTGACTAAACAGGCGCAACCATTGGTTTCACGACCGCAGCCGATGGCGGCGGCGTCGACAGTAGTCGCAGCGCACGCCAAGCCAGCTCGCGTACGAGCACGCGCTTCACGTGAAGCGACTGTTTGAAGACCCTGACCTGAGAACGCCGCGTCAGCGCGTCCAAGTCCACCAGTTACGCGCGGCGTATCAATGCAGCACCGGCCCGTGTCGAGGCAGCGATCTGCGCAAGCTCATCCACGCGACGGCCTATAGTGCGCCCATGCCGAGCCGTGAACCTGAATCCGAGAGCAAGCAGGTCGATATGACCACAGCATATCTCGGCATCGCAGTTGCGATGACTCTTCTGCTCTGGACTGTGTTCGCCCTGCGCGTGCCGGCCTTCGACGTCCTTCCGTACTGGTTCCTGCGCCTGCACCGCACCGTGCTGGACGCTCGCTGGGTTGGCGCCGCATTGACCTGCATGGTGGCGGCTTTCGCCGTCGTCGGCCTCGTCCGCTCGGTCAAGGCCCGTGTGCTGAGCCTCATCCTGCTCGCGTGGCTCGTGCAGCTGTCGTTCTCGATGTCTCGTGGCCAGGGCTTCGAGGGGCTTCGCAGCCGCGTGGTCACCACGGGACACGCGGAGTTCGCCCGCATCGCCGTACGCGAGCCGAGCGTCATCGATGTCATGCGCAACTACGAACGCTTCGTGCGCTCCGGAAGGCTGGGTATCTACTCTCGGACCAAGCCACCCGGCACCCTGCTCGTCTACATGGGCACCGACCGCTCGAGTGCGATCGCGTGCGCGGGCGCCGAGCAGCATCTCGCGTGCATGCAAACCTTCACGGCGTGGACCTGGTCTTTCTTCAGCTGCCTGGTGATCGTGCCACTGTTCTATCTGGCGCGGCGCTGGGGCTCGGAGAGCATCGGCTGGTTGAGCTGTCTGCTCTACATGGCAACCCCGACCGTCAACATCTTCACCCTTCACCTGGATCAGGTCCTCTTTCCGCTGCTGTCCGTCTCGATCGTGGGCTGCCTGGTGCTTGCGCTGGATCGCAGAAGCCGGAGCTTCGCGCTCGCAGCGGGATGCTTGCTGTACTTCGCGGTGTTCTGCTCCTTTGGCCTGGTCATGATCGCACCGCTCGCGAGCGTGCCGCTCATCGATGCGTGGTCGCGACGCGTGCCCGCGAGGGCTTGGTCCGAGCCGATCTTCTACGCGGGAATTGGTTTGATCGGTTGCGATCTCGTCGCCAGAGCCGGAATCTCGTACCAGCTCGTCGTTCGCTACGGCGCGGTGCGAGAGGCAGCGCTCGCGTGGCGCGGTTGGGACGACACGCTCGACACGCTGCTCCGTGCGTCGCTGACCAACCTGGTCGAGTTCTCAATCTGGACCGGGCTCGCCATGGCGCTCGCGATCGTCTGCGTGAGCGCGATCTCCTTCGATCGTATCTGGCATCGAGCGGCAATGAATCCGCCGATGTGGCTGGGCCCGGTGCTGTCGCTCACGATCCTCGCGCTCCTTCTGTTCACGAAGACCAAGGCGGAGTCCTCGAGGCTGTGGCTTTTCCTGGTTCCCTTCTGCTGCATTTGCACGGCCTGGCTGGTGCAGCGCGGTGACCGGGTGCGTAGGAGATGGATCGGTTGGAGCGTCGTGGTCGCCTGTCAGCTCAGCGCGACCATCACGCTCCTGGCCTACAGCGTCTTCTTCTGAGCGCCTCAGTCTTTGCGTGTCGCGTAGACGACCTGCACTCCGTAACGCACCGTGACTTGGCCCTGCTCGATTGGGACTTCGCTCGCTGCCGCGCTGCGCATTGCGTACACCGGGGCGGCGCCGTAGCCGGCCGGCGCTTCGTCTTCGCTCACCGAGACGATCTCGCCGAGCGTCACGCCTGTGAGCTTGGCCAGCTCTTCCGCCGCGTGCCGGGCGTCTGCCACGGCCGACGCGCGCGCCTGGCTGATCAGCGCGTTGTCGTCTTCCAGCTCGAACGTCACGCCCCACACGCTGTTCGCGCCCGCCTCCGACGCGACCTGCAAGCTGCGGCCCGCCTGTTTGAGGTCGCGGATCGTGACCTCCACGCTATTCACGACGTGGTAGTAGCCCCGCGGCGTGGCCGGCTGCTCTGCCGCTCTTGGCTGCGGCCCCGCGGCAGGTTGGGGCTGGGGTTGCGGCGGCTGCACCTGCTCCGGCTCGAACGCCACGGAGTACGTGCCCGTCCTCAGGTCCTTGTCGGCGATGCCGAGCTGCTTGAGCGCGGCGATCACCGCAGCCATGCGCTGCGTGGCTTCCGTGTTCGCCTGCTCGGCCGTGAGCGCTCGTACGTCCACGCCGACGTGCGTGCGCGCGATGTCCGGCGCCGCGCTGGCTTCGCCCTCGCCCCGCACCCGCACGCCTTCCGGGGCGCTCGGCGACAGCACGATCGCGCGCGGATGCGCGCACGCGGACAGGCCCGCGACACAAGCCAAGTACAGGAATGCACTGTGTTTACCCATGGGTCCTCGCACCGGAAAAAGATTGGGCGCGGACTATACGACAGTTCCAGCCTCGGGCCGCCTTACCTCCTTTCCAGCACATTTTGGCTGGGGCAGGTGGCAGCAGCGCGCACCTTTCTTCATAACAACGCCCATGGGTAGGTCGTTCGTATCGGGTCTGTCCGCGGTGGTAGGTACTCTGCTCACGGTGAGCGTGGCGTCGGCCGAATACGGCCCGCGCGAGCACGCTCGTCTGCTCGTCCGCGCCTGGGGCCAAGCTGGCTCGGTGGAGCGCGTCGAGGGCTCGGGGCAGACCACGCTCGGCAAGGACATCCAGGCCGGCACCATCCCCCGTGCGCTGCTGCGCTCCGAGCTCGATCGCGGCATCGGCCGCTTCTTGCAGCACGTGCGGGTGCAGGCCGCGACCTCGCGCGGTCACTTCGTGGGCTGGAAGCTCGTATCGCTGTTCGCGAAGCGCCCGGAGATCAACGTCCAGGTGCTGCGCCCCGGCGACATCCTGCTGCGCGTGAACGGAGAGTCGATCGAGCGCCCCGAGGCGTTCAAGGCCGTCTGGGACAGCCTGGCCGATGCCAAGGAGCTCGTGCTCGAGATCGAGCGCGACGGTCAGCCGAGCACGCTGCACTACGCGATCAGCGGCTGACGGCTGCGGGCGCGCTCAAAACAACATGACTTCGCCGGAGGCAGTCACCGGAGATCCGGCCTCGGCGCCGCCCATCGTCGTGTATTCGGCATCGGGCACCTCGGCGACCACTGCCGGCTCCGCTTCTGCGCTCTTGAGCGCCTGCACCTGCGCGTCGCGCGCCTGGCCGTCCAGCATCCGGAGCTCCTGCGCCACCACGTCCTGAAACTGCAGGTGCGAAAGCGCGGCCTGCGACGCGCGCAGGATGTCTTCGATCGCCGCGCTGCCCGCCTTGGACGCCCGCGTCACCTGCATGCGCAGCTCGGTGACACCGCGTTCCGTCTCGTCCAGCTGCACGCCCGCCGTGGCGGAGAAGTCCTCCATGGCGTGCCGGAAGTCCCGCGCGTGCTGCGCGATCCACGGCAGATCGTGGCCGAGACGACCGGCCAGCTCACCGACGCGCTCGTTCGTCGAGGCGACCTCGTCGCTGAGGCGCTGCATCTCGCTCGCGAGCACTTCGAAGCCCGCGGACTGCGCGCCGAGCCGCGAGGACTCGATGCGTGCGTTCACCGCGAGCAGGCGGGCCTCGCCAGCCAGACGCTCGATGGACGCGGCCAGATCCGCGATGCTCTTCGCGGCGAGCGCGGCGTTGCGCGCGCGCTCGTCCTGTGCGGCCGCACGCTCGGACATGTCCGTCGCGTGCTTGCGCAAGAACTCGGACTGCTTGCTGAGCAGCTGACCGATGCTGTCGTTGCCCTCGCCTTGCAGACGTGACAGCGCCTTTTGGCTGTCCGCCACGTAGGCGCGAGCGCTGATCACCACCGCGTTCAGGAAGTGCGCCGCTTCCTTGACCTCGTTGCTCGTGGTCTCGTTGACCGTGCGTACGCGCTTGACGAGCTTCTCGCGGAAGTCGGAGATGGCAGAAGACATCTTGCGGAGCTTGGCCGAGTCGAGCCCCGGCGCATCGTCCAGCGCGTGCCCGTTATTCGATTTTGTCAGCCAAGCCCACACGATGTTCACGCCCCCACGAGCTTACCGACTGCAGCGATCATCAGCTCGGCCTTGAACGGCTTCACGATCCAGCCCTTGGCGCCCGCCTTCTTCGCGCGCTCCACGAGGCCGGGGTGACCCTCCGTCGTGAGCATCACCACCGGAATGTTGGCGTGACGCGCATCGCGCTTGAGGTTCTCGAGCATGTCGAGACCGCTCATGCGCGGCATGTTCACGTCGCAGATGACCATGGAGATGCCGCCCTTTTCGAGCATCGCCAGGCCCTCGACTCCATCGCCCGCTTCGACGACCGCATAACCAGCCTGCTGGAGCGCCATACCAACCTGCTGACGCACGGTCGAAGAATCATCTACCACGAGTATCTTCTTCATCTCCAAATCTCCTCTATCGAATCTTGAACGCTCAGAACAGCGTGCTCATGCCTTCCCCGATCAGACCTTCCGTCTCCACCATCTTCGTCAGATCCACACCGGGCGTGAGCTCGGCATCGAACCACACACATACGTTGCCACCATCGCAAGCGAACAGATAAGGCGCGAGCTCTGCGCGCGGCAGCGGCGCGATGTGCAGGCCGCGCAGCACGAGGGGCGTCGACAGGTGCAGGGTCACACCGTGCGGAATCAAGCGGTTCTTGATGCGTCCGAGCAGCTGATTCGCCAGCTCCGCGATCCACTCGCGCAGCGACGCATCGCTCGTTGGAGAGGTGCGACCGAGCGGCTCACGCGAGGTCGCAAGCAGGAGCGTACCGCGCATTTGCTCGCCGCTGAAGCCGAGCACGCCGCAGAAAAGCAGCTGGACGCTTTCGGCCTGTGAGGCGTCGTCTACACGCACCAGCGGCAGTTGGTAATGCTCGAACAACGACAGACACGAGTCGCTGACCGACTGTTCGATTATCTTGGCGTTCTCGCTGTTCATCGCCCTGACACTCCCCCCGCTCGATGGCTGCTCGGTATACGGCATTTGTTGCGCAGTCCTTGACCTGTGCTCGCGTGACGTTCGTCAGAGTCTGGTCACGACGAGCGCCGCCGGCACGGAGCCGAACGAGACGCGCAAAGTGATCTGATCAGTGCGCGCAGAGAAGGCCTCTGCGCTGACCGCAGACGGCAGACCGATGCGCATGGTCGTGTCCAGCCGGCTCATCACGGCCTTCACGTGCCCGGTGATCACGTTGGCGAGCTCGCCCACCGCGTCGGCCTCGTCTTCGGGCTTCGGCCGCTCGTCGGGGGCCATCTGGAAGACCGCGCGTGCGATCGCCGAGCGCCCTACCTGGTTCGACAGCACGCCGATCAACACGTGAGGCTTGATGCCTTCCAGTGTGATGGCCACACCCGTGAGACCTGCAGGTGGCGCCTTGAGCGTGGCGAGCACCTGGCAAGGGGGCAAACCCATCGCGGGGCCCACGTTGGCGGCGCAGCCGCGTACTACCTCGGTCCAGTGCTCGACCGAGTCAAAGGGCGCAGCCGCGCCGGTGTCAGTTGGATTGTTGTGCATGTTCAGCACGCCACCAGAGTGAAGCGACCACCGTGGTTGTAGCGGTAGTCGTCGCGCTTGCTTGCCGCTGCGAGCTGCGCAGCACGAGCGTCCGTGAAAGGTTGCATCTTGCCTGCCCGTAGGTGCGGGTTGCCGCTGACCTTGTTCAAGGCGGAGGTCAGCGTGTTGCAGACCTCGCTCGCGGCGTCGAGCATCTCATCCGACATGACCTTCTCCTCCAACAAGGACTCGATGACCTCTTCGGATTCCATGAGCAGCGCACCGGCCAGGCGCAGCGCCGCTTCCAGATCGAAGATCATACTGCCCGCTTCGTCCCCGGCGTTGTCCTGAATTACCGCAAAAAACACAGGCGCTGCACTCGCGAGCCCGCCCCAGTCGCTGCGCTCGCACGGTGAGAGATTGGCGTCCGGTCCGGCCAAGCCGCGCATCAAGTCCGTGAGCGCCGACATCGCGGGCAAGGTAATCGACTTCCTGGCAGGTGCGCTCGGCGCGGGCGCTGCGACCGCAGCAGCCACTGGCTGCGGCGCTGCGACATGGCTCGAGCTCGGCGCGGTGGCTGCACCAGCCATGGCCGCGGTGACCGCGGGCATCGCCATGGTGGCGGCGTGCTCCTGCCGCACCTGCGCCGCCGCGAGCGCGCCGCTCGCAGCTGCTGCCGCCAGGCTCGCGATCGCGCGCTCGAGCTGCCCCTGCAGCTCCTGCACGCTGGTCTCGAGCGAGATCATGCGGCGCGCCAGCTCCTCGAGGACCTTCTGTCCGCCGGGTGTCGCCTCGACCTGCTCGGGTTGTGGCTCCGGCTGCGGCTCGGGCAGCTTGTCCGGCAGGAGCTCCGGGAACCAACGTCCATCGCGCACGATGTACGTACCGTCCGGCAGAGTGCCGCGAAACAGACGCTCGGTGTCGCGCACCAGCGGCTCGTGCCCGCTCAGCTCGCGCAGCTGCTGCAGGATCGCCTGCTCGCCCTGCACCGAGAAGCGACGCGGGCGCAGCAAGGTCGGCGAGTTGTACACGAGCTGCTGGAACTCCAGCCGCCATGCTCCTGCCGCTCTCTGCAATCGTTCTGCGCTGCCCGCTGTCGTGGCCACCGCTCGCACCTGTAGGGCGTTCGGCGCACCCTGGCTTGCGGTGACGCGAAACGCTGTCGTTCCTGCATCGGCAGAGCGGCGTGCCAGCTTGAGCTTTCAACGCTGCGACCATTCCTTGATGCGCCTGGCCATTGCGGAAAGCGGCAGGATCTCTCCCGCCGCTCCGCGCTTCACCGCTTCGCCCGGCATGCCCCACACCACGCTAGTCTCGCGATCCTGCGCGATGGTGTGTGCGCCCGCGCTCTTCATCTGCCCGAGCCCCACCGCACCATCGGCGCCCATGCCCGTGAGGATCACGCCGAGCGCATTGTGTCCGGCCTCCTGCGCCACGGTCCCGAACAGTGCGTCCACCGCGGGCCTATGCAGGTTGATCGGCGCATCCTGGGTCACGCGGCAGTAGTACTTCGCGCCGCTGCGCGCGAGGCGCAGGTGATGATCACCCGGTGCCACGTAGGCGTGGCCGAGCAGCACGGGCGCGCCGTCGATGGCCTCGGTCACGGCCAGCTGGCTCGAGCGATCGAGCCGCTCCGCGAAGCGCTTGCTGAAGGTGGGCGGCATGTGCTGCGTGATCACGACGCCCGGTGACGTGGGAGGCAGCTCGGCGAGGATGTCTGCGATGGCCTCGGTGCCGCCCGTGGAGGCGCCGATCGCGATCACGCGATCGGTCGTCTGCAGCGCCATGGCGCGCTTCTCGATCTCGCGCAGCGGCTGCTCGCGCGGGCGCACACGCGCGCGCGCCGCAGCCTTGACCTTCGCGCACAGCTCGTCTGCCATCGCGTGCAGGCCTTCGGCCACGCCGAGCTTCGGCTTCTCCACGTAATCCACCGCGCCGGCTTCGAGCGCCGCGATGGTCACGTCGGCGTTGGCCTCGGTGAGAGAAGACACCATCACCACGGGCGTGGGCCGCAGCCGCATCAAGTTCCGCAGGAACGTCAGGCCGTCCATCTTCGGCATCTCGACGTCCAGGGTGATCACGTTCGGCGACAGGGCCTTGATCTTCTCCCGCGCCTCGTAGGGGTCCGCGGCCGTGCCGATCACGCGCAGCTCGGGATCGCGCGACAGCAGCGCCGTGAGCAGCTTCCTCACGAGCGCGGAGTCATCCACGATCAGCACTGTCGCGACCTGGCTCACGCTAGAACAGCTCCACTTCGCCGGCCAGCCGCTCGCGCTTCAAGCGCTCGCGGAAGTCTTGCTCTCGCGTGGCGATCTTGGCCGCCTCGCCCATCGGCAAGTGCTTGACGAGCGCCTTGCCGCTGCTCGGGAAGTAGCGCAGGCGCCGCGCCCACGGGCCGCCCACGTCCTCCACCGCTAGCGGCAGGCCCTCGTCCTGCAGATAGCCGCGCACGAACTCCACGTTGGAGCGGCCGATGTCGCTCGCCGCGGCGATGACCTGGCCTCCGCCGAATACCTTGATCTCCAGCTGGTCGCGCTGCGCGCCGCGCTTGAGCAGCTCGTTGATGAGGCGCTCGAGCGCGAAGCAGCCGTAGCGCAGCGCGTCGCCGCGCGCGTCACGCCGCGGATCTTCGGGCAGCATGAAGTGGTTCATGCCGCCGAGCCCCAGGTTCTTGTCGCGGATGCAGGTGGACACGCACGAGCCGAGCACCGTGGCGATGATCTCCGACTGCTGCGTGACGTAGAACTCGCCGGGCAGGATCTGCACGATCCAGGAGCTGGCCGCGGCGTCCCAGTGATGATGTATGTGCTCGAAGCCGCGCGTCGGGCGGTAGCCGGCGGGCGCGCGGTGCATGACGGGGTGATGCGAGTGGTGCCTGCGCGTCATCGCGTAGCCTCCAGGTCGGGGGCCTCGATCCGGACGCCACCGCGCGCCCGCTGGTACACGGTCTTCGCGAACGGCACGAACTCCGTCATGTGCCCGGTCAGCGACTCCGAGTGCCCGAGGAACAGGTGCCCGTCCGCGCCGAGCAGCCCGGCGTAGCGCGACACCAGGCGCTGCCGCGTGACCGCGTCGAAGTAGATGATCACGTTGCGGCAGAAGATGATGTCGAACGGCCCGCGCATCGGCCACGCTTCCATCAGGTTCAGGCGCCGGAACGTGATGAGCTCTCTGAGCTCTTCGCGCACGCGCACGCGCCCGGCCTGGCCGCCGGTGCCGCGCAGGAAGTACTTGTGCAGGCGCGCCTCGCCGATGCGCGCCGCCTTGTCCGCTGCGTACACGCCCGCGCTCGCGTGCTCTAGCACGTCCGAGTCGATGTCAGTCGCCAGGATCTTGATGTCCCAGCCGTCTCGCGGACACACGTCGCGAACGACCATCGCGATCGAGTACGGCTCCTCACCGCTCGAGCAGCCGGCCGACCAGATGCGGATGCGCCGATCGCGCGCGTGCTTCTGCAGAAGCGCAGGCAGCAGCTTCTTCTCGAGCAGATCGAAGTGATGGCTCTCGCGGAAGAACTCTGTGACGTTCGTGGTGAGCGCGTTCATGAAGCGCTCGGACTCTTCGCTGCCGGCGTCTTCGACCAACGGCAGGTAGGCGTCGTAGCTGGACAGGCCCAGCGCTCGCAGACGGCGCGCCAGCCGGCCCTGCACGAGCGAGCGCTTGCCCTCGCCCATGTCGATGCCAGAGCGCTCCTTGACGAGCGCCCGGATGCGCGCGAACGCGCGATCCGAGAGCTGATCCTGCGGTCCGTCGAGGGGACTCTTGGTCATGACGCGCAGCTCAGAACTCCTTCCAATCCGTGTCGCCTGCAGCCGGTGGCGGCGGACGGCGCGTGGAGAACATCGGCTGTCCCGCGTGCTTGTCCTCGCCCTCGCTCGGACGTTTCGCGACTGCACTGCGCGGCTTGGGCGGCGCGAGCTTGCGCGGCACGGGCGCCGGGCGCAGCGCCTCGGCCTCCTGCGCGTGGCTGTCGCCGACCTTGAAGAAGCGCACGAGCTCGGTCAGCGAGCGCGACTGCTCCGTCATCACCTCGGCCGCCGCCGTGGCCTGCTCGACCATGGCCGCGTTCTGCTGCGTGTTCTTGTCCATGTGCGAGACCGCGGAGTTGATCTGATCGATGCCCGAGGCCTGCTGCTCGCTCGCGGCATCGATCTCCCCGATGATGTCGCTCACCTTCTTGACCGAGCTCACGATGTCCGCGAGCGTCTCGCCGGAGCGGTTGACGAGCTTCGCGCCCTGCTCGACCTTCTCCTGGCTGTCCTGGATCAGCGCCTTGATCTCCTTGGCGGCGGAGGCGCTGCGCTGTGCGAGCGTGCGGACCTCGGCGGCCACGACCGCGAAGCCGCGTCCCTGGTCGCCGGCGCGCGCGGCTTCGACCGCGGCGTTCAGCGCCAGCATGTTGGTCTGAAACGCGATCTGCTCGATCACACTGATGATGTCCGCGACCTTCTTCGACGAGTCGGTGATCGCCGACATCGCGGCCACGGCCTCTCCGACCACCTGGCCGCCGCGCTCAGCGGCGCCGCGTGCGCCCGCTGCCAGCTGGTTCGCCTGCGTGGCGTTGTTCGCGTTTTGCTTCACCGTCGCCGTCAGCTCTTCCAGGCTGGACGCGGTCTCCTCGAGCGCCGACGCCTGCTCCTGCGTGCGCGTGTTCAGGTTCGAGTTGCCCTCGGAGATGTCCAGGGCCGCGGAGTTGATGCTGTCCGCAGCCTGAGCGATCTGCTGCACCAAGGTCGCCAGGGTGCTCAGACTGGTGTTGAGCTGATCGCGCAGCGCGCCGAACTCACCCTGGAGCTCGCCCTGCATCGTGGCCGTGAGGTCGCCCGCGGCGAGCGCCTCCACCACGCGGTTCGTCTCCGCGATCGGTGTGACGATGCGCTCCATCAACGCGTTGATGCCCTCGCCCACGCTCTTCATGAAGCCGCTGTAGCCCGCGGCTTCGATGCGTTCGCTCAGCCGACCCGCCGCCGCCGCCGACAGCAGCCGCTCGATCTGCTGCTGCGCGTCGCGCTGTTCGGTGGCGTCCTGCCACTCCAGGGTCGTGCCCACGTATTCACCAGCGGCGTTGCGGATCGCCGAGCAGCTGATCGCGAACGTGAGCTCACCGCACTCGAGGTCCGCGCGGTGCGGCAGGTTCGCGGGGTCAGCGAGCAGCCGCCGCTGCTGCTCGGGTCGCGCGTGGAAGTCGTCGATGCAGGTGCCCACGATGGCCGCCGCGCTGAAGCTCGGCAGCGCCGTGCGGATCTCCGCTTCGCGGCGCGACAGCAGCGTGCGCGCGGCGTCGTTCACGTACGTCACCCTCAGGTCGCGGTCGATCATCATGATCGCCGTGGATGCGTTGTCGAGGGCGGACTGCAAACGCGCGACCTCGAGCTCGCGCGCGCGCAGATCACGCTGCAGGGCGATGTTCGCGGCCGTCGCGCCGTCGAGCGCAGCGCGCGCGACATCAGTCTGCTGCTGCTGGTCCTGCTTCGGACTGCGAGCCGCGCGTGTCTTCTTGCTGCTCGCCTTCGCCTTCGCCTTCACCACCATGTGCGCTCCTGCTTCCTATCCAATCGACGTCCGGCGCACCCGCTACGCAGCAGGTACGAGCGAGGCGCTCGCCACGTCGAAGATCCTGTCGACGTCGAGGATCGTGATCATCTTGCTCTCGAGCGTCACGATGCCCTTGGCCACGCTGCTGCCCTCGCCCGCGCTCTTGAAGCTCGGCGGCGCCTTGATCGATGCCTGCGGCACCGTCGTGACGTCCGACATCGCGTCCACGATCACGCCCATCACGCGCTCGTGACCGTTCTTGCCCACGCGCAGCACCACGATCACGGTCGTGGGGCCGTAGTCGAGCCGAGGCAGGCCGAGGCGCTCGCGCAGATCGGCGATCGCGACCACGTCGCCGCGGATGTTGATCACGCCCTTGATGTAGTGCGGCGTGTTCGGGATCGGCATGGGGTTCGACCAGCTGCGGATCTCCTGCACGCGCAGGATGTCCACGCCGTACTCCTCACCGTCCACGATGAACGTCAACAGTTGCTCGTTGACGCTTCCCACGCCCGTACCCGTACCGTCCAGCTTTGTCGACGCTTGCCGTTCCACGCTGCCACCTCTCTCTTCGCGCTACGCTGCGCGTCCTGCCGAGCCCCCACGCGCGAGCCGCGCCAAACGCGCGATGCCAAGGACATCCAGGATCAACGCGATGCTGCCGTCGCCCAGGATGGTCGCTCCGGCCAGACCTTCGACGGCCTCGTAATTCGTCTCGAGGCTCTTCACGACGACCTGCTGCTGCGCGAGCAGCTCGTCGACCGCAAAGCCGAGGCGCTCGCCGTCGGCCTCGACGACCACCAGCAGCGCCGCGTTGCTCGTGTCCTCCTGCGCGACACCGAGCAGGTTCGCGAGGGAGATGATCGGCACGAGGTCATCGCGCAGTCGGTAGAGCGGATGGCGCCCCTCGAGCCGACTCACGCGGCTGCGATCCACCTCGACCGACTCGAGGATCGACAGCAGCGGCACCACGTAGGTGTAGCGGCCGACGCGGATCAGCTGTCCATCGATGATCGCGAGCGTGAGCGGCAACCGGAGCGTCGTGCGCGTGCCCTGCCCCGTCACGGAGCTCATCTGGATGTGGCCGCCGATGGACTTGATGTTGCGGCGCACCACGTCCATGCCGACGCCGCGCCCGCTGACGTCGCTGACCTGCTCCGCCGTGGAGAAGCCGGGCGCGAAGATCAGCTCGCGGATTACGTCGTCGCTCGGCACCTCATCCGGACCGACCAGGCCGAGCTTGCGCGCGCGCGCCAGGATCTTCGGTAGATCGAGGCCGCCGCCGTCGTCTTCCAGCTCGACCACGATGTCGCTGCCACGATGGAAAGCGCGAAGCGACAGGGTGCCGATCTCGGGCTTGCCGCGCTCGCGCCGCAGCTCCGGCTTTTCGATGCCGTGATCGAGACTGTTGCGCAGGAGGTGCGTGAGCGGATCGCCGAGCTTCTCCAGCACGGTCTTGTCGACCTCGGTGCTCTGGCCGCTGAGCTTCAGCTCCACCTGCTTGCCGAGCGCGTGGCTGAGATCGTGCACGAGCCGCGGAAAGCGCGAGAACACCGTGCTGATCGGCATGCTGCGCAGGCTCATCACGCTCTCCTGCAGCGCACGCGTGTTGCGCGCGAGCAGCGCGAGCCCGTCGCGCAGGCTCGCCATGCGCTTCACGTCGATCGGGCCGTCACCTTCCAGCTCGCCAAGGATCGACTGCGTGATCACGAGCTCGCCCACCATGTTCATGAGCATGTCGAGCTTGCTGACGCTGACGCGGATCGAGCCCGACTGACCGTCGAGCGCGAACGGCTCATCGACCCGCGCCGCCGCCGCTGGCTGCGTACCCGGCTTGGCATCGCGCAGCTCCTCGATCACGATCTCCGCGTCCATATCGACCCAGGAGAAGACCTCGTCGATCTGCGCGCGTGTCATCGAGCCCGTGAGCTCCAGCCTCCAGCTCAGGTAGCACTGCGTGGGCTCGAGGTCGGCCAGCGCGGGCAGCGCGCCGTGATCCACCTCGAGCTTGATCTCGCCGAGCAGCGCGAGCTCGCGCAGCAGGCGCACCGCATCGTTGCCCGTGGTGAGCATGTGCGGCTTGGGCCTGAAGTCGATCTTGAAGCGCGTGCGCATGTCATTCGCCGCGCGTGGCTGCGCACGCGGCGCCGTGTGGTAGCCGCCGCCCTGTCCCATCTGCTCGGCCGCGCTGTCCAGGCGCCCGCGTAGCGCGCTCGCGTCGGGAGCTGCGCCCTTCGCCCCGGAGGACGACCACTGGACCAGGCCCCGCAACGCGTCGACGCTCGCGAGCAGCATCGCCGTGACGTCGGCGTTCGGCTTCATGCTGCCGCTGCGCAGCCGATCGAGCAGCGTCTCGGCCGAATGCGCGAGCTCCGCCACGGGCTGCAGGCCGAAGGTCGCCGCGCCGCCCTTGATCGAGTGCGCCGCGCGAAAGACGCTATTGATCTGCTCTTCCCGCAGCTGCGGGTCGTCTTTGCCCTTGTCGAGCGCGAGCAAGCCGCTCTCGATCTGCGCGAGCGCATCGACGGCCTCCTCGAAAAAGGTCGCCAGCAGCTGCTGCTGTATGTCCGCCAGGCGCTGCGTCATCAGCTTCGCTCACCCCAGGACTTTGCGTATCGTGTTGAGCAGCTGCTCCGGGTCGAACGGCTTCACGATCCAACCCGTGGCTCCGGACTCCTTGGCCACCTTCTTCTTGGCGGGATCCATCTCCGTCGTGAGCACGAGGATCGGCGTGAACTTGTAGGTTACGATCGAGCGCACGTGCCTGATGAACGTCAGTCCGTCCATCACGGGCATGTTGATGTCGCTGATGATGAGGTTGAAGGTGCGTGACTTGAGCAGATCCAGGCCTTCCGCGCCGTTGCTCGCCTCCACCACCTGGTGACCGGCCGTCGATAAGGTGCCCGCAACGAGCTTTCGCAGCGACACCGAGTCATCGACCGTCAGCACATGTGCCATGTTTCCGCCCTCTCCCCACCCGCACTCAGACGCTCTGCAGACTGAGTAAGTCGAACAAACCCGCGAGCCGCGCGCTCTGCACGAGGCTCGCAGAAGGTCGTGACAGAACGACGCGCCTGCCACGGCCGCGCATCTCCAGTACGAACGCGAGCAGCAGTTGCAAGCCCGCAGTGTCGATTCGAGTCACTCCGCTCAAGTCCAGCTCGACGCCGTCTGTCTTTGCGTCGAGCGCATGCAGCAGCTGCTCGCGCGGCGCGTCGAGCGCATCAATGCAGCACTCACCACGCCATTCAAGCTTGGCAGAATCGCCACTGCCTTGAACAGATGATTCTGTCACGTGACGAGTCTACGTCCGAGGGCAGGAGTGTCTTGAAAATTAACTGTAACAAGATCGAAGATTGCCGCGCTTGGTCAGCCGCCGCTGCCGCTTGCAGCGGCGCACACGAGCTCACAGCGCCTCCGCCCTTTAACATTCTCAAGTTTTCCGCAAACAATCCGTTTGCGAGCACAGCATGGCCGAAACAGACGCGAAGAGCGTGAGGGAAGCCCTCCGCGAGTACGAAGCCAGCATCAATGCGGCCACGAGCATGATCCGCGGCGACCTGGAGCGCGCGCGCACGATGGTGCGTGACGCGACCGCGCGCCTGAGTCGGAGCTTCGATGCGCTGCACAACGCCGCCGCCAGTCAGCGCGCAGCGCTGCAGAGCGTCGCGACAGCGTTCTACGATTCCGAGGGCAACGGCCGCAGCTTCGCCAGCTCCACCGAAGCGCTGATGCGCCAGTTCGTGGACGAGGTCGTGCGCGTGAGCCGCGACAGCGTGCGCATCATCGATCAGCTCGCTGATCTGTCGCAGCGCGTGAGCGGCATCGTAGTCAGCGCGGATGCCATCGACGGTCTGGCTCGAGAGACGCGCTTCATCGCGTTCAACGCGCGCATCGAGACGCACCGCGCTGGCGACGCCGGGCGTACATTCAAGGTCGTGGCCGACGAGGTGAAGCGCCTCGCGAACGCGTCGTCCACGTTGAGCAATCAAATCCGGCAGAACGTGAGCGAATGCAACACACAGCTGGCGCAGGTGCACAAGACCTCCGCCGGCCTCGCCTCACACGACCTCAGCCGCGCCATCGAGTCACACCGCGGGCTGAGCGGCGCCATCGCGAAGCTCGACACCGTGAACCAGGAGCTCGACGGCATGCTCGAGACCGTCTCGACCAGCGTGTCCGAGGCCGTGCGCGCACTGCAGTTCGAGGACATGGTCACACAGATCCTGAACGCGACCGTGCAGCGCGTGGAGCGCCTGGGCGAGTTCAGCGTGCGCGCCGTGCAGATCATGGAGCGCGCACCACAGGGAGACCGCGCCACGCCGCTCACCGCACTCGTGGAAGAGATGCGCACGTTGGGCGACCGAGTGGCAGTGCAGCAGTCGACAGTCGATCACGGTTCCGTCGAGCTGTTTTGAGATCTAACATGGCAACCCAGGCGAGCGAGGTTTGATTGCATGGCACTCGAGACAGTCAGACAAAGTGACACTTGCACCGTCATCAAGGTCGTGGGTCGCTTTGATTTCTCGTGCCACGCCTCGTTTCGCGAGGCTTACACGGGTGCGCCGAGCGGCTCCGAGTTCGTGGTGGACATGGGCGAGGCCTCGTACATGGACAGCGCCGCGCTCGGCATGCTGCTCCTGCTGCGCGAGCACGTGCAGCAGCAAGGCGGCCGCGTCTCGATCACCAACTGCCGCGGTCAGACGTACGACGTGCTGCAGATCGCCAACTTTCATCGTCTGTTCAAGATCGCGCAGTAGCCGCCTACGGCTGCGCTGCGCCGGGCGGTCCACGTGCCACGCACCCCAGGGCACATAGCAGATGGAACGGGTACCGCGCGCGTGAGCACATCCGGCATCGAGGAGCTCGAAGCGATCTTCGAGGGCGCGATCGAGGAGCGATCCTTCGAGCGTGCGCTTGCGCTCGTGATGCGCGAGCTCGACAGCCCACGCGGGCTCATCGGCCAGCTCGATGAGTTCGGCGAGCTGATGGTCATGTACGAGATCGTGGGCGGCGTGGCGCGCGCGCCCGCAGAGCTCGGCTTGCTCGGCTTCGAGGCCTCGGAGTGGCAAGGCGCGTGGGGCGAAGCGCTGCGCGAGCAGCGCGTGGCGCTGAACAATCGCCCGCAGACCGCGGGTCCTGCGCGCTTTCACTGTCAGCGCGAGCTCGCCGCGCCGATGCGCTTCAACGGCGCGACGGTGGGCCTCTTGTACGTCGCGGACTCTCCGCGCGAATACACACGAGAGGCACAGCACAGCATCGCGGTGCTGGCGCGTAACCTCGCGGCGGTGCTCGCCTACACGCTCACGCAGAAGCGCTTTCAGCGGCAGCTGAGCGCGGCGGAGGAGATGGCCACGGCGGCGGCCGAGGGCGAGCGCTTCTTCATGATGAGCCGCGATCCCATGGTGATCACGGACGCGGGCGTGCGCCGCGCGAACGCGGCGTTCACGTCTCTCCTCGGTCTGCTGCCGCAGGAGGTGCGCGGCAAGTCGCTCGCGGATCTCACGCATCCGAAAGACCGCGACATGCTCGAGCGCGAGCTGCATCAGATGCGCACCGAGCCCAACCGCGAGCATCCGCCCGTGGCCGTGGAGATGCTCACGAAAGACGGCGAGCACCGGCGCGTGGAGTGGGTGGGCGCGGCGACCGAAGAGGGCCGCATCTACGCCGTGGGCCGTGACATTACGGCGCTGTCCTGGGCGATGGAGGACCTCGCGATCACGAACGCCGAGCTGCAGCGGCTGCACGCCGAGGCGCGCGCCGAGGAGCAGCTCGCGGGCCGATTGATCGCGCACGTTCGCAAGCAAGGTTGCCTCGATTCGCCGGGTATCCAGTACGTCGCATCGCCGCTCGGCTTCTTCAACGGCGACGCGACGCTCGCCGCGAGCACACCGGACGGTGAGCTGCGCTGGCTGCTCGGCGACTTCACGGGCCACGGCCTCGCCGCAGCCATCGGCACCGTGCCGCTCGCCGGGGCGTTCCACATGTGCTGCCGGGAGAACGTGCCGTTCGCGCGCATGATCAGCGTGATCAACGACATGCTCAAAGGCCTCTTGCCCCCGGGCCTGTTCTGCGCCGCGGGCTTTCTGAGCTTGAGCCCCGCGTCGGACGAGCTGCAGGTGTGGAACTGCGGCCTGCCGCCCATCTTGCTGCGCAGGTGCGCCGATACGGCCGTGCAGGGCTTTCAGTCGCAGAGCCTGCCGCTCGGCCTGATGGCGAGCGACGAGCTGGGCATCGCGCCCACGCGCGTGTCCGTGCAGCACGGCGACGACGTGTTCCTGTTCTCCGACGGCCTCACGGAGGCCACCAACGCCGACGGCCAGCTGTTTGGTGTCGACCGCGTGCAAGGCACGCTGCAGCAGCGGCACGCGCCGGGCGAGGGCTTTGGCGCGCTGATGCGCACGCTCGCGGAGTTCCGCGGCGGTGCCCAGGTGAAAGACGATCTATCAGTCGTGTGCGTCACCATCGGTCAGACGCGCACCAGCTCGAGGGGGGCAGCTGCCGCGGCCAGAGCTGAAGACCGCCGTACTTCTCAAGGATCTGCGAGATCGGCCGAATCTTCGCAACGGTAGAAGCGTAAGACATGGGTGAGTTCGACGACGTCATCGCGGAGTTTCTGGTCGAGAGCCGAGAGGGCCTCGAACAGCTCGAGCGCGACCTGGTGGCGCTCGAAGAGACGCCCGACAACCGCGAGCTGCTCGCGCGCATCTTCCGTTGCTTCCACACCATCAAGGGCACGTCGGGCTTTCTGGGCTTCAGTAAGCTCGAGACCCTGACGCACGCGGGCGAGAACCTGCTGAGCCGCATGCGGGACGGCGAGCTGCGCTCGAGCGGCAGCATCACGAGCGCGCTGCTCGAGACGGTCGACGCCGTGCGCTACATGCTCGGAGAGGTCGAGGCCGGCGGCAACGACGGCGACGCCGACTACAGCGTGCAGACGGAAAACCTGCGCGCCCTGTGCCGCGGCGAAGAGCCAGCCGCACTCCAACCGAAGGCCACCGAGCCCGAGCCCGAGCCCGAGCCGGCGCCCGAGCCCGAGCCCGAGCCCGAGCCCGAGCCGCAACCGGTCGTCCAGGCCGCGCCGCCGCCCCCAGCGGCAGTCGTCGCTGAGCCTCCCGCGCCGGCGCAGCCCGAAGAGCACAGCGCCCAAACCGGCGAGCACAACAAGGTCGAGCCCGCCGAGGATCACGCCGCGGCCCACGCCGCCCTGCCGGCCCACGCGCCCGCAGCCGCCCGCGGCGAGGAAGCCCCGGAACGGCACGCCGCCGCGGTGCCCGAGAACGTCCGCGTCGATCTGACCTTGCTCGACAACCTCGTGGATCTCGCGGGCGAGCTGGTGTTGACGCGCAACCACATCGTGAACCTCGCGAAGAGCCGCGAAGACGTCGCGCTCGCGTCGGCCACGCAGCGCCTGAACTTCGTCACGGCGCAGCTGCAGGACGGCATCATGCGCATGCGCATGCAGCCGGTGAACAACCTGTTCAGCAAGTTTCCGCGCGTCGTGCGCGACCTCGCGCGAGGCTGCCGCAAGCTCGTGCGCCTGGAGCTCGATGGCCGCGACACCGAGCTCGACAAGTCCCTGATCGAGACGATCAAGGACCCCATGGTCCACCTGCTACGCAACTGCGTGGATCACGGCATCGAGGCGCCGGACGCGCGCATCGCACGCGGCAAGCACCCCGAGGGCCGCATCGTGCTGCGCGCCTACCACCAGAACGGCCTCGTGCACATCGAGGTCGCAGACGATGGCAACGGCATCGCGCTCGACCGCGTGAAGAAGAAGGGCATCGAGCGCGGGCTCGTGACGCCCGAGCGCGCCGAGATGATGAGCGAGTCGGAGATCGCTTCGCTGATCTTCCTGCCCGGCTTCTCCACCGCGGAGGCCATCACCAACGTGTCCGGTCGCGGTGTGGGCATGGACGTGGTGAAGACGAACGTCGAGCAGGTCGGCGGCACGGTCGAGGTCGACACGCGCGCGGGCCTCGGTACGACGTTCATCCTGAAGATCCCGCTCACGCTCGCCATCGTGCCGGCGCTGATCGTGCGCGGCGGCGACAACCGTTACGCGATCCCGCAGGTGAACGTGATCGAGCTGGTGCGGCTGAGCGGCCAGAAGCAAGCGCTCGAGTGGATCCACGGCGCGCCGGTATTCAGACTGCGCGGCAAGCTGCTGCCGGTCGTGTTCCTGGAAGAAGCCATGGGGGGCCACGTGATGCCTCCGGCTGCGAACGACAACATCGACGAGGACGCGCCCTCACAATTTCTCGCGGTGGTGCAAGGTCCCGGTCGCCAGTTCGGTCTGGTCGTGGACGCGGTGCTCGATCAGCAAGAGATCGTGGTAAAGCCGCTGCCCAAGCTGCTCGCCGAGATCGGCGCGTTTGCGGGCGCCACGTTGCTGGGCGACGGCCGCGTCGCGCTGATCCTGGACATCCTCGGCATCGCGCAGCGCGCGCGCCTCGTGTCGGAGCTGCGCGAAGACGCGATGGCCGAGCGCACGCGCACCTTGCAGCAGCAGGCCAAGGGCCAATACACGCTGCTCCTGTTGCAGGGCGCGGACGACGCGCGCCTCGCCGTGCCGCTCGACGAGGTCTCGCGCCTCGAGACCATCGACGTGCAGCAGATCGAGTCCGGTGGCACGCACCACGTGGTGCAGTACCGCGGCGAGATCATGCCGCTGATCCATGCAGCCGAGGTGTTGCCCGAGCGCCGCACGCGCGCACGCAACACGAGCTACCAGGCACAGACCGAAGATCCCAAGACGCTCAGTGTCGTGGTGCTCGGTCAGCCGGGGCGCACGCTCGGTCTCGTGGTGAAGGACGTGCTCGACGTGGTGGAAGCGAGCGGTGAGCTGCGCCGGCTCGGTTGCCGTCAAGGCGTGGTCGGCACCCTGGTGGTGCAAGACCGCGTAACGGAAGTGCTCGACTTGCCGTGGCTCATCGCAGCCGCGGGCCTCGCCGTGAGCGAAGAACAGTCGTTAGTGGGTTAAGCGCATGGAACATCTGTGCACATTCGACGTGGACTCGCTCTTCATCGGCATTCAAATCAGCCGCATCCAGGAGATCCTGCGCCCGCAGCCGGTCACGCCCGTGCCGCTGACGTCCTCGGTGATCCTGGGCTTGATGAGCCTGCGCGGTCAGATCGTGCCGGTGATCAACCTCGCCGAGCGCCTCGGCGTGCAGCTGTCCGAGGGCGGCGCCGAAGCGTTCAACGTGCTCATCCGCACGCCGGACGGGCCCGTGAGCTTGCTGGTCGATCGCGTGGGAGACGTGGTGGAGGTGCCGCCCGAGTCGTTCGAGCCAGCGCCGGACACGCTCCGTAGCTCACTGCGCCCGCTCATCCGCGGCGCTTACAAATTGGAAAAACGCCTGCTTCTGGCCCTCGATGCCGAGGCAGCGATTCAGGTCGAGTACTGAGGGTCGAAGGAGATTTTTGTCATGTTGGCCGGCCTAACGATCCGCAAGAAGCTGCTGTTGATACTGGGGTTGTTCGTTCTGGGACTGTTCCTGGAGGGGATCTTCGTGCACCGCACGGTGAGCGAGATCCGCGTGCTGGGTCCGGCCTACGAGCGGCTCGCGACGCTGCAGGACTTCATGAGCGACATCAAGCCACCGGCCGCGCACCTGGTCGAGGCTTACCTGCTTGCTCACCAGCAGCTCGAGGAGAACGACCCCGCGGCGCGCCTACGCTACGCCGAGACCTTCGAGCGTCTGCGCAAGCAGTTCGAGTCGAGCCACAAGCTCTGGCAGGAGCGCCTCGACAAGGGCGAGCTGCTGCGGAAGTTCACGGGCGACTCGTACCAGCCCGCGGAGCGCTTCTTCCTCGCCTACCAGCAAGCGTTTTTGCCCGCGCTGGCGACGCGCGATCTGGCCGCTGCGCGCAGCGCGCTGAACGGACCGATGAAGCTCGCCTACGACGAGCATCACCAGCACATCACCGAGATGGTGCGGCTGACGCAGACCGCAGAAGAGCGCGAGGAGAGCGCGACCGCCGACCTGGCGCGCAGCAGCTTCGTGGGCAGCATCGTGATGCTGCTGCTCCTCGGCATCGTGTGCAGCTTCATCACCATGGCCGTGCTGCGCTCGATCGAGCTGCCGCTGCAGCGCGTGCGCACGCTGTTCAACGCCATGGCGCAGCGCGACCTCACCGTGAAGGTCGACCTGCCCACGGCCGACGAGTTCGGTGAGATGACGAGTCTCGCCGGGACCGCGGTCGAGTCGATCCGGGACCTTCTGCGCTCGCTGGCCGAGCAGTCGGACGCCCTCGCCGGCGCCTCCGAGCAGCTGCGCGTGGTGAGCGAGCACATGAGCGCAAACGCCGAAGAGACGGCCGCGCAGGCGCACGTGGTCACCGCGGCCTCGGAGCAGGTGTCGTCGAGCGTCCAGGCCATGGCGCAGTCCACGGACGGGCTCTCGTCGAACGTGCGCGAGATCTCGCGCTCTACGAGCGATGCCTCCGAAGCTTCGTCGCGCGCCGTGATGCTGGCCGAGACGGCCGACAAGGCGGTCAACCGCCTCGGCGAGTCGAGCGCGGGCATCCACAAGATCGTGCGCGTGATCAACACCATCGCCGAGCAGACCAACCTGCTCGCGCTCAACGCCACCATCGAGGCGGCGCGCGCAGGTGAGGCCGGCAAGGGCTTCGCCGTCGTGGCGAACGAGGTGAAAGATCTCGCTGCCGAGACCGGTCGCGCGACGCAGGACATCGTGCGCCGCATCGAGACGATCCGCGTCGACACGCAGGGCGCCGTCGAAGCGATCGCGGAGATCCGCACCTTCATCGGCAAGATCAGCGACGTGCAGAGCTCGATCGCCGCGGCCATCGAGCAGCACAGCGCGACCACCGGTCAGATCGCGCGCTCGCTCAGCGAGGGTGTGCGCGGCACGACCGAGATCAGCAGCAACATCGGGGGCGTGGCCGAAGCGGCCCGCCACACATCTTCGGGCGCCAGTGACGCGAAGAACGCGGCCACTGAGCTCGCGCGTATGGCAGCAGAGCTGCGGCGCGTGATCAGCCAGTTCGCGTACTGAGCATGCCCAAGACCGTCCAGCAGCATACAAGGTAACCGGCATGATGAGAGCCATGATCGTCGACGACTCCCGCGCCATGCGGAGCCTCTTGCGGAAGATCCTGCAGGAGAACGGCTTCGAGATCGTCGCGGAAGCCGAAAACGGGCGGGACGCGCTCGAGCACCTGAACCGTTTGCCCTACATCGATCTGACGCTGCTCGACTGGAACATGCCGGTGATGAACGGCTACGAGCTCTTGTGTGAGGTGCGCAAGCACGCCAAGTGGAAAGACATGCGCGTGATGCTGGTCACCACCGAGACGGAGGCCAGTCAGATCCTGCGCGCGCTCGATGCCGGTGCGGACGAGTACTTGATCAAGCCGTTCGTGAAAGAGGCGTTGCGCGAGAAGCTGAACGTGATGGGGCTGTTGGACGGTGAGCTATGATCCGTGTGCTCGTCGTCGATGACTCGGTCGTGGTGCGTCAGATCGTCTCCGACGCTCTGCGCCATGACGCGCGCATCGAGATCGTGGGGCTGGCGCAGAACGGCAAGATCGCGCTGGAGAAGATCCCCACGGCGAACCCGGACGTGGTCACGCTCGATCTAGAGATGCCCGAGATGGACGGGCTCGAGACACTGACTGAAATTCGCAAGCGCTTCCCGAAGCTGCCCGTCGTCGTGTTCAGCACGCTTACGGAGCGCGGCGCGACGGCCACCCTGGAAGCGCTGTCACGCGGCGCGAGCGACTACGTGTGCAAGCCCTCCGGGCAGCGCAACGTGCAGTCCACGATGGAGAAGATCAAGGACGAGCTGCTCCCCAAGATCCATGCGCTCGCCGGTCGCAAGCTCGCGTCCTCCGCTCACAGCGGCAGACCCGCACACTCCACACCCAGTAGCGCCTCCGTGACGCACTCGCATCCGAGCCCGGCTCAGCAGAGCACGGCGTCCGCGCCGACGGCCCCGGTGAGCCTCGTGGTGATCGCCGTGTCCACGGGCGGGCCTGCGGCGCTCGCCGAGGTCGTGCCACGCCTGCCTCCCGCGCTGCGCCAGCCCGTGCTGATCGTGCAGCACATGCCGCCCGTCTTCACGCGCGTGCTCGCGCAGCGCCTCGCCGGATCGTCGCCGCTCAAAGTGCGCGAAGCCACGCATCAGGAGCGCATCCAGGGCGGCAACGTGCTGATCGCGCCCGGCGACTTCCACATGCGCATCGCAGGCAGCACGCGCGAGTCGTGGGTCACGCTCGACCAACAGTCGGCCGAAAACGGTTGCCGGCCTGCAGCCGATCCGCTGTTCACGTCCGCCGCGTCGATCTACGGCGCCGGCGTGCTTGCGGTGATCATGACGGGCCTCGGTCGCGACGGCACCAAGGGTGCGGCGCTGGTCCGCAAAGCATCCGGTCAAGTTTGGGCGCAGGACGAAGCCAGCGCCACGGTCTGGGGCATGCCGGGCTCGGTGGTCGAAGCCGGCCTCGCGCAGCGCATCATCCCCCTCCAGCAGATCGCACGAGCGATCGCGGTCGCGTGCCATGCAGACGCCGGTCAGCCCGGCCCTCGACCAGTCAAGAAGTCATCGTGAGCCTAAGCGTTTTCGACTTCGAGTACGTGACACAATTGCTGCTAGAAAAAGCAGCGATCCGTGTCAACGCGTCTCAAGAATACCTGGTCAAGTCGCGCTTGGAGCCGCTCGCCAAACAATCAGGGTTGACTGACCTGAGTGCGCTGGTGGATCAGCTCCGCAAGCAGCCGTACGGTGAGCTGCACAAGAAGGTCATCGAAGCGATGACCACGAACGAGACCAGCTTCTTCCGGGACGTGCATCCGTTCGAGACGCTCAAGCAGATGATCCTGCCCGAGCTGCTCAAGCGAAAGACGGATCGCACGTTGCGCGTCTGGTCTGCCGCCTGCTCCACGGGCCAGGAGGCTTACAGCCTGGCGATGATGCTGTCGGACATGCCTGCGCTCACGGGCTATCGCATCCAGATCCTCGCGTCCGACCTGGCGCGTGGCACGCTCGACAAGGCGCAGCAGGGCATCTACAGCTCGCTCGAGGTGGGCCGCGGCCTGCCGGCGCGCGCGCTCGCGCAGCACTTCGATCGCGTGGGGACCAGCTTCCAGGTGAAGTCGAACCTGCGCTCGGTGATCGAATGGAAGCAGCTGAACCTCGCCACGCGTTTGCCGCCGCTGCCGGTGTTCGACGTGGTCTTCATCCGCAACGTACTGATCTACTTCGCGCCGCAGACGGCCGAGAGCGTGCTGCAGGCCGTACGCGGCTGCATGCACGCGCACGGCGTGCTGTTCCTCGGTACGACCGAGAACATGTTGGGCCTCAACACGGGCTTCGAGTCCGTCACCTCGGGCAAGACCATCTACTATCGACCGCAGACAGGACGACGATGACGCAGCAGATCATGAGCATGAACAGCGCCGCGCAGGTGGTGGAGGGCGAGCTGCCGCGGGTCATGCACGACGTCACCCTCGCGATCCTCGGCGAGACCGGCGAGCTCGAGATGCGCCCGTCGACGTTCGAGCACTGGTTGAGCTGTGCTGTGGGGATCCATGGCGGCTTCGAGGGCGATGTCATCGTGACGGCGACATATGGTCTGGCGGCGCTGTTCGCCGCGAAGATGTTCGAAGGTGAGCTGAGCGGCGTGCCCACACCGCGCGACGCGATGGACGCGCTGCGCGAGGTGTCGAACATCGTGGCAGGCAACCTGAAGCCGCTCCTCGGCGAGCAAAATACCCTGGGCCTACCGCGAGCGCTGCTCGGCGGCGAGACGTCGACCAAGGGCAGCCAGCTGGCAGCGGCCAGCTCGCGCTTGGCGTCCGGCGTGCTCGAAGTGCGTGTGTTCGCTGCGCTGTAGCGCCCGCGCGCACCGGTCGCGGACCGGCGCGCGAGTGCGTATGCTACGAAGCTAAAGCTACGAAACGAGCGACCGAATCATGGAGTGGGCGCCGTGACGTTTGGACGCCGCTCAGCAAAACGGAGTGCCGCGTGACACGAATTCTGACAGTGGACGATTCCCGTGCCGTGCGCATGTTGGTCAAGAAGGCCTTGGCCGACATGGCTTTCGACATCGTCGAGGCAGAGGATGGCGAGAAGGGTCTGGTCGCCGTCGATGAGAACGCACCCGATCTCATCTTGCTGGACGTGACGATGCCCGTGCTGGATGGGCCGGGCATGCTGGAGCGCCTACGCGGTCGCGGCATCAGCACGCCCGTGCTGCTGCTGACGGCGGAGTCCGGTACTTCGGTGATCGGCCCGATGCTCAAGCAGGGCGGTATCTGCGAGTACATCGTGAAGCCGTTCAAGCCCGAGCAGCTGCGCGCGAAGGTGATCGAGGCCTTGCAGCGCAACGGCACCATGCCGCAGCTGAGCGGCACCGGGAACAAGAAGCCGGCGGCGAGCGCTGAGGGCGGCGGCTTCGCCCAGGCGGGCAAGAGCTTCGTGGATCTCTTGGTGATTGACGACATGGACAACGTCGCCAAGAAACTGAAGAGCATGCTGCCGGACCGCATCAGCTTCAACAGCTGTGCCGACCGCGGCAGCGCGCTCACGCTGTGCCGCGAGCGCGTGTACCGCGCCGTGCTGCTCGACACCGAGATCCCGGACGTGGACAGCGTGGAGCTGCTGCGCGAGCTGCGTATCCTGCAGCCCACGGCGGCATTCATCGCGCTCGTCATGCGCTCGGACAAGAACCCGCAGGCGCACGTCAGCACCTCCGGCTTCGGCGCGTACCTGTCGAAGCCGTTCGATCCGCGCCAGGTCGAGGAGTTCGTCGGCGCGTACTTCGAGAGCCAAGATCTTCTGTCCGTGGACGGCAACGTGCTGAAGCCTGCTGGCTTCAAGGGCGCGGATGCGGCCGCAGACACGTACTTCCGTCGGCTGCAGACGATGACCGGCAACGCCATCCAGGAGGCCGCTGCGGCCTGTCACGACAAGGTGATCTTCGACCTGAGTGAGCTCACGCCGTCGCCGAAGCTGCAGAAGTTCCTGGTGCGCATCGCCACGCAGTGCACCGAAGTCGGTCTCGAGGTCCGAATCGTGGGCGGCTCTGAGCTCGCCAAGCTGCTGAAGCAGCTGGTGGAGACGGCGGAGATCCCCGTGCTCGAGAGCGTCGAGGCAGCAAAGGCGGCGTAATCCATGGCAGGCGGTAAGCCGGTCGCTCAGAACTGGAGCGCACTGCGGGAAAAGTTGAAGGCGATGCTGCTCGAGCGCATCGAGTCCGGCAAGCTCGTGTTGCCGGCGATGCCTACGACGGCGTCGAAGGTGCTCGAGTGCCTCGAGGGCGGGCACCAGGATCGCATCTCGGGCTTGCTCGAGCAGGATCCCGTGCTGGCGCTCGAGGTGCTGCGGCTCGCGAACAGCGCGAGCTTCGCGCCGCGCGCGCGCGTCGAGAGCATCTCGCACGCGATCACCATGCTCGGCGCGACCCGCCTGCGCACCTTGTTGGTCACGGCGTCCGCACGCCAGGTGTTCATCTCGCGCAACCGCACGATCCGCGAGCTCACCGCGGCGCTGTGGCAGCACTCGATCGGCGTGGCGACCGTCGCGCGCCAGATCGCGGTGCGCGCCGCGTTTCCGGACAAGGAAGCGCCGTACATGGTCGGGCTGATGCACGACATCGGCAAGCCGATCGTGGCGATCCACCTGCTCGATCTGGAGCGCTCGGTGTCGCGCTCCGTACAGGATCACTGGATCGATCCCAACGAGTGGCTGAACATCGTGCAGGACGTGCACCGGCCCGTGGGCGTGGCGGTCGCGAAGGCCTGGAACATGTCCGCGGAGATCTGCAAGGCCGTGGCGGACTGCACCGAGTTCGATCCGATCGAGCGCAGCAGCCCGGCGAACGCCGTGCGCTTCGCGAACGCGCTCGCCAAGCGCGAGGGCGTCTACGCGGGCGCGGTCGACATGGAGCAGGTGGACACCGTGCTCTTGATCGGCCGCTCCATGCTCGGCCTCGACGACGATGGCATCGCCGCGCTGTCGACTGCGCTGCGCGCCGTCGTGACGTCCGAAGGCGGCTGAGCCTTCGGAGCCGTGGTGACGCGGGCGCTCGGCTCGCCTACTGCTGACTCGTCTCGGCCGCGTCCGTCGCAATCCTCCCGTCGCCGCTGCAAGCGGCAACGCCGGCCAGGATCACGATCGCGAGCAGGACCCAACGTGAGCGATTCAGCATCTGACAAGCTTGTCATGCCTGGCGCGGAGGGAACAACCCGAGCCAACCCTACGCCGGCCCACACCGCCGCCGCGGCCAGCTGTCAAGCAAAGCACGACAGCCTCCGGAGCGCGGCCGACTAGGGTGCGCGCATGTTCGAGAGTCGTGCCCTGTGTATTTTGCAGCGCCAAGCGGCGACCACGGCGCTGATCGCCGTAGCCTGGCTTCTCGCCACGCCTGCCGCGGCTCAGAGCGATGCGGACGCGGGTGTGTCGGAGCAGCCCGATGCGGAGAGCGTGGCAGAGCCCAGCCCCGCACCTGCCTATCGGGCGGTCGCGGTGGCGACCGGTCCGGGTGCGGGGCTGACGCTCGACGCCGTCCCGAACAACGCGCAGTCGCTCGATGCGAGCGCGCTGCACGCACAGCACGCGCTATCGATCTCCGATGCGCTGCAGGCGCGGCTCGGGAGCGTCACCTTGAACGACGTGCAGAGCAGCCCGCTGCAACCGGATCTGCAGTATCGCGGCTTCAGCGCGTCGCCGTTGCTCGGTACGCCGCAGGGCATCTCGGTGTATCAAAACGGGGTGCGCCTGAACGAGCCGTTCGGGGACGTGCTGCAGTGGGATCTGATCCCGATGTTCGCCATCTCGGATGCGCAGATCCTGCCGGGTGTCAACGCGACGCACGGCTTGAACAGTCTCGGCGGCAGCTTGCTCTTGAACATGAAGACGGGCTGGAACGCACGCGGCACGCGGATCGAGGGCAGCGCTGGCTCATTCGGCCGCTACCGGCTGAGCGCGGAGCACGGTCACGCCGCGCCGGGTTGGGCTGCGTACGTCGGCGCGTCGCTTTTCGGCGAACAGGGCTTTCGCGATCACTCACCGGCGAGCGCAAGGAATCTGTTCGCAGATGTACGCCAGCGCAGCGCGGATCATGAAGTCGGCGTGTCGCTCACCCTGGCGCAGACCGATCTGCAAGGGAACGGTCCGAGCCCCGTCGAGCTGCTGCGGCGTAGTCGCGCTGCGGTGTACACCTGGCCGGACCACACGCAGAACGACCTCGTGCTGCTCGGCGTGGATGGCAGGCAGAGGCTCGCGCGCGGCGTGTCCCTGCGCGGCTCGCTCTACTTGCGGCACCTGCAGCGCGCGACGCTGAACGGAGATCGCGCCGAGCTCGGCACGTGTCAGGACGCGACGGGCGAGAGCGTGCTGTGCTCAGAGCAGGGCGTGCCGCTGCGCTCGACGTTCGGACAGACGGTCGCGCCCGGGGTCGACTACGACGCGGTGTCCAACACCACGCGCACGTCGACGAATGGCTTCGGCGGGTCACTGCAGCTCAATGCCCGGCGCAAGCTCGCCGATCACGAGAATCTGCTGATCGTCGGCGCGAGCTACGATGGCGCACGAACCTCGTTCGAGCAGCGCACGGAGCTCGGACGGTTGACCGTCGAGCGCGCCGTGGAAGGCGGCGGCCCTAGCCTCGCCGGCCCGGGCATGCAGACCGAGCTGCTCGCCATCACGCACGCGGTCGGCGTCTACGTCGTGGACACGTTCAACATCACGCAGTGGTTGGCTCTCCAGGCGTCCGCGCGCCTGAACTGGTTCGGCACGAAGCTGTCCGACGGGCTCGGTGACGACCTCGATGGGCAGCATGCCTTCGTGCGCTTGAACCCTGCCATCGGCCTCACGCAGCGCCTGTCGCAGGGCGTCAGCCTGTTCGCGAGCTACGGTGAGAGCAATCGCGCGCCATCGGCCGCCGAGCTGGCCTGCGCCGATCCGGAGGCGCCCTGTCGTCTGCCGAACGCGTTCATCAGCGACCCACCGCTCGAGCAGGTCGTCAGCCGCAGCGCAGAGCTCGGCCTCCGCGTGCGCGCGGGAGAGCCGGAGCGACCGTGGCTGAGCGCATCGCTCGCCGCGTTCTTCACGCGCAATTACAACGACATCTTGTTCGTGGCCGGATCACGCGTCGGCACCGGGTATTTCCAGAACGCTGGCCAGACGCAGCGCGTGGGGCTCGAAGCGAGTCTGTCCGCCGACGCGGGCCCGCTGCGGCTGTATGCGAGCTACATGTTGCTGCGCGCCACGTTCGAGAGCGAGCTGACCTTGCCGCGCAACGCGGCGGACGACGACGCTGCCGCTGACAGCGGCGAGGACGCAGGCACTCAGCAGGTCGAGAAGGGCTCGCGCATTCCCGGCTTGCCGCTGCACGTGGTCAAGGCGGGCGTGAGCTACCGCGTGTTCGCTCCGCTCGAGCTCGGGCTGTCTCTGCTCGGTCAGAGCTCGCAGCCCTTTCGCGGCGACGAAGCCAACGAGAGCGCGTTCGTGAACGGCCATGTGGTCGTCAACGCGCAAGCCAGCTATCAGCTGCTGCGCGAGCTGCATGTCTTCGTGCGCGCGCAGAACGTGCTCAACACGCGCTACTCCACGTTCGGTGTGCTCGCGAATCCCGGCGAGGTGCTACCGAATGCGAGCGACCCACGTTTCCTCGGCCCCGGCGCGCCGTTTGGCATCTGGGCAGGGGTCGTCTTCGTCAATCCGAGCTGAGCCGCCTCACTGCGCCGCTTTTGTTCGTTCCCAAATGGGCTCGAGAGGCAATGTTGGGTCGCCTTCGAGGCGGCGCATCGCCCAGCGCAGCAGCTCGAGGGCCTGCGTCCGCGTCAATCCGGGTGAGCTCAGGACAGTGGGGTCCAGCGAGGCGCCGGCAAATAGCTTCTCGAGCGCCTGCATGGCCTCGCGCGCGGCCGGACCACCACTCTTGATGAGCGCCCCAGCGAGGTTGAAGCGTGTCGCACGCTCGGATCCCACCGGGGTCCATTTGCCAGCCGGATCCTCCGCGAAGTTGCGCGCTGTCCACTTCGCCGCGTCTGCGACCAGTGTGTTGGCTCTGCGGAGGACGGCGAGTAGCTCACGGGGATCCATGCTGCAAATCCCGAGCAAATCGCATGCCCATTCGCTGGCTTGGACGTATTTGCGGCGCGCTTTTGCGGGAGCGTGGCTTGGCACCAATGCTGCGTGCCTCAGTTGCCGGTTCCAAGGTTGCGAGGTGTTTCATGCAACAGGAAGCAGACCAAGAGTCCCCGCGGGCGGACGTCACGCTGAAGAACCGGATGCGCGAGAGCGCCGCTATCGTCCGGCGTGTGGCGGGCCTCGTGGCGCTGGCCGCGCTAGCGGCGGGCGCGAGCTACAAAGTCGCGCGCCGCGTCACGACGCACGCTGCGCAGAGCCGAGAGGTGACACCTGCGACGTCTGCGCCGCACAGGCTCGCGGGTCTGAGCGCAGTGGGGCTACCGGACAGCCTCGCCGATGGCCTCGCCGCCCCACAACTCGCGGCTTCGATGGTGCGTCCGGACGTCGGACCGGCGCCGAGCCTCGAGCCCGAGGTCGTCGCCAGCACAGCTGCAAACGAGGAGCACGCCGTACATTCTGCGCGCAGCGAGCCTGCGCCCACGCCGGTACGTCCGCCGCCGACCGCTGCAGTCGCCAGCGTGGCGCGCGCGCCCAAAGCACAGGAAAAGGGGCGTGCGCGCGAGCACACCGAGGCCGCCCAGAGCGTGCAGGACGTGCGTGTAGCTGCGCCAGACAGGGCGGCGGCGGCAGCGGTCCCGAGTCGCCCGGCCGCACCGGGACCCGCCGTGCCTATGGCCGTGCGCGAGCCCGAGCCCATGGCACCTCGGCAGGCAGCGCTGGACCTTGCGCAGCTGACAGCGGCCACGAGCATCGCGCGCCTGGACGTGCGCGGCTCGCTCACGGCCACGAGCGTGCGCCGTAGCGTGGAACGCGTGCGGCCCGCGCTCGCGAGCTGCTACGGGCAGGCCGCGCGCCAGCGTCCAACGGCGGAGCTCGTCAGCGGGGAGCTGCGCTTCACGATCGACGAAACCGGACATGCGCGCAGCGTGACGACCACACACGCTGCAGTCCCCGCGCTCGACGAGTGCCTGCGCTCGGCCATCGGCAGGCTGGTGAGCCGAGCTCCCGATACGGGCCGCGTGCAGACGGTGCTGCAGCTACGGTTTGAGCCGTAGCTGCAGCGTGAGCGCGTCAGCCGCGTGAATCGCTCGCTTCGACCGCCGCCGCGGCGGGCTTGGCCTTGCCTGCGCTGGCTTCGTCGTCGCACGCGGGCCAGGAGCTCAGACCGATCAGCACGGCGAGCTTGCACACGAGACTGACGATCATGACTGCGGGTGTGTGCTGGCGCGGTTTCATACGCAGTGAAGATAGCAACCACTATGCCACGCCCCGGGTGCGGCATAGCCGCGCGCGAGCCGGCCGTTCGCCACAAGGAGCAGATCAGCCACGCATAAACGCGCGCAGACCGCCCTGTCAGCAGCAACATGGCGCGCCTGCAGCTGGTAGCGGCGAAGCTCTAGCCTGGGTCCGTCGGCCGCTGCACTGCGCAAGAGGCTCACGCTGCCGGAGTCCAGCTCGTTTCCAACCTGCGCGCTGGCCCACAATGTCTTTGACGCTCGGCATGTCCGGTCCGACGCGCGGATTCCGTTCTGACCGTGCAGGAGGACAGACATGCCCACGCAGCACCCCCCGACCCCGCGCCGGCGTGTTATGCCCGAGTCCGAAGTGATCGCGTTCACTTGCGGGGTTCCGTGCACGGGGGCACGGTTGCCGCTGACGCGTGTGGGGGCCATGACGCATGACCATCCCGAGCTGACGGATGACCACCGTCTGCAGCTGACGGCCTGGAACGCGGCCGGAGACGTGACCACGGACGGGCTCTGCGTGCACGTGCAGATCGCGCGGCGGGCGCTCACCCAGCCCACCGCCCCGGCGTTGCTCGGTGCGCGCACGCTGACGTACGCGGAGCTGCTGCGCGCAGCCCAGCAGCTCACGGCGGCGCTGCAAGCGCGGGGCGTGCGGCCCGGAGCGCGTGTTGGATCGTGGCTGCGCGATCCTGAGGCGAATGCGGTCGCCAGCCTGGCGATCTGGAACGCGGGCGCGGCGCTCGTGCCCATCGATGAGGCCACCCCGGCCGAGCGCGTGCGGCTCATGCTGGAGGACAGTGAAGCCCGGCTCGTGGTGTGCGATCGCAGCCTGGCACCGCAGCTGCCAGCGGCGGCGAGCGTATTGTGTTACGAGGACGCGGCCGAGGCAGCGCCGCTGCCGCCGCACGCGGCCACGGTCGCCGATCCCGAGAGCCTCGCCTACGTGTTCTACACCTCGGGCTCGACCGGCCGGCCGAAAGGCGTGGCCGTGCGGCACCGGAACCTCGCGAGCTTCGTGCAGGCGCGCAGCGACCTGTACGGGCCCGCGACGCGCATGCTGCCGCTGCACTCGCCCGCGTTCGACCCTGCGCTCGGCGGCCTGGCCTGGACCTTGGCGAACGGCGGAGCGCTCGTCGGCGCCGATGCCGAGACGCGGCGCGATCCCGCTGCGCTATGCCGGCTCATCGAGGTGCAGCGCGTCGAGCAGCTGAGCGCAGTGCCGGCGCTGTGGGCCGCGCTCTTGGAAGCGGCGCGGGTGAGTGAAGCCGGGACGCAGCTCGACTCCGTGCGCGTGTGCATGCTCGGCGGCGAGCGGCTGCCGCCCGCGCGCGCCGTGCAGCACTACGCGAAGCTGCCGCAGGCTGCGCTGTACAACGAATACGGCCCGACCGAGACCACGGTCGCGAGCAGCGCGTACGCCGTGCCGCGCCAGCATGTGCCCGACCCGCTGCCGATCGGCCGGCCGCTGTCGAACACGCGCTACTACGTGCTGGACGAGCAGCAGCGGCTCCTGCCTCCCGGCGCATCGGGTGAGCTGTACATCGGAGGTGCGGGCGTCGCGGCGGGGTACTTGAACCGGCCCGAGCTCACGGCCGAGCGCTTCTTGCCGGACCCGTTCGCGGGCCTGTCGGACGCGCGCATGTACCGCACGGGCGATCGCGTGTGCTGGCGCCCCGACGGTCAGCTCGAGTTTCAGGGACGGCTCGACTTCCAGGTCAAGGTGCGCGGGCATCGCGTGGAGCTGCCCGAGATCGAGCACCAGCTCGAGCGCTGCCCCGGCGTGCGCGGGGCGGCCGTGGTGCTGCACGAGCGCGGTCAGCTGGCCGCGTACTACACGAGCTCGGACGGCGAGTCGCTGCCGGGCCTCGGGGCCGCGCTCGCGCTGCAGCTGCCTTCGTACATGGTGCCCGCATATTTCGTGCACCTGCCGGAGCTGCCGCTGAACCTCGCCGGCAAGGTCGACCGGCGCGCGCTGCCCGAGCCGAGCGCCGAGCTGCGCGAGGTCGCGGTGCTCGCGAGCGCACTCGAGCAGCGCGTGGCGGCGATCTGGAGCGAGGTGCTCGACGTGCCGCAGCTCGGGCGCGACGACGACTTCTTCGCGCTCGGCGGCGACTCGCTCGCAGCGATGCGCGTGGTGGCGCGCGTGGCCGAGCAACTCGGGTTGCGCGTGCCCGTGCGCCAGCTGTTCGAGCACAGGCTCTTGCACGCGTTCGCGCGCGCGCTGGAGCTCGAGGTCTCGGAGCACGCCGAGGCGACGCCCGCGCATGCCTGGCCCGCGCCGAACGGCCCGCAGCCTATCGCGCCGTTGCAAGCCACGTTCTGGTACCTCGCGCAGCTCGAGCCCAGCTCCACGGC
>Ga0190269_10000114_pt1 | contig 38889 bp, 28 predicted proteins | sample Popmic249IS_FD_133749 | JGI IMG/M metagenome (GOLD analysis project Ga0190269, IMG submission 133749) | Populus adjacent soil microbial communities from riparian zone of Blue River, Arizona, USA - 249 IS | ecosystem: Environmental > Terrestrial > Soil > Riparian zone | place: USA: Arizona... | reverse complement strand
CCAGTTCGCGCTGCTGACCGGGCGCAAGCCGCGTGCGGAGTTGTTCGAGCCTGTGACGTGGTTTTTGAACCAGCTCGGACGCACCTTGAGTGGCGTGGAGCTGATGGCTTCACGCGAGGCGGCGCAAGCAGCGGGCCGCGCGACTGCGGCTTTTCACGAGCGCTATGACTTGTTCCTGTGCCCGACGGTGACCTATCCGCCGGTGCGGATCGGTGAGCTGGACCTTAGCAAAGCGGAGCTCGCCGGGCTCGCGGCGCTGCGCCGGCTGCCGCTCGAAGCGGCGCTGCGTGCGCTCATGAACCAGATCGCTCCCGAGCTGCTCGAGCTCACACCCAACACGCAGCTGTTCAACCAGACCGGGCAGCCGGCGATCTCGCTGCCGCTGGAGGTGAGCGCACAAGGTCTACCGGTCGGTATGCAGCTGGCAGCTGCGATGGGCCGCGAGGATCTATTGATCCGCGTGGCGGCGCAGCTGGAAGCGGCGTACCCGTGGGGGGAGCGCAGGCCGTCGAACAGTCAGTGATGTGTCAGGCGGTCTGCGAGGCTGAGTAGCTCATCGAGCTCGAATGGCTTGTCGATCAACGCCGCGGCGCCCAGCTCCAACGCTCGTTCGTGCGTGGAGTGGTCGCCGAACGCGGTCATGAGCACGACGGGCACCGTCTTGTCTTCTCTGTGTAGCTTGGCCAGGACCTCCAGCCCACTCGCGCCGGGCATGCGGATGTCGGAGATCACCAGGTCGACGCAGAGCGCAGGTGGCGCGAGCGTCCGTAACAGCTGCGAGCCGCTGCTGAACTCACGCACGCGGTAGCCTGCGCGCCGCAGCGTGGTCGCGAGCAACAGCCTCAGGGCATCGTCGTCTTCAGCGAGCGCGACATATTTCGTAGGCTCCATCGCAGCACCTCAGGCAATGTACATCACAAAAACCCGGGCAAACACAGCGCACGCAAGCACGCCGCGCGTTCGAGGTGGAGTGCCTCAACACGGCTAGACGCGTGTCCTGTTGTGACCCATGAAACGAACGCGTCGCGGCATCCAATGACTACGATTGCAGCCGTTAGCGGCATAGATCGATGCGGCGATCTGGCCAGCAACAACTTCTTGCCGCACCTCGCGCGCCGCTAGAAGCGGCAGGCTCCGCGCATTGGCGCCGTCGACCGGGCGCGGCACGGCCGCTTACCCGAGGCCCACCGCGGCGGGCTGTCGGAGATGCCGCGACGGCCTCCCATGAACGCAGAAGCCCCGCTTGTAAGCGCAGGTGCGCTACAAGCGAGGCTTTGGGGCGTATTGGGACTGCGGTCGCGTGGAGAGCAGCGCAGTAGAGCGTTGCGGGCTTCAGTGCGGCGGTGGCTTCAAGCTCGGCGACCCGCTGATGTACTGCTCTAACGACTCGATCATGTGGCGCTGATCGCTCAAGAGCGCGTGGATCACGTCGCCCATACTGATCAAGCCGACGAGCCTGCCATCATCCATGACAGGCAGATGACGAACGCGATCCTCGGTCATGACGCGCATGCAATGTTGGATGGATTCCCGTGGCGAGACGGTCGGAATCTCCGTTCGCATCAGGTCGCCTACGCGCGAATCTTCGCTGTAGCCCTTCTTCCAAAGCACTTCGCGGATGCAATCGCGCTCCGTGACGATGCCCAACACCTGCCCCGCCTCGCACACCAGAATTGCGCCGATCCGATGCTCCCCGAGCATCGCGATGACTTCCCCCAGTCTCGTGTCTGGCGCGACCGCGTGCACGTTTCCCCCTTTGCGCGCGATCACCTGCTTAACGGTCGTGGTCATAGGCCTCCCTCTCGCCTCCCTCTCACGGCACGAGCGCTACATCTTATTGTGCAGATAGATCGGACACAAATCACGCTAAGAGTTGCTCGCATAAAAAGATTTCGGCGCAGCCACGGGCCAACCACCCGGTGAAATCAACCAGATTCCCGCATCAAAATGCCGCATCCCCGGTGCGCGACCGCAGCTTCGCCGCAGTTTGTTTCTTAGGGCTTGGACAGCAGAAACTACTCGGTAACGCACAGGTGCTCGCGCCGAACAATCCCGCGTTTCCTGGCTACTGCCCGGGACTTCGGCCCGCTCGGTCATGCGCAGCGGGATGTAGGCCGATCGGTCAAAACCACTGGGAGGCACCCCGCCGCGCCTGCCTTGGGCGGCACGGCGGGGCGATGGCAGACGCCGCCGCCATCAGCTGCGAAGATTTTTCGCGCGTGCCTGCAGGGCTATTCTGACTCGAGGCCTTCGGTCACCTGGGCGCGCGCTGCTGCGAGCGCCGGGTACAGGCCAGCCAGCGCCGCCGCGGGGATAGTCAACAGCAACACCTCGCCGATTGCGCGCAGGGACAAGCGATATGGGAAATACCAGCCTGTTTGGACCAGGTTAATATGCGCGAGCGTCAGGTGCCCGAACACCAGGCCGAGCAAGATGCCTGCGAGTAGCCCGACCATTCCGACCAAGACCGCTTCGATCACGATCATTCGGGTGAGCTGGCGGCGCAGCATGCCGAGCGCGCGCAGGACGGCGAGCTCACGCCGGCGATCGATGACGTTGGCGAACTGCGCGTTGATGATCCCCAGCACAGCCACGACCAGCCCGACCAGCTCGAGCGCGCGCACCAGGCCGAAGATGCCTTCCGTGGTCTTCAGCAGCTCGCCCCGGAACTCGCCGCTCGTCAGCACGTTGAGATCATGGCCTTTGCCCGCGCTCGCGAAGATTTGACGACGCACCGCGAGCGCGTCGCGTGGGTCGCGCAGCACGACCTCGAAAGTGTCGACCCTGTCGTCTTTGAGCATGCTCACGTAGCGCTCATGGCCCATGAGCAGCGTGCCGACATCGGATGTGTAGTCCACGTACACGCCTGCGACGCGGAGCGCTTGCGTCTCAGCCTGTGCGGCGAGCTCGATCGTATCGCCGACGTGCACGCCGAAGTGCCGCGAGAAGTTCTCGCTGACCATGACTTCGCCACCGTGCAGACGTCGGATGGCCTCCTCATGTTCGCCCTCGCGCATGTCGAAACGCGCGCGGTTATCGTACAGCACGAGGTCGCGCGCAACCAACTTGATGTTCTGCCCACGGAACGGCACATCGATGATGCGGGTCCGGCTGACGAGCTCGATCTGTGGAATCGCCTGCAGCGTGCTGTAAAAGCCGGGGTCCATCGGCACGTTGCGGCTGCTCGCGCCCGCGCTCGTAGCGCTCTGCGTGATGAACAGATCGCCGGGAAGCGTCTGGCCGATCCAGCTCACCAGGCTGGTCGTGAAGCTGTGCGTGAACGCGCCGAAGCCGACGACCAGCGCGACGCTGGCCATCAGCGCGCCTGCCGTGATCGCCGTGCGGCCCAGATCGCGCGGCAAATTCTCCGTGGCGAGCCGGGCTTCGACGCTGAAGAACCGCGCAGCGACCCCGCGCAAGCTCCACTCGATCAGCTGCACCACGCGCGGCATGAGCAACGCGCACCCGAAGAGCAGCGTGGTCGCCGCAGCCACCGCGCCGACCGCCATGCCGAACATCGCAGGCAGGGAGACGAGCGGCCAGGCGCTGATCATGAGCACGATGCCCGCAATGTCGCGACCGCCGACGCCAAGCTTCGGTTCTGAGAGATCGACGAGGCTCGCGCTACGCAACGTCTCGGCCGTGCGTTGCTTCGCGGCGCGGCGCGCAGGAAATGCAGAGGTGAGCGTGGCCGCGCCCGTTCCGAGCACAAACCCCAAAGCGAGCACATAGGGCGGCACATCTACGTTCGCCACGCCGACTTCGACATACGTGCGTCGCAACGCTTCGGTGGTCGCGATCAAGAGTCCCTTGGAGAGCAGGACGCCGAGCACGAGGCCCAGACACGAGCTGACCGCGCCGAGCAGCGCGCCTTCGAGCGTTACGAGCGCCACCAGCTCGCGTTGCCGCGTGCCGAGCGCGCGCAAGATGCCGATCTCGCGCTTGCGCTGCACGACGCTGATCGTCATCGTGTTGTGAATTAGAAACGCACCGACCAAGAGCGCGATCAAGCTCGACATGGTCAAGCCGCTCTGCACACCTGCCAGCATGCGACTGACGCGCTCGCCCTTGTTGGCCGGACGCTCCACCACGAAGCCGGGCCCGAGGCGCGAGCGCAACGTCTGTTCTACAGCATCGAGCTTGTGCTTCGGATCGATGGCGATGTCGATGCGGTCGATGTGAGTGTCGCGCGCGAACGCGGCTTGCATCGCCTGGTAGTACATCACGCCGATAGCGCCACCGAACGCGCGCCCGACACCGCGATCCGAGACGAAGCCCCAGATCGTAAAATCCTGCACGCCCCGGCTCGTGACCAGACCGATCGTGTCGTGCAGCTTGTAGCCCCAGCGCGTCGCGAAGCTGCGGCTGAGCAGCACGTTGTGCGTGGAGTTCAGGAACACCAGCGGGTCTCTGCGGATCTCTTCGATCTCGCCCGACTCGTAGTCGCGAAAGTACGCGTCGTCTTCACCCAGCATGTCGACCCCGAGCAGCATGAGTCGCTCGGAGCTCGCGCGCGTATCGCGCACGGTGACTGTCTGCTGCACGCTCGGCACTGCGCGCAGCACGCCAGGCGAAGCTTTCACCTGTTCGAGCAGCGCTTCTGCGAACCCGCCGCTGCCAGCGCTCACTTGCAGGTCGGTCTTGCCCGCAAGATCCTGCACGGTCGCGGTCACGCCGCGCACGACCGAGCGATTCACGATGATGACCGCGACCAGCATGGCCACGCCGAGCGCCACGCCGAACACGCTGAGTGAGGTACGCAGGCGATGCTCGCGCAAGCGCGGCAAGCTCACAGCTTGCAAGAGGCGACCGAGCCGCCACGGACGGAGCAAAAGGGCGGCGAGCGCCACCATCCCGAGCACAGCGTTTCCGATCTGCCCGAACAAGCTGCGCATCAAGTGATTCCAGCGCTGCGCTCTCACGGAGGATCGAGCTCGGGAGGAACCACGCCGAGGATCTCGGTGAGTCGGTCCAAGACCGCGCGCTCGCGCACGACGAGCTTCTCGTCCCCCCACGCGGCGTGCTCCGCCAGCTTGATGATGTCGCGCCGCTCGTCGAGCTCGGGAAACGCCGCGGCGAGCCGCTCTAGATCGAGCTTACGGGCTGCGACCGACTTCACGTAGTCGCGCACGCTGATCTCGGGCAGGACGCGCTCGAGCAGCTGTAGCTCGCGCTTGTCGAGGTCGTGATCGATGAAGAATAGATGGACAAGCAAGCTGCGCAGCAGCTCGGCGCGCTCGCCCGTCGCCGCACAACGCGGCAGCAGGGGATTTTCGAGCACAGCGATGAAGTCGCGAGGTCGCATAACAGGTTAGCTACGTAGCATGCCCGCCGGGATTGGGGGTGGTGCGTTTCTATCGCAGCTCGGACGCCGCTTCCGGCAAATGCGTCGGCGCCTGCCCGCCGCCCGACGTCAAATTTCTTGCAGCCGATGGCGGCAGGCCGAGGGCCGCCGAGTGCTCTGGTGTCTGGCGCGGGTAGCCTGAGCGCGACTCGGCTCGCACTCATTTCGCGGCACGGCACATCTGCGAGGCGCATCGGTTGACGTTGTGGACAGTTTCGGAAAGGGCCATGAAGCTCAGGGATTTGGGCGGAAGCGGCAGACCCGAGATTCGGCCCATGTCGCGATCGGCGCGCGCGCTCGCGCACCTTGTGTTGAAAGCATTTGTGATTGCGCTTCGAAAATGCGGCGGTACACTCGTGCCCAAGTTCGAACGGAGGTGTGCGCTAAGCTTAGTCAGCGAGGGAAGCTACGAAAACAAGCGCCAGGTCCGCAGACGGTCACGCACCGCAGGCGGACGACGAGGTAGGAACTCATCGAAAGATTCGGCGGATGGTTCCTCGGCGACACGGCCGTAATGGTTGGGGCAAACCAGCGCTGTAAAGCGCTGACAAAGATCAACCAGTGTGTGGATGGGTGGGGCAAGCCCGTCGTTCAACTCCCTCTTGTTTTGTGCATGTACGCGTAACGCGAGTCGTGTGACCAGCACACTTGCGTCTGCGTGCTGCGCTGGGCTGCGTCGTAAAGATGCGGTCACTGACTGGTTTTGCGCCTGGGATGTCGAACGCAAAAGGAGCGCGACTGTGTGTGGAATCTTTGGCTATATGGGCGAGCACCCTAACGCTGCAGAGCTGGTGCTTACGGGACTCAAACGACTCGAATATCGCGGCTATGACTCGTGGGGGATCGCGGTCTCGAACGATGGCCACGCGGCGGTCGACAAGCGCGTAGGCAAGATCGGCGATGCGACAACTGTCCTGCCACTCAGTCATATGGCATTGGGTCACACCCGCTGGGCAACCCACGGGCAAGTGACAGACGAGAACGCTCACCCGCAGCTCGACTGTGGCGCGCGCCTCGCTGTCGTACACAACGGCATCGTCGCGAACGAAGCGCAGCTACGGCATGCGCTCTCGCGCGCGGGCCATCGCTTGCGCTCGCAGACAGACACCGAGCTGATCGCACATCTGATCGAGGACCTGTTAGAGCAGGCGCCTGAAGGTCCGGAGCGGTTGCTACACGCGACCATCGCAGCGTTTCGCAAGCTGCGCGGGCTGAACGCGATCACCGTGCTCGACATGCGGCGCGGCGAGATGGTCGCAGCCAAGAGCGGCTCGCCGCTGTGCGTCGGGTACGCGGAGTCCGGCTTTCTACTGGCTTCGGATCACGCGGCGCTGCTCGACCACACGCGGCGCGTGTGCTTCGTGCGCGACGGCCAAGCTGTACTGTTGAAGCGCACAGGCGCGCGGCTCTTCGACATGGCGAGCGGTCAAGAGGTCTCGCAAGAGATCAGCACGCTGGAGTGGCAGCTGACGGCGGTCGATCGCGGCTCGCACCCAGACTTCATGACGAAGGAGATGCGTGAGCAGCCGGGCGTGCTGCGCAACCTGTCGGAGAGCGCCCTGCCCTTCGTGAAGGAGCTCGCGGCACGCGTCGAGCACGCACAGGATGTGTATCTGATCGGCTGCGGTAGCTCCGGTCACGCTGCGCACGCGGCGCAATACATGTTCGCGAGCATCGCGGGGCGGCGCGTGCAGTATGTGAATGCCTCGGAGTTCTCGCACCTGTATCCGTTCCTCGGCCCGCGCTCGCTGGTCGTGGCGCTGTCGCAGAGCGGCGAAACGGTCGATGTTCTCGACGCTGTGCGTGCGGCGCAACAGCGTGGCGCCGGCGTCGTAGCATTGACCAACGTCGAAGGGAGCACGTTGTGGCGTAGCGCGGACTTCCATGTTCCCCTGCGTGCAGGGCCCGAGCGTTGCGTGCTCGCTACGAAGAGCTTCAGCGCGCAGCTGGCGCTGTTGATGTTGACGGCACACGCGATGCGCGGCGACTTGGACAACGCGCGCAAGTCGCTGTGTCGTGCTGCGGAAGACATCGAGCGCCTCTTGAGCGGGCCCGCGCGCGAAGAGCTGCAGAGCATCGCGCAGAGCGTGCAGGCGCACGATCACTTGTTCGTGCTGGGCCGCGGCGCTTGTCATCCGCTCGCGATGGAGACCGCTCTCAAGATCAAAGAGGTGAGCTACATCCACGCGGAGGGCTTCGCGGGCGGCGAGCTGAAGCATGGCGTGATGGCGCTGATCGAGCCGGGGACACCGTGTGTGGTGCTGGCGTTGCCGGACGATACGCAGAGCGACAGTCTTGCGAATGCCATGCAGGTCAAGGCGCGCGGCGGCAGCATGATCGGGGTGGCGCCCGAGCCGCTGCCTGCGTTCGAGCACACGATCCGCGTGCAGGATGTTGGGCCCGCAACGCTCATCACGGCTTCGGTGCCGGCGCAACTGCTAGGTTACGAGCTCGCGCGCTTGCGTGGGCACGATCCCGATATGCCGCGCAATCTCGCGAAGAGCGTAACCGTCAAGTGATCTAAGGTGCCGGCTTCGCGCGGTGCGCGCTGGGCCGGCATAGGTCACCGCTCGTCAGCTCGCCGACTGCGCCAAACTGTAAGGAAAGCAGAGTCAGACACATAGACTGTCCCACGGCGACGCAACACGATTGCTCAGACGGGCTCCGTCACGTTACTGTCGAACGCACATGCCTATGCTGCCGTTGGTCATTCAGATCGAACGGACACAAGAGCGCTTGGCTGACACTTGTGCCTTCGCGAGCTCGCCTGTGCGAATCGGTCGCAACGCGCTCAGCGACCTCCAGCTCGACGAGAGCTTCGTGTCGCAATGGCATGGTGTGATCCGCTTCGATGAGGAGCACACCACCTACTTGGATCTCGGCTCCACCAATCCGACCATCGTCGATGGCAAGCCGATCGCGCGCAACGTCGAGATCGAGGTCACGGAAACCACCGACATCCGGATCGGCTCGCTGCGTTTGCATTTGTTGCGTGTGCCCGCGCCTCCCGAGCTGTTTGGCGCGCGCCGCAAGACGTCGTTCGCGCGCGCGGAAGCGACGTCGATCAACAACGTGGCCGCGAACACGTATCTCGGTAACGTGCCTTCGGTCAGCGCGCTCAAAGCCAAGCCGCCCGAAGAGTTGAGGACCCCTGCCAAGCTGAAGAGCGTGCCACCAGCGCGCAGCCCGACTTCTGGGTTGTCCGCCACAGGCGTGGTCACGCGCGACCGTCACGCGGCGAGCGGCGAGTTGCCAATCTACGATGGCATCCCCGAGCCCTACGACCTCGAAGCGCTGTACCGCGAGCTTGCGCGCACGCGAGCGCAGCTCGTCAAAGGACTGCGCCTGCAGCTGGAAGCGGCAGCGCCGCCCGAGCGCCAGACGCTGTGCGAGAGCTTCTTCCAGCGCTATCCCGAGCTGGCACACGAGCCTGCTCTGCGCGAACAGCTTAGCGAGCTGGGCATCGAGACGTGGCGCACGGGCGTGCCTGACATGACCGACTGGCTGCGGCGCCTGACCGGCGGCTTGTTTCCGCCGCCCGGGCAACACACGCCTGTCAACGGCGCGCTCGCGCTGGAGCGCATCGGTGAGGTGCTGGAGGTCTTCAGCAGCGCGTTCATCGAGCTGCGCACCGCCAATGCTCAGTTCTGTGAGGAGATGGCGCTAGACAAGCTGCACGAGGACTCATTGCTGCACGGCACACACGATCCGCGCGCGGTGCTCGCCTACTTGTTGAACCCTGACACAACTCACAGCAATAAGATCACCGAGCTCGCACGCGCGCTCGCGGACTTCGCGGTGCACCCGGTCGCGCTGGTGAGCGCAGTGATCGAGGGCGCGCGCGAGGTGCTGCAAGCGCTGTCACCTTCCACATTGACTGGACAGGGTGAACGCCCTGGCGCGAGCTTCTTCGGAAAGCTGCTGGGCGCCGAGCAGAAGGAGCTCTGGGCGCGCTACGTCAGCGCTTTCGACGAGACGATCGATGCGGATCGCTTTACTCGCAAGCTGTTTGGACGCGGCTTCGCACGCAAGTACTACGCGATCACCGGAGGCCGGCGCGCGCTGCCAACACCATCCGCGCGCGCCGGCTCATCGGTGCGTCCGTAAGCACACGCCGCGCAGCCCTCGGACTTTGTCTCGTGCTGGGCGCGTGCGCGAGTAGCCCTAAGCGCCGACCGCCGCCGCAGGGATCTGTCAGATCCCACAGCCCGAGCCTAGCGGTGCGCTCTTCCCCGATGCGGCCGGACGGATGAGCGATCCAAACGGTCCTGCGCGCGTCGCGCAGCGGATGTGCAGCGAAGAAGCGCTCGATTGGAAGCCGCTGCCGGGGCCTGTGAGGTACAGACCAGCGATGCCGGCGTGCCGAGCCTGTGCCGCTGACGGAGGCATCGGTGGTCGAGCGCATCTTGCCTGGGCAGCGTCGCTTGGTCTGGATCATGACTCACCGCTTCCCGAACGGCGACGGCTCAGGTGCCAGTGGCTGCCGTCACGCAGGCCGATACCAAGGCGATCGTCTGGGTTGGCTGCGGCTGCGCCCGGAGCGGGTGTCGATCTCAATCTGTGGGATATCGGCGCGACACCGTGCTCATGGGCGCGGGCGAGAGCTGCGCCGAGCCCTGCAACACGAGCATGTGTCGACGCGCGGCCACGCTTTCGGTGTTCGATCGCGGTCGCTTTCGCGCGGCACCGATCCAGCGCACGGTGATCACCGGGCGGGTCGACGTGGCTGCCACCGACCCGAGTCATCCGGATGTCCCGGCGCGCGACGTGCGCCGTATCGACACCGAGCGCTTCATCCACGTGGAGCACGGTCAGCTATTCACGCGGCAAGCCACGCTGTGGCCGCGCATCATCCCCACGCGAGGTCGGTTGCACCTGCACGATGCGCGCGAGGCAGACAACACCGCGCCATAAAAATGGCCCAGTGGCGTGACCCGATCGCCTGCGATGTCGATACCGTCAAACTGTCGGCGCTCAGTCACTGGTCATTCGTACCCTGCCCTGAGCGGGCCTTTGTTCATACTCACTCTGTCGCGAATAGATAGTTTCCGGACGCCGCGTCACGGAGCAATCTAGCAGGCATGTAACAGTCAGGAATCCGAGCCGTGCGCGCTAGGCGACGTGAAAATAGCCCGGAGCTGCCGCAAGCGCTTTGGTCCCTGGCAGCGAGTTGACACACATGTGCATGTTGGAAGACCAGGATGGCTTGCGCTGAAACCGCTGTGCAGCTTACGGTTCCGCTGCCGCCCCGGCGTTAGGAGCGGAAAATTGTTTCCGACGCTGTGGCACTAAGTCTTGATGGTCGACAGTGCGGGTTATCCCCGCATTTCAGTCGCCCACAGCTCTCTGCCACGAGTCATGAAGTCATTGCCGAAGGATAGTTCAGTGGCGAAGTTGCGCTCTCCAGCGACCAAGCTCTCCGACTCCACTCTGTTGCAGTTGGATAATCAGTTGTGCTTCGCACTACACAGCACCTCCCGGCTTGTCATCCGGAAGTATCACGCCGTGCTGGAAGAGCTGGGCCTCACGTATCCGCAGTATCTGGTGATGCTCGTGCTGTGGGAGTGGGAGGAGCAGAACTACGCCACGCCCAACTACTTGGCTCTCGGCAAGCGACTGGATCTGGACTCTGGCACGCTCACGCCGCTGCTCAACCGCATGGAAGCGAGCGGCCTGATCACCCGCAAGACGCCAGCACACGACAAGCGCGAGCGCTACATCAAGCTGACGCGCACGGGTAAAGCCCTGAAGCGGCGCGCGAAGCAGGTGCCCGTGGCGCTGCTCGACGACGCCCCGATCTCGATGGAAGAGATCAGCCAGCTGCGCGACGCGCTGTTCCGATTTCGCAGCGCCCTTAGCCCCGAATCCTAGGCCCTCCAGTCGCTTGAGGGTGCGCGCACGGCAGCGTACAGTGCGCGCGCGCGCCCCGTCGGCCCGATCTGACCGGACGCGGCCACGCGCGCCGTCAGCATGCGAGTCGCCTTTTTTCATCCGCAGTTCAAAGGTGTCGGTGGCGCCGAGGTCCTGATCGCTTCCCAGGCGCAGTTTCTGGTCGAAAGCGACCACGACGTGCGGCTGATCAGCCACATGCGCCAGCCTGAGCGTTGGCAGGACGCCTTTACAGGCGTGACCCAGACGGACTTCCAGGTTTATCAGCCTGGTGAATGGTTCCTGCCGCGTGCCACGCGCATCGAACGCGCCCTGCCCCGCGCGCTCGAGCAGCTGCGCGGAGCGGACGCGGTGATCGCCCACAATTTCCCGAGCTGTGCGCTGCTCGGGATGGCCGAGCTGCCGGGCACGCGGCGCGTCTGGTACTGCAACGAGCCCAACCGCACGCTGCACCTGATCGAGAGCACGCCGTACTTGCATGCGCGCGTGCAGGCGACGCCACCTCGCAGCGGAGCCGAGCGGGCCTACGCGAATAAGCTGCGCCTGTATCGATTACTCCCCACCCGTACGCGCGAGCTCGATCGCCAGCACAGCGCGCGCGTCGAGGTCGTGTGCGCGAACAGTGAGTACACGCGCGCTAACCTTCAGCGCATTTACGGGCGCAGCGATGCGCACGTGATCCATCCGATCATTCGTTTCCCCGCAGCAGGACGCACGCGCACAGGTATCGATCGCAGCCGCGGCTTGCAAGTGCTCGCGCACGCGCGGCTCGATCCGATCAAAAACATCGATCATGTGCTCACGGGCTTCGCTCTGTATGCCCGACGCGCGCAGGGCGCTCAGCTGCACGTGGTTGGCGTCGGACCGCAGCGCCGTGCGCTCGAGCGCCTGAGCGAGCAGCTCGGCGTGCGTGATGCAGTGCGCTTCCACGGCTTTCTGCCTCAAACCCAGCTGGAGCGCGTGTACGACGCATGCGACGTGTTCGCTTTGACGCCGATCGACGAGCCCTTCGGGATGGTGTTCCCCGAAGCGGCTGCGCGCGGCTTGATCATGATCGGCACCGATCACGCAGGACCGTCAGAGATCCTGGATGGCGGCGCGCTCGGCTACGTGTGCAATCCGTTTGCGCCTGAAGCGCTGAGCGAGCACCTGCAGCGCATTGCAGCTGAAAGCGACGCTCGTCACGACTCCATGCGACAACGCGCTGCAGCAGCTTCTGTCAGCCGCTACAGCGCGCGCACGTTGGGTCCGAAGCTTCTGAAGCTGCTGCGCGACTAAGCCGCGCTGCCGGCGAGGAGCGCGCGACCCACGACTTTGAGCGCGAGGATCGGCTTTACGCCTTCGAAGATCGGCAACACCTGGGCATCGATCACATAGCGGCTGATCGCGTATTCCTCGGCGTAACCCCAGCCACCGTGCAGCAGCTGACCGAGCTGCGTCACTTCTACAGCGACGTCACAGGCGAGCAACTTAGCTTGTGCTGCGAGCGGCGCTGCTGCGCGCTCGTCCTCATCCATCGCGAGCGCAGCCGCGTAGGTGATCGCGCGCGCTGCTGCCAGGCGGTGCGCCATGCGTCCGAGATGGTACTGGGTCAGGCCGAAGGTGATCGTCGGCTGCCCGAACTGGGTGCGCTGGTTGACGTACTCAGCGGTCTTCTCGAGCGCGGCTTGAGCGACGCCTGTGGCGCGCCCGCCGGTCTGCAAGCGACCTGCCGCGAAGCCAGCCATCTGCAAGTAGAAGCCTTTGCCCTCGCCCTGCGCTTCACCGACCAAGTTCTTCGCCGGCACGAACCAGCGATCGAACGAGAGCGTAAAGCTATGCATGCCGCGATAGCCGGGCGTGCGATCCGCTTTGCCTTCGAGCTTGCCGCCGCCGGGCTGCGTGGTCTCGAATTCGTGCCCGTCGAAGGCGGGCTTCGGAACGATGAACAGGGACAGACCGCGGGCGCCCTTCTTCGGATCGGGGTCGGTGCGGCACAGCACGGCGAGCACGTTGGCGCGACCTGCGAATGTGCACCAAGCCTTGGCGCCGTCGATGAAGAAGCCTTGCTCGCCGTTCTGCTCGCCGCGTGTGGCTTTGCAGCTGACAGCAGCCACGTCGCTGCCGACGTTCGGCTCGGTCACGGAGATGCCGACCATCAGCTCTCCGGACGCGATCTTCGGCAGCCAATGACGCTTCTGCTCCTCGGTGCCGCCGGCCAAGAGCGCCTTGGCGAGGATCTCGGGACGCGTGATGAGCGAGCCTGCGGCCGCGAGCGATGCGCGCGAGAGCTCCTCGGTCGTGAGGATCATCGCGAGGTTGCCGAGCTCGTGGCCACCGTAGCTCTCTGGCACCGACAGACCGAAGTAACCGAGCTCGCCCATGTCCTGGATAAACGCTTCGGGGATGAGCTCGTCGTAACGGTGGATATGTTCTGCTTTCGGCGCAACCTCGCGCTCGGCAAACTGACGTACCGAGTTGCGCACCTCGACGACGCCCGAATCGAGCGGCCAGTTGGTCCTGCCCTCGACCTCGGCCACGGCGCGACCGTTCTCGCGAACCACGGATTCATGGCCGGCGCGCAGCAGCGCGGCGCGCACCGAGTTGGTCGCGCCGTTCACTTCATCCGCCAGGTTGAGGTCAGAAGCCACGGGCTCCAACCGGTCTCGCACGCTGCGGAAGAAGTCTGCTGACGCCGCGATCGCCAAACCGGTCAGGAGCTTGTCACCTTGAGCGCCCTCGGCTGCGCGCAGCAGCTCGGCGCTCGCGCGTGCTTCGGTTGCGGCATAGGCCACGCGGTCCACTACGACCTGGTGGTCGTCGATCTGCTTCCCCTGTTGGGTCAGCATGGTGGCGCGGGCAACCGCGAGGTCCGTCAGGCGTGTGGTCGCGGCCACGAGGGTCCGCGCGTCTTCTATCGTCTTTTCGCTCACTGGGTCTGACATGGCGCGGGAATCTACAGCGACAATGGTCTCTAGTCCAAGACACATAGGCTGATTCTCGCGGGCGCCAAGGGAGAAAATACACTCACCAAGGCGTGCCGGAACGGGAACCGCGGCAGACTACGCCCTCGTGGGCGGGTCGCCTGACCGGTTCCTCGGCCGGTCGCTTCTGCAGCCGTGAGCGGCTGCTATCAACCCAAGACCCCACGGCGACGCGTGCGGCCGAGCAAGGCGAGCAGCACCAAGCTGCCGAGGATGCTGCCGATCCAACCGGCGCTCGACGGATGATCCCACGAGCCACCACCGAACAGGAGGTTGCCCACAAGCCCACCGAGAAAGGAGCCCACGACGCCCAACAGCATCGTGCCCAAGATACCCATCGGTTGACGGCCGGGCATGATCAAGCGCGCCAACAAACCTACGATCAAACCGAACACCAGAAATCCAAGCAAGGCCATGTTCTTATCCTCCTGCAGCAAAGGCTGCGATGCTCACGGACATTGCACTTGCTGTGCCGAGTCTTCCGCAGCCGTCGGCGACAGGCCGGCACACTCCTGACAGCACTTTTGGACGAAGAATCTGCTGGGTTTCGCCTCATACGAGGCAATGCTGCGCAGCGCGTGCATGTCATCTGCCGCGTCATGTCGCTAAGCTGGGCACGCAGCTTGCAGCTGCACGCGCAGGCGCTCGCAGCGGTTGCGTTCAGCCAAGTGCAGGAGACGGCGATGCTAGGCATGAAAGAGCTGCGAGTGAACGTCGAAGGAAACCATCCGATCGAGAACTGCATGGAAGCCTGCGCCTGGTGCGAGCTCGCATGCCTCGCGGCGACGGAAGCTTGCTTGAACGATCTGCGCGAAGAGCAGCTGGGGTTGTGTCTGCAGCTAACGCTCGACTGCGCTGAGATCTGCTGGACGACGCGGCGCTTCATGGCGGACGCGCTGCTTGCGGCGCCCGCGCTCGTGCGTGAGCAGCTCGATAGCTGTGCGCTGATTTGTGCCGCGTGTGCTGCGGAGTGTCGCAGACACGGTGAGTATTCCTATCAGCTGACTGCGTGCAGCCGGAGTGCGGCACGATGTGAGCAGCTTTGTCGGGAGATGCAGCTTCGCGTCGCGAAGCTGGACTGAGCCTCCCGCCTCCCTTCGCAAGGCCCGAGCGCGCTCACGCCAAGTGGAGTGCGGGGTAACTCACCTAACCTTAACCCTAACCCTAACCTCAAGGTGTTGGGCTTGAGGTTAAGGTTAGGGTTAAAAGGTGAGGGTTAGGTGAGTTAGTAACTAACTAGCGTCAGGCCTGCGTCTGCGGCGAAGCATTACCTTGACGGAGTTGGCCCGCATACTCCTGGGCCGTGCTCGTCAGCTTCTGCTGCAAGTCGCGCGCGCCATCCGTCAGCTCGCGGCGTAGTTGCGGACCGGTCTTCGGCGTGAGCAACACCGCAGCAGCCGCACCGACGAGCGCGCCCGCAGTGAAGATCGCGAGGGGCGGCACGAGTGCCGATGCCGTGTTGTAAGAGCGACGCTTCTCCAAGCCGAGGGCTGCGAGAATGTCGTCGCCGCTGAAGTTCTGGAGGGAGCTCAATCCGTCTCTCAGTGCCGTTCGATAGAACATGGTTCGTCTCCTTGTTAGGGTTTGGGTTGCGTCAGACCTTGTGCACGCTCAACCGCGCTATGCAGCGCGGCACTGACCAGCGGCGGGCCAAAAGCACGCACGCCTACGCGCACGAGGAGCTGACCAAAGGGCGAGCTCAGTCCTCCGCCCAGAATGAAACCGACGCCGGCAGCTGCGGCCAGTGTCGCATATGGGTTCTCGCGCACTTGCTTCGACACAGCTGAGTCGAGCGCTTGGTACAAAGTACCAACGGATTGGATGGCGAGATCTGCGGACTCTGTCACACCGATGGGCGCACGAGGCCTCTCATAATCCGCAGCGGATTGGGTCGATTCTTTCGATTTTGCGGTCTGCGCTGTCTCCAACATGTTGTTCATCTCCACGTGGATAGACGTGCCAAAACGTAGCCACCGGCTACTGCAGCGAGGATCGCAGCCAGAGGCTTCTCGCGGGCAAACGTACGCAGCTGCGTGTCCCAACCATCAGCGCGTGAAGCGACCTGACTGATTGTGTCGCGCGTTTTATCGACCCACTCTTGTGTGGTGCCAGACGTAGTGACGGTAGATTCCATAAGCCTCCAGAACGTTCGCGGACAGTTCCCCGACGTAAAAAGCACGCTGTATGCCACACCGAGCGCGGCGTACGCGCCGTTGAGCGCCCTCCGAACAACCAAGCAGCCTCAGGTGAGGCGGCGAGGTCGTTCGGTGGCGCTGCTTTGCCTCTCGGCAGTCACTCGCCAGCGGTGAGCTGACCTGAAGGCAGGGTGGTGCCTTCGCCCTCACCAAGCTGACGCGCGCGTCGATACGACGCGTACAAGAGAGCACCTGTCACGACGACGCCCGCAGTCCGGAGCGCGGTTGTCAGCACCGTCGCGAACAGTGAAGGACGCACGCGCCGGAGCGGCAGCTCTTCGCGCTTGGGCTTGATCGCAAAGCTCAGCCACCACGCGCATGCCGCGGCGAGGCCCCAGCCACTCGCGGCTGTCGCATTCACCGCGGTGCTTCGCATGTGTTTCACCCGATCATCCAAGCGGGCCAGCGAGGAGGCGAGCGCTTCGCGCGCGGCTTGCGCTTGTTGCTGAAGCTCTTGCTCGCTCGGCTCGTGTTGCGGCTGTTCGCCGATCTGTTCGCTCATGACAGTGAGCTCCCGTGCTGTGGCAGGTTGGTGAGTTGCGACGCCTCTGCTGCTGTGCTTTCAGCGCGTTTTTTCGCCCAGCTGACGGCAACGACACTGGACACAAGTGCGACTACCAAATCCACGCCCGCAGCTACCAGCAGCGCTGTTCCGGTGCTTCCACCGCGTAGCATCACGATGCCAGCGGCGAGCAGCGAGAGCGCAATGGCCAGCAATATCCCGCTGGCAACCAACACCAAGAGCGCGACAGCGGCGCTCGTAACTGTGCGTTGTGCTTCGAGCTTTATCAGCCCGACTTCCGCTTTCACAAAGGTCTGCGCTTGGTCAGCGATGGAGCGCAGCAGCTCGGTCAGAGACTCCGGTGGCTGCGAAGAGAGGTTGGCCATGCCGAAGGAAGCTGCAAAACACGTACCGACAGCGCGGCAGGGGCCGCGCTGCCTGTGCGCATTGCTTGACATCACCCCACGACTGGAGCATCGTCGGCCCGCTTCGAGATGCCTCACCTAGAGGCACCGCAACCGAAATCCCGGTCGCGGTAGGGAAGCCGGTCGAACGCCGGCACGAACCCGTCACGGTAGGCGATCGAAAAGCTCCTCGGAAACCACTGGCGCAGTCAGGCGCGCTGGGAAGGTGGGGAGTCCAGGGTCGCGAGTCCGGAAACCTGCTCTGAGCGTTGTGTCTCGTTCGCCTCGGGGAAGGTGAATGAAGTCGGGACGCCGTGCAGACTGACCGCAGCTCATACCCGCGAAACTGGCTCGCTGGCGCGTGCGCGCTGATCGTTGCCGCTCGCAGCGGCGGTTCCATGGCCCAAGACTTCAGCGCGAGCGCGCGCGTGCTGCGGCCAATGGCTGCAACACAGCGCCTGGATGCGACCGCGGCGGGCACCGAGATCGAAGTAAAGGGGCGAGCGGCCGCAGCCGAAGGGCTCGCCGATGTGCTGCTCGAAGTGCCGGGCTCGCGTCCGTATCGCACGGGCAGCTTGGGCAGCTTCACCAGCGCCGCTCTGCGCGGCGCGGAAGCCGAGCACACGGCGGTGTTATTCGGCGAGATCCCGTTGACAGGCGCGGATGTAGCGGCGTTCGACCTGAGCGCGCTGCCGCTGTCTTTAGCCGAGCGCGTGGTGGTGTACCGCGGCGGCGCACCGCTCTGGCTCAGCCAGGGCGCGATCGGCGGCATCGTGCAGCTCATACCGCGCACGGCCGACGACTCGCGCGCTTCTGTGCAGCTCACAGCAGGATCGTTCGGGACGTACGGACTGACGAGCGACGCGTCGGTGACGCGCGGCACGTTCAAGCTGCAAGCGCTGGGCGCGCTGCTCGGCTCACGCGGCGACTTCCCGGTCGAGTTCGACAACAAGACCACGTTCGATCCGAGCGACGACTATGTGATGCGGCGCAAGAACGCCGACTTCTCGCAGGGTAATGGCCTGTTCTCCGTGTCTGAGCGGCTCGGCCCAGGCACATTGACGGGCTGGGCCCTCGGCTACGCGCGCACGGGTGGAGAGCCCTCCGCTCCTGCCGACCCAGCTTACAGAGCTCGCCGCCAACAGCTGCAGGCGCTCACCGGCCTGTCCTACGACATCACGCGCGTCGCGGCGAACGGCCGCCCTGCCCTGCGCGTCGCAGCGCAAGCCAGCCTCGGCGCGAGCCGCAACCGCTTCTCGGATCCGGCCGGCGAGATCGGGCTCTCGGGCAATGCGGTCGCGGAACGCAACATGCTGCGCGGCTTCGCGCGGCTCGCAGCAGAGATGCAGCTGATCCCCGGCCTTCAGCTGATCGCGCTCGCGACGCTGAACCGCGACGACTATGCGCCCAGTGAGCGCTTCACGCGCGTACCCGAGCCGGAGTCGTCCCGCACCAGCCTGGCTGGCGGCGCGGAGCTGCTCGCGCATGGCAAGCTGCTCGGGCATCGCATCGAGCTGCGACCCTCGGTGCGCGTCGAGCAATCGCAGGCCAGCCTGCACACGGAGCGCTTCGGCGCGGTGGTTCCCGTGCCGAAGAACAACACGCTCGGTACGTATCGGATCGGAGCAGCGATCGAGCTGATGCGCGAGCTCACCTTGAGCCTCGGCTATGCGAGCGGCGCGCGCACGCCCAGCATGCTGGAGCTGTTCGGCGATGGTGTACTGCTGCTCAGCAATGTGTCACTGCGACCGGAGCGCGGACGGAGCTTGGACCTGGGGTTGAGCGCCGTGCTCAACAAAGGACCCGTGCTCGGCAGCTTCGAGCTGCGGGCGTTCGATCTCGCGATTCACGATCAAGTGTTGTTCGTGCGCAACTCGTTCTCCCAGCTCCTGCCGCTCAATCTCGCCCAGAGTCGCGTGCGCGGGATCGAGGCAGGCGCACGCGCACAGCTCGATCGCTACTGGCTCAACGCAGCGCTCACGCTGCTCGACACCGAGGGCAAGCCCGGCAAGCGGTTGCCGAACCGCCCCCGCGCCATGTTCTTGGTGCAGCCCGGCGCCACATGGAAAGGCGTGGGCCCGATCGACAGCGTGCGCGGCTTTGTCGAGCTGCAGTACATCGCGTCGAGCTTTGACGATCCTGACAATCAGACGCTGCCGAAACCACCTGCGTTGTTCTTGGATGCTGGCGTCTCGGTTCAGCTGCTGCGCGAGCGCGCGCTCTTGCGTGTCAGCGTCACGGATGTCTTGGACCGTGGGGGGCGCGACCTACGTCAGTTCCCCCTGCCCGGTCGCACGGTCATGGTCTCTGTCACTTACAACGAAGGATAAAACATGCGCAACCGAGCCCTGGGATTTGTGTTATTGATCGCAGCTGGTGGCTGCAACGACCCTCTCGAAGAGCAGGCGCTGACCGCCGGCAGCGGCGAGTTTGCAGTCGGCTCGGACAACTACTCGGGGGCCACGAGCATCTCGTTGCTCGACCGTGACGCGGAGGTGTCCGAGGACGACTGGCTGTCGTCGAAGGTGAAAAACCCGAAGCTGCGCACGCCGCTCAGCGACGACGTGGTGTTTCCCACGGTCTCGGCAGACCCGCGCATCTTGACTACGATCGAACGCGGGCTCGGCGTGATCACGCGCTTCGACCTCGACAGCGGCAACGTGCTGGGCCAGCTGCGCACGGACGACTCGCCCGAAGACGACGACGCCGCGTACCACAGCAATCCGCAGGATGTGTTGTTTGTGAGTGAGGAGAGCGCGTGGGTGAGCCGCTGGGAGCCGAACCCGAACGCGGACGCCGAAGCGCGCGAACGTGGCAATGACTTGATCGAGTGGAACCCGAAGACCTGGAAGCGCAGCGACCGCCGGATCGATCTCAGCGAGCTCGATCAGCAGCTCGAAGAACAGACCTTCGACATGGAGGGCAACGCGACGGGCACCGCCTCTGCGACCGCGTACGCGAGCCCAGGTGCGCTCGTTCCTGTGGGTGGCGCGTTCGCTGCGGTGGGCATCACGGGCATCACCAAGAGCTACAGCTACGCCGAAGGCAGGCTCGCGATCGTGGATCTCGAGCGCGGTCGCTTGGTGAGCACGCTGAAGCTCGAAGGTCTCTCCAACTGCGGTGAGATCAAGCCAGTGCCTGGTGAAACGCAGAGCCTGATCGTCGCGTGCATCGGCGCGTACGGTGACGGCGGCGCGAAGTCGGGGCTGCTCAAAGTCACCGTCGATGATGCTGGGAAAGCCAAGATCCAACACGCATTTCGCAAAGCTGATCACGAGGACGCAGCCAACACGAATAGCAATGTCGCCTCACTCGGAGGCAACATTGTCGTCGCGGTGGCGGCCGGTCGGATCGACCCGGAAACGATGAAGCCGGCTGAGGTCGATACGTTGTACCGCGTCGATCTTGCGAGTGGTGAACAGGAGGCGCTGTGGGAGAGCGAGGGTGCTTTCGTGCTCGGTATGCCTGCATTTGCAGCGAGCACCGGGCTCTTGCTCGTGCCGGATGCGGGAAATCCCGATCAACCGCTCACCGGTGTGCAGCGTTTCCGCGTAGACGACGAACGTGAGGTGGATCACGATGATTTCGTCGAGGTCGCCGCGGAAACGGGTCTCGCTGCGCGACGTGTGCTCGCTTTGTAAACAACAGATGGCGGCGCGTCGTACGGGGTGACCCCAAAGGCGCGTGGCATAGAAAACGCAGTAGCGTAGGCGCATGGTCTCGCCCATCGCGCCTGCTCGCGCCACGTATCGTCTTCAAGCCACACCTGAATTTGGTTTCGATCGCATCGCTGATCTCGCCAGCTATCTGGCGGAGCTCGGCGTCAGTCACGCGTATCTGTCGCCAGTGCTCACAGCCGCATCAGGAAGTCAGCACGGCTATGACGTGATCGATCACGATCATGTGAACCCGGAGCTCGGCGGTGACGCCGCGCATAGCCGTATGTGCGCGGCGCTGCGTGCACAAGGCATCGGGCAGCTGGTCGACATCGTGCCCAATCACATGGCCATCGTCGCCGGCAATCGCTTGTGGTGGGACGTGCTCGAGAACGGACCGAGCAGTCACTACGCCGCGTTCTTCGATGTGGATTGGGAAGGTGGCCACGACACGCGCGTGCTCCTGCCGATCCTGGGCGAGCATTACTTCGACGAGCTGCGCGAGCGGCACATCAAGGTTGTGCGCAGCGGGGCGGAGTTTATCGTCGAGTACTACGACAACAAGATGCCCGCAGCGCCACGCTCGCTCGGCGCTATCTTGCGTGCCTCGGCGCCGGAGCACAACGAGCTGTGTTATATCGCCGATTCGCTCGAGGAGCTGAGCGCGCCTACCGCAACCGATCAGCTCGCGACCCAGCGGCGACAGCGCGACAAGGCCGTGCTCTTCGACTATCTCGCGCGCTTGTTGGAGCGCGAGCCTGAGCTCTGCCCGCGCATCGATACGCAGCTAGAGAAGCTGAACCATGATGTCGAGGCGCTCGACAGCTGGCTCGAGCGGCAAAACTGGAGGCTCGCCCACTGGCGCAACGCGACGACCGACCTCGGCTATCGACGCTTCTTCGATGTCAACTCGCTCGCGGGCTTACGCATCGAGAACGTCCGCGTGTTCGAGCGCGTGCATCACGTCGTGCTGAAGTGGCTCGCGCAAGGCACGATCGATGGCGTGCGCGTTGATCACGTGGATGGCCTGCGCGATCCACATGAGTACTTGCAGCGGCTGCGCGAGGCCGCGCCCGACGCATGGATCGTGGTGGAGAAGATCCTCGCTGAGAACGAGCCGTTGCCGCGGCAGTGGCCGATCGAAGGGACGACCGGCTACGAGTTCATCCGCACGACGGATCAGCTGTTCGTCGCTTCGCAGAACCAAGCGAAGTTCGATGCGCTAGAGGAGCGCTTCAGCGGCGAGACCGGCAACTGGGATGTGCGCGCGCGCGAAGCCAAGCTGCTGATCCTGAAGCAAGTGTTGGGCAGTGAGCGGGAGCGCATCACGGATCTCGCGCAGCGTGTGCTGACGCGGCGCATCGAGCTGCGCGACGCGACGCGCAAGACGCTCTCGTCCGCGGTCACCGAGCTCTTGATCAGTTATCCTGTCTATCGCACGTACGTGCGCATGGGCTCGATCTCGGACCGCGACCGCAACTTGATCGACCAGGTCTTGGCGAAGACGCAGGAGGTTCGACCCGAGATCGATGCGCGCGTGATCGAGGGGCTGTCGAACGTGTTGAGCCTGCAGTGGGCTGGCGAGCTAGAGACCGAGCTGGCGCTGCGCGTGCAGCAGTTGACCGGGGCCATCATGGCCAAGTCGATCGAAGACACCTTGTTTTATCGGCATGTGCGACTCACCGCGCTGAACGAGGTCGGTGGCTCGCCCGAGGTGTTCGGGATCTCGGTGGACGACTTTCACAAGTCGCTCGAGAGCATCGACAAGCCGCGCGGTCTCCTGGCGAGCGCGACGCATGACACGAAGCGCGGTGAAGACACACGCGCGCGTCTGCTCGCGCTGAGCGAGATCCCCGATCGCTGGGAACAAGCGGTCAACCGTTGGTCCGAGCTGACGCAGAAGTACCGCCCGGATTTGATCGATGGTGCGACCGAGTACTTCTTCTATCAAACCCTGCTCGGCGCCTATCCACTCAGCGAGGAACGCGCGCTCGCGTACATGCAGAAAGCGACGCGCGAGGCCAAGCGCGCGACGAGCTGGATCCAGCCCGAGGCCGAGTACGAGGCGGCGGTCGAGAGCTTCATCAAAGCTGCGCTCGCGGACAAACACTTGTTGGGCGACGTCGCGCAGCTGGTGGCGAGCATCTCGCCTGGCGCGTACATCACCTCGCTCGCGCGCACGCTGATCAAGCTGACAGCGCCGGGCATCCCGGACGTCTATCAGGGCACGGAGCTGTGGGACTTCAGCCTGGTCGATCCCGACAATCGCCGGCCGGTAGACTATGCAGAACGTCGAGCCATCCTCGAGCAGGTGAAGCAGCAAACGCCTGAGAACGTGCTTGCTGAGATGGAGCGCGGCACACCGAAGCTATGGCTGACCTGGAAGGCGCTGCAGCTGCGCAAGCAGAAGCCTGAAGTGTTCGAAGGCGCCTATCAGCGCATCCAGGTGACGGGCCCGGATGCAGACCACGTAGTCGCGTATGCGCGCGATCGGGAGCTCGTCACGGTCGTGCCGCGCTTGAACCAAGATGCGCAGCCGAAGCAGCGGCAAGCGCAGGTGTTGTTGCCAGAAGGTCGCTATCGCAACGTGCTGACGGGTGAGTCAGTCGCAAACAATCCATGCCAAGTGAGCCAACTGTGGGGCCGGTTCCCGGTCGCGCTGCTGATCAGGGAGACGTGAGCCATGTCATTTAGAGTTTGGGCACCACGCGCGAAAGAGCTATCGATCGTAGTGTCGGGCAAAGCGCATAAAGCAACCGCAGAGGCGAAGGGCTATTTCAAGGCCGAGCCTCCGCCCGAAGGTTCCGAGTATCTCTTACGAATCGATGGTCGGGATTTACCGGATCCGCGCTCGCGTTTTCAGCCAAAAGGTATCCACGGGCCGTCGCAATATGTGGCGAAGAGCTTCGACTGGAACGACGAGAACTTTCGAGCGCCGCCGCTATCAGCTGCGGTGATCTATGAGCTGCACGTGGGTACGTTCACGCCGGAAGGGACGCTGACGGCGGCAGCAGAGCGCTTGCCGCACCTGGTCGAGCTGGGTGTGACGCACGTGGAGCTGCTTCCACTTGCGACGTTCCCAGGCCGCTGGGGTTGGGGCTACGACGGCGTCGCGCTGTTTGCGCCGCATCCCACCTACGGCACGCCTGCAGATGTCAAGCGCTTCGTCGCGAGCTGTCACGCACACGGGCTCGCGGTGCTGATCGACGTGGTCTACAACCACTTGGGCCCGGACGGGAATTATCTCGGCGAATACGGGCACTACTTCACCAAGCGCTACAACACGCCCTGGGGCGCGGCGGTCAACCTCGATGACGCTCATAGCGACGAGGTGCGCAGCTTCTTCATCGACAATGCGCTCATGTGGATCGAGGAGTACCACTTCGATGGCCTGCGGCTCGATGCGGTGCACGCGCTGTACGACGAGTCCGCGCTGCACGTGCTGCAAGAGCTGAGCGCAGCTGTGCACGCGCTGGAGCCGAAGCTCGGCCGGCCGATCGTGGTGATCGCGGAGAGCGATCAGAACAACCCCCGCTTGGTGCGTCCGCCCGAGGTGGGCGGTTACGGCCTGGATGCCCAGTGGAGCGATGACTTCCACCACGCGTTGCATGCCGCGCTCACCGGCGAGACGAACGGCTACTACTCGGACTTCGGGCTCGTCGAGCACATCGCGCGTGCGCTCACCGACGGGTTCGTGTACGCGGGCGAATATTCTCCGTTCCGAGAACGTCGCCATGGCCAGCCGCTCGGCGACGTCTCCGGGCACAAGCTGCTCGGCTATCTCCAGAACCACGATCAGATCGGCAATCGCGCGCGCGGCGAGCGCATCGGGCACTTGTGCTCGGAGGGTCTCGCGCGCATCGGCGCGGCGCTGGTTTTCGTCTCACCGTTCGTGCCGATGTTGTTCCAGGGCGAAGAGTGGGGAGCGAGCGCGCCCTTCCAGTACTTCACGGACCATCAAAACCCCGAGCTCGCAGACGCCGTTCGCAAGGGCCGGCGCGAAGAGTTCCGTCAGTTCGGCTGGGATCCCGAGCAGATTCCGGATCCGCAAGACGAAGCGACTTTCAAGCGCTCTCAGCTCGATTGGGCAGAGAAGGATCGCGCGCCGCATCGCGAGCGACTCGCGTTCTACCGCGGGCTCGCACAGCTGCGTCGTGAGTCGCCCGAGCTGCTCGACGGCCGGCGCGATCTGGTCGATGTAAGCTTCGATGAAGGCAAGCGCTGGCTGCGCGTGCAGCGTGGACGCGTCACGTTGCTCGCGAACCTCGGCGGCGACAGTGTCGACCTGCCTGCGCCAGCTGGAGAGCTGCAGCTCTCCTTCCCGGAGGCCGCGCCGAAGCAGAGCGGCGCGAACATCACGCTCGAGGGCGAGAGCGTCTACATCTTTCGCGCGTGACTAGTCGTTGGGTGCACCCTTCTCTATCCACGAGCGCAGCTGCGTGAGCCGTTCCGCCGGGACCATGCCTCCCGGCGGCATGTGCTCGCCGCAGATCGGCGTCGCAGCTTCTAGCTTCTGCACGAGTAAGCTGCGGTCGGGATCGCTCGGTGCCACGCGCAGGAGACCTGTCCCGCTGCAAGCGGTCCCCATCGCAGGCGCGGATACGAGCGCGCTGTAGGCTTGTGCCGCAGTCGTCATCTGCAGCGAGCCTGCGAGCATGCTGCTGTGGCACGTCGTTCCGCCGTTGCAACCGCGCTGCACGAACGCGTCATAGACTGCGCTCCACGTTGGCTCGAAGGACGGCGGAGGAGGCGCTTGGCTGCCAGCCGCGGATGGCGGCGGAGCTGTCGCGGCGGGCATCGCCGGCGCGTGCAAGCTGAGGGCGATCACGACACCGATGTCCATGCCCACGCCGATCAACAGGTCATCGCCTGCGATGACGAGTGGCGCGTTGATGCCTGCCGGCGCATCGTAGTGCCAAACTTCTGCGCCAGTCGCGCGCGCGAACGCGTACACCCGGCCTGTTTCGTCTGCGGTCAACACCAAGTCGTTTGCGATCGTCGCGGAGGCATACCCCGCACCGCGGAGCGGCGACGACCAAAGGATCGCGCCATCGCGCACATCGATCGCAGTCAGCGCGCCGGTGCCGCTGATCTCGGGGAGGAGCAAGTTGCCGTCGTAGCTCATGCTGGCGTCGACGCTCGCCGCATACACGACGCCGTCCGCATAGGCGAGCGCGCTCATCACGCCGCCGAGCACGCCCGGAAAGATCGTGATCGATTGTGCGGGGAACTCCGTGAGCTCGTCGTTCTCGTGCCTGCCGACCTTCGTGCGCCATAACCGTTCGCCGGTCTGCGCGTCGAGCGCGACGACCGCGCCGGTCTTGCCTGCGCCGATCACGCGGTCGCCGCCGCTCTGAGCGGCAGCGCGCACCAGCACGGGGGTGTTCTGAAAGTCCCAGTCGAAGATGTCGTGTGGTCGATCTTGGTAGTGCCAGGCGAGCTTGCCGTCGCTCGCGTTCAGCGCGACCACCGAGCTTGTGTACAAGTTCGGGCCCGGACGCGAGCCGCCGTTCGGCTGGGTGGCGCTGCCTGGCCACGGCACGGGATTGCCGGTGCCCCAGTAGGTGAGACCGCCCGTCGGATCGATCAGCGGAGGATACCAGGCGCCGCCGCCGCCGTTGGCTTCAGCGTTACCCCACGCATCGGGCGAATCGATCGTGTCGAAGCTCCAGCGCTGCTTTCCGGTCTCGACGTCGACTGCAAGCAAGAGCCCGTGCGTGCCGCCGCCGTAGATCCCGCGCGTGGTGCTGACAGGGACCGTCGCCGCGTACAACTGACCGGCGTACACGATCGGCTGGATGTCGATGCCCATGCTCGAGCCGAGCGTGGGCGCGTAGCTCCAGACATCTGCCCCACCGTCGAGTTCGAGCGCGACGATACGGCTGTCGCCAATGGCGGCGAACAGCTTGCCCCAGCCGATCGCCACACCGTTCGGACCGAACGTCTCCAGGTTGAACGATCGCGACCACAGCACTTCTCCACCCGCGCGTGAGAGCGCGTAGATGTTGCTCATCATGTCTTGGAGGTAGACGACGTCGCCCAAGATCAGTGTGTTCGCGGTGTAATAACCGAAGGTCGTGACGCCGCTCTGGAGCTTGAAGCGCCAGGCTTCGCGCAGCATCGCGATGTTATGACTGTCGATCGCGGTCGCGGCGCGGCGGGTGTTTTGGTAGTCGACGTTGGGCAGCGGCCAGTCGCGTGCGTGGCTCGCGACTTCGGGCGGTACGCCAGGGTCTGCGGCGACAGCGGCGTCGCGGCGCGCTGTATCGTTGCCGCTGTCAGCGGCACCCGCGTCTTGTGGCTGCGTCCTCGGCTGAGAGAGCGCGCCCGCGTCGTGTGGTTCGGCCTGCTGCGTTTGTGTTTGCTGCGTGGGCTGCGTGGCGCCTTGGGGGTGGGTGCCCGAATCCATCGTGCGCACGATGGCAAAAGCCTCCTCACCGTCGTGCCGGCAGCTCAGCGCGACCAAGCACAGCACAGTGGTTACCCCGAGGTTTCGGATCATGCCTCGCTGTAGCCCAGCGAAGCCAAGCTGTCATCATCACTCATCCCGGATGCGGGCACGTGTACGGGGTCATCGGCGGGCGCTATGATAGGTTACTGCATGAGCACAAATCCCGGGAAGCAACGCGGTGACGCCGGCTTTCTTCTGGAGTTGAAAGCGCTGTACGCACGCGTGGATGCGCTCTACGCGGATTGGAGCTGTCCCGCGAGCACCGAATGTTGCCGCTTCGGGATCACTGGCAGGCAGCCTTATGTGACAAGCATCGAAGCTTTGGCCGTTCGCAGCGCCTTGGCGCGACGCGGCGGCCCGCTCTCGGATCGGAAGCGTGCGCTGCCGATCGCAATGTCTGCCGAGCGCGAGCGCGTGTGTCCATTGCTCGATCGCAACCAGCGCTGCAGTGTGTACGAGGTGCGCCCGCTCGGCTGCCGTACATTCTTCTGCGACCGCGCACACAAGGGCGATGGTCCCAGCCGCGCCCAGCTGCGCGACGTCATGCGCGAGCTGCAGGAGCTCGCGGCTCGGCACCAGATGGGCGGAGAGGCGGGCCGGCCCCTCCTGCACGTGCTCGACGCAGGCTGGGGTGGTTGACTGCCGCTCACAGCGGCACACCGGCACACCCTTGCGTCAGCGAAACCTGAGCGCGGATAATTTCGCTCAGCATGCCCGAATCGCAGCCACGGCCAGAGCTCAGTTTGCCGCCGGACCCCGATCGCTTTCAGAAGCAGCTCGAAGCGCTCAAAGAGATCAGCTGGGACATCAGCTCGGCGCAAGAAGTCGACGTGATCCTTCCGCAGATCATGAAGAAGGTCACGCAGCTGATGAAGGCGGACCGCTCCACGTTCTACATCGTGGATGCGCAGCGGGGCGAGCTGTGGTCGAAGGTTCTCGAGGGCGAGCAGTCGGTCACGATCCGGCTGCGCGTGGGGGACGGCATCGCGGGTTGGGTGGCGCAGACCGCACAGGTGCTCAACCTCGAGGACGCACACGCGGATCCGCGCTTCGACCGCAGCTGGGACCAGAGCAGCGGTTATCGCACGCGTTCGCTCCTGTGCATGCCGATCTTGGATCGCGAGCTGCGGGTGATCGCCGTGATCCAGTGCTTGAACAAGCAGGGTCGCAGGCGCTTCAACGAAGAAGACGAAGAGCTCTTGCACTGCATCGGCGCACAGTGTGCGATCGCGCTGGAAGGCGCCGTGTTGTACGACGCGCTGTTGCAGAAGAACCGCGCATTGCAGCGTGCCGAGGAGCGCTCGCGGCGCGCGCACAGCGAGCTCGAGCTGCTGTACGAGGTCGAGCAGCGGATCACGGAGGCTCCGGATCTGCCCGCGCTGGCTGCCGATACGCTCGAGCGCACGTGCACCACGCTCAAGGTCGAGTACGGTGGCCTGTTGCTCGTGGACGACAAGTCCGCGGACAGCTTCGTCTATCGCATGGGCAGCAAAGGCGTATGTTGTAAGCAGATCGATCTTCGCAGCGCGCGCAACTTGCTCCTGCAGGCGCGTCACGCCACGCACCACGAGCGCGACTACACGGGTGTGCTGACGGACGTGTTAGTCCTGGATCTGGAGGAGTCTCTCTTGCACGAGACCTTCAGCGCGCCGCTGTCCGATGGGAAGTCCACAGTCGGTCTGATCCAGCTCGCGAACCGCAACGACAGCACGCAGTCCGAGGAGTGGCTGCTGCGCATGCTGCAGCTATTGGCTGCCCAGGTGGCACGCGGCGTGGTCAGCAAGCGGGAGCGTGAAGCCGCCGAGCGCGCAGAGCGCCTGGATCTGCTCGGCCATTCCGTCAGCGCCATCCTGCACGACCTGCGCACGCCCATGACGGCGATCTCTGGTTACGCGGATCTGATGGCGAACGAGGACAACCAAGAGACCCGGCTCTCGCACGTCGAGAAGATCGAGCGCGCGCTCTCGCACATGGAGAGCATGACCCACGAGGTGCTCGCGTTTGCGCGCGGGCAGCGCGAGGTGTTCACACAGAAGATCTACCTGCACAAGTTCATCGAAGAGGTGCGCGAGCTGCTTATCCACGAGACCAACAAGTATCGCGTGCAGCTCGTGATCCAGCCTGAATACGACGGGGCAGCCCGCTTCGATCAGACCAAGCTGAAGCGCGTGCTCTTGAACCTGGCGCGCAATGCTTGCCAAGCGATGAACGAAGGCGGCACCTTCACCTGGAAGGTCGCGAAAGAAAACGAGCGCGTGGTGTTCGAGTGCAGCGACACCGGGCCAGGCATCCCGCAAGAGATGGAAGGCAAGCTGTTCGAGTCATTCGCGAGCTATGGCAAGACCAATGGCACCGGCCTCGGCCTAGCGATGGCCAAAAAGATCGTAGACGCGCATTGCGGATCGATCAGCTGCAAGTCCGAGCCCGGCCGCGGCGCCACGTTCCGGATCGAGCTGCCGCTTTGATCAGGCCCAGGCTCTGCTCGCCCAGGCGGGACGAGCCGGCTCGCACCCTCCGCGACAAAGCGCGTGTGATCGTCTGTCCATCTGGGTCGGTGCTTCGACAGCCCACGTGCGTAGCCGGCATGAGCTGCTGGCCGCGAACGCTCCGTGTGCACCCACCACGGCGCCCTTCGGAAAAACTACGGGCGCGCACCCACCATCGTCTCGAGCAGCTTGGCGAGCGCCGCAGCCTCGTACACCAGGTCGGGCCCGCTGCCCGCGCGGGCACGCTCGTACGTCGCGCGAGCCAGCGACTCCGTACGCTCATTCTCGATCCCGTAGCGATGGATCAAGCGCAGCATCGCGACGCGCAGCCGCGGCGTACCATCGCCGGCCTCGAGCACAGCGAATAACGTCGGGATCGTGTCGCGCGGCTCCGGGTACACCGCGCGCGCGAGCTCACCTGCTGCATGCATCTCTTCGCGCGTCGGAGGCTCGGGATCGTCGAGAAACCACTCCCACACACCCGCGGACAGCACCGCGAGCGCATTGTGCATACGGTCCAGCACCGGGCGGTTCTGCTCCTTGAACTGCGCGCGGAACAGCTCGCGTAGGCCGCGCTTACCGCCCACCAGCTTGTCCACGACGATGGTCCACATCTTTTCGCCCTTGAGCCCGTCGCGCTTCAGATCGAACACATCGATCTTACGCAGGCCCTCATCGCCGAGGTCGCACAGCACGCGCAAGAGCGCCCTCTGCCAGGTGCGCTCGTCCGCAGCCAAGCGCTTCTTCGTCGCCTCGGACAGCTGCTCCGCGGTGCCGTCGATCCAGCTGACCAAGGGCTGCTTCTGCGCGCCGCCACGCAGCACGTGAAAGGTCTGCTTCAGCTCGCGCGCGAGCCCCACCACGTCGCCCGGTCCCCAGACGATGTGCGTGCCTGCGCGCTCGCGCCCGTCGTCGACGAGCTGCCGTCCCGGAATGCCGAGCAAGCGCGTCTTCTCGATCACCCAGCGCAGGTTGCCCTCGGTGATGATGCGCTCACCCGGCCGCACGTCCGCGATCGTCTGCAGCTGGCGCACGCTCGTGAGCAAGCCCATCTCGATCGCACGCCGCAACACGCCTTCGGCCGAGGCCGACATCGAGACAGGTTGCTTGATCGCATCGTCGCCGCCATGCGCTTTGAGGCGCGCGTGCGCGATACTGATCACCAGCTCGGGCACTTCCTCGATCCGGTCGCGCAGCGGCGGAACTGTCAGCACGTGTGTGATGCGATCCAACAGATCGGAGCGCACACCGTTATGATTGTTAGGCTGACTGGCGCGCGCGCCGACCAGCGCCTTGGGCGATGCATTGGTGGCGAACATCACATGACAGCCGATGGTCACACGCGAGCCATCCTGACGGTAGACCACACCATCTTCCAGCGCGTTCAGGACAGCCGCTTGCAGGTCGCGGTTCATCTCGATGAACTCATCGAGAAACACGACGCCACCCGCAGCATAGTTAGGTTTGTCGGTCGCGGAAGCAAAACCTGACTTGTCCCTGGTGATGCTGGTCGCTTGCTCGAACACACCGGGCGTCGAATGCAGCGTGGCGTTCTTACTACCCTGATAGCCGAACAGTCGCACACGCCCACCTTCGCCGCTCGCGACCAGTGTCGCACAGTTGACTGTTTGAAGATCGCGGCGCTCGGTGCTCGTGCCGTTCGCGGCCAAGCGATCTCGCTCGAGCAGCAGCTGATGGTATGCGCGCGCGAGCATGCCTTTACCGGTGCCCGGCTCACCCAACAGTAAGATCTTAGGCAAGCGATCTGTCACAGGCGAAAACGCGATGCTGATCAACTCGCGAAAGATCCTCCACATGTGTGCGCCGTGGAAGAACGAGGGCGGATCCCAGCGGCGCGCGAGCTCCACGAACTTGGCCGTCGGCACGATGCAGCGCGCCAGCTTCGCGACCACGAAATCCTCGTCGCTCAGCTCGTCTTTCGAGAGGAAGTCGTTGAAGATGTGCTGATCGAGCAACCTGGTGTCGCTCCTACCCTCGAGCCGACCCTTGCGGCTCAACACCATGTCGTCCCGCGCGAACGCAGACAAACCGATCACTGCACACGGCCACTGGTATTGGGCGACCTCGGCCGCGACCTCCAGCCCCAAGTAACCGAGCTTGCCATCTTCGCCCGGCAGCTTGATGTCGCAGATCACAGCATCGAAGCCGCGCACCGCAGGACGCAACGCGGCCACGTGCTGAAGCCATTCCATCGCTTCGGTCTTGCTGCGTGCGGTGATCCAGACGATGCGTTCTTCAGGCACGCCGTACGGTCTAACAGCGCGCGCTAACAATCTCTCGAGGCCCATACTGAAGTCTTTATCCTCGACATGCAGCACGTAGACGCTATCGGGAAACAGCGCGTTGAGCTGATGCCGCTCGGTAAACTCCATAGCTAGCCTCCGAACATCGGCACGTCTAGGATGCACCTGACTTGGCTGCCATCAGCGTGCAGCTCAAACCTGCGAGAAACCTCTAAGTCACGTAATATACGGCCGGCAGTCGCTAAGCCCAAGCCCATACTGTCAGGCTTACGGGAATTCGGCGGGGCAGATGTGCGGCGCGCGCCGAAGCATTCTTGCATAATAGCCAGAACTCGCGGGTCCGCGTCATCACATGGATTGGAGATGGACATTCGCAAGTAAAGCATCACGTCGCCAGCCGCCGCGTTGTGCTCGGGAATAAGTGTGACATTCACACTCGGATCGCGACCACCTCGGGCCTGCAGCGCCGCTTCGAGCGCGTTCTTGAGCAATGTAAACAGCACGATCGCCCAGCGACCGAAGTCGCCGTGCACACGCAAGCTCTTGCCAGCAGGATACTTGCATATGACGCGCGCACCGGCCGACGCGAACTCACCGAGCACCGAGCCGCCTCGGCTCGGATCGAGCAGCGCGAGCAGCTCATCGAGGTCCGTCCAACCCAGCGTCGTCGCTGGTGGCTGCGACGCCAAGCTGTCTTCATCGCTGCCGCTATGCTGACGGATCGTGCTCGTCACGTAGCGCACAAGCACGAGGCTCCCGTACATGCGCCGCGCTGCTTCCGCGAGGTCGCTGTTGCGCACATGCAGCGGCTTCATCAGCTCGCGCTCATAGCTCGTGATCAAGCTCGCGAGCGGCACGTGCACGTAGTGACTGACCAAGCGCCCGAAGCGGCGCAGGAGCGATGCGGCAGCCAGCGCTTCAGTCTGAGCGACGAGCAGCCGTTCGGTCTGCACGCGCTCCAGCCAGCGATGCCGAATGTTTGCAAGAGACGAGCCTTCTTCGCCGAGCGAGAGCGCAGCGAGCAACGCCGATGCGGGAAGCTCCTCCGCGCGCGCGCCTTGCACCCGCGGCGCAGCAAACGGGCTCTCGCCCGAATCTGTGAGCGGGCTCTCGATGCGCGCGACACGCACGAGCGCTTCAGACTCCGACGATTGTAAGAGCTCTGCCAGCTCGCACAGCACATCGAAAGGCTGGCAGGCCGCGGTCACCGGACACATGGCGCGAAACATGTCGATCGTGAGCGGCGCTGCGTCCGCGCGATCAGCGACTTGCTCGAGCTCGGCATAGACAGTGGGCGTTGGCGATGCATGCTCGGCGAGCGCACCGAACACCACCGCGCGTTCGCCGACGGCCCACGACAGCGGCTCTGGATAGCTGCCGATGCTGCACTCGGCCGTCGCGAGCTCGCGGCCATCGTCCTGGCTGACCTGCAGCTGAACAGCGCCGTGCTGATGCGTGAAGCGCAGCTTCAGGAACCCCGGGCCAAACGGATTGGCGACAGGCGGAAGCACCAAGTTGTGCAGGCCGGGCTCATGCACGCGCGCATAGCTGCCGTCGCTCGCAGTCGCAAGTGTTAGACCGGGACGCCGCGCCATCACCTCTGTCAGAAAGGTGATGGTCTGATACAGGCCTGGATCCGCGATCAGCAGCTCGTCCAGCAGGCTACCTTCCGCTGCAGCCATGAGCGGCCGCGAGTCCATGCGCCACACGGTGACCATCGGGATGCGCGGGCGCGGCGTGTGATTGGACTGCAGCTCGAGCGCGAACAGGTTCAAGAGCTTCGGCAGCTCAGCGAGGGCGCGCTCCGCTTGCTTGCCGATCAACAACGCCGCGCTGTGCCGAGCCAGCGCCAGGCGCGAAAACGGGTAGGATGACAGCGCGCGATCGAGCGCCGGAGAGAAGCACTCGGCGAGTCCTTCGGCGAGCGATTGCGCGACGATGAAACGCGTGTCGCGCAGGCGCTTTATATCTTCGATCTCGCCCGCCACGCTGAGCGCGCGGCTGATCTCAGTGAGCAGCGTGGCTGCGGTCTCGGACAGCTCACCGAGCGCGGCCGAACTCGACACGGTGCTCGCAAGCGCAGCCAAGCTGCTGCCGTGCGCGTCCGTTCGCAAACAGTTGATGCGCACCACGCCTGCCCACCTGTCGGCGTTTCGAAGCGCTAGCGGGATCACGAGATCGACGCCGCTCTCCTCGGAGCGGTACAAGCGATTTGCGCGCGAGACCTGATCGAGGATGGGTGAGCTGACGCGGGGGCCCGAGCGTGCGATGCGCTGGCGCAAGAGCCCGAGCTGGATCTCATGGGCGGTGAGCGGCCGTGCCAGCTCTTGCAGCTCGGGCGAATAGAAGCCGGGGCCCTGCAGGTCTTCCTCGACGCCTTGCCGTTGCCAGCGCGGGATCAACACGCCATTGTGCCAAGCGGGCCGCGCGCCGCTGAACAACACCTGCATCGTGTCTGCGGACGGCACGCCGAGGCGCGTCGGATCGAGCGCCGCCAAGCGGTAGCTCCGCAGCAGCAGCGCGACGAACGGCTGATCCAAGACGCTCAGATGCGAGCCTTCCGCGTCGAGCTCCGCCGCAGCGAAATACCCTATGGGTCGCGCGATAGGATCACCCGCAGTCGCCGACACCAGACGGTCGGCTGCCAAGCCGCGTTCGAGCGAGCCGCTCGCAGTGCGCTGTGCGCGCGCGCTCGTAGCGCTGCCGGTGGGCTCCAAGAACGTCGAGAGCGCCTCGTTCTCGAGCGCGAGCAGCAGCTGATTGCTGATGCGCTCGGTGTGCGTCCAAAACACGCGCCGCAGCGCGTCGAACTTGCGCGCATCCTCGGGCTGCAGCGCGCCATCGATCGGAAAGAACGCGACGAGCACACCCGCGACGCCGCGTGAGCCACCGTCGCGCGCATCGTCGAACACGGGCGCAGCGAGCCACGAGCGCGTGCCCAAAATTTGATCTTCGGTCGCGACGCGGCCGCGTGGATCGCTGAACGAGCACCACAGCGAGACCACGGCTTTTTCGGGTGGCAGCTCCGCTGGCCGCACGAGGCGACCACCGCTCGCATCCGCGATGTTCTTCTTGACCGTTCGCACGACACCGCCGAGAGAGCCTTCACCCGCCGGCACAAAGCCTACGTGCGCCACCTCGTCGCGCACCGCGTTGGGCAAGATGTCGGACAGGATGTCGTGAATGTAAAAGCGCTGAAACGCGACGTCGAAGCGCACGAACATCAAGCCGAGCCCGGCGCGCAGGAGCTTCTCCACTTGGCTCGGCGCGATCGTCTCGGCTTCGCTCGCTTCGATCAGCTCATTCAACCTGCGCGCGTGCTCGTCGTCGTTGTAGGTGAAGTGCTGCTGCAGCGCGCGTAGCCAGTCGCACAGCCGACGGCGCACGGCCTGGTTCTCCAAGCGCGCTTGCAGCCATGGGCGGAGGTCGATCTCACTCGACAGCGCGGCGTCGATCAAGTCGCGGCGCGCGCGCTCGAGCATCGCGCTGCTGGCTGAAATAGCGTCAGGAGCGTGTCTACGGAGGCGTGGACCTAACTGTGTCACGCATCACACTCGGAGCGAGGTGGCCGAATCATCATTTTCTCAACCCTTTCCAAGCAAATGGCGCAAAGTCGAGAAGCTGAGCACAGCGCCCACTCCTAAGCCGAGCGCCAAGCCTCGGTGCTCCGCGATCTCACGGATCACCGAAATTGCCGCAGCTTCGACACCGGAAAGCCCGCCACGTAGAAACAGGTACACCATCCAGAGCAGGATGAAAAAGAGGAGCGTGGCGCATAGCCGGGGCATGAGGAGCGGACCAACGCCAATCACTGCACCAAACGGAATCCCCGCGATGAATGGATCGAGCTCTGGGCCCATGTCGACCTCTCTCTCGTGTTGGGTTGTTACGGACAAAGTGAAGTCCGAAGAGTAAGGTCTAAGTGTCTTACAGGTTTTGAATCTTACGTGTGCAAGGTCAGTGCCACGGGCGTTGCACTGCCGCGTGCGCGCAATTGCTAAGAATTGGTTGCACGCGCGCATGTGCGGCCGAACGCGCGCGTGACGGCGGCTGAACGTGGCCGTCACGGCCTTGCACAAAGGCTGCGGCCTCAGCGATAGCTGCACGCAGGGGCGGCGAATACCGTTGTAATGCTCACGTCACCTGTCCGAGACGCGGCGACCCAAGCGGCTCACGTCGTCTGGTCTGGTGTCGCTACCCCGCAACCCACTCGAGGTGAGTGTGGATCGCGCCGTGGATTCGGCCCGCGCGCGAGCGCGAGACCCAGCTCACGCCCCAGACCAGCGGGAGACCCCAGCACGCGGGCACGGCGCGCAATCCGCGGGAGACATACGAGTGATGCCCGATTTAGAAACAACCGATCAGGCTTTGCGGCGCACGAGCTCGCCCAGCATCTCGTCGGCCGTGCGGAGCACTGCGACGTTGGCTTGGAACGCGCGCAAGCTGCCGATCTGCGTGACCGTCTCTTCGACAACATCCGTGTTGGAGAGCTGCGTCGTGCCGCCGCTCTCCTCGACGCGCATTGCATGCGGACCGTACGTCTCGACGCTCACGCCGCGGACGCCGCCACCCTCCTGCGACACGCCTTCCACACGGCGCGCCGCGTAGTCCGGCGTCTCTACGTTCGCGGTGTTTGCGGCAGACTGCGCCAGCCGCTGCGTCTCCAGACGCATTCCGCTGCTAGCAATCGCGAGTGTGTTTCCGATCCGCATAGGGAAAATTGTAGCTGATGGCGGCGGCCCGACCACCCCACACTCACCCCCAGGAGCCCACCCGCAAAACATCAGCAATATCAAAAAAAAAAAAAAGACCCGCAGCTCTTAGCTGCGGGTCTTCAATGACAACCGGATGTCCGGCCGGTGCCTCAGCGCACGCGCCCTTCTTTCCACGCTTGCAACAGCGTTTCGTATGGCACCGTCTCGCCCTTCGGCTTCTCGTTTGCGAGCTTCGGACGCGGCGCACCAGGCTGCTGGTACCAGTACTCCGCTGTCTTCGGCTCGTTCAGCTTCGGCGGGCAGTTCGTCATGCCGGCGCGCTCTAGCCTGCCGAGCACGTCGTCCATCTGCGTCGCGAGGCTATCCATCGCGGCTTGCGGCGTCTTTTCACCGGTCACTGCAAGACTCACGTTCTGCCACCACAGCTGAGCGAGCTTCGGATAGTCCGGCACGTTCGTACCCGTGGGCGTCCAAGCGACGCGCGCCGGGCTGCGATAAAACTCCACGAGACCGCCGAGCTTGTTCGCGATCTTGCTCGTGTGCTCCGAGTCCACGTCCGACTTACGAATCGGCGTGAGACCCGTGAAGAACTTCTTGAGCGACGTGGTCTTTGCCACGACGAACTGCGCGTACAGCCACGCTGCTTTGCGGCGCTCGAGCGGCGTGCTCTTCAGCATGGTCCACGACCCTGCGTCTTGATAACCGAGCTTCGTGCCCTCTTCCCAGTACGGCCCGTGCGGCGAAGGCGCCATGCGCCACTTCGGCGTACCATCGTCGTTCACCACCGACAGGCCCGGCTTCGTGAGCGCCGCAGTGAACGCGGTGTACCAGAAGATCTGCTGCGCGACGTTGCCCTGCCCCGGCACGGGGCCCGCTTCCGAGAACGTCATGCCCGATGCTTCCGGGGGCGCGAACTTCTTCAGCCAGTCGATGTACTTCGTGAGCGCGTACACAGCGGCGGGCCCGTTGGCCTCACCACCGCGCGTCACCGAGCTACCCGCTGGGCTGCAACCCTCGACGCGGATACCCCACTCGTCGACTGGCTTGCCGTTGGGGATGCCCTTGTCGCCCACGCCTGCCATCGACAACCAAGCATCGGTGAAGCGCCAGCCGAGCGACGGATCCTTCTTGCCGTAGTCCATGTGGCCGTACACGCGCACGCCATCGATGTTCTTCACGTCATTGCTGAAGAACGCAGCGATGTCTTCGTACGCCGACCAGTTCACAGGAACGCCGAGCTCGTAGCCATACTTCGCCTTGAACTTCTGCTTCAGCTCGGGCCGTTCGAACCAGTCCGCACGAAACCAGTACAGGTTCGCGAACTGCTGATCGGGCAGCTGATACAGCTTGCCATCGGGGCCTGTGCCGAAGCTCTTGCCGATGAAGTCATCGAGGTCGAGCGTCGGCAGTGTCACGTCTTTGCCCTCGCCCGCCATGAAGTCTGACAGCGGCACGGCGAAGCCATAACGAAAGTGCGTGCCGATCAGATCACTGTCGTTCACGTACATGTCATAGATGCTGCGGCCCGACTGCATCTGCGTCTGCAGCTTCTCGATCACATCGCCTTCCTGGATCAAGTCATGCTTGACCTTGACGCCAGTGATCTCCTCGAATGCTTTGGCGAGGGTCTTAGACTCATAGACATGGGTGTCGATGGTCTCTGACACCACATTGATCGTGCTGCCGCGATAAGGCTTCGCTGCTTCGCGAAACCACTTGAGCTCCTCGAGCTGCTGATCGCGTGTCAGCGTGCTGGGCTGGAACTCTTGGTCCACCCACTTGGCTGCTGCAGCCTCGAGCGCAGCGTCATCAGCCTGGTTCGGCTGTGGTGCTGCGAGCTCCTCTTTCTTTGCCTCCGCCGATGGCGGCGCCGGATCCTCAGATTTCTTGCAGCTTACGATCGGACACAACGCGACGATAGCTGCACCCCAGACGACGGCTTGCTTCATAGCATCCCTCTTCATGTTCAGGCACTCATCCCCAGCGACCGATCACAAACAGCATCGGCACCCAAATCAAT
>Ga0190269_10000113_pt1 | contig 38913 bp, 35 predicted proteins | sample Popmic249IS_FD_133749 | JGI IMG/M metagenome (GOLD analysis project Ga0190269, IMG submission 133749) | Populus adjacent soil microbial communities from riparian zone of Blue River, Arizona, USA - 249 IS | ecosystem: Environmental > Terrestrial > Soil > Riparian zone | place: USA: Arizona... | reverse complement strand
TCGCCAGCAGGGCTCGCTGCGCCCCGCGCGGCCGACCCGGAACGTGCCGATCCTCGACCGCACACCCGACCTCGCCCCCCCGTCCGGTCCGCCGCTGGGCGGCCGGCCGGCGCCCCCGGCCGTCCCGCGGCAAGGACCGACCGCGCCCGCTGCTGCGCCCCAGCGGCCGGCCGCGGTGCCGCCACCGCCGGCGCCCGCGCCGCCGTCGGCTCCGGAGGCTCCGTCGGCTCCGGAGAAGAAGCGCAGGTGGTGGCGCTCGACCGACTGACCCGCGCGCGGGGAATCCCTGGCGGCCTGGCAGGCTTGAGGGAGAGAAAGCCCCCCGTGTGAGGAGTTCGTCCGTGTCTTTGCCGCCGCTGGTCGAGCCGGCCGCCGAGCTGTCGCGTGACGAGGTCATGCGCTACAGCCGGCACCTGATCATCCCGGACGTCGCGACGGCCGGCCAGAAGCGGCTCAAGAACGCCAAGGTGCTCTGCGTCGGCGCCGGGGGTCTCGGCTCGCCCGCGCTGATGTACCTCGCCGCGGCGGGGGTCGGCACGCTGGGCATCGTGGAGTTCGACACGGTCGACGAGTCGAACCTGCAGCGCCAGATCATCCACGGCCAGAGCGACGTCGGCCGCAGCAAGGCCGAGAGCGCGCGCGACTCCGTCAAGGAGATCAACCCGCTCATCGACGTGGTCGTGCACGAGACCCGGCTCGACAACGACAACGTCATGGAGATCTTCGGCCAGTACGACCTCATCGTCGACGGCACGGACAACTTCGCGACCCGCTACATGGTCAACGACGCGGCGTACCTGCTCGGCAAGCCCTACGTGTGGGGCTCGATCTACCGCTTCGACGGGCAGGCCTCGGTCTTCTGGCCGGAGCACGGTCCCTGCTACCGCTGCCTCTACCCGGAGCCGCCGCCGCCGGGCATGGTCCCGAGCTGCGCGGAGGGCGGCGTGCTCGGCGTCCTGTGCGCGTCGATCGGCTCGATCCAGGTCACCGAGGCGATCAAGGTGCTCGCCGGCATCGGCGAGCCGCTCGTCGGCTCGCTCATGGTCTACGACGCCCTGGAGATGACCTACCGCAAGATCAAGGTGCGCAGGGACCCGGAGTGCCCGCTCTGCGGGAAGAACCCGACGATCACGGGCCTCATCGACTACGACGCGTTCTGCGGCGTGCTCTCGGAGGAGGCGCAGGAGGCAGCGGCCGGCTCGACGATCCTCGCCGCGGAGCTCAAGCAGAAGATCGACGCGGGTGAGGACCTGTTCCTGCTCGACGTCCGGGAGCCGGCCGAGTACGAGATCGTCAAGATCCCCGGCTCGGTGCTCATCCCCAAGGGGGAGATCCTGAACGGCTCCGCGCTCGCCGACCTGCCGCAGGACAAGCAGATCGTCGTCTACTGCAAGAGCGGCATCCGCTCGGCCGAGGCGCTCGCGGCGATCAAGCAGGCTGGCCTCGGCAACGCGGTGCACGTCCAGGGCGGCGTCATCGCCTGGGCGAACCAGGTCGACCCCTCGCTCCCGACCTACTGAGCCGTCCTCGTCGACCCCCGGCCCTTGGTCCGGGGGCCGACGTCGTTGAGGGCGGCCGCGACAGATGGGCAGCCAGCTGCCCCTCCTGCGCCCCCTCCGGGACGCGTGCGTGGCGCGCGGCCATGCCGCCCGGCGGCCTAGTTGGCTGCTCATCTGTCTGAAGTCGCGCGCCATCCTGTCGGCGCAGCGAGGTTGCCGCCTGGGCCGCGTTGAAGAGGTGACCGCATCCCCCACGGAAGGCCCCGTCATGCGCCGTCGACCCCTTCTCACCGCTGTCCTCGCGCTCGCTGCCGGTACGGCGGCCGTGACCGCCGTACCGAGCCCTGCCGTGGCCGCCTCCTGGGCGCCCTCGGCGACGGCCCAGGTGCACCCCGGGGTGCAGACCTACACCGCCGGTGCCCAGTGCACGGCGAACTTCGTCTTCACCGACGGGACCTCGACCTACCTCGGCCAGGCCGCGCACTGCTCGGGCACCGGCGGCAGCACCGCCACCAACGGCTGCAACACCGGCTCGCTGCCGCTCGGGACCACGGTCGAGGTCGCGGGCTTCGAGGGCACCATGGTCTACAACTCGTGGCTGGCGATGCAGGCCGCAGGCGAGACGGGCGCCGACACCTGCGCCTACAACGACTTCGCGCTGATCAAGCTGCCCGCCGCCGCGGTGGCGACCACCAACCCGAGCGTGCCCGTCTACGGTGGCCCGGTCGGGCTGGGCGCCGGCACCACGGTGGGCGAGAACGTCTACAGCTACGGCAACTCCTCGCTGCGCTTCGGCATCACGCTCTTCAGCCCGAAGCGCGGCATGTCGCTCGGGGACACCGGTGGCGGCTGGAGCACCACCGTCTACACCGCCACCCCGGGCATCCCGGGCGACAGCGGTTCCGGCTTCCTGGACAGCACCGGTCGCGCCTTCGGCACGCTCTCGACGGTCGCGCTCGCGCCGCTCACGGGCAGCAACGGCGTCGGCAACCTGGCGAAGGAGCTGGCCTACGCGCAGGCGCACGGTTTCCCCGGGCTCTCGCTGGTGCCCGGCACCGAGGCGTTCGACCCGGGCGCCCTTCTCTGACCGGAGGAGGTGTCGAGAGCGGCCTGACGGGCACAAGAGGGGCAAAGCCGATCTCTCGGAGGTAGCCCCCGATGTCCTCGAAGACGCATCGTCTCCCGGTGCTCGCCGCGGTCCTTGCCGCCGCTCTCAGCACCGCCCTCGTCACCGCCGTACCGGCGGAGGCAAGGCCCAAGCAGCGCCCGCAGGCCACGGCCGCTTGGGCACCCGCCGCCACTGCGGAGGTGCACCCGGGTGTCATGACCTACACCGACGGCGCGCAGTGCACCGCGAACTTCGTCTTCACCGACCCGAGCGGCACCTACATCGGCCAGGCGGCCCACTGCGCCGGCACCGGTGGCTCCACCGAGACCGACGGGTGCGACTCGGGCTCGCTGCCGCTCGGCACGCGGGTCGAGGTGGCCGGGTTCAACGGCACGCTGGCCTACAGCTCGTGGCTGGCCATGCAGCAGGCCGGCGAGCGCGACGAGAACGCCTGCGCCTACAACGACTTCGCTCTCGTGAAGCTGCCGCCGGAGGCAGTGGCGACGACGAACCCGAGCGTGCCGTTCTTCGGCGGCCCGGTCGGCCTCGGCGCGGGCACCGAGGCCGGTGAGTCCGTCTACAGCTACGGCAACTCCTCGCTCCGGCTGGGACTCGAGCCGCTCAGCCCGAAGGAGGGCGTCTCGCTCGGTGACACCGGCGAGGGCTGGAGCACCGACGTCTACACCGTGACGCCGGGCATCCCCGGTGACAGCGGCTCCGGCTTCCTCGACAGCACGGGCCGCGCCTTCGGCACGCTGTCGACGGTCCAGATCGCGCCGCTCGCCGGCAGCAACGGTGTCAGCAACCTGGCGAAGGAGATCGCCTACGCCCAGACGCACGGCTTCCCCGGGCTGACCCTGGTCTCCGGCACCGAGCCCTTCACCGGCGGCGTCGTCCTCTAGACCTGCTGTGGCACCCTGCCCGGGTGGTTGAGCTCACCGGCTACGCACGCTCCGTGCTGGACGTGGTCGCGCTCATCCCCCCGGGCAGGGTCATGACCTACGGCGACGTCGCGGAGTACCTCGGCACCGGCTCGGCCCGCACCGTCGGGACGGTCATGAGCCGGTACGGCGGCGAGGTCCCCTGGCAGCGGGTGGTCCCCGCCTCCGGCGTACCGGTGGAGCGGATCAGGGAACGGGCCCTGCTCCTGCTGCGCGCCGAGGGCTGCCCACTCCGTGGGGACCGGGTGGTGCTGGCCGAGGCCCGCTGGGACGGGCGGTAGGCCGCTGGCCTGCGGCTCCACCCTGATCCATCTCCACCCGGCCGGTTCCCTCGCGCGGGAGATCGATCAGGGTGGTGGAGATCGATCAGGGTCGCACCCCGCCTCGGCCGTTCGGCCGGACTCCGGTCGGTCTCCGCCGGCCTGTCGTACCCGTGTGGTGGGCTTGTCCCCGACATGAGCCAGACCTCGCCGTACCGGCTGGTGCGCCCGGCACCGCCGGCCGCCACCCGGCTGACGCCCGACGCCGCGCAGCAGGCCGTCCTCGACCACGCGGGCGGCCCGCTGCTCGTGCTGGCAGGTCCCGGCACGGGCAAGACCACCACCCTGGTCGAGGCGGTCGCCCGCAGGGTCGAGCAGGGGACGCCGGCCGAGCGCGTCCTGGTCCTCACCTTCTCCCGCAAGGCCGCGGCCGAGCTGCGCGAGCGGATCACCGCCCGGCTGGGCGCGCCGACCGCGGGTCCGAGCGCCTGGACCTTCCACGCCTTCTGCTACGCCCTCGTGCGGGAGCACCAGCCCAAGGACGCGTACGCCGAGCCGCTGCGCCTGCTCTCCGGCCCCGAGCAGGACGTGGCCCTGCGGGACCTGCTTCGCGGCTCGCTCGAGCTGGGCCGGCCGTGGCCCGAGAAGATCCGGGTCGCGCTGACCACCCGAGGCCTGGCCGAGGAGGTACGGGCGCTGCTCAGCCGCGCCCGCGAGGTCGGCCTCGACCCGGACCAGCTCGGCGCCCTCGCCCACCGCGAGGGCCGCGACGACTGGGCTGCGCTGGCGGCGTTCTACGGCGAGTACCTCGACGTCCTCGACGCCCAGGGCGCGCTCGACTACGCCGAGCTGGTCCACCGCGCGGTGCTCGTCGCGGAGGACCAGCGGGAGGCGCTGCGCGGCCGGTACGACGCCGTGTTCGTCGACGAGTACCAGGACACCGACCCGGCGCAGGAGCGGCTGCTCCAGGCGCTGGCGGGCGACGGTCGCGACCTCGTCGTCGTCGGTGACCCGGACCAGGCGATCTACGCGTTCCGCGGCGCCGAGGTCGAGGGGATCCTCGAGTTCCGCGAGCGGTTCCGGGCCGCCGACGGCCAGCCGGCGCCGGACGTGGCGCTGCAGACCTGCCGCCGGTCGGGCGCGGTGCTGCTCGAGGCCAGCCGCCGGGTGGCTCAGGGCATCCCGCTGAAGCCGTCGCTGACGCGGCTGCGCGGCCTGGCGGCCGGGTCGAGCGTTGCGGGCACGGTCGAGGCCCACACCCACCCGAGCGTTGGCGCCGAGGCGGAAGCGGTCGCGGACCTGCTCCGGCGGGAGCATCTCGAGCGGGGGACCGCCTGGTCCGACATGGCAGTGCTGGTCAGGTCGGGAGCCCGGTCCGTGCCGCTGCTGCGGCGGGTCATGACCGCCGCCGGGGTGCCGCTCGAGGTCGCCGGCGACGAGCTGCCGCTGGGGCAGGAGCCGGCGGTGGCGCCGCTGCTCCTGGGGCTGCGCGTCGCCGCTGACCCCGGCGCCCTGACCACGGAGTCGGCCCGGCAGCTGCTGCTGTCCCCGCTGGGCGGGGCCGACCCGGCCGCACTCCGGCGGCTCGGCCGCGAGCTCCGCGCCCTGGACCGGCTGGCGCGGGAGAAGGAGGGGCTGTCACCCCTGCCCGGCCCCAGCGCCGAGCTGCTGCGTGCCGCGGTCGCCGACCCCCGTGACGTGCTGCTCCTGGAGGACCGGGTCAACCGCCCGGTGGTGCGGCTGGCGCGGCTGCTCGAGGCCGCCCGAGCGGCGCTCAAGGACGGTCCGGAGGCGGCGTTGTGGGAGCTGTGGTCGGGCAGCCCCTGGCCCGAGCGGCTCGAGCGCGCCTCGCTGGCCGGTGGCGCTGCCGGGCGCGTGGCCGACCGCGACCTCGACGCGGTGGTGTCGCTCTTCGCCACCCTCGGCCGGGCCCAGGAGCGCCGGCAGGGCAAGGTCACCGCGCTGCTCGACGAGATCGAGGCGCAGCAGATCCCCGGCGACACGCTGGCCGACGGCGGCGTCCGCGGCGACGCGGTCCGGCTGCTCACCGCCCACCGCAGCAAGGGCCTGGAGTGGGAGGTCGTCGTCGTGGCCGGCGTGCAGGACGGCGTCTGGCCCGACCTGCGCCGCCGCTCCACGCTGCTCGAGGCCGAGCGGCTCGACCGCGACGGCCTGCGCGAGCCGGCCGACCGCGCCCGGCTGCTCGCCGACGAGCGCCGGCTCTTCTACGTCGCCCTCACCCGTGCCAAGCGCCGGCTCGTCGTCACCGCGGTCGAGTCGCCCGAGGACGACGGCGACCGGCCCAGCCGCTTCCTGGCCGACCTCGGCGTCGACGTGGTCGCCCACCGCAGCCGCGTGGAGCGGCCGCTGTCGCTGACCTCGCTCGTGGCTGCGCTTCGTCGTACCGCGGTCGACCCGGCCGCTTCGGAGGCGGCGCGCGGCGCGGCTGCTGCCCGGCTCGCCCGCCTCGCCGCCGCACGCGACGACCGGGGTGAGCCGCTGGTCCCCGCTGCCCACCCGGCCCGCTGGTGGGGCCTCGCGGAGACCACCCACTCCGAGACGCCGGTCATCCCCGCCGGCGAGCCGATCCTGCTGTCGGCGTCCGGCTTGCAGCGGCTGGAGGAGTGCCCGCTGCGCTGGTTCCTGGAGAAGAAGGCCGCGGCCGAGCAGGCGTCGAGCACCGCGATGAGCTTCGGCAGCGTGGTGCACGCGCTCGCCCACGAGGTCGGGCAGGGGGAGACGCCGGCCGAGGTCGAGGCGCTCATGGCCCGGCTCGAGTCGGTGTGGCACCAGCTCGCGTTCGACGCGCCCTGGCAGTCGGTGCAGCAGCGTGAGCAGGCGCGGGAGGCCCTGGAACGGCTGGTGTCCTGGCACCACGCCGCCCGCGGCCGGGAGCTCGTGGGCACCGAGGTCGAGTTCGACGTCCCCGTGGATGTCGCCGGGGCCGACGGGGTGGAGGTCCGGCTGCGCGGGCAGGTCGACCGGCTGGAGCGGACCCCGGACGGCGCCTTGCACGTCGTCGACCTGAAGACCACCAAGAGCAAGGCCACCAAGGCGGAGATCGCCGCGCACGCGCAGCTGGGCACCTACCAGGTGGTCGTGCGGGAGGGCGGGCTGGGCGAGGGGACCTGCGGCGGCGCCGAGCTGGTCCAGCTCCGCCACGACGGGCCGCTGGTGCAGGCCCAGGGCGCGCTCGGCGACGACTGGGTCGACGCGCTGCTCGCCACCGCGGTGCAGCGCATCGTCACGGAGACGTTCCCGCCGCACGTCGACGACCAGCGCTGCAGCCGCTGCGCCTTCGCCCGCGCCTGCCCCGGCAGCGCCGAGGGACGGCAGGTGGTCTCGTGAACACCCAGCAGCTCGTCGGCGTCCTCGGCTTCACCCCGACGGACGAGCAGCTCGCCGCGATCACGGCGCCGCTCGAGCCGGGGCTCATCGTGGCGGGGGCCGGCTCCGGCAAGACGACCGTGATGGCGGCCCGCGTGGTGTGGCTGGTCGGCACGGGCCAGGTCGCGCCCGAGCGGGTGGTCGGCCTGACGTTCACCAACAAGGCTGCCGCCGAGCTGGCGCACCGCGTCAGCAGCCTGCTGCGCAAGGCCGGGCTGCCGGTCGAGGACGAGCCGCGCGTGTCGACGTACCACTCCTTCGCCGGCCGGCTCGTCACCGACCACGGCCTGCGGCTCGGCCTGGAGCCGCGGTCACGGCTGCTGGCCGACGCCACCCGGTTCCAGCTCGCGGCCCGGGTGCTGCGCCGGCGCCGCGCGCCCCTGCCCGACCTGACCGGCACGTTCACCGACCTGGTCGGCAAGCTGGTCGCGCTCGACGGGGAGCTCTCCGAGCACCTGGTCCAGCCGTCGCAGCTGCGCGAGTGGGACGAGGAGTGGGCCGAGCAGCTGGCCCTCGCGATCGGCTCCTACGACGGGCAGGCCCGGGTGAAGGGCCACGTGGACGACCTGCAGCGGATGCTCGCGACCGCCCGCAAGCGGCAGCAGCTCACCGAGCTGGTCGCGGACTACCGGCTGGCCAAGCGCGACCTCGACGCCATCGACTTCGGCGAGCAGGTGGCCTTCGCGGCCAAGCTCGCCGAGGAGCTGCCGGAGGTCGGCGAGCTCGAGCGGGCGCAGGCCGACGTGGTGCTGCTGGACGAGTACCAGGACACCTCGGTCGCGCAGCGCCGGCTGCTGGTGGGGCTGTACGGCGGCGGCCATCCGGTCACGGCCGTCGGGGACCCGTGCCAGGCCATCTACGGCTGGCGCGGCGCCTCGGTGTCCAACCTCGACGGCTTCCCCACCCACTTCCCCCGGCTGACCGGGGAGCCGGCCCACCGCTACAGCCTGGCCGTCAACCAGCGCTCCGGCGGGCGGCTGCTCCGGCTCGCCAACGCGGTGTCGGCTGGGCTGCGACGCCGCCACGACGTGGTGGAGCTGCTGCCGCCGCCGGCCAAGGAGCGGCTCGGCCACGCCCGGGTGGCGCTGCACGACTCCTGGGCGGGCGAGGTCGGCTGGGTGGCGGAGGAGGTACGCCGGGCCCACGAGGCCGGTACGCCGTGGAAGGAGATCGCGGTCCTCGTCCGGGCCCGCAGGGACTTCGCGCCGCTGCACGCTGCCCTGACAGCCGCCCGCGTCCCGGTCGAGGTGGTCGGGCTGGGCGGGCTCCTCGCCCTGCCGGAGGTGGCCGACGTGGTCGCGACGCTGGAGGTGGTCGAGGAGCCGACCGCCAACGCCGCCCTCGTGCGGCTCCTGACCGGGCCCCGCTGGCGGCTCGGCGCCCGTGACCTGGCCCAGCTCGGTCGCCGCGGCAAGGCGCTGCTGCGCACCGGGGTCGGCGCTCCGGAGTCGGAGGTCGAGGCGCTGGAGAAGGCCGTCGAGGGCGTCGACCCCTGCGACGTGGTGTCGCTGTCCGACGCCCTCGAGCAGCCCGGCACCGAGGGCTGGTCGGCCGAGGGGCTGGCCCGCGTGCGGGCGCTCGCCGCGGAGCTGCGACAGCTCCGTGCGCACCGGGACGAGCCGCTGCTCGACCTCGTCCACCGCGTCGTCGACGTCACCGGACTCGACGTCGAGCTGGCCGCCTCGCCCGAGGCAGTGGCCGCCCGCCGGCGGGAGTCGCTGGCCGCTTTCCTCGACGTCGCAGCGGGTTTCACCGACCTCGACGGCGAGACGTCGCTCACGTCCTTCCTGGCCTTCCTGCGCGCGGCCGACGAGCACGAGCGCGGCCTGGACACCTCCTCCCCGACCGGCGGTGACGCGGTCCAGCTGCTCACCGCCCACAAGGCCAAGGGCCTGGAGTGGGACGTCGTCGTCGTACCGAACCTCACCAAGGGCGTCTTCCCCTCGACCGACAAGCGCGACAGCTGGGCGACCAACGGCCATGTGCTGCCGGGTCCGCTCCGTGGTGACCGCGACGACCAGCCGGTGCTCGACCTGGCCCTGACCAAGGAGGCGCTGAAGGACTTCGACCGCCAGCGCGGCGAGGACGCGGAGCGGGAGGAGCGGCGGCTCGGGTACGTCGCCTTCACCCGGGCCCGCAGCCTGCTGGTCGGGAGCGCGCACTGGTGGGGGCCGACGCAGGTCAAGAGGCGCGGGCCGTCCCCCTTCCTGGAGGAGCTGCGCGCCCACGCCGAGGACGGCCACGGCGAGGTCCTGTGCTGGGCGCCCGAGCCGGCCGAGGACCGCAACCCGGCGCTGGCCGAGCGGCCGTCCTACGACTGGCCCGCCCCCTACGATCCCGAGCCGTTCGCCCGCCGTACCGCCGCGGCGTCGGCCGTCCGGGGCTTCCTCGACCTGCTGGCCCAGGGCCGGGCGCTGACGGAGGACGACGGGCTGACCGCAGTGGAGCGCGCCCAGCTCGACCGGCTCGACCGGGAGGCCGCCCTGCTGCTCGAGGAGGAGCTCGCTGCCCGCCGGGCCGTGCGTGAGGTGGCGCTGCCCACCTCCCTGTCGGCCTCGCAGCTGGTGCGGCTGCAGGCCGACGAGGCGGCGTTCGCCCGGGAGCTCGCCCGCCCGATGCCGCGGCCCCCCGCCCCCGCGGCGCGGCGCGGCACCCGGTTCCACGCCTGGGTGGAGGGGCTGTTCGAGGAACGACCGCTGCTCGACCCCTCCGAGCTCCCCGGCGCCGAGGACGACGAGCTCGGCACCGACGAGGACCTGGTGGCGCTGCAGGAGGCGTTCCTCGCTTCGCCCTGGGCGTCGCGTCGGCCGTTCGCGGTCGAGGCACCGTTCGCGCTACCGCTGGCCGGGCGCCTGCTCGTGGGGCGCATCGACGCGGTCTACGAACTCGGCGACGGCACCTGGCTGGTCGTCGACTGGAAGACCGGCCGCGAGGCCGCCGACCCGTTGCAGCTCGCCGTCTACCGGCTCGCGTGGGCCCGGCTGCGGGGCGTGCCCCTCGAGGCGGTCAGCGCCTCGTTCCTCTACGTCCGCACCGGCAAGGAGGTCGAGCACCACGACCTTCCCGGTGAGGCCGAGCTGGCACGGCTGCTGACCGGCGAGCCCGGCACGCCGGAGCAGACCGCCCTACTCTGAGCCGGCACCGGGCTCGTGAAGGGGGTGGCGTGTTGCGGCTCGTGACGGCGGCTCCCTCGGCCTACCTGGGGTACGACGACGTCGTCGACGGGCACCACCCCGCGGTCGAGCGGTGCGCGAGGGAGCTGGCCGCCGGTACGGCGTCCCCCGAGCACTACGCGGAGCTGGCCTTCCTCTTCGTGCGCGACCGCGTCGGCCACTCGTGGGACGTGCAGGACCGCAGGGTCACCGTCACGGCCTCCGACGTGCTCCGGGAGGGCGTGGGGCTTTGCTACGGCAAGTCGCACCTGCTCGCGGCGCTGCTCAGGGCACGAGGCATCCCGACCGGCCTCTGCTACCAGCGGCTCGAGGACGGCCCGGGCTCCTTCAGCCTGCACGGCCTCGTGGCGGTGCACCTCTCCGGCCGTTGGTCGAGGCTCGACCCACGGGGGAACAAGCCGGGCGTGGACGCGCAGTTCTCGCTCGAGGAGGAGCGACTCGCCTGGCCGGTCCGGACGGAGCGCGGCGAGGTCGACTACGCCGACGTGCTCGTCTCGCCGGACCCGGGCGTGGTGGCGGCGCTCCGCGGTGCCGACGACATGCTGCAGCTCTGCCGCACCGGACTGCCGGACCGGCCGGCGGTCCAGCCCTCGGAATGAGCCCAGCCTGCGTCGTACCGTCGCAGGGTGGCCGACCTCAGCATGAAGGAGCGGATGCTCGCGGGGGACCTCTACCGCGCCGACGACCCGGTGCTGCAGGCTGAGCAGCGGCGCGCGGCCGCGCTGCTCGAGGACTTCAACAACTCCCCGGCGAGCGACGGGGCGCAGCGCCGGCTGCTGCTTCGCGACCTGCTCGGCACCCTCGGGGACGACGTGGAGATCCGGCCGCCCTTGCACTGCGACTACGGATACCAGACCCACATCGGGGCCAGGACCTTCGTGAACGTCGGCCTGGTGGCGCTCGACGTCGCGCGCATCACCATCGGCAGCGACGTGCAGCTCGGGCCGAACGTCCAGCTGCTCACCCCTACCCACCCCCTCGACGCCGGTCAGCGGCGCGAGGGCTGGGAGGCGGCGCTGCCCATCACGCTGGGGGACGGCGTGTGGCTGGGCGGGGGCGTCATCGTCTGCCCCGGCGTGAGGATCGGCGACAACACCGTGGTCGGTGCCGGCTCCGTCGTGGTGGACGACCTGCCGCCGCGCGTGCTGGCCGTCGGCAACCCCGCCCGGGTCGTGCGCGAGCTCTAGCCCGGCTGCACCAGCCGAACGGCTCGGGCCAGGGCGCGCACCACGTCGCCGTCCACGAGCTGCCGCCCGCGCCGGGTCTCCACCTCGTCGTTCACGCTGACCTCGCCCGCGGCGATCAGCGCCTTGCCCTCCGAGCCGCTCTCCACCAGCTCTGCCAGCTTCAGGAACTGCCCGAGCCGGATCTCACCGGTGACGATCACGTCGCGCAGCGGTGCCTCGAGCTCCGCCACCAGGTGCACCCGCTCGCCGTCGACGCGACCGGAACGCTCGAAGCCGCAGGCCTCGTAGAAGCCCGGCGCGGTGCACCACACCTCGGCGTGGCGGAAGCCGCGCTCCCATCCGGCGTCGGCGATCGCCTCGACGAGCGTCGCGCCGAGGCCCGAGCCTTGCCGCGACGGGTGGACGATCACCATCTCCAGGTGCAGCAGCGACCGGTCGTCGCGCCCTGGCTCACCCAGGGCGAGGCCGACGACCTCGGCCCCGTCTTCTGCAAGAAGGAGCAGTCCGGCGGCTGACTTCTCCTCGACCCGAGCCACCGTCTCCTTGTCCGGCCGGCGGCCCTGGGCGGCCCGCGCGGCCTTCCAGACGTCCACCGCTGCGATGCGGTCCTGCTCGTCCTTCGCCAGGCGGGTGGACATCATCGGACGGCTCCGGCATCGAGGTGCTCCACCAGCAACGGGCCCACGACCGAGGCGGCCTCCTCCGGCACCCAGTGCGACACGCCCTCGAGCACCTCCAGGCGGTAGGGGCCCGTCACCCAGTCCTTCGTCGCGTAGGTCGCCTGTGGCCCGAGCGCCTGGTCGCCGTCCGACCACACGTGCAGCGTCGGCACCGGGACGGCGGGAGTGTCGCCCAGGTCCTCCAGCCGCTGGCCGGCGTACCACGCGAGCCAGGCCGCGAGCGCGCCCGGCTCGGACGCGGCGTGCACGATCTGCTCCACGTCGACGGCCTCGGTGAAGAACGCCCGCAGCGCGGCGGCGTCGTCGGCCAGCAGCACCTCGTCGTACCCGGGCCGGGCGAAGGTGCGCATGTACTGGGACCGGGCCCGCTGGTCGGGGTCGGAGCGCAGGGCCTCGATCATCGCTCCGGGGTGCGGCACCGACAGGATCGTCAGCGAGGCAACCCGTTGCGGGTGCCGCGCCCCGAGCTGCCAGGCCACCGCTGCGCCGAAGTCGTGCCCGACCACGTGCGCCCGCTCGAGACCGAGCGCGTCGAGCACGCCCAGGGAGTCCTCGACCATGCGGGGCAGCCGGTAGGCCTCCGGGTCGCTCGGTCGCGCGCCGGGGGAGTAGCCGCGCTGGTCGAGCAGCAGGCACCGGTACGCCGACAGGTACGGCGTGATGCGCCGCCAGCAGTGCGAGGTCTGCGGGAACCCGTGCAGCAGTAGCACCGGCGCGCCGCTCGGGTCCCCGGCCTCGTGCACGTCGAACGTCAGGTCACCCAGTGCGATCTCCACGCGGCGACGCTACGCCGTGGGCAGACCGGGCCGGGGGCCGGGCGGGTCCACCGGACGGCTCAGGTAGTACGGGCGCCGGAGAGTCGTACGCTCCGACACATGGAGCTGATGGAGCACGAGAAGAAGGAGCGGCTGAGCCGGGAGCAGGCGGCCCAGCGGCTGCGGGAGCTGGCGGACCAGCTGGCCCGGCACAACGAGGTGTCCTTCGTCCGCGAGGGCAAGACCCTGAGCGTGAAGGTCCCGGACCAGGTGGAGCTGAAGCTCGAGGTCGAGGTCGGCGAGGAGTCGGAGATCGAGATCGAGCTCTCCTGGTAATTACAAAGAACTCTTTGCAAAGAACTCTTTGCGGTCTACCGTGACCGTGTGGACCGCTCGACCAACCTGCTGACCCCGGCTTCGCTGAAGGCGCTGGCACACCCTGTCCGAGTCGAGCTCCTCAGCGCGCTGCGGCTGCACGGCGCCTCTACGGCGACCGAGCTCGGGCGCAGGATCGGCGAGAGCAGCGGTACGACGAGCTACCACCTGCGGCAGCTGGCGGCCGCCGGCTTCGTGGCGGAGGACGAGGGTCGCGGCAACGCCCGCGAGCGGTGGTGGCGCGCGGCCCAGGACAGCACCAGGCTCGAGTCGAACCGCCTCGACGACGACCCGGGCACGAGCGCCGCCGTCGACACCTTCCTGCTGGCGGTGGGGCAGCAGCACAGCAGCCGGCTCCACCACTGGCTGCGCACCGCGCGGGAGTGGCCGAAGCGGTGGTCGAACGTCACGGACCTCTCCGACTACCGGCTCAGCATGAGCCCGGCCGAGCTCGACCGGCTCAACCGGGAGCTGGAGTCGGTGATCGAGTCCTACCGCCGCGCGCCCAAGAAGGGGGACGAGCAGGTCCTGATCCAGGTGCAGTCGTTCCCGATCCGGACCGAGTCATGAGCGCCGCCACGAGCAGGGGTCCGCTGCGGGCGCTGCTGTCGGCCAACGCTGTCTCGGTGCTCGGCTCGAGCATGACGCTGCTGGCGCTGCCATGGTTCGTGCTGGCCACGACCGGTAGCGCCGGGCGCACCGGCCTGGTCGCGGCCTGCGAGGGTGTCGGCCTGGGCGTGAGCTCGCTCCTGGGCAGCCCGCTGGTGAACCGCCTCGGCGCGCGCCGCACCGCCGTGCTCTCCGACCTGCTCGCAGCCGCCGGCGTCGGGACCGTGCCCTTGCTGCACGGCGCCGGCCTGCTCCAGCTCTGGCTGCTGTGCCTGCTGGTCGGCCTGGTCGGTCTCGTCGCCGCACCGGGCATCACGGCGCGCTACGTGCTGGCACCCCGCCTGGTCGAGCTCGCCGGCGTCCGGGTGGAGCGGGCCATGAGCATGTACGACGGGGTCTCCCGTGGGGCGCGGATGCTCGGCGCCCCGCTGGCCGGACTGCTCATCGCGCTGCTGGGACCCGCGGACGTGCTGGTGGTCGACGCGGTGACCTTCCTCGTCTCCGCGGCGCTCATCCGGGGCTGTGTCCCCGACCTCGCGGGCGAGCCGCCCGAGGACAGCGGGTACGTCGCCTCGCTGCGCGCCGGCGTTGCCCTGCTGCGGTCCGACCGGCTGCTCCTCGGGATCACGGTGATGGTGTGCGTCACCAACCTGCTCGACGCCGCCTGGGCCGCCGTGCTCCTGCCCGTCTACGCCCGCGAGGTGCTGGACAGCAGCGTCGCGATGGGGACCCTCGTCGGCCTCTTCGGGCTGGGTGCCCTCACCGGGACCGCCCTCTACGGCTGGACCGGCCACCGGCTCCCGCGCTGGCCGGTCTTCACCGTGGCCTTCCTCGTCTGCGGGCCTCCGAGGCTCTTCGGCCTGGCCGTCGACCTGCCCTTCGGCTGGCTGGTGGTGATGGCCTTGGTCACCGGCCTTGCCTGTGGCGCGATCAACCCCGTGCTGACCGTCGTGGAGCTGGAGCGGGTGCCGGACAGCCGCCGGGCCGCCTTCTTCGGCGTCGCCGCGGCCGGATCCGTCGCAGGCATGCCCCTCGGGGCCTTCGTCGCCGGGCTCGCTGTCGAGCACGTCGGCCTGCACCCGGCCCTGTTCCTCGCGGGCTTCCTCTACCTCGTCGCGACGCTCAGCCCGTTGGTGTGGGCGGGGAGGTGGCGGGAGATGGACCAGCAGCCGGTCGGGGCCCGGTTGGTCGGTGCGACGATGGGGGCATGACGCACGAGGTCACCAACCAGCCGCCGCCGCTCGTCGACCACGACGTCGCCCAGGACGCCGCCCTGCTCGAGGGGCTCGCGCGCGAGGGTGCGGGCTGGTACGCCGACGACCTGCACCGCCTCGGCGAGCTGGCCGGCACCGAGCAGGCGCAGCGCTGGGGCGTCGAGGCCAACGTGCACGAGCCGGTCCTGCGCACCCACGACCGGTACGGGCACCGGGTCGACGAGGTCGACTTCCATCCCGCATGGCACCAGCTCATGACCGTCGCCGTGGGGGAGGGGCTCGCGAGCCCCTGGACCGGACGGCCCGGCCAGCACGTGGCCCGCGCGGCCGGCTTCTACACCTGGTCGCAGGTCGAGGGCGGGCACGGCTGCCCGATCTCGATGACCAGCGCCGTCGTACCGGCACTGCGGCAGCAGCCGGACCTGGCCGCGCTGTACGAGCCGCTGCTCATGAGCCGCACCTACGACCCGGGGCTGCGGGTGCCGGCGGGGAAGGCCGGCCTGCTCGCCGGCATGGGCATGACCGAGAAGCAGGGCGGCTCCGACGTCCGCACCAACAGCACGCGGGCCGTGCCGACGGGGGAGGGCACCTACCTGCTCACCGGTCACAAGTGGTTCACCAGCGCGCCGATGTGCGACCTCTTCCTCGTCCTCGCCCAGGCCCCGGGCGGGTTGTCGTGCTTCCTCGTGCCGCGCGTGCTGCCGGACGGGACGCGCAACACGTTCCGCATCCAGCGGCTGAAGGACAAGCTCGGCAACCGCTCCAACGCGTCCTCGGAGCCGGAGTTCCACGACACGGTCGCGTGGCTCGTCGGCGAGGAGGGGCGCGGGGTCCGCACCGTCATCGAGATGGTCTCCATGACGCGCCTGGACTGCACGATCGGCTCGGCGGCCCTGATGCGCGCCGCCCTGAGCCAGGCGGTCCACCACGCGCAGCACCGCGCGGCGTTCGGCTCGCTGCTCGTCGACAAGCCGCTGATGCAGAACGTGCTCGCCGACCTGGCGCTCGAGTCGGAGGCGGCCACCACGCTGATGCTGCGGCTCGCCGGTGCGGTCGACCGGGAGGAGCTCGCGTTCAAGCGGCTGGCGATCGCGGTGGGCAAGTACTGGGTCACCAAGCGCACGCCCGTCTTCGCCGGTGAGGCGCTCGAGTGCCTGGGCGGCAACGGGTACGTCGAGGACTCCGGCATGCCGCGGCTGTTCCGCGAGTCCCCGCTGAACTCGGTGTGGGAGGGCAGCGGCAACGTGAACGCACTGGACGTGCTGCGAGCCATGGCGCGTGAGCCGGAGTCGGTCGAGGCGTTCTTCGCGGAGGTCGCGCTCGCCGACGACCCGCGGATCGGCGCGGCGTCGGCCGACCTGCAGAAGGACCTGGTCGAGGCCGACGAGGTGGGTGCCCGACGGCTGGTCGAGCGACTTGCCCTCGTGCTGCAGGGATCCCTGCTGGTGAGGCACGCGCCTTCGTACGTGTCCGACGCCTTCGTGCGAACGCGGCTGGAGGGTGACTGGGGCAACGCGTTCGGCACGCTGCCGCGTGGCCTGGACCTCCGGGCCGTCGTGGACCGGGCGGCCCCGACCGCCTAGACCTCCGTCAGGCGGGTCGGTACCAGGGCCGCCGCACTGGCGAGGGGCACCGACGTAGGGCCGCGGTCGTCAGGCGTGCTGCGGGTCCCGCTGGCCCATGCGGCGGGCTGCTGCCCGGGCGGGGCGCTTCGCTCGCGGGACGAGGGAGGTCGCCGCGGCGAGGCCGAAGGGCGGCATGTTGCCGTAGAGCGACTCCACCTGGTCGCTCCGGACGTGGTAGGTCTCGTGGAAGAGGCCGACGTCCGCCGTACCGGCCGCGGAGCGGTTGAAGGCACCCCAGGCCGGCGCGTGCAGCCGCGAGGAGTCGCGCGCGTAGGCGCCGAGCTCCTCCAGCGAGCGCCAGTACTGCACCGTGAAGAAGACCCGGCCCGACCAGTAGCTGCGCACGGCGAGCAGCGGGCTGTCGTCCTGCGCGGCCAGCTCGCGCAGCATGCGGGGCATCCCGACGAAGGCCGGCCACCAGGACCGCACCTTGCGCCACCGGTTGACCCGCATCCCGATGAGGAACACGACGACCTCCCGGTCGCCGAGCTCGGCGCTGTGCTGGCCGGCCACGACGCACCGGGGGGCCTTGTCCTCTGCGCCCGTGTAGGGCTGGCTCACGGCCATCGCTCCTCCATTGGATAGCCACACTACCTAGATTGGAGAGTTACGCTATCCAGTGGGCCTGTCAAGAGGAGAGCGCGTGCGGATCTCGGAGCTGGCTCGGGTGACCGGTGTGCCCGTGCCGACCGTGAAGTACTACCTGCGCGAGGGGCTGCTGCCTCAGGGCACCGTGACCTCCCGGACCCAGGCCGACTACGGCGACGAGCACGTGCGCCGGCTGCGCCTGCTCCGGGTGCTGCGCGAGGTCGGCGACGTGCCCGTCGGGCGGCTCCGTGACCTCGTCGTGGCGGTGGAGGCCGAGGGGCTCAACACCCACGACGTCCTCGCCGCCGCGGCGGTGGCGCTCGCCCCCACCCCGCCGCCGCCCGGCCCGGCTCGTGACCTCGCCCGGACGCTGGCGGAGGACCTGGTGACCCAGGCGGGCTGGGACCACGTCGCGCCCGACTCGCCTGACCGGGAGAACCTCGCGGCGCAGCTCGAAGCCGTGATCGCCCTCGGCACGCACGACGACAAGGACCCCGGCCTGCTGCTGCGGTACGTCGAGGCGGTGGACTCCCTGGCGAAGTGGGAGATCGCCGACCTCGACGACACCGCCGGCCCGGAGTCCGTCATGCAGCAGATGGTCGTCGGGCAGGTCGTCTTCGGAGAGGTCCTGGCGACGCTGCGGCGGCTCGCGGAGGAGCACTACTCGGCGCAGCGCTTCCGCCCGGCTACTTCAGCGCGCCGAGCCCGCTGAGGGTCGTCTCGAGCACGAGGTCACCGATGCACCGGTCGATGGCGTAGCTGTCCTCGTAGTTGACGAACAGGTAGCCGCCGAAGGCGAAGCCCAGCCCCTGCTGCCCCACCGGGTTGAGCTCGAACGACTGCGGCATGTAGCCGAGCGCGTCGTTGGCCTGCGCGACGGGGAAGACGACCCGACCTGCGCTCTTGTCCTTGACCGTGTTGGTGAGGTTGGAGAAGACCTCGCCCGGGGCGAAGGTGAGGGTCACGCGCTCCCCGAGCTTCACGACCGTCACCGGGATCTCGACCGACTGCGGCGAGGCCGACGTGCAAGGCGCGTTCTCGTTCTCACCCACCGACACAGCACCGGGGAGCGGGCTGAACTCCCGGTCGAAGAAGCCGGGTGTGCCCAGGGCGTCCAGCGGCACGTTGGTGATCGGAGAGCTCACGACGGTCCGCTTGATCCGCAGGGCGGCGTCCTGCTCGACGGGCCCGGCGCTGTCCCAGGGGTTCGCGACCAGGTCGGCCAGCGCGGCGCCCATCGCGGTGCCGCCAGAGGCCGACATGTTGCCGAGGCCCGTCATGACGTGGAAGCCGACGCCGCCGAAGCGCTTCTCCAGCCGCCGCTCGAACACCCCCACCCAGTCCGTCGACGCGACGCCGTCGTTGGTCCCACGTGTGGTCGGGTGGGCGGCGTAGGCGCCCAGCGTGGCGATGGTGCGCCCGCTGCGCACCGCGTCGGCGCGCAGCCAGGTCAGCTGCTGCTCCTCCGCGGAGCGGTAGGTGTCACGGCGCTCGTTGTTGAAGGCCCTCGCCTCGACCTCGCCGACCTCCAGGACCGCGTCCTGGAGGGAGAGCACGGCCTTGCGCGCCGCCGCCTTGATCGTGTCGGTGACCTGCGCCATGTACCAGTTGGGCACGAAGCCCCAGCCCCCGATGAAGTCAGGGGCGGAGTGCGAGTGGGTGGAGTGCAGCACGAAGGAGTCGGCGGTCACCCCCCGCGCCTTCAGCTGGGGGTCGGCGGCGAGCGCCTCGGAGATCTGCTTCGCGCCGCAGTCGGCGCACTTGCTCTTGTAGTCCCACAGCCAGCCCTCGCCGTCGACCACCACGAGCAGCAGCACCTTGCCTTCGCCCCGGATCGCCAGCGCCCGGACGGACAGGTCGTCCTTGGGGTCGAACCGGGTGATCGGGTTCATCGGGCCGATGCCGAAGCCGCCCATGTAGAGGCAGCTCGGGTTCTCCGGCCAGGGTGAGCCCGTGCTGGCGATGCCGTCGAGGGGCTCGGTCGCGTTGCCGCCGAGGATGCGCTGGAGCTCGTTCGGGTCCAGCGTGACGCACTTCTCCTTGCGGGTCTCCCACCGGGCACCGGGGAACCGCTTGGCCATGTCCTTCGGGCGGGGCGCGATGGAGAGCTTCGCAGCGCCCACCTGGTTGTACTGCTGCGGCCGGGCGAGGGACGACCGGGGCTGTTTGCGAGGGCCGTCCAGGGGAGCACCCGCGGCACCCGTCGCGCTGTCGACCACGGGTGGAGGGGTCGGCGTGGGGAGCACCGAGACGCCGGCCCAGGCGGCGGACAGGCCGACGGCACCGGCGGTGCCGCCGACGAGGAGGGAGCGCAGGAGCAGGCGGGGGGAGAGCATCACGAGGGCAACACTTCGACGCCGGGTCACGCGCTCCTGTCGCCGCGCCCCGCCCGACACGTGAGCCGCCAGTTGTGACACGGGTGACCAGTGGGAGGCCTGCCCCCGGCTCAGAGGTCACACCAGTCACAGCCGGCTGCCCGTCTGTCGGAGCCGGGAGCGGAGCGCGCCGGAAGCCGACGGTCTACTCGAAGCGACGGCCCATCTCCCGCAGCACCTCGAGCAGCGCGGTCGGAGCGTCGGGAGCCAGGTCGCCGGGCGTGTAGGTGACCGAGGCGATCTCGCCCTTGTACGGCGCCGCGCCGCGCTCCCACACGACTGGGGACTTCCGGTCGATCCCGACGTCGATCCCTTGGAACGGTGCCATCGGGAAGAGCATCGCGAAGCCGTCGCCAGCGGCCACCTCCGACCCGTCCACCCGGAGGGCCACCGACCACGTGCCACCACCCGGAGCGGTGAAGACCGCCTCGACGTGCAGGCCGGCCGGCCCCTCGAGGGACCGGACGAGCCCGCGTCCGTCGTTGTGGTGGAAGACCAGCCGGCCCTCGGAGACCGCGAGCGAGTAGCCACCGCCCTGGTCCCCGTGGGCGACGAGCACCCCCTCGCCGAGGGACCGCAGCCGGACGTCGACCACGAAGGACCGGTTGGCCACGAGCTGCTGCGACCGCCAGCGCTCGAGCGTCGGCGTACCGGGGAAGAGCGTCACCGGCTCGCCGAAAACCTCGGACCGTGGTGGGCGCTGCAGGAACTTCGTGCCGCTGCCCTCGTCGAGCGGGTAGACCTGGTTCGCCCAGGCCGCCTGCTCCCACGCGGCCGCGAGCTCGGCGACCTTCTCCGGGTGCTCGGCGGCGAGGTTGCGCGTCTCGGTCGGGTCGCGGGTCAGGTCGTAGAGCTCCCACTCCTCGTCGGTGACCGGGGTGAGCGGGCGGTGGTCGGTGACGACCTCCCAGCCGTCGCGGTAGAAGCCCCGGTTGCCGACCATCTCGTAGTGCTGCTCGACGTGCTGCGGGGGAGCGGCGGGATCGGTGATGGTCGGCGCGAAGGACGCCCCGGCGAGCGGCGGCACCTCCAGGCCGAAGCGGTGCGTCGGCCGCTCGAGCTGCAGCAGGTCCAGCACCGTCGGCAGGACGTCGGTCACGTGGGCGAACTGGCGCCGCCGCTCTCCTGCCGGTACGCCGGGACCGGCGAGGATCATCGGCACGGAGTGGCCGCCGGCGTGCGTGTTGATCTTGTACAGCCGGTACGGCGTACCGGAGGCCATCGCCCAGCCGCGCGGGTAGTGGGGCGTGGTGGTCGGGCCACCGATCTCGTCGAGCCGCGCGAGGTCGGCGGCGGTGTCGGTCGTGCCGAGCAGGTGCTGGTAGTAGGCCGTGGTGCCCTCGGCCTCGCCCTCGCGGGAGGCGCCGTTGTCGCTGGTGAAGAGGATGACGGTGTTGTCGAGCTCGCCCAGCTCGGCGAGCGCAGCCACCAGCCGGCCGAACTGCTGGTCGATGTTGTCCACCATGCCGGCGTAGACGGCCATGTACTTCGCGAAGAGCTCCTGCTTCTCCGGAGAGAGGGACTCCCACGGCTCGACCTCGTGGCCGCGCTCGCTGTTGCGCGGCGGCAGGACGGTGCCCTCCTCGACGACGCCGAGCTCCTGCTGCCGGGCGAACCGCTGCTCCCGCAGGGCGTCCCAGCCGAGCGCGTACTTGCCCTCGTACTCGGCGATGTCGTCGGCCTTCGCGTGCAGGGGGGCGTGCACAGCGCCGTGGGCGAAGTAGAGGAAGAACGGCTTGCCCGGGTCGGAGGCCTTGACGGAGCGGACCATCGAGATGGCCTCGTCGGTCAGGTCGTCGGTGAGGTAGTAGCCGTCGGGGTAGGTGTCGACCGCCACGGCGGTGTTGTCGCGTACGAGCCGGTGCGGCTGGTGGAGGTTGGTGAAGCCGTCGAGGAAGCCGTAGAAGCGGTCGAACCCGCGCTGGCACGGCCACGAGTGCCGCGGCCCCGCGTCGCTGCAGTCGCTGTCCTTGGCGAGATGCCACTTGCCGACCATGAGGGTCGCGTAGCCGTGGTCCCGGAGCACCTCGGCCAGGGTGACGGCGTTGTCGGCGAGCTCCATGGCGTAGCCGGGGAAGCCCGGGTCGGAGTGGGCGACGTGGCCGACGCCCGCGAGGTGCGGGTTGAGCCCGGTCAGGAGCGCGGCCCGCGTCGGCGAGCACATCGGCGTGACGTGGAAGTTGGTGTACTGCAGGCCGCGGGCGGCGAGCGCGTCGAGGTGGGGCGTGCTGATCTCCGAGCCGAAGCAGCCCAAGTCGGCGAAGCCGAGGTCGTCCGTCAGGACCACGACCACGTTGGGCTTGCCCCGGGGGTCGGGCCGGTCCGGCCAGTGGGGCGTCGACCCCGCCACGGTGCGTCCGACCTGGCCCTCGAACCCTGCGTACGGCTGCGTCACAGCGCGGACGGTAACAAGAACTGGAACGTGTTGCAGTTCCTAGGCCGGCGTCATGACCTCGGTCGGCTCGGTGCGGCCGCGCAGCACCACGGTGTCGTGCCGGACCCACCCCTCCGCGCCGGCCGCGTCGACGACGCGGCTCGACGCGGCGATGCACCTGGGCAGCGCCTTGGCGACCTCGGTGAGGCGGGCGGCCTCGTTCACCGCGTCGCCGATGACCGTGTAGGCGTGCCGCTGCTCGGCGCCGATGTTGCCGGCCACCACGGGTCCGAAGGACACACCGACGCCCGCCTTCAGCTCGGGCACGGCGGTGAGTCTCCCCACCAGCGCGCACGCCGCGCGCAGCGCCGCGGCCGCCGGGTCGGGGTGCGCCGTGGGGGCGCCGAAGACCACGAGCGCCGCATCGCCCTGCAGCTGGTTCACCAGCCCGCCGTGCTCCTCCGCCACCTCGACCGCGACGGCGAAGAAGCGGTTGAGGAGCTCGACGACCTCCTCGGCCGGGCGGGTCGCAGCGAGTGTCGTGGAGCCGACCAGGTCCACCATCAGGACCGCGACCTCACGCACCTCACCGCCCAGCTGCAGCCCGCCCGCCAGGGCGACCTCCACCACCTCGGGGCCGACGTGCCTGCCGAAGAGGTCGCGCAGCCGCTCCCGCTCCCGCAGGCCCGCGGTCATCCGGTTGAACCCGGCCTGCAGCTGCCCCACGTCGGAGGTGTCGTAGACCGGCACCTCCACGTCGAGCTCGCCCTGCTCCACCCGCTCGACCGCGGCGCGCAGGCCGCGCACCGGGTCGGCGGTCGCGCGGGCGGCGAGGCGCAGGACCATCGGGCCCACGACGAGCACGATCCCGCCCAGCGCGAGCACCGAGACGGCGAAGCGCGTGGGCTCCACGTCGGGCCCGGCGAGCGAGCCGAGTGCCACGAGCAGCATCCCCAGGACCGGTACGACGGAGCCGAGGAACCACGCGAAGAGCACCCTGGTCCGGACTCCCGGCATGAGCAGCCGCCCCGGCGGGGGACCGGAGGCCAGGGCCCGCGCGCTCAACGGCCGCATCGTGAACTCCGCCAGCAGGTAGGAGTAGCCGGCCGTCAGGACGCCGCCGAGCACGCCGGCCAGGAGCACGGCGAGCGCGAAGCCACCGCTGACCACGCTGTTCACGGCGGCGAACCCGGCGACCGCCAGCCCCCAGTCCAGCAGGTGCAGGTTGGCGACGAGCACCGGGACGCGCAGGGTCGCCCGCTGCTCCTTCGAGGAGGGCGGCCGCTGCTCGAGCACCCAGGCGACCCGGCGCCGGATGACCCGCCGGATCACGAACCCCTGGACCGTGGCCATCGCGACGTAGGCGATGGCGACCGCGACCAGGTTCCAGACCACGACCCGGTCGGCGACGTCGGGCGTGGGAAGGACGAAGGCCACCAGGAGGAAGACGCCGGCGGCGCCGCCGATGTTCGCGGTCGCGAAGCCGAGCGCCATCAGGACCGTCGTGCGCCTGACCACGGACCTCGGCTGGCGGTCGGTGCTTCCCAGCAGCCAGGAGCCGTAGTCCCGCCGGCCCGGGTCGGTGATCACCCCGGCAGGCTAACCAGCCCGAGCCGGGGCGAACCGGCCCCCGGGGGGTGAGGCGCTCGTCACTCGCCGTCACCGGGGGAGGAGCCGGCTCGTTGACGCAGAAGACGCCCAGTCCCCCCGACACCGCCCCTGGGAGATCCGCCTTGTCCCGCCGACTCACCGCCCTGCTGGCCGCGACCGCGCTGCTCGCCGGCGGCTCCGCCGCGCTCGCCGCCAAGCCGACTGCGCCCACCTCGCTCGCGAAGGTCGAGCGCTCGATCCTGCGCACGACCGGAACGCTGCACGCCTTCGTCCAGTACGACCGCCCGGTGCGCGACGCCGACCTGCGCGCCCTGAGCGAGGTCGGCATCACGAAGATGCGCGCCTTCAAGCACGTGAACGCCGTCTCCGTCATCGCCCCCAGCGCGCTGCTGCAGAAGGCGGCGGCGCTCACGGGCGTCGTGCAGGTGCAGCAGGACCACGGACTCGACCTCCACCTCGACAAGAGCAAGCAGGCGATGAAGGTCGACAGGGCGCGCGCCGCCAAGCCGAAGGGCCTCGGGCTCACGGGCAAGGGCGTCACCGTGGCCGTGATCGACTCCGGCCTCGACGACAGCCACCCCGACCTGGCCGACAACACGAAGGCGACCTTCAACTTCGAGGGCGCCTGGCTCTGGGACGCCTACCAGGACGGGTCCATCAGCAACGAGGTCGCCGAGAACACGGGTCTCTACGCCGCCGTCGACGAGGTCGGCCACGGCACCCACGTCGCGTCGACCATCGGTGGCAGTGGTGCCGCGGCCCACCTGCCGACCGGCTCCGGCGGCGACTACACCGGCGTCGCGCCCGGCGTGCAGCTCGTGGGGATGAAGGTGGCGTCCGCCGCCCAGGGCGTGGCCTACGACTTCGGCTGGGAGGCCAACGCGATGGCCGCCATCGAGTACCTCATGGAGCACAACAAGGAGCTCGGCGTCTCGATCGTGCAGAACTCGTGGGGCATCTTCGAGGTCGACGACCCCGACAGCGAGCCGATCATCCAGATGGTGCGCGCCGCCGTGAACCGCGGCTTCATCTTCGTCTTCAGCGCCGGCAACAACGGCCCGGACGAGGGCTCGGTCACCTGGCCCGGGGCCATGGGCAACGTGATCACGGTCGGGTCGACCGTGAAGACTGCGCCCTTCGGTGTGAGCAGGTTCTCCAGCCGCGGCCCGCAGGTGGACGTGGCGGCGCCGGGCAGCAACATCGTCGCCGCGCGCTCCAAGGGAGCGGTGATCGACTTCGGCAACGCCGCGACGCCGCCGCAGGACCTGCCGTTCTACATGGCGATCTCGGGGACCTCGATGTCCTCGCCGCACGTGTCCGGCGTCGTGGCGCTGCTGAAGCAGGCCTACCCCCGGCTGAGCGGGCCGGTGGCGCAGGAGATCCTCGAGCGCACCGCGGTCGACCTGGGCGACAAGGGCAAGGACGACAGCTACGGCTGGGGCTTCGTCGACGCCTACCGCGCCGGCCAGGTCGCCGTGTGCCTCAACAAGACGGCCACCTCCAAGCGGGAGGCCTGCTTCACCGCCGTCCGCGCACTCCCGAAGTCGAAGTGGAAGTCCGACTGGAACACCAAGGGCAACGAGGCGCCGACCGCCAACGAGTCCCTTCCCGTGCCTCCCGTCTGAGGGTCGTACTAGCGTCGGCCGCGTGCCGACCAAGACGCTCCCCCGAGCCGCCCGCGCCGCGTTCGCCGTCGAGCGCGGGCGGCTCGACAACGGCCTGCGGGTCGTGGTCCTGCCCGACAGCTCGAGCCCGGTCGTGGCCGTGGCGGTCTACTACGACGTCGGCATGCGCAGCGAGCCGGAGGGTCGCACCGGGTTCGCGCACCTCTTCGAGCACCTGATGTTCCAGGGATCGGCGAACCTCGGGAAGACCGAGCACTTCACCTACGTGCAGGGCTCTGGCGGGATCCTCAACGGCTCGACGCACGTCGACTACACCAACTACTACGAGGTCCTGCCGAGCAACGCCACCGAGCTGGCGCTGTTCCTCGAGGCCGACCGGATGCGCCGCGTCGCGCTGACGCAGGACAACCTCGACAACCAGGTCGCTGTCGTCCAGAACGAGATCCGGGTCAACGTCCAGAACCGCCCCTACGGCGGCTTCCCCTGGATCTCGATGCCGCCGGTGCTCTTCGACTCGTTCGCCAACAGCCACGACGGCTACGGCTCCTTCGTCGACCTCGAGGCCGCGACCCTGACCGACGCGCAGTCCTTCTTCGACCGCTACTACGCGCCGGGCAACGCGGTGCTCGCCGTCGCGGGTGACGTGGACCCCGGCCAGGTCATGACCTGGGTCGAGGAGCAGTTCGGCGACATCCCCGCGGGCAAGGTGCCGAAGCGGCCGTCCTTCGCCGAGCCGCCGCTCGCGGAGGAGCGCTGGGCCGTGGTCGACGACCGGCTCGCGCCGGCCCCGGCGGTCGCCCTCGCGTGGCGCACGCCGGACCCGGCCGACCTGGCGTCGTACCTGCCGTACTACGTCCTGGTCGAGGTCCTCACGGACGGCGACGCCGCCCGGCTGCAGGACCGGCTGCTGCTCAAGGACCGCACCGCCACCAGCGTCGGTGGCTACCTCGGCGTGATGGGCGACCCGCTCGACGCGCGCGACCCCACGCCGTTCATGGTTGAGGTGCACCACTCGCCCGAGGTGGGGGTGCGGACGATCGTCGACTCCGTCGACGAGGAGATCGACCGGCTCGCGACCGACGGCTGCGACGCCGAGGAGGTACGCCGGACCGTGGCCCGCATGACCTCCCGCTACCTGCGCGACGTCGACCCGGTGCTCGGGCGGGCGACCCACGCGGCCGTCTTCGAGCAGCAGCGCGGTCGCGCCGAGCTCGTCAACGACCTGCCGGCCCTGCTGGCCGAGGTCACCCCCGACCAGGTCGTGGCCGCGGCCGCGACCTTGCGGCGCGACAACCGCGCCGTGCTCGAGCTCCGACCGGGAGGCGCGCAGTGACCGGCCCGACCCGCACGGTCCCCTCGCTGGCGAAGCCCAAGGCGCTCAAGCTCCCGGCCGTCTCCGACACCACCCTCGACAACGGCCTACGCGTCCTCGCGGTACGCCGAGCCGGGGTGCCCCTCGTGGAGGTCCGGCTCCGGGTGCCTTTCGGCGCACCCACGGGCAAGGGCGGCCCGGCGCACGTGGCGAAGGCCTCCTTGCTCGCCGACACCCTGCTCATGGGCACGGACCGGCGGGACGCCGGGCAGCTGGCCCGCGACCTGCAGGCCGTCGGCGGCATGCTGAGCGTCGGCGCCGACGCCGACCGGCTGGGCTTCGGCGGGTCGGTCCTGGTCAGCGGCTTCCCGGCCTTCCTGGAGCTCGTGGCAGAGGTGCTCACCTCGGCGAGCTACCCCAAGCACGAGGTGGTCGGCGAGCGCGACCGGCTGCTGCAGGAGCTGGCCATCCACCGGAGCAGTGCCGGGGTCATGGCGCGGGAGGCGCTGCTGGCGCGGATGTACGGCAGCCACCCCTACGCCCGCGACCTGCCGCTCGCGGAGGACGTCGAGGCGGTCACGCCCGCCGCCCTGCGCGGTCTGCACGCGAAGCGGGTCGTCCCGTCCGGCAGCGTGCTGACCGTCGTCGGCGACGTGACGCCGGCGAAGGCGACCGCGATGGTGGAGAAGGCGCTGCGCGGCTGGCTGCCGGGGAGCCCGGCGGTCGTCGTACCGCCCGCCCCGGCCCAGCAGGGACGGACCGCCCTGCTCGTGGACCGGCCCGGCTCGGTGCAGACCACGATCCGGTTCGGTGGCGCGGCGCCCTCGCGGACGAGCCCCGACTACGCCGCGACCGCGCTGGCGAACCTCGTCTTCGGCGGCTACTTCAGCTCCCGCTGGGTCGCCAACATCCGCGAGGACAAGGGCTACACCTACAGCCCCCACTCCGGTCTGGACCACCCGAGCGCCGGCTCCCGCTTCGTGGCGGGGGCCGACGTCGCCACGCACGTCACGGCCCCCTCGCTGCTGGAGACGCTCTACGAGCTCGGCCGGATCGCCACCGTGCCGGTGGGGCAGGAGGAGCTCGACCAGGCGCGCCGGTACGCCCTGGGGACGCTCGCGCTGAGCACCGCGTCGCAGGCCGGCCTGGCCGGGCAGGTGTCGCAGCTCGCCGGTGCCGGGCTCCCGCTCTCCTGGCTGCGCGAGCACTCCAAGGCGCTGCAGGAGGTCACGGTCGAGGACGTGCTGGAGGCGGCCGGCCGTTGGCTGGCGCCCACCGCCCTGACCCCGGTACTCGTCGGCGACACCGCCACGGTCGAGGACAGCCTGCGCGCCTTGGTGGACCTCGAGCTCGCGGGGTGAGGGTCCCGGCCCTCTCCCGGGCGGTGGTGGACCGCGATGCCGCCACGCGCACGTCCGACGACGCCCTCGCCGCCGCCTGGGAGCACGCCCAGGTCCTGGTCGTGGACGAGCGGGGCCGAGCGCTGGTCGACGGCACGTCGCTCGTGCTGGTCGCTCACGACGAGGCGCCGGAGGGTGACCGGCTCTACCTGGGGACGTCGGGGGAGCAGCCGTTCTTCGCCGTGGCCGGACCGCTTCCCCGGCGGCTCGGCGCCCGGGGGCTCGGCCTGCGCGAGGTCGGGGCGCTGCTCGACGACCGGGACGCCGGGCTCCTCGTGCACGCCGTCGGGCTGGTCAACTGGCACGCCACCCACCCGTGCTGCGCCCGGTGCGGCGCGGCGACCCGGGTGACGCAGGGCGGCGCCGTGCGCGTGTGCGAGGACTGCTCCGCGCAGCACTTCCCCCGCACCGATCCCGCCGTCATCGTGCTCGTGACCGACGGTGCCGATCGGTGCCTGCTCGGCCGGCAGCCGTCGTGGCCGCCCGGGCGCTACTCCACGCTGGCAGGTTTCGTGGAGCCGGGGGAGAGCGCGGAGGCCGCGGTCGTCCGCGAGGTCGGGGAGGAGTCGGGCGTCCGGTGCCGCGACGTGACCTACCGGGGCAGCCAGCCGTGGCCCTTCCCGTCGTCGCTGATGCTCGGCTTCCGCGCCGTGTGCGCGGCCGACGCCTGCCCCGAAGTCGGGGACGGGGAGCTCGAGGACGTCCGCTGGTTCACCCGCGAGGAGGCCCGTGAGCTCGGGTTCACGGCCGAGCCCCGGCTGTCCATCGCCCAGGAGCTGCTCGCCGAGTGGCTCGCCGAGGGCTGAGCTCTCGTCGTACCGGCGGCGGGGGTGGATGCGCCGGGTCGAGGCGAACTCTGCGGGGAATTTGCCCGGGTCACGCCTGAGTGCCCCGCAGAGTTCGAGGCCGGCTCCCGGGGTGTCGCGAACTCTGCGGCGACCGCACGCTCAGACCGGGCAGATCCCCCGCAGAGTTCGGGCGGCTGGCGCGGAAGGACGGGGCGCGGGCCTCAGCGGCGGCCGCAGAGCTCGGGCGGGAGCGGCACGCCGCGGTCGGTGGCGGACATGACCACCTCGCGGGACAGGTCGTGCACCTTCCGGCCACGGGCCCGGGCCACCTTCCGCAGCCGCTCGAACGAGTCCCGCGGCGTCCCGCCCTGCCGCTCGGTGAGCACGCCGATGGCCTGCTCGACCACGACGCGGGCCGCGAGGGCGTGCTCGAGCTGGCGCACCGACAGCTTGAGCTGCGCGATCTCGTCGAGGTCGCTGTCGGGCCGCGGCGGCCGGCCACCGGGCAGCTCGTCGGCGAGCAGGTCGGCCAGCACCATCGCGCTGGTGAGGTCCTCGGTCTCCTGGTCGCCGACCTGCCACCCGCCCTGCGGCGTGCGCCGGATCACGATCCGCTCGGCCACCAGCGGCCCGAGCTGCACGGCCAGCACCTCCGCGAGCTGCGTCAGCACCTGCAGCGCCTCAGCGCCGATCTCGATGCCGCGCCGGTCGATGCCGCACAGGGTCGCGACCACGGTGCCGGCGCTGTCGCGGACCGGCACGCCGACGTACGACGTGATGCCCAGCTCCTCCCGCACCGCGGAGTCCCGGTACGCCGGATCAGCCGTCGCGTCCGACGTCGCGGCCGGCGCGCCGTCGAGCATCCGGTGGCACATCGAGGCGGTCCGATCGACCTGGCGCCCGTCGAAGACCCCGGGCCACTCGGCTCGCGCGTGGATCCGCTCGAAGGTGAACGTCTCCTCGGTCAGGCCGCCCAGGAACACGACCTCCATGTCGAGCAGCGCCGACGCGGTGCTGAGCACCGCGTCGAGCGTGCTGGGGTCGAGCTGCGTGGGCACGCACCGAAGCATCCCACGCCGCGCGCTACCGCGAGATCTTCTCCAGGACCTGCTTGAGCGAGGGGTTCGTGAGGGCCGTGCCGTCCTCGAACACGACCGTGGGCACGGTGCGGTTGCCCCCGTTGACGCTCATCACGAGCGCCGCGGCGGCGGGATCCTGCTCGATGTCGATCTCGGTGTACGCGACGCCCGCGCGGTCGAGCTGGGCCGCCAGCCGGTGGCAGTACCCGCACCACTCGGTGCTGTAGATGGTCACGAGGCCGGTCGCCGGGGGCGTCATGGGGGGCGTCATGGGGGGCGTGGCGGTCACGTGAGGCTTCAACAACCGTTGGGCGCCGGGGCATTCCCGTCGTACGTGTCCCGCACAATGGACCGGTGACCCCGGAGGACCTGCTCGCCGCGCTCGACCCGGAGCAGCGACAGGCCGCCGAGGCGGTCCGCGGACCCGTCGTGGTCCTTGCCGGCGCAGGCACTGGCAAGACCCGCACGATCACCCACCGCGCGGCCTACGCGGTCCGCACGGGTGCCGTCGCGCCCACGGCGCTGCTCTGCGTCACCTTCACCGCCCGGGCGGCGGGGGAGATGCGGCACCGGCTGCGGCAGCTCGGCGTCGAGGGCGTCCAGGCGCGCACGTTCCACGCGGCCGCGATGCGCCAGCTTGCGTACTTCTGGCCCAAGGCGGTCGGCGGTGCGCCGCCCCGGCTGCTGGAGAACAAGTTCTCCCTCGTCGCCGCCGCCGCGAACCGCGTCGGTCTCAAGCCCGGTACGTCGGAGCTGCGCGACCTGCTGTCGGAGGTCGAGTGGGCCGCCTCCACGCTCACCTCTCCGGAGGACTACGTCCGCCGGGCGGCTGGCCGCACGCCGCCCTTCTCGGCGGCCGACGTGGGCGCGGTCTACGGCGCCTACCGCGACCTGAAGTCGGACCAGGGCCTGGCGGACTTCGACGACCTGCTGCTCTACACATCGGGCATCCTCGAGGAGCACCGCGACGTCGCCGAGGAGTTCCGCAGCCGCTACCGGTCCTTCGTCGTGGACGAGTACCAGGACGTCACCCCGCTCCAGCAGCGCTTGCTCGACGCCTGGCTCGGGGGTCGGTCGGAGGTGTGCGTCGTCGGTGACGCGCAGCAGACGATCTACTCGTTCACGGGCGCCACACCGTCGTACCTGCAGGGGTTCCGGAGCCGCTTCCCGGAGGCGACCGAGGTGCGGCTGGTGCGCGACTACCGCTCGACGCCGCAGGTGGTGCAGCTGGCGAACAAGGTGCTGGCGCACGTCCCGCACCGCCTCGAGCTGCACGGCCAGCGCGCCGCCGGCCCCGAGCCCGTCTTCCTCGAGCTGCCCGATGAGGTGGAGGAGGCCACCGCGGTGGCGCTGCGGTGCAAGGAGCTGATCGCGACCGGTACGCCGGCGAGCGAGATCGCCGTCCTCTACCGCGTGAACGCGCAGTCGGCGGCCTACGAGGCGGCCTTCACCGACCGCGGGGTGCCCTACGTCGTGCGCGGCGGCGAGCGCTTCTTCGAGCGGCCCGAGGTGCGCGAGGCGATGGTTCTCCTGCGCGGGCAGGCGAAGGCCGCCGACGACGCACCTGCCGCCCTGCCGGACGCGGTCGCGAGCGTCCTCGCCGTGCGCGGCTGGACGGCCGAGCCGCCGGCCTCCTCCGGAGCGGTGCGGGAGCGGTGGGAGTCGCTGGCGGCTCTGCACCGGCTGGCCGTCGACTTCTCGGCCGGGCAACCGGACCTGGACCTCTCCGCGTTCGTCGCCGAGCTCGAGGAGCGCGCCGCCGCGCAGCACGCGCCCACGCCGGAAGGCGTCACGCTGGCCTCGCTGCACGCCGCCAAGGGCCTGGAGTGGGACGCGGTCTTCCTGGTCGGCCTCGTCGACGGCACGCTGCCGCTGGTCCACGCGGAGGGTGTGGACGAGGTGGAGGAGGAGCGCCGGCTGCTCTACGTCGGCGTGACTCGCGCCCGCGAGCACCTGACGCTCTCGTGGGCACTGGCGAGGTCGCCCGGCGGCCGGCAGTCCCGGCGGCCCTCGCGCTTCCTCGAGGGGCTCGGAGTGCGGGTGGAGTCGCGCGCCACCCCGCCACGGGTGCGCGCCACCCGGCAGCTCGCGCCGGTGACCTGCCGGGTCTGCGGCTCGGTCCTCACAGCTGCACCCGACCGGCGACGGGGGCGGTGCGGCGGGTGCCCGGCCGACCGCGACGAGGCGCTGTTCGAGGCGCTCCGCGGCTGGCGGGCCGAGCGGGCCAAGGAGCTGAACCAGCCGGCGTACTGCGTGTTCACGGACGCCACGCTCGAGGCGATCGCCGAGCGCAAGCCCTCGTCGGTGGCCGCGCTGGTCGCGATCCCGGGGATCGGCCAGGCCAAGCTGGACAAGTTCGGGCAGGACGTCCTGTCGCTCGTCAGCGGGCGCTGACGCAAGAAGTGTCGTCGGCACGACACGATCCGATAAAGGTGTTGCCCCGCCCTGCGGGGGACCCGTAACCTGCGCACCACGCGTCAGGGACGTCCGTCCCTGCCATCAGGCGCAGACCCGAGGAGGTGCGACATGGCCAGCTGGACCTATGCCGTGGCCGCGCTCCTGGCTGCGCTGATCGCCGTGGTCGAGCGCTTCGGCTCGGCGCCGATCCCGGCGCTCCAGGGGAGCAGTGCGCCCGCAGCCGGCCGGCCGGTCATGACCGACGCCCGCCCGAAGAACGCCGCCGCTGCCGGCGCCCAGACGCTCGCCGCCACGCATGTCGCCGTCCGCAAGGCCGACGACCGGTTCCGTCCTCGAGGACGCCGCCGCTGACACCCCAGCGACGCCGACCTCGAGGCCGCGGAACCCGACAAGGGATCCGCGGCCTCGCTGTTTGTCCGGCCACCCGACCCGACCACCGATGAGCACCCGACCCGATGACCGTCCACACCGACAAGAGCACCAGACCGGCCCCGGCGAGACCCGCCGAGGCCCGAACGAGGAGGTGACAACACCCGTGTCCGTCCTGACTCTCGACACCGTCGTCGAGGACTCTCTGCCCGCCACGCTGGACGAGCCCGTGCGCGTCCGGCAGCCGCTGCCCTGCCACACGGTCGACCCCGACCTGTGGTTCGCCGAGTCGCCGGCCGACGTCGAGACCGCCAAGGCCCTGTGCCTCCCCTGCCCGCGCAAGGCCGCCTGCCTTGCCGGCGCCCTCGAGCGGCGCGAGCCGTGGGGCGTCTGGGGCGGACAGCTGGTGCTGTCCGGCGTCGTCGTCCCGCGCAAGCGGCCCCGGGGCCGTCCCCGCAAGGAGGACCGCATGACCGAGACAGCGGCATGAGCGACGCCCCGGCCCTCACCCCACTTCCCACCTACGTCCTCAGGAGATCGATCACCATGCTGACCCCGCTCGTCGAACAGAACGCTCGCGTCCTGGTGCGCGAACGACAACTCAGGGCGGAGAGCGAGAACCGCTCCTCCCGCCTCGTCACCGTCCGCCGCTGGCAGCGCATCACCGTCCGTCGCTGATGTCGCCGGCCTCACGGCAGCCCCGCCACGCGGGCCCTGCTCGCAGCGCCCCGGTCTCCCGCGCAGGGAGCCGGGGCGCTGTGCTGTTCCCGGACCTCCCGGACCTCCCGGATGGCCGGACGTCCTCACCATCGCTCCCGCGCCTCGGCGTACCGGTGATGACGTAACGGCAGGGGAGGGGGGCCGGACGTCCTCACGATCGCTCCGACGGGTCGGCGTACCGGTGATGACGCAAGGGAGGAGGTACGGCGGGAACGTAGGCTCGGCGGCGTGCCGCTGCCAGATCGCACCTACGAGGCCCACGTCTCCGGCGGAGACCTGACCGCGCTGCGGGAGCGGGCGCTGGAGGTGCTCACGAGCGCGGAGCTGGCCCACGTGGTCGACCTGGTGGCGTGGAAGGAGGGTGACCTGGTCCACGTGGCCGCGCACCGCGGCCGCAGCACGCTGACCAGGGACGGCACGCACCGGGTCCTCGCCGGTGTCGACCCGGTGGGGGAGGACGACCCCTTTCACCCGAGCGGCTACCCGTTCGCCGCTGCGCGGCTGCACTCGCTCTTCGACGAGCCCCGCGCCCCCGACCTCGCCGTGGTGCACACGGACGCCCACCACTGGCCGGACAAGGGCGGCCACCTCGGCGAGCACGGCGCCCTCGGCGCGGTGCAGTCCCGGGCGCCGCTGGTGCTGTCGGGCGCCGGCGTGACCGCCCGCGGCGTCGTCCAGCGGGTCGTCAGGACCGTCGACGTGGGCGCCACCCTGGTCCACCTCGCCGGGGGCGACGCAGAAGGGATGGACGGGGTGCCGCTCGACCTCGCCGTACCAACCGGGGGGCGGGTCGTCGGGCTGCTGTGGGACGGGGCCCCGTGCGAGGCCCTGCTCAGCGCCGACGTGCCCAACGTCCGCCGGCTGCTCGACCGCGGCTGCGCGCTGCGGGGCGGGGCGGTCGCGGAGTTCCCGAGCGTCACGCTGGTCAACCACACCAGCGCGCTCACCGGCCTCGGCCCGGGCCGGCACGGCATCGTGCACAACGCCTACTTCGACCGGGAGACCGGCGAGCAGGTGATCGCCAACTCGAGCGCCACCTGGCACGGCGCCGTCGACCTGCTCCGCCCCGGTGTGCGGACTGTCTTCCAGCGGGTGCCCGGCAGCACGGCGTGCGTCAACGATCCCGTCGACGACGGGGCCGGCTACTCGACCTTCCGGCTGATCCGGGAAGGCGGCGGGGCGACCGCGATGCTCGCCACGCTGCCCCACCCGGCCGACGACGACCACGTCACCCACGGCCACCTCGACGTCAAGGACTACGCCTGGGGGACGCAGGTCGACGCGGCCGGTCTCACGCAGGTGCTGGACCTGTGGTCGCAGGAGGACCCGCCGCTGCTCACCTGGTGGAACACGACGCTGACCGACGGCGCCCACCACCACGGCGGCCCCGGATCGGCCATCGCCGCCGCGTCGCTGCAGGACGCCGACCGCCGGTTGGGCATCTGGCTCGACCTGCTCGAGCAGCGGGGCCTGCTCGAGACCACGACCGTGCTGCTCACGGCCGACCACGGCATGGCCCTCGCCGACCCCACCTGCACCGGCGACTGGGACGAGGCGCTGACCGCCGCGGGCATCCCGTTCCGGGACGAGGCTTACGGCTTCCTCTACCTCGGCTGACCGCGCAGGGACGCCGGCCCCAGGTGTCGGAGGCTCAGCTGGCGCGGGCCTTGCGGGTGGCCCGGTCGTTGGCCTTCTCGATGGCCCGGACCAGCTCCTGCTTGCTCATCCGGGACCGCCCGGCCACGTCGAGCCGCTTGGCGATGTCGTAGAGCTCGCTCTTGGGCGCGTTCTCGTCCACGCCTCCGCTGGTCCGGCGCGAGGTCTTCCGGCCACCGGCAGCCTGCGGGTCCGACGGGCCCTTGCGGCCGCCACCCTTGGGCTCCCAGTGGTCGCCCACCTTCTCGAAGGAGTGCTTGAGCGCCGAGTACGCCGTGCGGTGGGCGCGCTCGCCCTCGCCGTACTGCTCGGCCGCCGCGTCGTGCGCCTTCGTGAACGTGCGCTGCGCCTTGGCCGGCGAGCGCTGGAGCGTCGACGGCAGCTCCTCCTGCTTCGGCTTGCCGCTCTTCGTGGTCTTGGGCACGGGACACCTCCGGAGTCGAGCTCTCCTTCCCGCCACCTACCCCGCGTCGCCAGGGCTACCCCGGCTGCCGGGGCCGTGCTCGGGACTCGTCCGGACGGGCTACGTCGGTAGGACAAGAGGGGCAACGCGGAAGCCGGGAAGTGACTCCGTGCGGCCGTCGCGGCGAAGGCAGGCTGACGACGACCCTTGAAGCATGAGCTTCGACCTGAGCAGCCCCCGGCTGGTGGACCTGACCCGGGCCGGCCTCGGTGACGGCGACCACGACTGCTGCGACCTGTGCCGCAGGGAGACCGAGCTGTTCCGGCTCATCCACACGCCCGATGCGCTCTGCGCGAGCTGCTTCGGCATGTGGCACGGCTGAGACCCCTCCGAGGGGGCTCGTAGGACGACCCGGGCATCGACCAGCCGGAGATCCGGACGCGCGAGAGCGGCACCGACGCAGGGGGTCGGTGCCGCTCTCTCGCGTCTCGGGTGGGACGTCTCCGGCCCCGGGTCAGTAGGGAAGCACGCGGCCGGACGGCGTGCGCGTGTCGATCTCCACGGGCGAGGCTGCCTTGCGCGTGCTGCGGCTGATCTGGACTCGCTTCACGTCCGCCTCCCCTCGTGGGAACCCTGATGGGAGGCTCATCGGTCGTCTCCGCAGATCCCTGCAGGGAAGTCAGCCGAACGGGTGACGGCCACCCCGGCGTACCGGGGCGAAACGGTCAGCCCTCGAGCCGGAAGCCCACCTTCAGGCCGACCTGGAACGTGATCGTGCCGTCAGCCGCAACGGCGCCCCGGGTCTCGGTGACCTCGAACCACTCGACGTTGCGCACGGTGCGGCCCACCCGCGCCACGCCGTTGCGAACGGCCTGCGCGACCGACTCCTGGGAGGTCCCGACGACCTCGGTGACCCGGTAGATGTGGTCGCTCACTCACGGCTCCTTGTGGTCGGACGGACGCCGGCGGATGGTCCGGCCCAGGAAGGTCAGGGGGTCGAAGCGCCGGTCCACCACGCGCTCCTTGAGCGGGATGAGGGCGTTGTCGGTGATGTGGATGCCCTCGGGGCACACCTCGGTGCAGCACTTGGTGATGTTGCAGTAGCCGAGGCCGAACTCGTCCTGCGCCAGGTCCTTGCGGTCCACCGTGTCGAGCGGGTGCATGTCCAGCTCCGCGATCCGCATGAGGAAGCGCGGCCCCGCGAAGGCGGGCTTGTTGTCCTCGTGGTCGCGGATGACGTGGCAGGTGTCCTGGCACAGGAAGCACTCGATGCACTTGCGGAACTCCTGGCTCCGCTCTACGTCGACCTGCTGCATCCGGTAGGTGCCGTCCTTCTCCCGCGGCTTCGGGGTGAAGGCCGGGATCTGGGCCGCCTTCTCGTAGTTGAAGGAGACGTCGGTGACGAGGTCACGGATCACCGGGAAGGCCCGCATGGGTGTGACCGTGACGACCTCGTCCTGGTCGAAGTCGCCCATCCGGGTCAGGCACATCAGCCGCGGCTTGCCGTTGATCTCCGCCGAGCAGGAGCCGCACTTGCCGGCCTTGCAGTTCCAGCGGACAGCCAGGTCGGACGCCTGCGTCGCCTGCAGCCGGTGGATGACGTCGAGCACGACCTCGCCGGGGTTCACCTGGACGGTGAAGTCCTGCAGGCCGCCGCCTTCGGCGTCGCCGCGCCACACCCGGAGGCGGGCGTCGTAGCTCTCCGTCGCCATCGGCTTCCCGCCGTGCGCCGCTCCGCTCACGGTGCTGCCTCCTCGAAGATCTGGGCCAGCTCTGCCGGCATCTGCGGCAGCGGCTTGCGGGTGAGCGCGATGCTGCTGTCGTCGTTGAGCGTGCAGACCAGGTTGAGCTGCCCCCACCCGGGGTCGGCCGCGGGGAACTCGTCGCGGGTGTGACCGCCACGGCTCTCCTCGCGCTCCAGCGCCGCCCGGGCGATGCACTCGGAGACCCGGAGCATGTTCCGCATGTCGAGGGCGAGGTGCCAGCCGGGGTTGAAGGCGCGGCCGCCGGCGGCTGTGAGCCGCTTCTGCTTCAGCCGCTCGATCGTCGCGATCGCCTGCGCCACCTCCTTGCCGTTGCGGATGATGCCGACGAGGTCCTGCATGCTCGCCTGCAGCTCCTGCCACACGGCGAAGGGGTTCTCGCCGCCGGGCTCGAACGGCGCGAGCGCCTCGGCCTCGGCCTGGGCGAGCTGGTCGGCGGTGATCGCCGTCGCGGGGGCCGCCTTCGCATGCGTCGCCGCCGCCTCGCCGGCCCGCTTGCCGAAGACGAGAAGGTCGGACAGCGAGTTGCCGCCGAGCCGGTTGGAGCCGTGCATGCCGCCCGACACCTCGCCGGCGGCGAACAGGCCGACGACCGTGGCCGCCTGCGAGTCGGGGTCGACCTCCACGCCGCCCATGACGTAGTGGCAGGTCGGGCCGACCTCCATCGGCTCCTTGGTGATGTCGACCCCGGCGAGCTCCATGAACTGGTGGTACATCGACGGCAGCCGCTTGCGGATGAACTCCGGCGAGCGCCGGTTGGCGATGTCGAGGAAGACGCCGCCGTGCGGGGAGCCGCGGCCGGCCTTGACCTCGGCGTTGATCGCCCGGGCCACCTCGTCACGGGGGAGCAGCTCCGCGGGCCGGCGGTTGTTCTTCTTGTCGTCGTACCAGCGGTCGCCCTCCTCCTCAGACTCGGAGGTCTCCTTGCGGAAGAACTCGGGTATGTAGTCGTACATGAACCGGCGGCCCTCGGAGTTGAGCAGCACGCCGCCATCGCCGCGGACCGACTCGGTGACGAGGATGCCCTTGACCGAGATCGGCCAGACCATGCCGGTCGGGTGGAACTGCAGGAACTCCATGTTGATGAGCGACCCGCCCGCCTGCAGCGCCAGCGAGTGGCCGTCGGCGGTGTACTCCCAGGAGTTCGACGTGACGATGTAGGCCTTGCCGACGCCGCCGGTCGCGAGCACGACCGAGGGGGTCTGCCAGGCCACGAACTCGCCGTCCACCCGCCGGTAGCCGAAGGCGCCGGTGACCTGGCCCTCCGCCCCGGTCAGGAGCTTGGTGACGGTGTGCTCCATGTAGACGTCGATGCCGAGCGCCACGGTCCGCTGCTGCAGGGTGCGGATCAGCTCCAGCCCGGTGCGGTCGCCGACGTGCGCCAGCCGGGCGTAGCGGTGGCCGCCGAAGTCGCGCTGGCTGATCAGGCCGTCCTTGGTGCGGTCGAAGAGGGCGCCCCACTCCTCGAGCTCGCGGACCCGGTCCGGCGCCTCCTGCGCGTGCAGCTGCGCCATCCGCCAGTGGTTGAGCATTTTGCCGCCGCGCATCGTGTCCCGGAAGTGCACCCGCCAGTTGTCCTCGGGGTACAGGTTCGCCATCGCGGCGGCGATGCCGCCCTC
>Ga0190269_10000112_pt1 | contig 38960 bp, 14 predicted proteins | sample Popmic249IS_FD_133749 | JGI IMG/M metagenome (GOLD analysis project Ga0190269, IMG submission 133749) | Populus adjacent soil microbial communities from riparian zone of Blue River, Arizona, USA - 249 IS | ecosystem: Environmental > Terrestrial > Soil > Riparian zone | place: USA: Arizona... | reverse complement strand
GCCTGCGCCCGCGCCGGCAGCCGCGCCCGCGCGTGCAGCGCGCAGCAGCAGCTCTTCGTCGCGCAGCAGTGGGGATGCTCCGCGCAAGCGTGGTGGCCCGCGTCTGCGGCCGGAGGACGTCGCTGCGGCGCGCGCTCGATCGCCGATGTACGATCGATCGAAGGTGTACGTGGAGGGTGATTTCTTCATCCACCCGACGTTTGGAGTGGGTCAAGTTCAGGTGGTGAAGCCTGAACGGATGGTCGTCGTGCTCTTCGAGAATGGCGAAGAGCGCACGATGATCCACGCTCGCTGAGCTGCGCCGCAACGATCGCTGCCTCAGCTCAGCATGCTGTACAGCGTCAGCATGATCTCCACCACGATCAGCGCGACGATGTACCACTCGACACGTCTCGTGCTGCGCTGCTCCAGCAGGTCCAGCGCCGTCTGCGCGCTGCGTGAGATCAGCGACAGCTTGCGCTCCACCGACGTGGCGCGCTCACGCAGCTCGTACTCGCGCTCGAGTCGCAGGTAGAAGCGCTCGAGCGCGGTGTTCTCCCACAGCAGCTCCGGCTTCTCGCGCACCTCGACTCGCCCGACCATGCGCTGCTCCGACAGCAGCGCGCCACCGATGTACTCGAGCAGCTCGCGCTCGCGCTTGCCGCTGTTCAAGTTGTCATGCAGGTTCTGCGCGAGCGGCTCGATGCGGTCGAATACGGACGCGATCGCGCTCTCGTGATACGCGAGCACCACGCTCTTGGCCAACGCTTCGCCGATCAGCTCGAGGTGCCGCACGCTCTCGTTCGGCACGAAGATCACGCCGTTCTCCACGCGGGGATCGGCCTCGCTGTCGCCCTCGATGCGTAGCTCGACCTGCTCGCTCTCCGGTCGCGGCAGTGGCTCGCGCACGCTGAGGCTCGCGCACAGCTCGGCCTCGTCCTGCTCGCTCATGCCGAACAGCACGACGACGCCGTAGCGGAACACTTGGGCGCAACCTCCGCCGCGCCCGGCCAGAAACAGCGGCTTCTCGGAGAGCTTGCGAAAGCCCTCGGCGCCGCCCGTCGCGATGCGACTGCCGAGCACCAGCGCGCGGACCTGGACGGTCAGGGAGCCCTGGAACAGAGCCGTCGCAGTATTGGGAAGGACCGGAGCGGCCGTACTGATGGGTGCCGATGAGTCCACCCTGTACAATGTACGCGACGCCCCGGAGGGCCGGTATGTAGGCCGTTCGCGCGCTGATCTCGGTCGCACGCCGCGGCGGCAATCTTCGGCCGCCGCTTCATCTGAAGCCGCGAGATCCTGGATTCGCTAGAAAGAGAAGCCCGGCGCGCTGCGGGTGCGCGCACGTAGGAACTTGCGCAGATCGGGCGTGACGCGCTTGCGGAAGCGCGCGTCCAGGCGGAAGCGCTCGTCGGTCTGGCGCAGCGCGCGTGCAGCCGTCGGCAGCGGATGCTTCGCGAAGAAGCGCTGGATCGTCTTGCGGTGCGTCTCGCTCCGCAGCGCGGGCGCGGCCTCGATCACGCGGGACATGAGCATCGCGGGGATGCGCTCGCGCAGCTCGTTCCAGCGCGTCTGAATGAATTCGAACGTGTGCTCCTGGACGTGCGGGTTGCGCAGCAAGCGCGCGACCACGAACGCCACGTCCTGCGTGGGGATGCGCGGGCGCGGTCCCAAGCACTCGAGGAGCAAGCTCCCCGCGAGGCTCGGATCGCGCACGTCCGCGCTCGCGAGTCGGAAGCGGCGCCGGGCTTGCGGCGTGTCCGCATGCTCCGACGCGTCCAGCAGCTGCGAGAGGCGGGCCGCATCGGCGCGGCGCGCGCCGACGCACAGCACGGGCGCGATCAAGTTGGGGTCGATGCTCGTACGCTCGCGCATGTACGAGACGAAGCGCTCCTCGGCGGCGTCGCTCGCGGCGTCACTCTCGGCCAGCACAGCCACCAGCTGCAGCAGCTCGGAGCGGCGCAGGCGCACGCCGTGCGGCTCGCCGCGCGCGCTGTCCCAGCCGAGCGTCTTGAGCGCCGGGCCGAACGTCTCGATCAAAAAGGCCTGGAGCTGCGCGTGCAGCTCGGGACCCGCGCTCAGCGCCACGTCGTCCAGCAGATGCTCGAGCGGCGGCAGGAGCGAGCGCAGCACGTCGGCTTCGGGCTCGTGCGCGAGCGCCGGCACGAGCGGCAAGAAATCGGTCAGCTCCGTGTAGCCGGCGCGCACGAGCGCCCACTGGTGCTGCACGAAACCGATGCGCTCGGTCACGGCCAGCTCCGGCAGCGCCTCGAGCAGCGCGGGCATGTCGCGCCGATCGTGCAGCGGGCGGAAGAAGCCCCCCTCGTCCGCGTTGCCGTACAAATACGGCGCGTCCGGCAGCGCGAGCTGCACGCGCTCGCTCGCCTTGCGCAACAGGTGCCGCTCGAGCTCCGCGTCGTCGCTGCCCGCACGCCCGACCCACGGCACGGCCCACAGCGCGCGTCCGTTGCTGCCGCGCTTGCCTGCGCCAGCAGCTTCGGCCACGAAGCGCTCTTGCTTCAGGAGCACGCGACCCGCCTTCGCGTCGCGTGTGACTCGCACGAGCGGAAAGCCGGGCTGTTCCACGAACGGGCGCACCACGTTCTCCACGTTTTCGCCGGCAGCCTCGGACAGTGCGTTCCACAGGTCGCTCGCGACCGTATTGCTCTCGCTGTGACGCTTGATGTAGCGCCGCACGCCCGCCTGGAACACCTCCGGTCCGAGGTAACGCTCGACCATACGCACGACCGCCGCGCCCTTCTCGTAGGTGATCAGATCGAAGTTCTCGGTAGCTTCGCTCGGCGTGCGGACCTCGGTGTAGATCGGGTGCGTGTTGGCGAGCGCGTCGAGCTGCAGCGCGGAGTTGCGAGCGTGCGCGAAGTCGTTCCACATGTGCCACTCGGGCTTCCAGCCCGCGACGATGTCGAACGCCATCCAGGTGGCGAACGCTTCGTTCAGCCACAGATCGTCCCACCAGCGCATCGTGACCAGATTGCCGTACCACATGTGCGCGAGCTCGTGAGCGATCACCTCGGCCGCGCGCTTCTTCTCGGCCAGGCTCACCTGGCTCTCGTCGATCAGCAGCAAGGTCTCGCGAAAGAACACGGCGCCCGCGTTCTCCATCGCGCCGATCTCGAAGTCCGGCACCGCCACGAGATCGAGCTTGGCGTACGGGTAGGGCAGATCGAAGTACGCGGCGAGGCGCGTGAGGCTCTCGCGCGCCGCCTCCAGAGCGAACGACGTCATGTGCTCGTTGCCGGGCACGTGCACCACGCGGATCGGCGTCTCGCCTGCATACACGGGCTCGGAGGCCACGAGCTGGCCGACTCCGAGGGCGACAAGGTAGCTGGACAGGAGCGGCGTCTGCGCGAAGGTCAGCCGCTTCTGACCGCCGTCGAGCTCGATACTCTGCTCCACCGGGCTGTTCGACACCACGAAGTTGTCGCTGGACGTCGTGACCGAGAGCGCGAAGCGTGCCTTCTGGTCGGGCTCGTCCAGGCACGGGAAGAAGCGACGGGCGTCTGCCGCTTGCAGCTGCGTGAAGGCGTAGTTGTGCTCGCCGGAGCGCGCCCCGTACAGGCCGCGCAGATCGCTACGGAGCTGGCCGGCGAACGTGAGCTCGAGCGTGATCTCGCCCGGAGCCACCGACTCGGGCACCTCGAGGCTGCAGGTCTCGCGCTCCGGGTGCAGCTCGATGCTGGCCGTCTGCTCGTGCGTGCTGCGCACGCGCGCAGACTGCAGCTCGAGGTCGGCGGCGTGCAGCTCGAAGCGGCGCAGCTCGCGGTCCAGGCTGACGTCGATCTCGACCCGTCCGGTGTAGCGGTCGCTCTGCTCTGGCGCGACCTCGACGTGCAACCGGTAAGCGCGCGCGCGCATGCTGCCGTCGAGCCGGAAAGCGAGATCGCTCTCGGGCTGGGCGGGCCGGCGCCGCGAGCCAGGAGTCTGAGCGCGCACCTTCGGCACGGCGCGCTTTTTGGCGCTCTGTTTCGTGACGCGTGCCTTGGTAACGCGTGCCTTCGGGGCGCTCTTCTTGCCCGAGCCCGAGCCCGTTCGCGCAGGCTTGGATGCGGCCCGGGTGGCCCCGGACCGCTTGCGCGCGCCCGACTTGCGCGCGCTCGCGGCCTCGGTCTGTGGAGCGCCGCTCTCGTCCCGCAGCTTACGTTTGGACTTCGCTCTTGGCACGTTCGTCTCGTCTACGTGGTGGCGCGGGCGCGATCGGCGGTGGTTCAGTTGCCCACGTGACGCGCGAACAGGTCGCCGAGCCGCGGCACGGCGGCCTCGACGTGTTTCTTGGCTCCGTCGCGCAGCTTCTCGTAGGTCTTCTTGATCATCTGATTGTCGGAGCGAGCGGCGCGCGCATCCGTGATGCCGAGCAGGAGGTCTGCCACGCGACTGGGGTTGCTCACGAGGTGCTGGCGAGCGTCCACCCCGCGCTGCAGCGCTTCCTGGTACACCGGGTCGAGCGCGTTCAAGAAATCGTCCAGCAGGTGGTCGACGGCCCGGCGCAGAAAGTCCGGGCTGATGCCCTTCACGACTTTGTAGGCGGTCTTGACTGCGATCCCGCTGAAGCCACTCTTATCGTCTACCTCGGCGTCCAACACGCGCAGTGCGTCATCGATCACTGCACCGCGCTTGGCGGCGCCACCCAAGAGCTCTCGAAGCGTTGACATGGCGCCCGTCCTACCATTTTCACGCTGACAGGGCCAGAGCGCCCTTCAGCTCCGGATCGCGATCGAGATCGAGCTCGTGGAGAGTGTCAGGTTGTATGCGAGGTGGCTGATCGCGCAGAGCGCCGTCGAGCCCCCGAGCACCCGCAGCACCGCCAGGATCGCGCCGGTGAAGAAGACCGCGAACAGCCCGCCCCAGTTACCCCAGCTCTGCTCGGCGTGCATCAGCCCGAAGCCGAGCGTGCTGCCGAGCACGGCCAGCGTGCGTCCGTAGCGTAGCAGCGCGCCGAGCAGGTATCCGCGGAAGAACAGCTCCTCGCCGGCGGGCAAGAGCACGCCCAGCAAGGCAGCGGACAGCATGCCGCTCGGCCACGCGATGAATGTCTCGATCGGGGCTTCCCCGGTGCTCGGCACGAGCCGCAGCGAGAGCTTCGCCACGCCCACGAGCGCGGGCACCGCGAGCAGCGCGGCCGCGCTGGCCAGGCGGGGCCGTACGATGCGCGTGAGGCCGAGCGCGCGCAGCCGCTGCTCGCGCGCATCCGCGCCTTGCCGTTCCTGCGCCGCGGCCAGGAACCAGGCGAGGCTCAGCTGCAGCCCGAACAGCCCCATGCCCTTGAGGAGCGTCTCGAGCGCACCCCTGCTCGGCCACTGCATGGCGACATAGATGCAGACGAGCGCGAGCACCGGCGCGAGCGCGCGCGGCCAGGTACTGCCGCCACTAGCTGCAGGCCCGACGCTGGCAGGCGGCGGTAAACGGCTGAGCGCGAGCGCGAGTAGGGTCAGCAGCGCGAGCCCGAGCCCAATCACGGCCGCGAGGTCGAGCGGCCCGAGGCGCGGCTTCGCCGAGATCCGCACCCACAGGGGGAGCGCGAGCGTGCCGGCGGGCGGCGCGTCCAGCTCGGGCCAGACGGCTTCCACGTGATAGGTGCCCGTGTGCTCGATCAAGCCCGAGCCCAACACCAGACAGCTGCGCGCGCCGGACCGCTTCACGTACGCGAGATGCTCTGCGTCGAGCGCAACGCGCAGCATCAGCTGCTTGGCCTCGCGGTGCACGATCAGTACCGACAGGGCTCCGGATGGCAAGCGCCCGAGATCGCCCCAGGCGCACAGCTCGAAGTGCGCGTGCTGCTCGCGCTGCAGGGGAAGCTCCGCCAGGCGCGCGCTCAGGCGCGTGGCGCTGGGACGCTCGCGCGCGGCCGACAGCGGCTCGGGCTCGGTCTCGAACATCAGCTCGTCCGTCGCGAGCTCGCGCAGGCGCAGGCCACCGAATACGAGGAACGCGAGGGCGAGCGCGGCACAGCCGAGCAGCCACACTCGCCGCGCGCGTGTGGGGCGCAAGCTGCTGCCGGGCGCGGTGTCGTCGTGCATCAGTCGCCCTGGTCTCGTGCGCCTTGGCCCGCGTCCTCCGCGGAGCCCGCGTCCGGCGTGCGGAGCGAGCCTGCGTCGTCCGGCGGGGGGTTCGCGAACGCGGGCAGCTCGCCCGGGCCGCAGCCAGCCAGCAGCGCACACCCCATGGCCGCGGCGCTGCAGTGCGTGAGCCGGAAGCGGCGAGAAGATGGAGTGCGCATGGGACGTGTGAGCTTACAGCACTCTCGCCATTGCCGTGCGCGGGCATCGACCGCTACAACGCATTTCATGCGTACGATCGTCACCCTCACCACGGACTTCGGCACCCGCGATGCGTACGTGGCGCAGCTCAAAGGTGTGCTGTACGCGCAGGGTCCGAGCCAGCTCGAGGTCGTCGACCTGACGCACGAAATCGCGGCGCAGAGCGTGCTCGAAGCCGCGTTGTTCGTGCGCGCGGCCTGGCCGCGCTTTCCGGCTGGCACGATCCATCTGGTCGTCGTCGACCCCGGCGTCGGCAGCGCGCGGCGCGCCCTCGCGCTCGCGCACGGCCAGCAGCTCTGGCTCGGCCCGGACAACGGCGTCATGTCACTCGCGCTCGGCGCAGCCGAGCCGCGCGCCGTCGCGCTCGACCCGCTGCTGGTGGGCACCTCCCAGCTGTCGGCGACCTTCCACGGCCGCGATCTATTCGCCCCGGCCGCCGCGCGCCTCGCGCACGGCACGAGCCTCGAGAGCCTCGGTGCGGCAGCGCAGGATCTCGTCCACATCAGCTTGCCGCTCGTGCAGCGCAGCCGCTCGGAGCTGCAGGGCGAGATCCTCCACGTAGACCGCTACGGCAACCTGATCAGCAACATCACACGCCAGCACCTGCTCGCACTGTCTGCCGCCCAACAATCGAGTGAGCCCGACCTGCAGCGTCTGCGAGCCCGGGTCGGGTCGAGCCCGTGGCTCCCGCTGGTCCGCTGCTACGCCGACGCCGCCTCAGGCACCGCGTCGGCGCTGCTCGGCTCGAGCGACCTCCTCGAGGTCGCGGTCACGAACGGCAACGCCGCCGCGCAGCTGAGCTGCCAGCCGGGAACCCCGCTGTTCGTGCGGCACGAGCCTGCGAGCTAGCGCGCCTCATGGCGGCCCTAGCAACGCTCGCTCCTCGCGCACCACGCGTGCCATGGGCCCTTCCAGCTTCATGCTTTCGAGCTTGCCCAGCGCGGCGCGCGCGACGTCGGTTTTCCCCAGTTTGCGCGCGAGGTAGGCCGTTCGGAACCAGAACATGGGCTCCTGGGGGCGGCGCTCGGCGGCGCGCGTGTAGTGCGCGAGCGCGGCGTCGTTTTGGCCGAGGGATTCTTCTGCGTTTGCCAGGTTGTAGTAGTGGGCGGCCGACGGGCGTCGCTCCGGCTTGCGCGGGACGAACGCCTGCAGGCACAGGAGTGTGCAGCTGATGGCTGCGAGGGCCCAGCGCCAGCCGCGCCAGCCGCGCAGCAGCACGCTCAGCCCCGGTGCCGCTGCGAGCGACAACGGGACCAGCAGTGGCAAGCGATTTTGTGCCGACGTGAACCAGAGCAGGTTCGCGGCGAGCACCGCGCACAGCTGGCCCGCGAGCACCACCGCGAGCTCGCGCTCCCCCGGGGCGCCACGCGCCAGCGCGAGCAGCCCGAGCGCCCCCAATCCGAGCACCACGCCGAACGGCACGCGCAGCGGGAAGCGCTCGCCGAGCAGCTCGCGCTCGCCGAGCAGATCGTAGTCGTGCACCAGCTCCTGGTTGCCGAGCGCGTACCACAGCTTCGTCGCTTCCAGCTGCAACCACGCTAGCGGCTGCTCGCGCATGAATCCGAGCGCACGCGCGTACAGCGCATCACCGATCCGCTGGTCGAGGTCTGGCGCGCTCGCGGACAGACCCAGTCGCGCCGCGAGCTCCTGTCGCTCGAGCAGCACTTGACCGCTGAGCAGACCACCCGCGTTGTTCCACAGCCCGGTCGAGGTCGGGTGATTGCCGATGTAGAACGGGATGCCGCCTCCGTGGCTGGGGAACACGCTCGCACGACCGGTCACGATCAGGTTGCGCGCGGCGAGCGGGGCCAGGCTGAGCATGCAGCCGAGCGCGCCGGCCCCGAGCAGCTGACGTGCGCGGCGCGCATCCGGGGCCGCGCGCCAGAGCGCCCAGGCGCTGAACGGCAACGCCAGCACCAGGTTGGGGCGGGCGAGAACGCTCAGCCCGCTGCACGCGCCGAGCAGCGCAGCGCGAAGGCCGCTCGGTCGTTGGCGCACGCCGCCATAAGCGGCGACGACGGCACAGTTGCAGGCCACGCCCAGCGCGGCGCTCAAGAACTTGTTCTCGTAGAACGCAAGCGCCGCGTTGGAGAGCAGCGCGAGGCCGGCGACACACGCCCCGCGCGCGCCGAAGAAGCCGAGCGCACAACGCTGGAACGACACGAGCGCGACGATGCTCAGGCCGAGCTGCAGGAGCAGCGCATCGAGCAGCTCTCCGCGCGGCCACAGACCCAGCGCCAGCAAGTAGGCGTACGCGCCCTGCAGGAAGAACGGCGCGCTGCCGAGCGGCGGATGAGCCAGGATGTCCCGCGCGGCTTCTTCGTAGATCTGGCCGTCCGAGAACGTGGCGCGCGCAAAGGGCGACTGGCTCAGGTAGCTCGCGTGGTAGAGCGCGCGCTGCACGAGCAACGCGCCGATCGCGAGTACCAGCAGGACGACCCACACTCGTTGCCGCCCGCGCCGCGCGCGTGGCGGCAGGGCCACGTCATCGCGGCGAGTCGTCTCGCTGCTGGTCAGGCGCAAGCATCAGACAGGTGCGGTCTCGCTGCGAAAGAGCTCGACCTTGAGCAACACCTGTTCCTCCAGCGGACAGTCTCGCTCGTTCCGGCGGACGCTGGCGATCTTTTTCACGACGTCCTGGCCGCTCACCACGCGCCCGAACACCGAGTGGCGGCCGTCGAGGTGAGGCGTGGCTTTCTCCGTGATGAAGAACTGCGAGCCATTCGTGTTCGGTCCGCCGTTCGCCATCGAGAGGATGCCTGCGCTCACATGCTTCAGCTGCGGATTGATCTCGTCACCGAAGCGATAGCCCGGACCGCCCGTGCCCCAGCGTTCACGATGCTCCGGGTAACGGCTCAGTGGATCGCCCACCTGGATGACGAAATCCGGGATCACTCGGTGAAACCGCACGCCGTCGTACATCGGAGTGTTCAGGCGTTGCTGCGTCGCTGGATCCGTCCAGGTCATCGTGCCCGTCGCCAGGCCCACGAAGTTCGCTACGGTCTTCGGCGCACGCGTCTCTTCGAGCTCGACCACGATGGGGCCTTGGCTCGTCTCGAGTCGTGCGTAGAGCTGCCCCTTTCCCGGCACGTTGATAGCTGGAAAGTTCGGATCGGCCATCTAGATCTCCTTCTTGAGCGGCGGTTCGGTCGATGTAACACGATTCGCTACGCGTCACGCATATGCGTGTGAGTTCTCTGCGTCGCCGCGCGCTCAGCTCCGTTTGCGTGGGGCGAAGCGTCGCTTCACACGACACGCGCGCTGCATGCGCAGCTGCACCTTCCACCGCATTTAGTAGCGAACTACGGCAATCGCTGCGGGGTCCGCCGCCGTGGGCTTCAGTGAGCGGGTCCCGCGACCGCCGCTGTGACTAAAACGCAGTGCATGGTTGGGGACGCCAACCGCGGTACGCGCATTGCAGTGCTAGAGCCGAGCTTCTCACGCTGCCCTGTGAGTGTCGGCGGCTGTAGAGATGTAACCACATTGAGAAATTGTGGGTGGGATGGAATAGTCGGCGTTGGTGTCTGCGCCATTGTCCCGGGGAAGCGCATGAGTCGTTTGCGGCTCGTCTACCTATGGTCGGCGTTGTTGATCGCGTGTTCCGGTGCCGAGGTTGGGAGTCCTGCTCCTGGCTCCGACGCCGGTGTCTGTGAGGACCGCGATCACGACGGCTACGGTCGCAACTGCGCACGCGGTTACGATTGTAATGACGACGACCCCAAAGCGACTACAGAGTGCCGCAGCTGCAGCCAACCCGAGCTCGGCTGCGCATGCGCTGCGGGCGCTGGACCCAGCGCGTGTTTTCTGCCGGACAAGGCGCTGCCCGGTGGCGACGTGGTGTGCAGCGAAGGCACGCGCTTCTGCCGCGACGGCGTGTGGGGCGGTTGCGAGTCGGTGCACGAGTACGTGGTCGCGCCGAAGCCGGACACGCAGCGTGTCGTCGATCCGAGGGCGGGGCAGGCCACGTGCAGCGTCTGTGATCTGAAGTGCTTCAAGGTCGTCGACAACCTGCTCGCGGACGCGGGTACCGCCGGCGGCAACGTCACGTTCGCGGCCGGTGGTGGTCTCACGTTGTTGCCGGGCGACGGCGGCATGACCGGAGGCTCGACCGATGCTGGTAGCGGCGGTCTCACCGGCTGCATGGCGATGGCCGCGTGCTGCAGCACCTTGAGCGACAGCTTGAAGACTGCGTGCAACGCCACGGTCGCGGTCGCGAACAACGCGCGCTGTGATCAGGAGCGCGTGGTGTTCTGCCCGCCTGGAAACGTGAACGGTCCGGTCACGGGCTGCACCTTCGGCTCCGGCGCGGACACGGACTGCGACGGCATCCCCAACGTCGTCGACTCCTTGCCGGGTAAGCCGCTCGCCACATCCAACAATCAGACGATCTTCCACCAGCTGGACATCGGCGAGACGGGACAGAACTCGCTCGATATCACATTCAAGCTCCGCAACGCGGACGTGTACTTCTTGCTCGACATGACCAACACCATGAAGGAGGAGCGAGACAATCTGATCTCGTCTCTGACCAATGGCAATGTGGTCAACTGCGCGCACCTGAACCAGTGCTGCAATCGCGAGAACGACCCGGCCAAGAAGAAGGCATGTCAGGACGCGATCGAGATGTACACGAAGCGTCCAGGCCTGGCCGACGACCAAGCCTCATGTCTAGCCGAGCAGAAGAACTACTGCCCGGGCGGGATGCCGCTCGACTGTCCTGATCAGAACTTCGACGGTCAACCTGACAATGCGTTGAAAGAGCAGGGCGTGGTGGGGGCGACGCGCTGCCTCGTCGGCAGCTCGTGGTTCGGTGCGGGCTTCTCGCGCGAGATCCCCATCATCAAGGATCCTGAAGGTTGCAGCAGCTCGGGCTGCGGCACGGTGAGCTACGGCGATCGCGACGAGGTCGCGTTCCGACACGTGGTCGACATGACCTCCGACTACGAGCGCGTGCGCACCGCGCTTTCGAGCATGGTCACGAACGGCAACTGGGACGAGCCCGAGGGCGGCATGATGGCGCTGTACTCGGTGATCACGGGCAAGGGCCACTACTTCGGCATCAACCGCCCCTCGATCCCCTCGCGCCTGAACGCCACCGGCTGCCCGCCCGACAGCTTCGGCTATCCCTGCTTCCGCAAGAGCGCGATCCCGATCGTGGTGTTTTTCACGGACCGCCCGCACCACAACGGTCCGGATGATCCTTCGCACTGCGCGGGTCAGGGCGCTGGCTGTCCGTACGATCACCTGACCAACGGTGCGACGCCGGGCCGCTGGGCGAGCGGTGCCAACGAGTCTGCGAGCGACAAGCAGGCGACGCGTGTCCCGGCAGATGCCGAGTCGTTCGCCACCGCCTACAACGCCGGTGACATCCGCGGCCGGTACCTCAGCCTCGTCGGCGACACGCGCTTCATGGTCGGCGATTACCCCACGGCGATCGTCGGTTGTGCCGCGGACCCCGCGTCGCCCGATGCGCTGGTCCGCTTCAAGGTCGATCCGCCCCCGGGCGCGACCGGCACCGTGCCGCCGATCAACGTCAACTTTCACCTGACGAAAGACGACGTCTACGACGCGTCCAAGTACGGCACGTGGCGCAGCGATCGCACGAACGATCCCTCGCCTGCGATGGAGTTCGGCTCGGTCATCTCGGTGTTCCGCGGTACGCCTACGTCCGTATCGTCGACGCTCAAGGCGGGTGAGAGCACCGCGATCGCGATCGCGTCCGGTCCTGACAGCACCTACTTGACTTACGAGGGCAGGACGAACGGTCAGGCCTCTGCGCCCGGCTTCCTCGGTGGCATCACCGGCTGCGGCGCGGACGGCTCCACCAATCAGGTGCTGTTCACGTTCCGGCCGACCGCAAACGCGCACATCGTGGTGGACGCCTCGGAGTCGAGGTTCCCCACGGCGATCTCGCTGCACCAGGGCTTGCCGAGCGCGCTGCCGAAGAACCCCACGACGATCGACGGCACCTCGCAGGCGATCGCCAACACCAACGACACGTTTGCCAGCGCCAACGTGATCCCTGCGACGGGCACGGCCATCGATGGTCGCTACCTGGAGCGCACCGGCGACACGAAGGTCAGCACGATCAAGGCCGACTACACGGCGACGACGCAGCGCTACACGTTCGGCACGCGAGTCAACGGCAGTCACGCCGTGGAAGTCAAGTCGCTCGACGGGCTGTACGTGGGTATGCAGCTCGCAAGCAGCGCCAACTGGTCTGCGAGCCCGGTGGTGATCACGAACATCACCGGCAACATCGTGACGCTCTCCGCGAGCTGGTTGGGCGCGACCGACAGCTCCACCGTGTCGATTGGTTTCCTGGATAGCCTCGTGGGTTGTGGCGTGGATCCGGCCGGCAACGACGCCGTGTTCAAGTTCGACGTGGCGACGCCGCGCAAAGTGCGTATCGACACCGAGGGCTCGGCGTTCGACACCGTGATCTCGCTGCACGACGCTCCCCCGCCGTCGATCATCACGAAGACGGACGTCTCGGGCAATGGCACGACACCCGGCTATTCGATCGGCGACGTGACCAATGCGTCGTACACGCTGAGCGACGTCGGCTCGGGCACGACGGCCTTCGGCAGCACGTACGACTACCAGCAGTGCGGCGCGGCCAAGACGTCGAAAGACGCGGCGTTCACGTTCCAGCTGAGCAAGCCCACGCACCTGTCGCTCGAGGTGACGTCGAGCACCTGGAACCCGATCGTGGCCCTGTTCGGCTCGCAGCCGGGCAGCGCCACCACGCTCAACAACGCAACGAACAGCAACGATCGTATCGCGCCGCCCGCGTACATGCCGTTCAACATCGGCGACGTATACGGCCAGCTCGACACACGCGTCACCGGCTCCAGCCTGAGCTCGCTGCTCGATGACTACAACCCGAGCGCCGTCGGCTGCAGCGCGGTGGCGGGCGGTCGCGACGCGATCTTCTCGTTCACGCCGAGCAACTCCACGACCGTGCGGCTCGAGGCGAACCCCACCGGCGGCTGGCTGCCCGTGATCTCGGTGTTCGACGGCCCTCCGCCCGTCGGCGGCGTCATCGGCACGACGCAGCTCTACGATGCGACCACGGTGGCCGTGCCGGACAGCAACTGTCTGATCTACAGCTATCGCGATCCGAGCGGCGGAGCGACGCCGCACACCTACGCGGTATGTCCCACGCGCCGCTACAACGACGATGCCCAGACGCGCTGCGTCAGCGCGGGCATGAATTATCTCGCGAGCATCAACAGCGCCGACGAGCAGCAGTTCCTCGCGAACCGGACGAGCATCCCGAACAGCCTGTACAACTTTCACATGGGCGCGGTCGACCCGGACGGCGATGGTGACTTCGCGTGGAGCGACGGAACCACGCTCGCGTCGTACACGAACTGGGGCATCGGCGAGCCCAAGGACAAGACGAAGAACAAGTGCGCGACCATCGCCCCGTCGGGCGCCTGGATGGCGGGTCGTTGCACTTTGGCGGGCGCCACCACGGCTGACAACACGTATTACGTGTGTGAAGACGCCTCGCCAGCGGTCACACCCCCCGAAGACGCCGTGAGCGCGATCAGCGTCAATCCGTACGGCACGGTGGTCAACGTCACCGGCAGCACACGCCGCATGTCGAGCGACTACAACGGCGCGACCTTGCTCACGGCCTGCGGCGGCACGATCAGCGCCGGCGACGCCGTGTTCAAGGTCGTGACCGGCACGGGTGTCAGCTACACGCTGAGCGTGGACAGCGCCGGTTCCAGCTACAGCCCGGTCCTCGGCCTGTTCGAGGGCTCGATCGACGCCGCAGGCTACAAGGCCTGTGACGCTGCGGGCGGCGCTGCGCTCACGCACACCTTGCTCGCGAACCGCACGTATTACGTGCTGGTGAAGGGCACGGCCGCGAGCCCGGAGGGCACGTACAAGCTCAAGTTCGCTGACGCCTCCGCGCTGGCCGCGAGCGGCTCGCGTCTCGGCTGCATGGCAGGCACCGCGAGCGTGCCCAAGGCCTCGGTCGACGTCGACGTCGACGCGAACCATACCTACTACGTGGTCGTCGACCAGGCGACCTCCGCGTTCGGCGCGTTCGAGCTGCTCGCGCACGGCCTGTATCGCGCGCGCGCCGAGGTCGCGAACGCGGACGCCAGCAACGAGACGGGCAGCAATGCCGTCGCGTTGCCGGACCCATACCGCTCGCGCATCACGGTGATCGACACCAGCACGGCGGGCATGACCGCGGACTACGGCCTCGGCAGCAACGGCATGTGCACCGCGAGCGCGGGCGCGCCAGACGCCGTGTACCGCTTCACGCCTTCGCTCAACACGGACGTCAGGTTCACGGTCACGCCGAAGGGCAGCGGGCTCAGCAGCGCGGCCATCGGCGTCTTCGATGGCTTGCCGGGAACGAGCGCGGTCCTGCACGACCTGAACACCTCGGGCAACACGAACGAGGCGCTCGCGAGCGCCGAGAGCGTGATCCTCACTGGACCTGCGCAGCAGTACCTCGGCAACACGGCCGCGATGGCTGCGAACGTGGATCCCTCGGTGCTTTCGTGCGGCGCGTACCCGAACGGCCGCGACGCCGTGTTCAGCTTCAAGCTGACACAGCCCACGACCGTGGAGGTGGACGCCTCCGCGTCGAGCGTGAGCGATCCGGTGATCAACCTCTTCCGCTCGAGCCCGCTGTCGAAGCCGGCGCAGGTCACGCTGGAGAACGACACGAAGCAGCAGGCCGATCAACGGCCCACGCCCACGCCCACGGTCACGACGTCCTGGCTGAGCTACGGCGGTGACATGACGCGGCTGACTGCCGAGTCGCAGTCGCAACTGTCAGTCGCGGCGCTCAACTCCGAAACCCCGGCGAGCAATCAACCGCACGATCTCGGCGACATCTCGGGCAAGCGTGTGACAGTCAGCGGAGGTGACACATCTCCGATGCAAGCTGACTATCCGGGCAACTGGTCGTGCGGTGCCAACGATGCCGCGCCGGATGCCATCTACAAGTTCTACAGCTCGACCAACGCCACGGTGCACGTGAAGGCCACGCCGGGCGGCAGCTTCGACACCGTGCTCGGCCTGTATGACGGCACGAACGGCCTGCCGTTGCGTCTGTCCGACGTGAGCAGCGTGGTCGAGGACAACGCGTGCGTGGCCCCGAACGCGCCCAAGAACCTGACCAACGCCACCTTGAAGGCGATCGCGCCCGTGCTGGGGACGGCGCCCGCCGCGAACCTGAACTGCGGCGCCACGGTGGTGTGGACGACCGATCCGGACGGCACCGGCAGCGCAAATGCGAGCTTCGTGAACTGGTGTGGCACGCAGCCGCTGACGTTCGTGCAACCCCAGGCGGACGGCCCCGAGCTCGTGGTGTTCGTGGTGCAGAGCCTGTCGATCGCGGCCGGCTCCTCGCTGCGCGTGCTCGGCACGCGACCCGCAGTGATCATCGTCAACGGCAGCGCGAACATCGCCGGTACGTTGAGCGTCACCCCGGACGAGGTAACGTATCCTGGCGTCTCAGGCGCCGGTGGCGACTACGCGTGTGGCCTCTCACAGGGCGGCAATGCCGCTGTGAGCGGCAGCAACAGCGGTGGCGGTGGTGGTGGTGGCTTCGGCACGGCCGGCGGCCTCGGTGGCTACGGCAGCGACGCCAATGGCAGCGCGGGCGGCGTCGCCGGTGCGACGCGCGGCAACGCGAGCCTCGTGCCGCTGCTGGGCGGCTGCAGCGGCGGCCATGCGGCCGCCGGGTCACGGGTGGGCCTCGCTGGCGGTGCGCTGCAGCTCTCTGCGACCGGTACGATCACCGTGGGAGCCGGTGGCTCCATTGCAGCCAACGGCGGCGCAGGCCCGTTGGGCGCGAGTGGCGAGGCCGGCGGCAGCGGCGGCGGCAGCGGTGGTGCGATCCTGCTGCAGGCGCCATCGCTCAGCTACAGCGCCAGTCAGCTCAGCGCGCGCGGTGGCGCGGGCGGGCAGGGCGTCGGCACGAGCAGCGTGGCAGGCGGCACGGGCGCAGCCGACGCATCGAGCGCCGGCAGCGTGGGTCAGAACAGCGGGATCACGGCAGGCGGCGGCGGTGGTGGTGGCGGCTACGGGCGCGTGACCCTGGTCACAGGCACCGTGAGCCTCGCGCCGTGCACCGCGGCCACCAACGAGAACGCCAGCAGCGCCTGGCCGATCATGCTGGACGGCTCCGGTCGCCAGTACATCGAGCGTGGCAACACGAGCGGCATGGCCTCGGATCACGCCGGCATGTGCGGCACGCCGGTCGCGGCCCCCGACGCCGTGTATGCGTTCACGTTGAGCAAGGCCTCGACCGTGCAGATCGACGCGAGCCGCTCGGGCGCGAACACCGTGCTCGGCCTGTACAACGCGGGCAACCTGGGACAGTCGCCCACGCCGGTCCTGCTGGAGAACGACACTACGGCGGACGCAGACGCAGCGCCGGCACCCACGCCGACCGTCACGAACAACTACGTGTCGTATCGCGGCAACCTGGCGAACCTCTCGGTCAGCGGTCAGCCGCAGATCAGCATCGACAACGGGGGCAACGCGAACGAGATCATCCCGACCGATCTGCCCGACCCGATCAACCGGCGCGTGACGGTGGTCAACGCGAACACCTCCGCGATGAGCGCCGACTATTTGGCGGCCACGTGTAGCATGCCCGCCGCGGATCCCGCGCGCGATGCCATCTACCGCTTCGTGCCCTCGCAGAGCGGCCTCGTTCGCGTGTCGGCGAACTACGCAGCCACCAGCTTCGACCCAGTCGTGGCGCTCTACCGCGGCACACACCAGGTGATCGACGAGCGCGTCACGCTCATCAACCTGGGTGACACGGGGCTCGCGAAGCTCAACGCGGACGGCACGTCCGTCAAGGTCCGCAACCTGGCGCGCACCACGTTGTACGCGGGGCCCGGCAGCGCTACGCCCGACTACAGCGTGGTCGTCCGCGATGCGAAGACGCCCGTCAGCATCGTGCGCACGGCGACCTCGACGATTCCGAACGGCGCGACGGTCTCCGTCGACTACGACTACGACAGCGGTGCGCCGCTGCCGATATCGCAGCAGCAGACCACCAGCGTGGACCTCGGCGCGCTCGGCAACCCGAACGAAAACGCGAGCAACGCCGCGCAGGTGCCCGTGCGCTACGGCGAGGCGTACAGCTACAGCGGCAACACCACGGCCATGAGCGCGGACGTGGACGGCTCGCTCTTCACGTGTGGCCCACCTGCGCTGACCTCGAACGACGCCACGTTCTCGTTCTCGCTGGACCGCGCGACGACCGTGTCGATCGACACGGGGGGCTCGGGCTACAACGCGGCCATCGCGCTGTTCGACAGCCCGTACACGCGCCCCTCCACGACCGTGCTGCGCTCGCCCGCAGCCGTGGAGCAGCGCCTGTACGACGTGCGCGCCGTGCCGGGCTCGCCGGAGTCGAGCTGCGTGCCGTACGACTACAACACGCACCGCTACTGGCTCTGCAGCTCGGAGCGGCCGTGGTCGCAGGCCGAGGGCATGTGCCAGGCCGTGGGTCTGCACCTCGTGACGATCGAGGACTCGTTCGAGAACGCGGCGCTGTTCACGCAGGTGCAGCCCACCGGCAAGGCTCACCACATCGGCTTCCAGGAGACCGTCCCGTACACGGCGAGCTGGGGCGCGTGGACGAGCGGCGGCGGCGGCACCACGGGCTCGAGCGTGTCCTCGCGCTTCACGCGCTGGGCGAGCGGCGAGCCGAACGGGCTCGGCGACTGCCTGCAGATGCTGAGCACCGGCACATGGGATGACGAAGATTGCGGCGTGACGCACGCCTACGTCTGCGAGCAGAACAACACTACCACGCCGCCTGCGGTGCCGTCGGGCAGCACGTGTGGCTCGGTGCTGACGTACGGCGGACACATGTACCGCGCCTGCACGGACAGCTTGCCCTGGGCGTCGGCGCGCGCGCGCTGCACGTCCGTGGGCATGGATCTCGCGCGCCTGGAAGACACCGCGGAGAACGATCAGCTGCGCGTGCTGCTCGCGGGCAAGGCGGGCTGGATCGGCGGCAACGACTCTGCGACCGAGGGCCAGTGGGTGTGGGCGGACAACGCCGGCTTCTGGCTCGTCACCGCCTACCGCAACTGGTCCGCGGGCGAGCCGAACGAGCAGAGCCTGAACCCGGGCTCGCGCATGCGCTTCGAGGACGGCACCTGGGTCGACACGCCGATCACTTACCAGGGTTACCGTTACATCTGCGAAGATCCCGCGCCCGGTGTGATCTCGGCGCCGCCAACGGCGACAGCGCCGCAGAGCGTGAGCGTGTTCTCGTCCGCGCGTCAGTTCCGGGGCAGCACCGAGAGCACGCCGAACAGCGTCGGCGGCTTCATCGGCTGCGGCGCCTCACCGGCCGCGCCGGACGCCGTGTTCGCGCTGACCCTGCCGTACACGAGCGACCTGCGCGTGGACGTGACGGGCTCGTTTGCGAACAACGTGCTCGGCCTGTTCCGTGGCGCGATCAGCGCCCAGGGCTACACGGACGCCGGCAGCCGCTGCGCGCTCGGCTCGGCTGCGGGACCGCAGCTGGTAGCTTCGGCACTGCCCGCGGGTACCTACTACGTGGTGCTCACGGGCGCTGTGAGCGCGAGCGGCGCGTACCGCATCACGTTCGACGCGCAATCGAGTGATCCGGCCGCGTTCCGCATGCAGAACGACAACCTGGCGGACGCGATGGCGAACCCGCTGGGCAGCATCGACGGCAAGTGGCTGGTCAAGCGCACGGACATGAGCTTGCTCACGCCCACCTTGGGCGCGGTGCGCGTGGTGAACATGGGCGCGGGCACGGACGTCAATGACGTGAACCCGCAGGTGCTGGATCCGGTGAACGGCTACCAGGTCCAGGTCGCGAACGCGAGCACCGGCGATCTGACGGCGAACTACCCGGCCGGCACGGCGGGCACGTGCAGCGCGAGCGCAAACGGCGCGGACGCGATGTACCGCTTCACGGCGAGCACCAACGGCAACGTCCAGGTGCGCCTGAACGCGAGCGGCTGGACCGGTCAGGTCGTCTTGTACGACGGCACGAGCGGCGCACCGCTCGACTCGGGCAGTCTGCCGGCTGCGCCCATCAACCTGGCACCGGCCAACGCCAACGAGACGCCGGCGAGCGCACAGAGCACGCCGATCGGCGGAGCGCAGGCGTTCCTCGGCAGTCTGACGCCGATGGCTGCGGACGTCGCGGCGAGCGCGTTCAACCAGTCTTACAATCGCGGCGCGGGCTCGCCGATCAGCTGCTCTGCGGATCTGTTCGGCAAGGACGCGTTCTTCAAGTTCAATGTGGGTCCGGCGGCGCAGACCGTGGAGATCAGCTCGATCGGCACGAGCCCCGCGCACACGATCGCGCTCTGGGACGACAAGCCGTTCACGAAGCCGGCCGGAACCACGGCGACGTACGACGACAAGGCGGCCGCGAACATGCTGAGCGCGCGGCTCGGCACGGGCGACAGCATCGACGACGACTGGGTCGTCGTGCGCGGGGACACCTCGATGCTGTCCCCGAGCCTCGGTTACACGACGTGGACCGAGACCGTCAACTATCCGCACGACGACAGCGTGCACCCCATCGGCAACGTGAAGGGCAAGCAACTCGTCACGGTCAACGCCACCACCAGCACCTTGGCGGCGGACTACCTGGCCAGCACCCTGCAGTGCGGCATTGGCTCCGATGCGGCACGCGACGCGATCTTCTCGTTCAGCCACAGCACGGGCGGCAAGGTTCGCCTGTCGCTCAACAATCCGGGCCCAGCGTTCGTCCCGAACCTCGCCCTGTTCAAGGGCGAGCCGGGCAAGGCCGTGGGCATCAACCCGGTCGAGACCGCGGTGTCGGGCAACGAAGCGCGCGGCTCGGCCCATGCCGCGCTGAGCCCGAGCTCGCCGCGCGTGTACTCCGGCAACACGGCCACGATGGCCGCCGACCAGGATCCGGCGACGTTCAGCCAGGGCACGGCCTACGGTAGCAACGTGTGCGCGGCGGATGCCTCGGGCAAAGACGCGTTCATCAGCTTCACCTTGACCGGCACCACCACGGTGGAGCTCTCGACGGTCTCGGCCAGCTTCGATCACAGCATCGCGCTGTGGGACAGCACGCCGATCACCGCGCCCGCGGCGACCGCGATGAGCAACGACACGCGCGCGGCGGCGAACGCGAACGCGATCGGCGCCATCGACGACACTTGGGTGGTGAAGACCGCGACGATGTCGTCGCTGATGCCAGGCGGATTGACTGCGAACCCGGTCAGCACCTCGAGCAACAACGAGGTCCAGAACCTGGGCGATCCGGTCGGCAAGCGCATCACGACCTCGGGCAACACCAGCACCAGCGGCGTGGTCGGTGACTACACCACGGCGCAAATGAGCTGCGGCAGCTCCGACAGCGCCAACGACATCGTCTACAAGATCCGTCCCACGGCGAACACGAGCGTGCGCGTGGCGACGAACAACCCGAGCAACCCGGGCTTCAGCAACGCGCTCGCGGTGTTCAATGGCTCGACGGGCGAGTTGCGGCGCGTCGGCGACACGACGGCCTCTGTGACGACGACGTACTGCAGCGGTGGCACGGGCTTCGGGTACACGCCGGCCAACGTCAACATGGCCAGCGTCAGCTTCGCGAGCGCGCCGACGGTGACGTTGGGCTGCGGCACCACGGTAACGTTCAACAGCACGACCAACACGTGGACCGGCTATTGCGCCGGCCAGACTCAGCCCACGGCCGTCGTGCAGACGCAGACCAGTGGCCCGGACATCGTAGTGCTGCCGTTCAAGGCTCTCACGGTCAATGCGGGTACCACGCTGAGCCTCATCGGAGCTCGCCCCGTCGCGATTCTGAGTGAAGGCAACGTCAGCGTGGCCGGCACCATCAACGCCAGCGGGAGCGGCGCCACAGCCGGTGCCGGTGGCAACTGGACCTGCGGCGGCAGCACCGGCGGCAACGGATCCGACGTTCTGAGCGTGCGCAGCGGCGCTGGGGGCGGCGGTTTTGGGACCAAAGGCGGCGATGGCGGCTTCGATGGCTTCTCCACTGACGGTGGTGCGGGCGGTGCGACGCGCGGCAACAGCAACCTCGTGCCGCTGATCGGCGGCTGCGGTGGCGGAGTCGGTGCGAACTGCGGTGGGTCTGGTGGCGCCGGTGGTGGTGCGTTCCAGATCTCCGCAGGCGGCACGGTGACGGTGACTGGCGTCTTGCGCGCGGACGGCGGCACAGCGACCGCCATCAGTTGCGGGTGGCTGAGCGACGGTAGTGGTGGCGGCGGCGGCAGCGGCGGCGCCATCCTGCTCGAGGGCACGTCCATCTCGACCTCCGGTACCGTCTCCACCAACGGCGGCAATGGCGCCAGCGGATCGAACGGCAGCGGCGGCGGTGGTGCGACATCGTCGGCTGGAACCGGCGCAACAGGTGGCAACGGTGCGGGAGACGGCAGTGGTGGTGGCGGCGGCGGCTTTGGTCGCACGCGACAGATCACGCATCCCTGTGCGCCGTCCATCGAGAGCTTCGGCTCGGCGCAGGTCGTGCCGATCGGCCAGACGCAGACGTACACGGGCCCGAGCGGCGCGATGACCAGCGATCTCGCGGGCACGTCGTTCCGGTACGCGGGCGCGTGTACGCCGGATGCGACCGGCCCCGATGCGTTCTTCCGCTTCACGGTGACAGCGACCACCGCGTTCAACGTGACGAGCGCGAGCACCAACTACAACCACACCATCACGTTGTTCGACAGCTCGCAGGTCTCCATGGCGTGCAGCGATGGCGCGGCGACCACGGGCACGAGCATCACGCGCTCACTCAGCGCCGGCACGTATTACGTGGGCATCAAGACTCGCGGCAGCTCCGGCGGCACGTTCCGACTCGCGTTCAGTGACACGAACACGGCATCACGCACGAACACGACGACCGCCAGCCCCAACTGCAGCACCACCAACACGCTCGACGTCGCGCTCACTGCGAACACCGACTATTACGTAGTGGTGAAGGGCGCTTCTGCGGGTCTCGCCGGCGCGTATAATCTCACCGTGACGGACATCGGCGCTGTCACGAACTTCGGCTGCAGCACGGATCTGTCCGCGCCCGATGCGTACTTCGAGTTCGACGTCAACGCGGCGAGTGGGCGCACGGTCACGATTGCGCTGACCGAGGGTGGTACGAACCTGAATGGGTCCTTCCAGCTGGTTCGCGACGGTGCACCGTTGAACAACGCGAGCGGAGATACGGCGTACCTGTGCGACGACGACACGGCGACGTACACGCTGCCGCAGGGCAAGTACTACGTGCTGGTGCGCGGCATGTCGGTGGTCTCGGGCGCGGGCAACCTGCCGCTCACGATCAGCATCCGCGACGACAGCGGCATGAACGCGCTCGACTGCGCGACCGGCACCTCCAGCAGCGCCGGCACGATCACGGCCACGTTGCCTGCGGGCACGTACTACGCGGGCATCAAGAGCCGCAACGGCTCGGCCGGCGGCGCGTACAAGCTGCGGCTGCGGGACACCTCGGTGTCGCTGGGCGGCGGCGGCACCTGGCTCGGCTGCGCGGACGGCAGCTACACGCTCGACTACACGATCCCGCCAGGCGACGCGAACGTGTTGCATTACGCGGTCATCAAGGGTGCGGCGGCCAGCGCTGAGGGCAGGTACACGCTCTCGGTCACGGATCTCGACAGCGTGGCGGACACTTGCGCCGCGAGCGACCCGATCCAGATGGATCCCACGGCGCCCGATGCGTTCTACGCGTTCAAGGTCGCGGACGGCGACTCGGACGGCCGCGACGTGACCGTGTCGCTCGCGACGAGCTCCGTGCTCGACGGCGCCTACCGGCTGTTCCGCGCGGATGGCACGCCCGTCGGCGACTGTCATGATCGCAGCGGACCTTTCACCTACACGAACCTGCCGGCGAATACGTACTACTTGGCGCTGCGCGGCAAGAGCACGGCATCCGGTGCGGCCGAAGCCAGCTTCGAGCTGTCGATCAACGACCAGGACGCGTACGGCTCGATCGAGTGCAAGGACGCTGCCGCTTCCAGCGGCACGACGCTCACGCGCACCTTGAGCCCGGGCAACTACTGGCTCGGCATCAAGACCCAGGCCGGCGCGGTGGATCCGCAGAGCTACCGCATCCAGTTCCGCGACACCGCGAACCCGACGCCCACGAACGCGACGGAGCTCGGCTGCGATGCGAACGTGATCTCGACGGCCGTGACCGCGGGCAAGCCTTACTACGTGCTCGTGAAGGGCACGACACCTGCGGACAGCGGTCCGTACACGCTGTCGGTCACCGACCTCACCACGAACAGTGGCTTCGGCTGCAACGACGACGCCGCGGCGGGCGACGCGTATTATGAATTCAACGTCAACGACCCGAACGGCCGGCACGTGACCATCGACACTCAGGGCTCGGCGCTCGACACCGTCGTCGCGCTGTTCCCCGCGGGCGCGCCCATCGCTGCGGGCGGTTATCTGGCGTGTGACGACAACAGCGGTGCGACGACGGGCTCCTCCAAGATCTCGCGCGACCTCGGACCGGGCGTGTACTACGTGGTGGTGCGCGCGCGGCAGGGTGCCGCGAACCCCGGCTTGCCGTTCGAGCTCTCGGTTCGCGACGACAGCACGGTCGAGTCGATCGCGTGCGGCGCGAGCGACGGGTCGGGTCCGGCCAAGATCCGCGCGGAGCTGGGCGCCGGCACCTATCACGTGGTGCTCAAGGGCATGCCCGGCAGCGACAAGGGCGCTTACAAGCTGCGCATCCGCGACGAGGGCCCCTACCTCAACGCGGCGAGCGAGGTCGCGTGCAACGACACGCAGAACGAGCTCCTGTACAACGTGACCGCCGGCAAGCCGTACTACGCGGTGGTCAAGGGCGCGGCCACGAACCAGTCCGGTCCGTACAAGCTCACGGTGGAGAACCTCGTGGCGCAGGTCGGCATGGGCTGCGGCGCGAACCCGGCCTCGCCGGACGCCGTGTACCGCTTCCACCTCTCGGCGGACACGCGCGTAGCCATCGACACCATCGGCTCGCAGACGAGCGGCAGCACGCCTGTGCCGACGGACACGGTCATCGGTCTGTACGACCTCAACGCCAGCTACTTCGGCACGAACTACGCCGAGGACAAAAACCGCGCAGCCGTCAGCTGCGATGACAACGGCGCCGATGCCTCCAAGGGCTGGTCGCGCATCGTCGCGGACCTGGCCGGCAACCGCGACTACTACGTGGTCGTGAAGAGCAAGACCTCAGGCTGGGGCAGCTCACAGCTGCCGTACGTGGTGAACGTGCGCGACCTGAACGCGAACCAGCCGATCGCGTGCGCCGACGTGAACTCTTCGCTGCTCATGACGCGCACCTTGCCCGCGGGCGACTACCGCGTCGTCGTGTCCAACTCGACCGGAGCGACTGGCGGCGCGCCGTTCGACGTGCGCTTCCGCAACACCTCGGTGAGCAACAGCGGGGCGACGCAGGTCGCCTGCTCCGACACGCCGGACGAGCTGACGTACAACGTGGTCGCGGGCCGGCCCTACTATCTGGTCGTGAAGGGTGACGCGGCGACGGACCGCGGCCAGTACGGCCTCGTCGTGGAGACCACCGGCACGGGCGCCACGAGCATGGGCTGCGGCGCGAACCCTGCCGCACCCGACGCGTTCTTCAAGTTCAACGTCACCAAGAGCGGCCCCGTCGTCATCGATACGGACGGCTCGACGGCCGACACGGTGATCGCGGTGTACCCGTCGACCACGGCCGTCTTCGGAACGAACTACGCGCAGGACACATTCGGCAACACGATCCCGTGCGACGACAACAGCGGCGCGACCGCGGGCGCCTCGCGGATCGCCACGACCCTGGCGCAGGGCTCGTATTACCTCGTGGTGAAGGGCAAGACGCTGAGCTGGAACCAGGCGGCGCAGCCGTTCAACGTCTCGATCCGCGACTCGGACAGCACCGGCTCGATCGCCTGCGCGAGCGCCTCCGTCGGCGGCAAGAAGCTGCTGCAGACGCTGCCCGCGGGCGACTACAATGTCGTCATGTCGACCGCCTCTGCAACGGGCGGCGCGTATTCGCTGAAGTTCCGCGACACGGCGAAGGCAAGCGCAGAGAGCGGCAGCCGCGTGCAGTGTGGCACCGGCTCGGTCACGGTCAGTAACCTGACCGGCGGCCACGAGTACTACGTGGTGGTCAAGGGCAACAACGCGAGCGACGCGGGCGGCTACAACCTCACGCTCGAGGACACGGTCAGCCTGGCTGCAGCTTCCGGCAGCACGTCGATCGCGTGTGCCGCCGACGGCAGCAAGATCGACGGCGTGTACCCGGCCGGCACGTATTACGCGCTCGTCACCGGTGACAACTCGGCGAGCGCAGGTCCGTACACGCTCAAGGCGAGCGACGTGGACGCGCTGACCGATCAGAACCGCCTCGCTTGCAACGACGACTCGGGCCCGAACCGCACCTCCATCATCGAGCGGAACGTCGCGGCGGGAACGCACTACGTGGTCGTGAAGGGCAAGGGCGCGGACCAGAAGGGCGCATACGCCTTGCACGTGCGCGACGCCGACGCCGTGCCGGATCGCAACCTCGCGTGCGGCGGTGCCGGCAACTCCGAGCGTCTCGAGTACGACGTGCAGGCCGGGCAGGACTACACCGTCTTGCTGAAGGGCGACGCGCTGAATCAGCAGGGTCAGTACACGCTCAAGCTCTACGACCAGTACGGTCTGCAGAACAACAACGGTCAGCGCCTGACCTGCGTCTCCGACGCGCAGCCCACGCCGCTGGTCAACAGCTCGTGGCACACCAGGGCCGTCGACTTCAACCTGAGCCTGACACCTGACACTTATTACATTGCGGTGAAGGGTCAGCGCGCGACGGACAAGGGCAACTTCCAGCTGCAGTTCGGCGAGCCCAGCGCGCGCACGAGCACGACGTACACGCCGCCGAGCTGGACCGAGGTCAAGGATGCGCTCGCGGCCTCGGAGGTTCGCGTGCTGCCGGTGATCGCCACGGGCGGAGACACGAGCGCCTTCGTCGCGCCGGCGGAAGCGCAGGCGAGCACCGTCGCGCTGACCACGCGCGCCGTGCGTCAGGACGGCACGCCGATCTGGCAGAAGATCCAGAAGGACGGACGTGGCACGGGCTCGGGCTTGATCACGGGTATCGCGGAGATCGCGGATTATCTCTCGCTCGATGTGTCGCTCGTGGCCGTCGACGGTCCGGACCCTGGCGCCTCGCGCTTCCGTATCGGCATCGCGCCGGTGAACAGTCCGAGCTGCGTGCACCCGCACCCGCTCGTGGACACGGTCACGGGGGCTTGCACCCCGAGGCCGAACGACCCACGCGGCTACAACTGCAACACGCAGTACAGCTGCGCTCCGGGCTCCGCGCCCAAGTTCACGGTGACCTTCACCAACCCGAGCGATGCGCCGGTGCCGCCGAACCCGAACGACGCCTACGGCGGCTACCACTTCAAGATGCAGATCTACGGCAACAAGAAGTATCTGCTCGAAGAAGTGCCGGTCTACATCATCCCGACCTCGCGCATGATGATGGGTCCGCCCACGGGTGGGTCGGGCAAGTTCCAGTCGACAGGCACCTACAGTCAGGACGTCGACGCCGCGTCCTGCCCGAAGCTCAGCACGGGCAGCGTGGTGACCAACGACCTGCCGACCTGGTCCGACCTGTTCTTCAACGCGGACGTGCCCGAGGGCAGCAGCATCGACTTCGAGCTCTGCACCGCGGACACGACGGCCGGGCTGACGAGCTGCAGGTGGTCGGACGGCACCAGCGGCACCCGCAAGAAGATCACCGTGCGCTCGAAGGGCAGCTGCACGGACAATACCCAGTGCCGTAACGTCGCTGGCTACGGCAGCGGCTTCTGCTCGGCCGGCACCTGCCAGTTCATCCAGACGCCAAAGATTGCGTACGACGTAGCGTGTACGACGGACGCGGCGTGCCCGAATGGCCCGCTAGGCGCTGGAGACTACTTGATATCCTCGCGCTGTGAGACGACACGTGGTGCGCCAGGTTACGGTTACTGTGTGTACACATCACAGCCGGCCGACTTGGGTGGCACGTTGCTCACCGGCGAGCAAGGCCGCGCGTATGCTCGCATCAAGGTCACACTCAACTCGGACAGCTCCGGCGCGGTGGCACCCACATTGTACCAGTGGTACCTCACCTACTTCTGCAAGTCGGCCCAGTGAACGTCCTGCGGCGGTTTGCAACCTGCCGCAGGTATGAAAAGCTGAAACGAATGCGACGTGAACAGCCGCTGGCGTGACCTGCATCACGGGCTCGGCTCCTCCGGGCTCGTGACAGCAGCGTTACACTGCGTCAGGTTTGCCACGCAGGCGGAGCGGAGTGGTGTATGGGCAATGTTCATCGGATCGCGTTGATCTCGGACATACACGGCAACGAAATCGCGTTGCGTCACGTGTTGCGTTCCATCCGAGAGCAAGGCGCCGATGAGATTGTTTGTCTCGGCGATGTGGCCACCCTGGGTGTGGCGCCGAGCGAGGTCCTGGACATGTTGAAGTATCAGGGCTGTCCATGTATCGCCGGCAATCACGATGACTACGTGCTCGGGGGTGCGCTGGATGATGGCCATGCGTCGACCGAGGTCCTGAAGGACGCCATTTTGTGGGCACGAGATGCGCTGACCACGCCGCAGCTCGACTTCGTGCGCGGCTTCGAAGAGGGGTTGGAGCTACCCCTAGGCAAGCTGCACACCCTGCATTTGTTCCATGGCTCGCCGAGCTCGAATCTGGTGAATCTGCTCCCGGACACCCCCGCGTCCGAGCTCGACCGGCTGCTAGGTGAACCGCGCGGCACGGTCATGGCCGGGGGTCACACGCACATCCAGATGCTGCGTCAGCACCAGGGCAACTTGCTGGTCAACCCTGGCAGTGTGGGCGCGCCCTTCCGCGAGTATCCTCGGTCGGGACCGCCACGCATCTTGCCGCACGCGGAGTACGCGATCGTCGAGGCGAGGGGCGCGGACATCAACGTCATGCTCCAGCGCGTGTCGCTGGACCGGCAAGCTCTGGCGCGCGCCGCGGCGGCCAGCAAGAACCCACTGGCGAACGAGCTGGCGCTGGCCTATCGCTAGCCGACTAACTCACGTAACCGTACCGTAGCCGGACGTGGCCGACCCGCCCGGACGCTCCCGGAACAACGATCGTCCACGTCCACGGTTACGAGCTAGGGGCAGCGGACCTTCCGTCCGTAGGGGTCGTGACACACCCCGCACATGCTCTCCCTGCACCCCGGCTCAGTGCAGCCCAGCCCCGAGCAGTCGGGATCCGGCGCGCCGCAGCCGCAGTCGCACACGGTGCCGTCTGCGTAGGCCTCCTTCGGGCACGTCCACGTGTAACACGTGCCGAGGATGTTACTGCCGTTGTGGCACACCTCGCAGCCCTTGGCGGCGCACTGGGGTGCGGAGCAGCCAGTGTCTGTCTGACAGTCAGGATCGATCGCGCCGCAGCCGCAGTCGCAAACGCCGTCCTGGCCGTAGTTGGAGGTCGTACACAAGCCGCTGCTCAGCCAGCGGGCGCCGCTGCAGGCGGCACGCGCGCTGCCCTCCTTGTTGCAGAACTCGCACGTGGCCGTCTCGCAGCCAGAGCCCGTGCAGCTCTCGCGCCCCGTGATCCGGCAGTACGGGTCCGGTCGCCCGCAGCCGCAGTCGCACTCGCCGTTCGACCACGCCGGGTCGGTGGCCGTGCCGCAGGTCCAGCCCTTGGCATCCCCCGGCGGATCGCAGATCTGGTAGTCGTTATCCGCGCCCACGACGGAGTCATTGCCGAGGTGGCAGTACTCGCACTTGTCGGACTGGCAACCAGGGTCCGTGCAACCGTCGCCGCTCGCGCAGTCCGGATCGCGCACGCCGCAGCCGCAGTCGCAGCCATCGCCCGTGCCGTAGTGGCTCAGGTCGCACTTCCAGCTGTCCGCCATGCCGCAGCCGACCAGGTCGTCGTTCGCGTAGCTCGTGTCCGTGCAGCGCTTGCACGCAGCGTCGCGGCAGCCGTACGTCGCGCAGCCCTTGTCCGCGCAGTCGGGATCCGGCACGCCGCAGCCACAATCGCAACCGTCCCCGCTGCCGTAGCGCTGCGGGTCGCACTTCCACTCGTGTAGCGCGTTCGCGCACGGCACGGCACGGCCCGTCGCGTCATGGCAGGTCTTGCACTCGCCGGCGTTGCACAACGCGGCCGTGCAGCTCTGCTGGCTCTCGCAGTCGGGATCGCTCACGCCGCAACCGCAGTCGCAGCCGTCTCCGCCGCCCCAAGCGGCAGCAGGACACTTCCAGCCGTTGAACGGGGGGAACTGATCGGTCAGCGCTGCGCCCGTCGCGTCGTGGCGCACGTTGCACTTCGGGCGCCAGCAGCCGGGCTCGCTGCAGCCGCTGCCACCGCAGCGCGCGTCCGGCAGGCCGCAGCCGCAGTCGCAGGCCTCGTCCAGCTGCTCCAACATGCTGCAGGTCCAGTCGGCCGGATCGGGTGCAGCTTCACACGGCTTCCACGCCAGCTCGGTCGTGTAACATGCGTCGCACATCGGCGCGATGCAGCCGAGCTCGGTGCAGCTCTGGCCCGGGCAGTCGAAGTCCGGCACGCCGCAGCCACAGTCGCAGTAGCCGTCGGCCCACAGCGCGGCCGCGCACTTCCACGTGCTCGGTGCAGGACCCGCGTCGATCGCCTGATCGCCGCGCCCCGCGTCCACTGGCTGTGGCGCGCCGGTGTCGACCTCGGCATCCTTCTGCGCGTCCGGGGCCTTGCCGCTATCGGCGGCAGGCTTGCCGGCGTCCGGCTTGCTCATGGGCTGTCCGGAATCGGGCGGCGTGTTGTTGCCGCTATCCGGCTTGCCTGCATCCGGGTTCTTGACCACGGAGCTGGGACCCGGATCACCGCCACCACAGCCGAAGAGCAGGAGCCAGCCGAGCGCGATCACCAGAGCCTTGCGATGACGCATGGCTCACGAGTGTAGCCCAAGACGCCCACGTTGCGTGTCATCGCGGCGCGCTCGCGCCAGTGCTCATGCAGGTGACACATGTCAGAACGCCGCCTACTTGATGTGTCCTACTGGGTCGTGGCGCTCGCGTGTGGTGCGTGCACCCGCAAACTGCCGCTCTGCGCTGCGGGCAGTACGGGCACGCGCAGCTGACATGTATAGTGGATAGCCGGAGATGCGCGCGGCGAGTGCGCGCGCGAGCGTGAGCCGATGCACAACGCCCTTCATGGCCCGGTGTCAGCGTGTTTGCGCGCGCTGACGCTCGCCTGCTTGCTGTCGGTGATCTGCGCGGGGCGGGCTCTCGCCTCGCCCGATGCCTACGGGCTGGGCGACGGTCACGGCGGAGCGCTCGTCGTGTCGCAAGCGGGCCAGACGCTCAATGTCGCGAGCCGCCTGACGCAGGCCGCAGCTGCGGGCACCGCGCAGCTGTACGTCCTGTCGCCCTCCACGTTTCATACCGGAGATCTGGTGTTGATCTGGCGTGCGGTGGGCAGCACATCCGCCGCCATTGGCAGCAGCCAGCCCGTAGATCTCGCGAGCTCCGGCATCGGCCGTCACGAGCTGGCGCGTGTGCTGTCCGTGCAGGCGGACCACGTCGTCGTCGATCAGCCCACGACGCGCGCGTACCCCGCGTCCGACACGCAGCTGGTGTACGTGCCTGAGCTCACGGAGTTGCACGTGCAGGCGGGTGCGAGCCTGGCCGCGTTGCCGTGGGACGCCAGCTCGAAGCGCGGGGGCATCCTGGCGCTCTTCGTGCAACGCCAGGCGCGCATCGATGGGCGGCTCGACGCGAGCGCGCGCGGCTTTGCGGGCGGCGCCTACGTCGCGGGTGTGGCTTCCGATCGCGGCTGCGCGGCGCTGAACCTCGACAGCCCGCAGGGCGCGGCGCGCGGTGCGGGTCTGGGTCATCCGTTCGCCGGCGGGGATCGCGGGCGCGGTCGGCTCGCGAACGCGGGTGGCGGCGGCGTGTGTCTAGGGTCGGGCGGCGGAGGTGGCGCGCTGCTCTCGAGCGGCGGTCAGGGCGGTCGCAGCGACGCCTCGCTCGACGACGCGCGCAACGTGGGCGGGCAGGGCGGCGTCGGGTTGTTCAGCTCGGAGGCTGGCGCGTTCCTGTTGCTCATGGGCGGCGGCGGTGGGGCAGGGCACGCTGCCGCGGATGGCGGCTCACGCGGTGCTGCAGGTGGCGGCGTGTTGTGGCTGCGCGCCGGCAGCTTGATGGGCTCGGGATCGATCGATGCGAGCGGCGAAGGCGCGCCTGCCGCGAGCGCGGGCGGTGCGGGCGGCGGCGGCGCGAGCGGCAGCCTATGGCTGCAGGTCAAGGGCAACGCGAGCTGCACGCTGCTCGCGCGCGGCGGTGCAGGTGGCGATACCATCCTCGACAGCGGCACGGGCGGTGGTGGCAGCGGCGGCGCGTTGCGGTTGGAGCTCGCTGACGCTGGCAGCTGCAGCCGCGATCTGAGCGCGGGTGCGGCTGGACGCGGCCAGGCGCAGGCGAGCTATCAGGCCCAGCCCGGCGCAGACGGCGTGGCAGAGCTTACCGGACAGGCGTTCCGGGACGATCAGGACGCCGACGGACTATCGGACGCGAGCGAGGGCTTCGCGGATCCGGACGGCGATGGTCTGCTCGCGTACGCGGATGCGGACGACGACGACGACGACGTCCCCACGCAGCTGGAAGCGGCACCCACGCGCAACACCGATGGGGACGGGCTGCCGGATTATCTGGACAGCGACGACGATGGCGATGGCGTGCCGACCGCATACGAAGACGCCAATCGCAATGCGAATCCGCTCGACGATGATCGCGACGCGGATGGCACGCCGGATGGCTTCGATGCGGACGACGACGGCGACGGCCTGCTCAGCAAACACGAGGATCGCAACGCGAGCGGCGGCCCGAGCGACGACGACAGCGACGGGGACGGTACGCCGGACTATCTGGACGCAGACGACGATGGCGACGGCGTGGCCACGCGCTTCGAGGCTGCCGATCCCGATCATGACCAGGCGCCCGGTGACGCGCGCAACAGCGACGCGCAGGGCCTGCCGGACTACCTCGACGCGGACGACGATGACGACCGGGTCCCGACCGCAAAGGAGACGCCGGACCCGAACCTGAACGGCGATCCCGTGGACGCCCGCGACACGGACGGGGACGGGATACCCGACTACCTGGATCGCGACGACGACGGCGATGGTGTGTACACGACGCACGAGCCGCAGGGCGGCGCAGATCCGCTCGGGCTCGACACCGACGCCGACACCAAGCTCAACTTCCTGGACAGCGATGACGACGACGACGGCGTCGCCACGCAGCTGGAAGCGGCGGACCCGAACGGGGACGGCAACCCCGCGGACGCGCGCGACAGCGACGGGGATAACCTTCCCGACTACCTCGACCCCGACGCCGATGAAGACGCGGACGGCGTCCTCAGTCGCGCCGAAGATCGCAACGGCAACGGCGTCCTGGGCGATGACGACAGCGATGGCGACGCCACGCCGGACTACCTCGATGCGGACGACGACGGCGACGGCGTGGACACGGGCATCGAGGCGCCGGATGCCAACGCCGACCACCTGCCGGCCGACGCGCGCGACACCGACGCCGACGGCACGCCGGACTACCTCGACGCCGATGACGACGGCGATGGCTTCGCCACGCGCAGCGAGCAGCCGACCGCCGTGCACGCAGGGACGGACGAGCGCGCGGATCAAGACGAGGATGGCAAGCCGGACTACGTCGATACCGACGACGACGGCGACGGCCTCGCGACGCGCTTCGAGGCGCCGGCCGCGCAGGATCGAGACGACGACCTCGATGCCATTCCGAACCGCCTGGACGCGGACGATGACAACGACAAGGGCCTCACACGCGACGAGGGCGCAGATCCAAACCAGGATGGCGATCCCAAAGACGCGCGCGATACCGATCGCGACGGCGCGCCCGACTACGTGGATGACGACGACGACGGCGACGGTCTCGCGACGTTCGACGAGCGCACCACGGCCCAGGAGCTAGGCGCCGATCCCGATGGCGATGGCGTGCCGAGCTGGCTCGACACGGATAGCGACGGCGACGGCCTGTCTGATGCGCTCGAGCGCCAGCAGGGCGGTGACGCCAACGGCGACGGGATCCCGGACTACGTGGACCGTGGCAGCAGCCCCCAGGACGCCGACGGAGATGGCCTGGCCGACCTCGTCGAGTGCGGCAAAGGTGCTTGCCCCGACACCGACGGCGATGGCCAGGACGACAGTCACGACACCGACGACGATGGCGACGGTGTGCCCACGCAGACGGAGCGGCCCGACGCCCAGAGCGTGGATCATGATCAGGATGGGCGTGCCGACTACCTCGATTCGGACGACGACAACGATGGCGTGCCGAGCGCGGACGAGGTCGGCGACGGACAGCTCGACACGGATGACGACGGTCAACCCGATCGGCTCGACGTCGACGACGACGCGGACGGGATCGAGACGCGCCTCGAGCGCACGTATGCGGAGCGGGACGTCGATGGCGACGGGCTGCCCAACTGGCGCGATCCGGACAGCGACGGAGATGGTGTGCCCGACGCGGATGAAGGCACCGGGGATGCCGACGGCAATGGTGTGCCCGCCTATCTCGACGCGCTGGAGTCCCCGCTCGACAGCGACAATGACGGCGTCGCGGACACGGTCGAGTGCCCGAACGGCGGGGATGCTTGCGATCACGACGGCGACGACACACCGGATCTGCGCGATCCGGACGACGACGGGGATGGCTTGCCGACGCGCGACGAGCGTCCGGGCGGCAAGGCCCGGGACAGCGATGATGACGGCGAGCCGGACCACCTCGACGCCGACGACGACGGGGACGGAGCGAACACGCGCAGCGAGCGCCCGGACGAGACCGACCGCGACAGCGACGACGACGGAACCCCCGACTTCCTCGACGCCGACGATGACGACGACGGTGTGCCGAGCCGCGATGAGCAGGGCCGCAACAGCGACGACGACGCGCTCGAAGATCGGCTCGACCCGGATGACGATGGGGACGGCCTGCTCACCACGCGCGAGCGCAAGGACGCGAACCGCTGGGGAGAAGACCTCGACGGCGATCAAGCGCCGAACTATCGCGACCTCGACGCCGACGGCGACCTGGTCCCGGACCAGGAGGAGGTCAGCGACGTGGACGCGGATGGCGTCCCGGACTACCTGGAGCGGGGCAACTTCTCGGGCGGTGCAGGCAGCGGCTGCAGTGTAGGGGCGGGCCAGCCCGCGCGCGGCAGCGCATGGCTGCTGTGCGCGCTGCTCGGACTTTGTATCCGACGCCGTCAGCTGCGCCGCCATGCGCGGCAAGCGAGCTGACCACGCGCTGAAAGCTCGGCCACGGTCCACAGCGTGCGGCCGCGAAGCCTCCGAAGGCACCGTGGCGGCGCTCGCGAAGCGCGGACCGACCGCCGCGGGGTCGCCGGGCGGCGAGAAGCCTCGTGGCCGCGGCGCGATGGTCGGCGACACGGCGAGACTGGGGCGCTCCAGCGGGGCTGCCGGAGCGAAGGCTGGCCCATGGCTGGCCGCGCGCGAAGCGCACAGGCGCCCGAAGATGCCGCGCTCAGAACGCGCAGTCGAGGCGCTTGCGGATCACGCGGAAGCGGGCGCCTTGATCGCTCGCGTCCAGGAACCCGAGCAGCAGCTGACCGTCGGTCGAGACGCGGACAGTCAGTCGCCCGCCGGTCGGGCTCGCGCTCGCCACCGGGTACGTCAGCACTCGCCCGGCCCCGTCGCGCTGCAGGTTGCCCTCCTTCGTCACGAACAAGAGGCGAACCTGCGGCTCGGGCTCGGTGCTCGTGGCCAGGCTGCGATACGCCACCACGTAGCCGCCGCCGAGTCGTGCGAGGGACGCATCCCGGCCTTGCAGCGCGCCACTCACGACCTTGATCTCGTCGCTCGCCAGCTCGCCGGTCGGGCTCAGGCGCCGGAAGCGCACCTCGCGGCTACCACCGACGTCGATCGAGTACACCACGGCGCCGCCGTCCTCCTCGCGCGTGGCGAGATCGACCGTGTTGCCGGTCGTCACCGCCGCGCTCAACCGCAGCGGTTCGCCACTGGCCTCGCCTGCCGCTGTCAGCGGCAGGAGCCACACGCCCGCCTGCTTCAGCTCCGACACGAAAGCGAGCGCGCCGCCCTCCGCTCCGAGCTGCGCCAACGCGAAGCTCGTGGGCTGATAGCCGTCCGCTGCGGCCACGAGCTCGTGCGCCGGCCCGCTCGCGTCCGCCGCCCGCAGCACGATCGCGCGCGTGCTCTTGACGGGATCCTGCGCGATCCACGCAGCGAAGCCGTGACCCGCGATGTTCGCCTGCTGCGGCCGCAGCTCGAGCAGCGCGTTTTCGGTGAGGCGCGTGCGCGTGATCTCTGCCGGTGGTGTCAGCGCCTCGGCCATGACCAACGTTTGCAGCTCCGCGCTGCCGGTGGAGTTGTCCACCCAGGTCAAGCGATAGCCGTCGCTCACGTGCAGGAGGCTCACGTCGGTCACGCGCGCATTGCAATCGCCGAACAGCTCGCTCGGCTGCTTGTACGCGCCGAGCGCGGCGACCGGCAAGGTGCGGATGACGTCGCACGGATTGCGCTGCGTGAACGCGACGCCGAAGCCCGTGAGCCCCGGAGTCACGACGAAGCCCGCCTCGTCGCTGAACGACACGGGCTGGCTGAGCTCGCTCAGCTCCGCGGCCACCTCACACACCTGAGTGGGATCGGTGTTGCCGGCGTCCTCCTCACCTGCCGCGCTGTCTCCCGCGTCGGCTCGCGGCGCGGCGTCCCCACCGCTGCCGCCATTGGCTGCATCACGTGCGCCGCCATCGAGACGCTCGCCTGCGTCGTTGCCAGGCCCGCCTGCGTCTGGGTCGGCCGCGGAGCCGCCGCCAGGAGCGACGACCTTGCCTGGTGGCGCGTCCTTGCTGCAGCCCGCCAGCGAGAGCAGGAGAGACAACGTGATCGGCGCGCTGCGCAGCCGGCGTGGAGCTCGAACGGACGGGATGGGTCGCATCAGATCGCCTGGTTGCACACGTAGGTGAGAGCCCAGTCGTGCACGGTGGGAGCGGTGTTGGCGCTGGTGTTGCCGGTGAGGCCGATGTTCATGCGCAAGCTGGTCGTGTAGTTCGCCGTGCCGAGCACGCCGCCGATGTACACGGGTTGCCCGGAGAACGTGCACTTGCCCGAGATACAGCGCGAGCCCAGCGAGCACTCCTTGTCCAGAGTGCAGCTGTTGGCCGTGATCGTCTGACAGTTGCGATCCGCCGAGCAGTAGCCGTTCGTGCAGTCGCTGTCGCGCGTGCAGGGCCCACCGCCGGTGATCGTGCACAGCGGCGTGGGCGTGCACGACGTCAGGTCCGCGCTGCGATCCGAGGCACAGACCCCGAACGACAGGGTCGTGCCGTTGGGCACCGACGCGTTCCAGGTCAGGTCGCGCCAGTCCGGACGCTGCGTACCCGTGCAGCCCGGCGAGCTCACGGTCTGCCAGTACGAGCCGGACGGCGTGACCTTCGGCACGGGCTGGCTCGTCTGATCGACGTCACGCGGGATGATGTAGATGGGCACCTTGTCCACGACGAACTGCTGATCGCCGATCAGCTCCGCGCGGAAGTTGTAGCCGCCGTTGGGATCTTTCGAGTTCAGCGGCACGGGTAGGTTCATCGGGTTGTTGAACGCCAGCTCGAAGCGCGGCGTCGCGCCCGGGGCGCAGCGCTGGTGCTCGTTGCCGATCAGGCCCGAGCAGCCGTCGCCGGCCTCGTCCACCGCCTTGAGCGTCACGCCGAAGCCCGGGTTCGCGTCCGGCTCGAACACCACGCGCACCGTCACGTTCATCTCCAGGTACTTCGCGAGCTCGCCGATGCCGTCCACCACGGTCTTCGACAGACCCGTGCCGTCGCCGTCGATCGGGAACACGAGCGGCTGCAGACTGCTGCCGAGCGCGCCCGTCGCGATGGCCAGCGCGTTGGCCTGGTTCTTCGTGGCCACGCAATCACCCTGGACATCACCGTGCAGCGGGTCATCGCGGCAGGAGAGCACCGACATGACGCGTACGGATTTCGCGTTCAGGGCCATCTGGGTCTGCGACCAGGTGGGCGGCACGAACGTACCGCTGCTGGTGCTGCCCGCGCCGATGTTCAGCTGATAGATGCCCTTGGCGCCCGTGTTGTAGCCCTTCACGAGCGCGTAGTAGGTGCCGGCGCTCAGCGAGGTGCTGATGAGAGAGGTCGAGCCGCTGCCACCGTCGTTGTTGCAGAGCACGGGCGTGTCCGAGGTCGCGATGTTGGTCGCGTCCCGCACGGAGAGCTTGTAGTTGCCACCGCCCGCCGTCGTGTCGCCCTTGAGCACGACCGTGTACGTGCCCGCGCTCAGATCGGCCTCGACGTGGGAGGCGCCACCGCTGCCGCTGTTGTGATCGCAGGCCAGGCGCTGCGTCGGCAGCGCGCCGAGATCACGTAGGATCAGCTTGTAGGCGCCCTTGTCCGAGACCGTCTTGCCCTTGACGATGACCCGGTACGTACCGGGTGTCAGATCGCGCTCGAGCAAGGCCGTGCCGCCGGGACCCGAGTTGTAGTCGCAAGCGTACGTCGTCGTCGGCGTGAAGCCTGTGTCCTTGACGTTCAGTGTGTACGCGCCACTGTTGCTGCTCCAGCCCTTCACCACCACGAAGTAGGTGCCGGCGCTCAAGCTCTGCGTGATCTGCGAGCTATTGTTATTGCTCGAGATGTCATCGTTACATGTCAGGTAGCCGGACGGCTCCGTGACGTCACTCACGGCGAGCGCGTAGCTGCCCTTCGCGTTGTTGCTGCCGCCCTTCACCACGACGTAGTAGTCGCCGGCCGCGAGGTCCTGCTCGATGCGCGACGAGTTGCCCGAGTAGTCGTCGTTGCAGGTGAGCCGATTGGCCGAGTTGATCAGGTCGAGAGCCTTGACTGTCAGGCGATAGTTGCCGCGATCAGCGGCGAGCTTGCCCTTGACCACGGCGTAATACGTGCCCGCGCTCAACGTCGCCGTGATCTTCGAGACGTTGCCGCCGCCTCCGTTGTCGTCGCACGCCTGCAGGGTCGTGACGTTCGAGATGGCCGTGTCGCGCAACGTGAGCGTGTACGCGCCGGCCGAGCCGGAAGACTTGCCCTTCATGAACACGTAGTAGTTGCCGGCGTTCAGCGTGGCCGTGATCTGTGAGGTGCTGTTGCCGCCGTAGTCGTTGTTACAATCGACGTAGCCGTCCGCCGAGGTGTAGAGCGCCAGCACCGTGTCGAAGCCGGAGCCCGTCGTGTCGATCACCACGGTGCGCGTCGAGCTCAGGCTGAACGAGTAGTACACATCCTTCGAGCTGCTGTTCGCCGAGCAGCTGTTGAACGAATTGTTCGCGGCCATGCTCGAGGTGTTGCCGCTGTAAGAGACCCAGCGCCCGTCCATCGTGCCGATGCTGACCGCGCTGCTCTTCTGCTCGCCCGCGGTGCCCTGCGCCGAGACCGTGGGCGGGCTGGGTGTGTACACGGTGGAGGGGAACAGGCCGAGCACTGTGTCGAACGCGGAGCCCACCGTGCTGATCTCGTAGCTGCCGGGTGACGTGATGTTCAGCTTGTACACGGCGTCGCGGGCCGAGCTATTGGCGCTGCAGCCCACGGCGTTGTCGACGGCGACGTCCGACGACATGCTGTTGGTCGTGCCGTCGAAGCTCAGGTTCGGGGCGCTGCTCGTCGGGCTCACGTTGT
>Ga0190269_10000111_pt1 | contig 38981 bp, 38 predicted proteins | sample Popmic249IS_FD_133749 | JGI IMG/M metagenome (GOLD analysis project Ga0190269, IMG submission 133749) | Populus adjacent soil microbial communities from riparian zone of Blue River, Arizona, USA - 249 IS | ecosystem: Environmental > Terrestrial > Soil > Riparian zone | place: USA: Arizona... | reverse complement strand
CGTGGTGGTGCAGTGCCTCCCGATATCGAGCGATGAGCAACAGCGCGTAGTCCGTGCCGACGCCGAACACCAGGATCGTCAGCAGCGCTGAGTTCTGGTCGTTGACCACGATGCCGAAGCCCTTGACGAGCAGGTAGACGGTCGCCATCGCGGTCAGCGCGGCCGCGCCAACGGCCACGAGCGGGACGATCCACAGCACCGGGCTGCGGTAGGTGAGGATGAGCAGGAGCGTGACGACGACGATCGTGGTGAGGAGGACCTGGACGTCGATGCCGTCGAAGACGGCCTCCATGTCGCCGTCGACCGCGGCCGGGCCGGTCACGTCGAGTTCCAGACCGGCGGGGCGGTCCTTCGTGGCGTTCCGCAACGGGCCGACGATGGCCTCCGGCGCGCCGTGGGTCGCGCTCACCTCGAGGGTGAACATCATCGCCTTGCCGTCGGCGGAGGGCCTCGTCGGCGGGCCCTCGTCCTCGCCGGCCGGGGTCGCCACCTTCGGCGGGTACTGCTTGGCGAGGGTGTCGTAGTGGCGCCCGACCGTCGCGCGGTCGGCGTCGGTCATGCCGCCGGCGCGGTGGTACAGGAAGACGAACGTGTTCTCTTCCCCGCCGGGGAGACCGTCCTCCAGTACCGCGACCTTGGTGGACTCGGCGCTGGCCGGCAGGGTGTCCGCGGCGCTATCGGTGGTGACCGAACTCAACTTTCCGCTCAGCGGCACCATGACCAAGGCCAGCGCCACCCACAAGCCAATCACCAACCACGGCACCCATCGGCCTGCCAACCGGCCGGCCGGCGCTTCCCCGGGCGGCGGTGCATCGACTGCCATTCACGTGCCTCCTACATACGGGTTGCATCGCTTACCTGACGCCAATGTGGTACCGAGCGAATCTGAGACGACCGTTAATGCGGTGCTCAGGCCGGCGTCGCCACGGCGGACCTGGCGGACCTGGTAGAGGCCGCGCCGGGAACACCGAGGAACACGGGGCGAGCAGTACCGCGGTGCCCGAGGGCAGCGCGGACGAGGCGTTGCGCGCGCCGGTCGATCAACGAGTGCCCGCCACGGCCGGGGTGACCGGAACGGGCACAACCGACGCTCCGCCGCCCTCCGTCCGTCGGCAGGACGTCGGCCGGCCAGCGCATCGCGAAGGATGTTCAGTTTCGGTAGAACCGGCGTAGAGAACGCCCCTGACCTGGCCTTTTGTTCATTGCTGACGGTGAGCCGGCCTGCGTATCGTGGCGAGGCCCCACCGTCCAGTCCGAACGAAGGAGCACTACATGACCCGGCTTGCGGACCGTCTGTTGTCCCTGTTCGTTCCGACCACCTCCGCTGCGGCGGCGTCGTCGTTCTGCGAGCACACCTGCTCCTACCCCTACATCGGGAGGGAGTGTCGCTGGGTGTGGCAGTCCAGCGGCGGCTACACGAAGGTCTGCCGCGGCTGCGGCACCTGCTGAGTTCGTCGTCCGCGCCGCCGGACCGGACCCGCTCCGGGCCGTCGGCGTGGCGACTGCACCGGTAACGGGCGGCGACGGCCCGGTGGCGGATCTGCCTCCCGGAGGCATCGGCGTCGCAGTGTTCGGCGCGCTCGTCCTCTTCGTTCTCACGATCTCCTAAGACGACGTCGCGGACCTCTTCTCCGACCGGTCGACGCCGGTCGGGGCCGGTCGCGCGACGGAGAGGATCTGACGTGCCCGAATCCGGCCGGAGCGGCCCGGACGTCGCCGCCCTGCCCGTCCCGGTCCCGTGACCGCCCCGCAACCCAGTGGGCTGCCACCCGCGGCCGGACCGGCGGCGCCGGACGCGTCGCCGCGCGCGGCCGCGGCGCTGGCCGTCCGCATCGCCTGGCTGGCCTCTCCCCGCACCGTGCTGCTGCTGGCCGCCGCGGCGCTGGCCGGGGCCGCGGCTCCGGTCGCCGTCACCTGGCTGACGCGGGGCGTGATCGACCGAATCGTCGCCGGCGGAGCGATCGGTCCCCTCGTGACGCTCGCCACCGGTCTGGCGCTCGCCGGCGTCGCCGCCGCGACGCTTCCGCAGCTGGACCAGTTCCTGCAGGCCGAGCTGAACCGCAAGGCGAGCCTGGTCGCGATCGACCGGCTGCACGGGTCGGTGGGTCGCTTGACCGGGATGGTCCGCTTCGAGCAACCCGCGTTCCTCGACCGGCTGCAGGTGGCCGTGATGTCCGAGGGGGGTCCCGCGGAGATCGTCGCCGGTGGGCTCGGCGCGGCTCGGTCGACGCTCGCGCTGACCGGGTTCCTGGTGTCGCTCGTGCTGATCAGTCCGGTGATGGCGATCGTCGTGGTGGTGGCCGCCATCCCGGTGCTCTTCGCCGAGCTGGCTCTCTCGCGGCGGCGGGCCGGCATGACGTTCACGATCAGCCCGGTCGAGCGCCGTGAGCTCTTCTACCGCGACCTGCTGCTGCGCGCCAACGCCGCCAAGGAGACCCGGCTCTTCGGCATCGCGGGCTTCCTCCGGAGGCGAATGCTCACCGAGCGCCGCAAGGCGGACCTCGAGCGGCGCGCCGTCGATCGCCGTGAGCTCCTCGTCCAGGGCGGGTTGGCTCTCCTCGGCGCCGTGGTCGCCGGCGGTGGCCTGGTGTGGGCGGTCCGTGCGGCCCGGCAGGGTGAACTGTCGATCGGTGACGTCGCGCTGTTCATCGGTGCGACCGCCGGGGTGCAGGGCGCGCTGTCGACCGTGATCGGTCAGTTCACGCTTCTGCACCAGAAGTTCCTGATCTTCGATCACTTCCGCGCTGTGGTGACCGGCCCCACCGACCTCCCGATCGCCGCGCATCCCCGGCCTGCCCCGCCGCTGCGGGAGGGCATCGAACTGCGCGACGTGTGGTTCCGGTACACCCCGGACGCCCCCTGGGCGCTGCGGGGAGTCACGCTCACGATCCCCGTCGGCCGGGCGACCGCGCTCGTCGGGCGAAACGGTTCCGGGAAGAGCACGCTGATCAAATTGCTCTGCCGGTTCTACGACCCGGAACGGGGCGCGGTGTACTGGGACGGCATCGACCTGCGCCAGCTGGACCCGGCCTCGCTGCGGGAGCGGGTCACGGCCGTGTTCCAGGACTTCGTGGAGTACGACCTGACCGCGGCGGAGAACATCGGCCTCGGCGACGTGGCGGCGATCGACGACGAGGACCGGATCCGGGCCGCGGCGCAGCAGGCCGGTGTCGACGACGAACTCGCCGGCCTCCCGGCCGGCTATCAGACGCTGCTGTCGCGGATCTTTCTGACCGAGGCCGACCGCGAGGATCCCACGACCGGGGTGGTCCTCTCCGGCGGTCAGTGGCAGCGGCTCGCGGTCGCCCGCGCGTTCATGCGCGACAGCCGCGACCTGATGATCCTGGACGAGCCGTCGTCCGGCATGGACGCCGAGGCGGAGTACCGCCTCCATGCCGGACTGCAGCGCCACCGCGCCGGGCGCACCAGCGTGCTCATCTCCCACCGTCTCGGCTCGATCCGGAACGCCGACGCCATCGCGGTGCTGGACGACGGCGTCGTCGTGGAGGAGGGCACTCACGCCGACCTGATGAACGCCGGCGGGACCTACGCTCACCTGTTCACGCTGCAGGCCACCGGCTACCTCGACGACCAGGCGGACCAGTTCGGCGACCGGGCGACGGCCGAGGCGGCACCGTGAACGTACCGGCGTTGAGTGCGGTCCCGGAGGACGTGGTGCCCGACGACTGCCTGGTCGTCCTGGGCGACAATCCGGCGGGGGACGGACTCGCGTCAGCTCGGCTACTACGCCGGCGGCAACCTCCTCGGCGCGGTTGTGCGTCCGCGGGCACTGTGCGTCCGCGGGCACTGTGCGTCCGCGGGCACTGTGCGTCCGTGGGCACAGCGTCGGCCGGTGAGTGCGGCGAGCGGGGCGTCGACGGCCGCACGGTAGTCGTGCGCCCGAGTCCTCTGCGGCGCCGCGGCAGAGGTATGGGCCTGCAGCGACTCTGCCACTGGTCGGCGCGTCGTTGATCTGCCGCCGATCGAAGGCTCAGGCGGTCGAACGAGACCCCGCGATTCGCTCCCGGGATCCGGCGGCTCACGGCGCGGAATTCATACCATGATCCTGAGGAATCGGCAGCCGATCGTCGACCGATTCGGACGGCGAAGTAGGCCCTCAGTGGAGGTGATCGAAAGCGAGCCACGGCCAAGGTCGGCGGGCCTGGGAGCTTCGTAGTTGCGAGTGACAACAATGGTGGGGCCCCGGTTCACGCGGCGGCGCAATCGACGGCGGGGTACGGGTCGGTCGATCAGCGTTGCTTCCGGCGTGGTGGCCACGAGGCGCTCCTCAAATAATTGGTAACCTATTCACGACCTTACCGTGAGGGTGCAATCTTTCAGAAAAGCAAAATTGGCGTATAGAAGAAACAAATGAAGCAGAATTCTCAGGAGCGTGCATCCGTCGCAGGCAATTACGCGCCCGATGACGGATCGGCCGGCCCGGCCGCCGCATCGCAACCACAGCTGGCTCCACCCTTTCCGGTCTGCCGGGCAGGCCGCCGCTCTCCGGGGCGACCGTCAGGTCGCCTGCGCACAGGCGCCGAAGCACGAGGAGTATGAGGTGGTGCTGGTCGGCTGAGCCGCGGGCCGGTCGGCCACCGAGCCGGTCTCGCCGCGCCCGAACGCACTGGCGGAGTCGGCGGCGTCGGGCCGGCTCGCGAGCGTCGACGTGCCTCACGTCCGGCCCGGCTGCCCTCCCGCTACGCCGGGTCTACTCGAAGTTTTCGGGTCACCGACGAAAGTGTCTGGTCCGTTCAGCGGTCGATGGTGGCCGTGCGGGCTTCGTCGTGGGGGTCTCCGGCGGCGGGTTCGAGCGCGTCGAGCCGCTTGAGCTGTTCGACGGTGAGCTCGGCGACGGCGGTCTCCTCGATCAGGCCATTCCCGTTCGCCTTTCTCCTCGGTAAGCAGAACATCGGAGCGCGCCCGCCGAGGCGTGCCCAATTCCATTTTCGGCGAAGAGCTCGGCCTGCTGGGCGAGGTGGCCCGGCGCGGGCGCTCACCGCGGCATGTCCATAGAAGGCTGACGACCGTCGACAGGTCGAGACCGCTGCCGCTGGTCCTCGGTGGCCACCACTCGCGGGTGCCGTTCGTTGACGATGAGCATCCGGTCGGTGAGACGTTCGGCGACGGAGCAATCACGAGTTCCTCGCCACCGGGTAGCCATTCGCAGCGCACGTCTGCTGGTCGAGGTCCGCGACATCGAGGCCGTGCGGGTCCACCTGCCGCGGGCGCCCCGCTCGGTCGTCCAGCCGAGATAGTACCAACGGGACATACGGCTCTGATCGGACTAGGCTCAGTGGGAAGGAGGCCGATGATGACAACTCACAACTCCCCCGCCACAGGCGCGGGCGACCACGAGCCGGACCACGAGGTCGAGCTCCAGGTCGAGGTCAGCACGGACGGCCAGTTCGCATCGGACGTTCCCGAATACGCACGGCAGAAAGTGCGCGCCGCAGCCCACCATTGCCACGGACCCATCCTCCGGGCCTCGGTCCGGATCGTCCGCCACGCCGACCCGGCCCTGCCCCGGCCGGTGGTCTCCCACGCGACACTCAACATCAACGGTCGCCCGGTCCGGGTTCAGACCACCGCGGCATCGGCCCACGAAGGACTCGACACCCTCCAGCACGTCCTGCGGACGGCCCTGGACCGGATGGAGCGCTACCAGGACCACCACGGCAGGCACCCTGGCCCGGTCCTGACCGAGCCGGCCGCCGCAGAGCGGGAGATCCGCCTACACGGCGCCCAAACGGGCGGGTGCACCGTCGACGAAGCGATCGGCGCGCTGGACGCCCTCGACCGGGACTTCCAGGTCTTCCAGGACGTCGACACCGACGTCGACACCGTGGTGTTCCGCGCTGGACCCACCGGCTACCGACTGGCCCAGGTCCGCAACCGGCCACTGGGCCGACAGCCGGAAACAGCCGTCACCGTCGAGGCCGACGCGGCACCGCAGCTCGACATCGACGCCGCCGCCGAAGCACTGACCCACAGCGACCAGCCATTTGTTTTCTTCGCCGACTCCGCCACCGGTCGCGGGGCCGTGCTCCATGTCCGCCCCGACGGGCATTACGGATTGGTGACAGTGGCCTGACCTCTGGCGGCGCGTCCGTGGACGGTAACCGAGGAGGCGCACTTCGATCAGCGAGCAGGAAGCCGGGAAGGCACGGCTCCACGTCCCGGGTCACGAGGTGATCAACCGAGCCGACGCGTCATGCGCCGGGGCCACTCCGCGGTTCGTTGTGAACAACGAACCGCGGAGTGGCGGGCCAGACGGCGTGGCTATGTGTTTCGCGCCGTTCCGACGACCATGGTCGGGATCGCGGCACCGACGGCGGCGATCAGCGGGGCGAGGGCCAACCGCGGATGCCGTTCCATCGTGAGAAGAAGCGTGTCACCCCGACCCGCTACGTCTGACTGTCCTCACCCCTCCTCCGACGGCGACCCGCCGGCCCGACGACCGCCTGGTCGGCGAGCCAACGCACGGCCTCCAGCAGGCCGGGCGGCGCTGGGAAACCGCGGTGGTCCAGAGCAGCGCAGTAGTCCTGGGCTGCGCTGAAATACCGGCGCCGCGCCTCGTCCCGGTCGACATCAGGCGCGCTGAACGCGCTCGTGGTGTAGCCCTGTTGCGCGGTCAGCAGCGTGGCGGCCAGTCCGTGCAGCTCGGGGTCGGCGGTCGACAGGTGCGGTGCCAGTGCCGCGGTGAGCGCCCGCACGGTGCCGCCCCTCGCGTCGGCACCTGACCGCGGGGAGGAGGAATCGATGGTGGCGGTCAGGCGGGCTGCCCGGGGCCGGAGTACCACGACGCTCTGCGCCGTCATCCCCGCGTTTTCGGAGGTGGTTGTCATGACGCGCTCAGCTCGGCATTCGAGGTGTCCTCCGCCTCGACAAGGCGCGTTCCGTGTGAGCGGTTGTCGCTGCGTGCCGCGGCCGCCATGGCGGCCGCCGCGGATACCTCGCTGGTGTCCGGCGGAACGACGAGGAGATCGAGACGATCGCGGCCGGCGCCGGAGACACTGAGCTCGTGGATGTCGCTGGGGCCGTGCCATCCCAGCCGGACGGTGCGCCCCGAGACGGTGATCCGCCGGGGTGTGCTCTGCCAGAGCGTCTTGTTGAAGGTGATCCGGTGAACGGTGCCCACCTGCGCGTCCAGCGCAGCGATCAAGGCGGGTAGCTCGGCGAGGGGCTCAGTGGAGTACGGCCACCAACCGCCGTCGAGCATTCCTCTCCCGGACAGCGTCGAATCGAGGTGGAGCCGCACAGGCGAGCTGGTGGCGGTGGCGGTGGCGGTGACGTCCATGACATCGACCTGTCCCCGGTAAATGACCGGTGATTACCCTTCGCCCAGGGCGACGCCGACGCTAATGCCGGCGCTCGGAATGACCTCGGTAACGCAATAGTAGCTCGGTTCGACCGCGAAAATCGAAACCAACGACTTACTTTTCCAATCCGGAATTCGCATCACTTGAATGGCTGGGCCCGCTTGTCATCCCAGCTCACTGCCGGTCCGGCCCGCAGGCGTCTTCGACCGGCTCAGAGATCGACGGTCCGGCCGCCGCATGGTCCTTGACCGCCCGACCATTACGTCGACGGCACGCTCGTCCCGACCGCGACCACACCCGCGCCGCCGGGACCGTGGTGTTCGGCGTGAATCGCCCGGGTGACCGCGGCCGGGCCCCGGGCGGCGAAGGTCGGGCTTCGAGCCGTTCATCGCCGAGCGGTCTTCGACCACCTTCGTTCGCCGGACCTAGCGAACTGGACGAGTTCTCCTGCCAGTGCCTCGCGGGGGCGGTCACCTCGGCTGCGTTCGACGCCACACTGCGATGGGCGACCAGCGACGAGGCGAACCCCGGGCCCTGACCAGCCGGGCGCTCGGCAGCCTGGCCATCGTCGCCTGACAGGTCCCGCGGCATCGATCAGGTCGATACTGACGTGGTGGAACTTGCCCGGCTCGATCTGAACCTGCTCGTCGCGCTCGACGCTCTCCTGCAGCAGGGCAGTGTCACCAAGGCAGCGGAACGTACCGGTGTCGGGCAGCCGGCGATGTCCTCGTCGCTCGCCCGGCTACGCCGGCACTTCCACGACGAACTGCTGATCCGGGTAGGCAACCGCTACCACCTGACGCCGTTGGCGACGGAGCTGCGCGAACGCACCCGGCTGGCGCTCGCCGGGTTCGAGCGGGTCTTCGGCGCCCACGAGGATTTCCACCCGCCGACCACCCGCCGCGAATTCACCCTACAGCTCAGCGACTACGCCGAGACGGTCCTCTCGACCGCGGTCGCCGACCTGCTGGCACGGGACGCGCCTCTTGCCCGGCTGCGGCTGGTCGCCAACACGTTGCGCCCACTGAACGCCTCCGACACGCGGCTGCTCGGCACCGACCTGGTCGTCGTCCCCCAGGGGTTCCTCACCGACCTGCTGCACGAGGATCTGTACACCGATGAGTGGGTGTGCCTGGTGGCCTCGGACAACGCACAGGTCGGCGACGCCCTCACCGTCGAACACCTCCGGGAACTGCCCTGGGTGGTGACTTTCCAGAGCGCCGCCGGGACCACGCACGGGATGAGCAACCTTCTCCTGGCCGGGGTGCAGCCGCGGGTGAAGGTGGTCACCGAACACTTCGTCACGGTTCCCGGTCACGTGGCCGGCAGCGACCGAATCGCGCTCCTCCAGCGCAAGCTCGTCGACCGCCTGCCGTCCCGTGACGACGTGCGGGTGCTCCCCTGTCCGGTCTTTGCCGGTTCGCTGACCGTCGCGATGTGGTGGCACCCCACCCACGACAACGATCCCGGGCACCGGTGGCTCCGTGACTTGGTTCGCCGCGCCGCCCAGGCGGTCGCCCCACTGCACTGAGCGGATCGGACATCACTCTCGTCGATAGGCGCATCGCCAATCTCCGGTTCCCGGCCACGCCGTTGCTCCTTAACGTCACCGTCACCACGTTGGCCGGCCGTTGTCGCCCGGAACGCCGAGGAGTAGCCGTGAACGATGCCCGTGCACGCCGTCGCAGCAGCCGACCGGGGATCCGCTGATGGGCGCGGTCCGGAACGTCCTCGTACAGGGTGGTGGCATCGGCGGGCTCACCCTCGCCGCCGCCCTCGGACAGCGGGGGGTCGAGGTCGACGTTCTCGAGGTCAACGGTCCGGAGGCCGTGCTGGGCGTCGGACTGTCCCAGCCGAACAACGCGCTGGCGGCACTCGACGAGATCGGCGTGCGCGAGCAGTGTCTGCGGGCCGGCTTCCCCTTCGAACCGCTGGTGATCTGGAACCCCGCCGGCGTGCAGGTGGCCGCGATTCCACCGGCTGCGGGCCGGTACGGAACGCCCTCGAACAACGCGATCAGCCGGCCGGTCTACAACCGCATCCTGCGCGAGGCGGCGGAGAAGGCCGGGGCGCGGATCCGCACCGGTTCGACCATCTGGCAGATGACGGAGGACGAGGACGGCGTCCGCGTCGAGCTCGCGACATGGACCGGCAAGCGCACTCCCCCGGTTCGCGACCCGGGTGCGGGGGCTAACCGCTACGACCTCGTGGTCGGGTTCGACGGAGTCCGGTCCAAGATCCGCGAGTACCTCTTCCACGACCGGTACGTGCCGGAGTTCACCGGGTCGGCCAACTGGCGCATCACGCTTCCCCGCCTTCCGGACCTGACCCACATCGCTTTCGCCATGGCGGGATCGGCGAAGGCCGTCTTCACCCCGATCAGCGACGAGCAGATGTACATCGCGCTGGTCACCCCCGAGCCGGGCAACCCACGGCACCGCCCCGCCGACTTCCCGCACCTCGTGCGTCAGCGGATGGAGTCGTTCTCCGGCCGCATCGGCGCGATCCGCGACCGCATCACCGACGACGACTCGATCAACTACACGCCGCTGGAGACCGTTGTCGTCCGGGAGCCGTGGCACCGCGGACGAATCGCGATCGCCGGCGACGCGGCCCACACCAGCACCCCGCATCTCGCCCAGGGAGCGGCCATGGCCGTCGAGGACGCGGTCACCCTCGCCGCCGCGCTCGGCTCCCACGACGACCTCGCGGACGCCCTCGACGTCTGGTACCGGCGGCGACGTGACCGCGCCGAGTTCGTCGCGGACATGTCGCTGGCCCTGCTCAAGCAGGAGACCGGCGCTGAGCCGACGGCTGCCGAGACCAAGCTGCTCGAGCTGGGCATTCCTGGGGCCCAGGCCCGGCTGGCGACCGAGCCCTACTGAGTGCGCTCGACTTCGCGCTCGTGGTCGATCGCGTCCGGTGCGCCGCCGAACTCGTCGGCCATCTCACCGACCACGTCGTCCGACTCCCCGGCATGACCGGCGGCCATCGCGGCATCGGCCCGGGACAGCGGACGGTGGCCCGTGGCCAGGACCGCCACGCCGAGGAGCACCGCGACAGCGCCGACGACGAACGGTACGTGGATGTTCCAGTGGTCGACCATCTTGCCCGCGGCCCAGGGCGCCAGCCCGCCGCCGATGAACCGCACGAACCCGTAGGCCGCCGAGGCCACCGGGCGCTCCACCGGCGAGACCAGCATCACCGCCTGCGTCGTCAGCGTGTTGTTGATGCCCGCCACGATGCCGGAGGCGATGACGCAGACGATCACGACCCAGCGCGTGTCGGTGAACAGTCCGATCAGGAGAATCAGCACCGCGAACGCGCTCAGCGCACCGTAGAGCGAGGGCGCCGTCCCGAACCGCCTCTGCAGCCAGGGAGCGCCGGTGACGGCGAAGAACGCCAGCAGCAGTCCCCAGGCGAAGAACACGAAGCCGAGCTGAACCGCGTGCAGTTCCATCGGGTACGGCGCGTACCCGAGCATCGTGAAGAAGCCCCAGTTGTACAGCACCGCGGTCAGGCCCATCGTCAGCAGACTGCGGTGACGCAGCGCCTTGATCGGTGCGAGCAGCGGCGTCTTCTGCGCGGGCTTCGGCGGGTCCTCCACCAGCGTCACCGTGGCCAGCAGCGCGATCGCCATCAGTACGGCCACGCCGAAGAACGGCCCACGCCAGCTGATGTCGCCCAGCAGGCCGCCGATCAGCGGGCCGGCGGCGATGCCGAGCCCGAGCGCGGCCTCGTAGAGCACGATCGCGCCCGCGAACCCGCCGGATGCCGACGCCACGATCACGGCCAGAGACGTGGCGATGAACAGTGCGTTCCCCAGCCCCCAGCCGGCCCGGAAGCCGACGATCTGGTTGATCGTGTCCGAGAGGCCGGCCAGCGCGGAGAAGACGACGATCAGCGCCAGCCCGGCGATCAGTGTCCGCTTCGCGCCGAGCCTGCTCGCGACCCAGCCGGTGAACAGCATCGCCACCGCCGTGACCAGCAGGTAGCTCGTGAACAGCAAGCTCACCTGGCTCGGCGTGGCATGCAACTGCTCCGACAGCGCCGGCAGGATCGGGTCGACCAGACCGATCCCCATGAAGCTGACGACACAGGCAAATGCGACCGCGCAGCCCGCCTTGGGCTGCTTGAACAGCCCGCCACCGGGAGCACCGCTCACCGGATCACCTCCGCACACCCGAAAAGTTGGTCAGCGCAACGGTATGACCATAATGACGTTATGTAAATGGCCGAGCGCGTTTCCTCGATCACAGCAGCGCGGACGATCCAGGAAGCATAATGAGGTTATGGACATGGCCGCGGGCAACACCCCTGGGTCGCAGCTGCTACCCGTGCTGGGGGAACTCGTACGCCTGCTACGGCAACTGGACGTCCCGGACACCCTGAGCCTGGTAGCGATGGCAGTTCTTCGGCGGCTGGACCGTGACGGCGCCGGTCGCGTCACCGATCTGGCGCGAGCCGAGCGGGCGACCCAACCGGGAATGACCCAGCTGATCGGCAGGCTGGAGCGCGCCGGCCTGGTACAGCGAGTTCCCGATCCGCAGGACGGACGGAGTGTCCTGGTCGAGTTGACCGCGGCGGGCCGCGACCTGCTCGCGCGCACCACGACTCACTACGCGGACACGCTCGACCTACTCCTGAGCCGCTTGGACGACGCCGACCGCGACGCCATCTCCACCGCGTTGCCGGCACTGGCCCGGCTGGCACACGCTGCCGATCACCCGCCTGCCGGGAGGGTGTGATGGGCGCCTGGCTGTCCTCACCCGAGTCGTTCGAACTCGGCACCGACGGCCCGAGCACGGTCGTGGTGGGGATCGACGGCTCGCCCTCGTCACTGCGCGCTCTCGCTTACGCGGTCGGATTCGCCCGGCGGAACGGCGGCACGCTCGTGGCCGTCCACGTCCGGGCGCCAGGAGGACCGACGTTCAACTGGACGAGCTACTGCGTGCCGGGTGTAGCCGGGTTGGTGGCCCAATCCGCATGGGAAACCCAGGATGCGATCGAGGCCGAACTGCACGCCGAAGCGACGCAGTTATCGAGGGCCTGGGGCATCCGCATCCGGCTGATCATCTGCGAGGGTGACCGGCTCAAGGAACTCGCAGCCGTCGCCGACGAGCACCACGCCGACGCGGTCATCGTCGGAGCGTCGAGCCGCATCGGCTCTCGAGTGGCCGGCTCACTCGCGGTCCGTCTCGTCCGGCGGCGCAACTGGCCGGTCACCGTCGTCCCGTGACCCGTCGGAGCTGGGCGAGGACGTCTTCGGTGGGGCGCCACCTTGGCCTCGGCCGGCCGAGCCGGCCGTGGATGCCGAGGACGGCCATCCGCAGTTCGTGATCGCCGGTCCGCCGAGCTCCAACGGACGGCGAACAGCGATCGGACCCATCACGTACACGTCGTTCCCGCGCGTGCCGTCCATCCCGCGCCGAGCAGTCTGTTTCCGACACGAAAACTCCTCCGGCGTTTCGGATTAAGGGATGCCGTCTCCATTGACGAAACGACGAGCGACCTCCTAGATTCGCCGCAGAGACCGCACAACGCCCCTAGGAGCCCCATGACCACGGAGAACGCTACGTGCGTTTCCTTCGTGTGGGTCCTCCCGGTGCACCGCGCGGGCGAACCGCGCCACCTGTCGATGCGTCTCGGTACCGCCGCCGGTAAGGCGATCTGCCGCTTCTAGCTGCCCCGGACAGCGCGGGGTACCCGTCTGTCCGGCGCGAGTCGCCGGACCAATACCCGGGCCCCGCCGCGCCGTGCGCGCCGGGGCTTCTTTCCGTCTCCCCTCGTGCGGCGCGCCCATTCCCGCATTGGAGGAGATAGATGTCTGATTTGGCACCCATTGAAGGCTCGTTCGCCTGGCGCGGCGAGGACCTCGCCCGCGAACGCGACTGGATCGTCGAGCTCACCGCCGACCAGGTCGCCGAACTCGAGGAGATCGGACAGCGGTTCGTCGCCGACGACCCCGACCTGCGAACGGTGACCGCGACCGACTATCCGCTGCAGCGCTGCGCGGACGTGGTCGCGGGATTCGGTGCCGACCTCGACCATGGGCGCGGGTTCGTGCTGGTCCGCGGCTTGGACGCCGCGATCTACGACGACGCGTTGGCCGGCGCGATCTTTTATGTGATGGGGCTGCACCTGGGCGTCCCGATGCGTCAGAACGAGTTGGGCGACCTGCTCGACCACGTGATCGCGACGTCGGACAAGTCGCTGTCCGAGCAGGACGCGCTTCCGTCCCGGGTCCGCGACCGGCTGGCCTTCCACTCCGACAGCTCCGACGTCGTCGCACTGATGTGCCTGCGACCGGCGAAAGAGGGCGGCGCGAGCAGTCTGGTGAGTGGCGCGACGCTGTTCAACGAGGTCCTCGCGCGGCGTCCGGACCTCGCGCCGCTTCTGCTGGAGCCCTGGTACTTCGACTGGCGCAAGCAGGACCCGGACGCCCCCGCCGACTGGTACACCTCGCCGATCGTGAGCTGGACAGAGGGTGTGTTCAGCATGTACGCCGGGACCTCGATGATCCGGTCCGCGCAGCGGCATCCCGGAGTTCCCGCACTGACCACGGAACAGTACGAGGCTCTGGACCTGCTCGACACCATTGCCCAGGAGCCCGGAATCCCGCTGGACATGGATTTTCGGCCCGGCGACATCCAGTGGCTGCTGAACTACGCGGCTCTGCACTCCCGGACGTCCTTCGTGGACTATCCGGAGCCCGAGCGTCGCCGGCATCTGCTCCGCCTCTGGCTGCGGCGCGACGTCGGCCGACCGCTGGTGCCGGGCTTCGGCAAGCACGTGGTGGTGGGCCGGGAGAGCGCGCGTACCGCCGACGACTCGACAGGTCACTTCCACATCGCCAGCGCCGTCGTGCCGCGCGCCGAGTGGGGTCGTTAACTCCATGTGAGACGGCGTCTCGCATGTTGACATGCGCGATTCTCCGCCCTACGTTCGTCCAATCCCCATCGGTCCAGGTCACGGCGGCGTGACCCGGTCCAAGGGCTTCCCACAGCACCTTTCTGGAGCGACCCCATGTACAGACGACGCTTCGCTCTCACCACGGCACTCGCGGCCCTCACCCTCGTCGCCGCGGCCTGCGGAGGCGGCGGCGACGAGGAGGCGGCCGCCGACGGCACCGCCTCGGTCTCCGTCACCACCTTCGGCTGCGAAATGTGGAACACCTGGGCGCAGAGCAAGGGCATCTACGCCAAGCACGGCCTGAAGGTCGATCTGGTGAAATCCACCGGCGGCTCGGCGGCGGTCGCGGCCGTGCTGTCCGGCGCGGCCGACCTCGGGTACGTCAACGGCTACTCGGCGATCAACGCGTACAACACCGGCTTCCCGATCGAGATGGTCGCCGGCGCCAACACGAACGCGGCGCCCCCGGCCCAACCGGCCCAGGGTGTCTTCGTCGGCACCGACTCGCCGCTCAAGACGGTAAAGGATCTGGCGGGCAAGACGATCGCGGTCAACGAGCTCAACGGTCTCAATCAGATCGTCACCACCGAGTGGCTGAAGAAGAACGGCGTCGACACCGAGTCCGTCCGCTTCGTGGCCCTGCCGTTCTCCGACCAGGTGCCCGCACTGCTCTCCGGCAAGGTGGACGCCGCTCAGCTGGGCTACTCGCTGCTCGGCGACAACAACGGCAAGGTCCGCAGCCTCGCCGACCCGTTCGCCACCGCGGGCACCGTCTACATCGCGACCTATGTGGCGTCCAAAGCCTTCGTCGCGAAGGGCGACACGGCCGAGCGGTTCCACGACGCGATGGTCGAGACGATGGACGCGCTGGCGAAGCCGGAGAACAAGGACGAGTCGTTCGCGCTGCTCTCCGCTTGCCAGAAGGTGCCGGCCGAGACCCTGAAGGCACAGCCCCAGAACGCGCTCTCGCCCTCCATCGACATGGCGGCGCTGAACACGATGGCCGACCAGATGGTCGACCAGAAGCTGATTCCCAAGAAGCCTGACCTCGACGCCTTCGTGCCCGAGTTCGCCCGGTCCTGACCAGCAACCCTGCGAGAGGAGGCGGCATGACATCCGAGGTGATGGACGCCGCACCGACCGCCGACCCCGCCGTCCCCGCCGGCGCCCCCCGCAAGGCGCGCCCGCGGCGCCCTGTCCCGGACTGGGCGCTCGGGGTGGTGGGTGCGGTCACGATGCTGGTGGCCTGGGATCTGGCGGTGCGCACCGGGGCGGTGTCCGAAGACTCCCTGCCCTACCCGGCGGACATGCTCGCCCGCGCGGTCGACCTGATCAGCGACCCGGAGTTCCTCACCCAGGTCGGGCACACGCTCTGGGCCTGGTTCGCCTCGCTGGCACTGGCGACGGTCGTCGCCGTTCCGCTCGGCCTACTGATGGGGTACTTCTCGACGCTCTACCGGCCGGCGTCGACGGTCGTGCACGCGGCCCGTTCGATTCCGTCCACCGCGTTCCTGCCGGTGGCGATCCTGCTGTTCGGGCTCGGCACCCAGTTGAAGGTCTCGCTCGCCGTCTACGCCGTCTTCTGGCCGATCCTGCTGAACGCGATGTACGGCGTGCGCGACGCCGAGCCGCAGATGCTCACCGCGGGCCGCAGCATGGGCTGGAACCGGGTGCGGTTGCTGGTGCGGATCGTGCTGCCCTCGGCCGCGCCGGCGATCGCGACCGGTATCCGGGTGGCCAGCTCGATCGCGTTGATCGTGGTGCTCTCCACCGAATTGCTCGGTGCGACCTCCGGCATCGGCACCGTGATCACGACCTATCAACAGGCCCAGCGCCCGGACTTCGTGTACGCCGGAATCCTGCTGACCGGGCTGCTCGGCACGGCCGTCTACTACCTGTTCACGTTCACCGAACGCGCCCTGCTTCCCTGGGCGAACGCACAGCGTGGAGGATCCCGGTGACCAGACTCCTGCGGCCGCTTCAGTGGGTGTGGCTGCTCGCCGTCGTCCTGCTCGTCTGGGAACTGCTCACGCGAACGGTGGCCCAATCCCTGTTCATCCCACCGTTCAGCGCGATCATCCGGACGTTCGGCAGCAGCTGGTTCGCCGCCACACCGTCCACGTTGTTCCTGAGCGATCAGTTCCGTGAGCACGTGCTGCCGAGCCTCGGCAGGATCGCGGCCGGTTACGCCATCGCGACGGTGATCGGCTCCTGCGGAGGCGTGCTGCTGGGCGTCTGGCGTCCGGCCGGTGCGTTCTTCAACCCGCTGATCCGCCTCGGGATGTCGATCCCGGTCACCGCGCTGCTGCCCCTGGCGATCGTCGTCTTCGGCATCACCAACAGCATGAACATCTTCCTGATCGCGCTCGGCTGCCTCTGGCCGATCCTGATCAACGCCTACGACGGTGCCCGCGGCATCGACGGCACGATGGCCCTCACCGCACGCAGCATGCAGCTGTCCCGGCGGCGCTACTTCCTCAACGTCCTGCTGCCCGGTGCCAGCCCGTCGATCGTGGCCGGCATGCGGGTCAGCGTCGGCACCGCGATGGTGCTGATGGTCGTCTCCGAGCTGTACGCCGCGACGACCGGGCTGGGCTACTACCTCACCCAGCAGCAACGGCTGTTCCGCTTTCCCGAGTTGTGGTCGGCGATCTTGCTGATCGCCCTGATCGGAATCCTGGCCAACGCCGCCTTCGCGCTCCTGGAACGCTCGGCACTGCGCTGGCATCACACCTCCCGAGGAGACGCTCGATGACCGCCGCCGTTCTCGAGGTCGCCGACCTCGGCAAGTCCTACCGCTCCCGCAAGGGCGACGTCCCCGCCGTCCGCAGCATCACGTTCGACGTGAAGGCGGGCGAGTTCGTGTCGGTCGTCGGGCCGTCCGGCTGCGGCAAGACGACGCTGATGATGTGCATCGCCGGGCTGCTGCCGATCACGCAGGGTGCGGTGTCGTTCCGGGGCACGCCGCTGACCAAGCCGCGGGACGGTGTGGCGGTGGTGTTCCAGGACTACAGCCGATCGCTGTTCCCCTGGCTCACGGTGGTCAAGAACGTCGCGCTGCCGTTGAAGGACCGCAAGGTGCCGACGGCGGAGATCCGGCGGCGCGTGACCCACGCGTTGGAGATGGTCGGGCTCGGACACGCCGCCGACCTGCACCCCTGGCAGCTCTCCGGCGGCATGCAGCAGCGCGTCGCGATCGCCCGCGGCCTCGTCGTCGAGCCGGAGGTGCTGATCATGGACGAGCCGTTCGCCTCGGTCGACGCCCAGACCCGCACCAGCCTGGAGGACCTGCTACTGCGGATCTGGGCCGAGACCGGCACGACGGTGCTGTTCGTGACCCACGACATCGACGAGGCGGTGTACCTCTCCGACCGGGTGATCGTGCTCTCCCAGGGTCCGTCCGTCGTCGTGGCCGACCTCCCGATCGGCCTCGACCGGCCACGCGACCAGGTGGCCACCAAGCAGACCTCCCTCTTCGGTCAGCTGCGGGGCGAGGTCTACGGCCAGGTCATGGCATCCCGGAAACGCACGTCGCTGAACGGCGAACCAGCAGCTGTGCCGCGGTAGGGATCGGACGGCCGAGCCTCCGGTCTCGTCCGCCCGCCCGCCGGAAGGCAGGGGCTGCGGGAGGCGGAGACCTGGGCGAAGACCTGCTGGAAGACCTCGGAAGCGAGCCGGACGATCGATCCCGGGCTACCCGGTAGGTGCGTTCGTCCAGGCGCCGTAGTACGGAGGCGGAACGTCGGCGCTCTCCCGGACGCACCGGTTGCGCTGATGTCCGAGCCCGGTGATCTCGCTCTCGATCAAGTCACCGTCGGTGAGGAAGCGGCCGTGGTGGCGTCCGTTACCCGGTGGCGAGCCGGCCAGGAGCAGGTCACCCGGCTGCAGCCGCACGCGTTCGGAGGCGTAGGCGATCAGGTGCGGGAAGTCGAACACCATGTCGTCGGCGGGCCAGTCCTGCATGATCCGGCCGTTGAGCCGGAGCGTGATCCGGGTCGACCCGAGATCGACGAACGGCGCGGGGACGATGAACGGCCCGGCCGGCTTGAACCCGGGTTGATGCTTGGCGATCCAGTCGTAGCCCCAGGGGATGTCGGTGCGGCGGAACAGGTCGACGGTGCCGAGATCGTTGACCATGACGTAGCCCGCGATCAGCTCGGCGGCCCGCGTCGGTGAGGCGTTGCGCGCGGTCCCGCCCAGCACCGCGGCGACCTCGAGCTCCCAGTCGTGCTGGGCCCCGACCGACGACAGCACGACGTCGTCACCCGCTCCGGCCAGCGAGGAGTGCAGCCCGGCCCAGAGGAACGGAGTGCCGTCCACCGCACGCTTGTCCATCATCGCGTAGTTCCGGGCGAAGAACTGGGCGTCGGTCTCCCCCGGCAGCCGGTTGTGCTGGTTGAAGTCGTTCTTGGTGAGCATCTCGGCGACGTGCTGCTTGTTGTTCGCACCGGCGCAGAGCAGGTTGGGGTGGGCCAGCGGCGGCAGGGCCCGGACCTGCTCGAACCGGTGAGTGCCCGGCGTCCGCGCCAGCTGACGCAGCGTCTGGAAGCTACTGGGCCAGGCATCGAAGATCGCGTGGGTGTCCCGGAAGTAATCGGACACGTCGACGACGTCGCCGTCGGGGCGGACCAGCGCGGCGAAACGTCGATCGCCGGCGTCGAGGGTGGCGATGCCGAACGTGTCGGGCAGGAGCCCGGTTCTGGTCATGCTGTCCTCTCAGTACGGTTGAGCGAGCAGGCCGAGCGCCCGGCCGCGGGCGGCGCCGATCGCGCGCTGGTCCGCGTTCGACGTCTGCATCTCCAGGAGCTGGACGCTGACCTCGACCACCGTCCGGACCCGGTCGAGACGGCGGGTCATGAACGCGTCGAGAGCCTTCTCCGGTGTGCTCGCGGCGGCGAGTTCCTGAGCGAGAACAGCGGCGTCCTCCAGGGCCATGCCGCCGCCGGAGGACAGCAGAGCGGTGGTCGCGTGAGCGGCGTCGCCGATGACGGTGACCCGGCCGCGGTGCCACGGTTCGGGCACGAGCAGCCACTCGAACGGGCGGGCGAGCACGACCTGGTCCTCGGTGACCGCGTCCCGCAACGCCTGCAGGTAGGGCGCGGGATACGGGGCGAGCGCGTCCCGGAGGAGTTGCCGGGCAGTGGCCGGATCGACCCGCTCGTTCGGCATGTCCAGACCGGTGGCCAGGTACGTGACGCCGCCGGGCAGCGGCGCGATCGCGACCATTCCGCCGGTGCGGGTGTAGAAGCCGGGTTCCCCGTCGGGACCGTCGCGGAGGATCCAGCGCAGGCTCATGTGGCCGGTGTAGATCGGCTGGATCTCCTCGCCGTGGATCAACCGACGCACGGTCGAGCGCACCCCGTCCGCGCCGACGACGAGGTCGTAGCGTCCGGTCGTCCCGTCGGTGAACGTGACGTCGACGCCGTCGGCGTCCTGCCGCAGCGCTTCCACGGTGGGACCGACCCGCCGGGACGCGCCCGCGTCGTCCGCTGCCGCACGCAGGATCCGGGCCAGCTCCGGCCGGTAGATCGTGATCGCGCTCGGCAACCCGGTCGGCGGCGCGGGCGGCCGCGGCGGGCCCGGCGGGCCGGGGATCACCAATCGGTTGCCGTACTCGTCGCGCATCTCGTCGAACACGCTGCGGCCCGGGCCGAGCACTCGCCCGGCCGCCGCGCACGCGTCCAGCACCCCGAGTTCGGCCAGGACGTCGACCGCTCGCCCGGTCAGCCCGATCGAGGCACCCTCGGTGTCCTCGGTGACGTCGACGAGCTCGGCATCCGCCCCGATCCGGCGGAGGGCGATCCCGAGGCTCAGCCCCGCGATACCCGCGCCCACGATGAGCACTCGCATGTCGTCTCTCCCTCTGCGCTGAGATCAAGTAACGAGGTCGCCGGTGTGCAGGCCCTCGAGTTGCTCGAGGTACCGCCCGACGAACGGCAGGCTGAAGCCGCCTTCCAGGCGGAGCGCGAAGTTGTACAGCAGGAAGGGGTGCGCCCCGGCCAGGAAGATCGTGCGGACGTCGACCGCGATCAGGGCCTGGCGCAGCGGCTCGGGCAGGCCACGACCGGCGAGGTACTCCGTCGGCGCCGCCCGGAACTGCTCCAGCGCCTCCCCGCCGCGGCAGACCTCCCAGAGCACCCGATCCAGCGCGTACCGCTCGCCGCTCACCGGAGCCCCCACTCGGCGAAGCCGCAGGCCGGTCCGAACTCACTGGCCACCATCGACGACCAGTCGGGGTTCCGACCGCCGGCCAGGCCCAGCGCGAACACGTAGTCGAGGAAGCCCGGTGTGCCGGTGCCCGCCGCGATCATCCGCTCGTAGGTGCAGTCCTCGACGAGGTCCTCGGCCTTGCCCTCGGTGAACAGCCGCCAGGTGCGCCGGTCCCACTCGGTCTCCGGCTCGGTGCGGAACCGCGCCATCGCCGGGCCACCGATCGCGTTGGACAGGTGCCCGCTGGCGATCACCGCGACCCGGACGTCCTCCGGGTAGGCGTCGATCAGCTCGGCGACGATGCGCCCCAGCTCGAAGAAGCGGCCGGCGGTGGCCAGCGGCGGGGCCATCACGTTGGTGAACAGCGGGACGACCGGCAGGTCCTGCTCGGGCCGGAGAAAGCTGAGCGGAACGGTGAAACCGTGATCGACGGTGAAGTCGTCGGAGTACCCGAAGTCGATCGACCGGGTGAGTCCCTGACGCAGCAGGTAGCGCGCCAGCTCTCCGTCCGCCGCGGTGTCGTAGGCCTCGACACCGAACAGCTCGCGTTCGTGCGCGAACGGCCCGGCCACCCGCGGCGCCTTGCCGATCAGGAACGTCGGCATGTTGTCCAGGAACCACTGGCTCAGGTGATCCCCCGCCACCACCAGCAGCACGTCCGGGCTGGCCGCGGCCAGCCGCGCCCGCAGCTCGGCGAAGTGGCCGATCACCTGCCGCAACGGCGGCGGTGCCGCCTCGCCCGCACGGGCCGACCCGGGCAGGGTCGGATCGTGCGGAACACACAGCACCTCGACGACGCGTGCCACGCCGCGCTCCTCTCCGAACGGGGACGCCGGCGCAGCAGCCAACCGGGCGGCGGCGGTGCCGGTGCGGGAACACGCCTACTCTGCGTTCAGCACGGATATTCGGGAAGACGGCTTTTGGCATGGCGGTTATTCGCCAGCCGGATAGTCTGACCGATGTGCCCGACCTCAATCTGCTCCCGACGTTGCAGGCCCTCCTGGAGGAGCGCAGCGTCACCCGCGCGGCTCAACGCATCGGCCTGAGCCAGCCCGCCACGAGCGTCGCGCTCGGCAAGCTCCGCCGCCACTTCAACGACGAGCTGCTGACCCGGGTCGGGAACGAGTACCGCCTCACGCCGCTCGCCACCCAGCTCCTCGAGCGAGCCGGGTCCGCCGTGGCCGCGGCCGACCGGGTGTTCTCGTTGCAGCCGGAGTTCGATCCGACCCGGTCGGACCGGACGTTCGTCGTCGCGTTGTCCGACTACGCGACGAGCGTGCTCGGCGCGGCGATGTCCCGGCTCCTCGACACGCGGGCTCCTGGCGTCCGCCTGGACCTGCGGCACATCGCCACCGGCATCGTCGACTCCGCTCCGGAAGGCCTCCGGGAGATCGACGCGGTGGTCCTCCCGCACGGCTTCCTGACCGACCTGCCCTATCTCGACCTGGTCGAGGACGAGTGGGTCTGCCTGATCGCCGCCGACCACCCCGGGGCGCCGACGTCACTCACCCTGGAGCAGCTCGGCGAATTGCCATGGGTGCTCACCTATCACCGCCGGGCCGCGTTCACCACCGCGGCTCGTGAGCTGCGCATGCACGGCGTCGAACCGCTGGTTCAGATCGTCACCGAGAGCTACGCGGGCCTGCCCGACATGGTCGCTGGAACACGCCGCGTCGCGCTCGTCCAGCGACGGCTGATTCCGATGCTGACGGCCTCCGGCCGGGTCCGTGCGCTGCCCTGCCCGTTCGGCGCCGCACCGCTCAAGCTCGCGCTGTGGTGGCACCCGATCCATACCGGTGACCCCGGTCATCGCTGGTTGCGTGAGCTGATCGCGGACGCCGCCGCCTCGGCCGTTACGCCGGCAGCGTCTTCCTGACCGCCGGGACGATCTCGGTGGCGAACCGGGTGATCGATTCCTCCACCAGCTCGGCAGGAATCCCGCCCCAGTCGACCTGCCCGTAGAACCGGTCGAGCCCGAGCGCTTCGACAGCGTCCAGGATCTTCTCGATCAGCTGCTCGGTCGTCCCGATCATGATCGCGTTCCCGCGCCGGGTGCCTTCGGTGAAACGCACTCGATCGACGTGGAAGCCTCGTCCGCCCGGTGTCTTCGGCCGCAGGTACTCGCGGTAGTACGGGAACACCGCGCCTGCGGCCTGCTCGCTCGCGGCGGCGAAGAAGTGCGTGGAGATCCCGACGCTCAGCTTCTCCGGATGCCCGGCCCGCTCGCCCGCGGCTCGGTAGATCGCCACCGCCTGCCGGGGATGGGACAACGGCCCGCCGATGTAACCGAGCACCATCGGCAGCCCGAGCAGGCCCGCGCGGGCGGCGCTCTGCGGCGAGCCACCGACGGCCGCCCACACCGGCAGTGGACGCTGCTGCGCCCTGGGCGCTATCGCCGCGTCGTCCAGCGGCGGGCGGAAGCGACCCGACCAGGTCACGCGATCCTGCTCGCGCAACCGGAGCAGTAGTGCCAGCTTCTCGGCGTAGATCGCGTCGTAGTCGTCCAGGTCCACACCGAACAGGCCGAACGGCTCGGTGAACGCGCTACGCCCGGCGATGATCTCGGCCCGGCCGTGGCTGAGCAGGTCGAGCGTGGCGAAGTCCTCGTACACCCGCACCGGGTCCAGCACGCTCAGGACGGTCACCGCGCTGGTCAGCCGGATGTTCTGCGTCCGCGCGGCGATCGCGGCCAGTACCACGGCCGGTGACGACACCGCGAAGTCCGGGCCGTGGTGCTCCCCGAGCGCGAACAGGTCGAGTCCCAGCCGGTCGGCGAGCTCCGCGTAGCCGACGATCTCGTCCAGCCGCGGGCCGGTCGGCAGCGGACGGCCGGTGACCTGGTCGGCCTGGATGTCGCTCAGCGACAGGATCCCGAAATCCATGCGTCATCCCTCTGGAAGGCGATCGGGGCCCCGCCCGGGGCCCCGATCGGTCAGGCTGTGTAGAGGCGCTCGGCTTCCTGCCGGGCGGTGTAGAGGTTCCAGTACGCCTGCGCGATCGTGGCGGCGTCGGTGCCCGCTGCGCCCGAGCCGATCCACGCGTTGATCGGCACGTGTGCGACGTAGATGCCCTTGTCGGCGAGCGCGCCGTGCAGGTTGAGCACCCAGTTGCGGAGAGCCGCAGCCGCGGCATTGACGTTGCCCATCGGCGGGATCGGGTTCACCGATCCGGCGCCGGTGGTGAACAGCAGCGTCCCGACGCCGGCCGCGAGCATGCCGGGCAACACCGCCTTCGCCGCGGTCACCGCCCCGTACAGGTAGTACTCCAGCTGCGGCTGGAGGTTCTCCGGCGTCACGTCCAGCACCTCGGCCATGGCCAAGGTCGGCGACGCCGTGTGCGGCGCCGGCGAATACTCCAGCACGTTGATCGTCCCGAACCGGTCAGCGGCGGCGGCGAGCGCGGCGGTCAGCGAGGGCCGGTCGAGCACGTCGGCGGCGAATCCGGCGGCCTCGATCCCGGCCTCGGCCAGCTGGGCGGCCAGACCGTCGAGCCTCTCTTGATTCCGGGCGAGCAGCGCGACCCGGAAACCCTGGCGGCCGAAGACCTCGGCGATGGCCAGGCCGAGACCCGGTCCGGCACCGACGATAGCGATAGTAGGCATGGTGGGCTCTCCGAGTCTCAGGCGACGTCGATCGCGAGCTTGCCGAGCGCACCGGCGCCGAAGTCCGCGAACGCGGTCGCGGCGTCGTCGAACGGGTAGCGGCGGGTGACCGGGACGCGCAGGCGACCCGCGGCGGCATCGGCGGCCAGCCGGTCGAGCGTCGCCCGGGTCGGCGTGGCCATGACGACCGTGCCGGTGATTTCCGAGTCCGCCTCGGGCGCGAAGCCGAGCGTGGACGCCAGCCGACCGCCCTTCTCGACCAGCCCGGCCAGGGCCGCACCGTCACCGGCGAAGTGCAGCACGACGTCGACCGGTCCGGCCACCTGCGCAGCCAGGTCGCCGGTGTAGTCGACGATCTGTACGGCCTGCCCGCCCAGGTCGCGGACGAAGTCGGTCTCTGCTCCCGGACGAGCGGTGGCGATGACCTGCGCACCGGCGGTCACCGCGTACTGCAGCGCGATCGCGCCCACGCCCCCGGTCGCACCGGCGATCAGAACGGTCTCCCCCGGTTTCAGCGCCACCGCGTCCAGTGCGTCGACCGCTGCGGTACCGGCGAGGCCGAGCGCACCGGCGTCGGCCAGGCTCAGTCCCGCGGGCACCAGGGTCACTCCGACGGCCACCGGTACCGTGACGTACTCGGCGTGCGAGCCCGTCCCGAGGAACGGCTTGGTGACCACGCCGAACACCTCGTCACCGAGGGAGAACCCCTCGGCGTCCGGCGTGGCCCCCTCCACCACACCGGCGAAATCCTTACCGGTGACCAGGGGGAAACGGTGCTCCATCATCCCCTGCACGTAACCGGCGGCCGTCGCGGCGTCGAACCCGTTGATCGAGGTCGCCGCGACCCTGACGAGCAGCTCGCCGCTCTCGGGCCGCGGGGTCGGGACCTCGGTCAGAGCAGGGGCCGCCGGTACGGCGTCCACGGCAAGAGCGCGCATCTCATAGTCCTTTGTCGAGTTCAAGTGAAGGAAATCCTCCACTTCCAGTTCGAGCGTATCACTGCAATCGGAGGTCAGCCTCCGCTTGTATGCTGGGCCTCATGCGCTCCCCGGATGGCCCCGAAACCGCCCTGCGCGCCGACGCCGCGCGCAACCGGGAGCGGATCGTCGCGGCCGCCAGGGAACTCTTCGCCGAACGAGGCATCAATGCTCCGCTGGAGGACGTCGCCCAGCGTGCAGGCGTGGGCATCGCCACCCTCTACCGCCGCTTCCCCACCCGCGCCGACCTGATCGCCGGCGCCTTCGAGACGAAGCTGGCCGCGTACGCCGACGCGGTGACCGCCGCACTGGCCGAGCCCGACCCTTGGCGCGGCTTCTGCGGCTACCTGGAGACCGTTTGCGCGATGCAGGCCGCCGATCGCGGCTTCGCCGACGTACTCACGCTGACCTTCCCCACGGCGAAGACGCTCGAAGCGAAGCGGGCCGCGGCCTACGAGGACTTCTCCGAACTGATCATCCGCGCGAAGGGCACCGGGAAGCTTCGCGAGGACTTCGTCTCCGAAGACCTGGTACTGGTCCTGATGGCCAACGCCGGGGTGATCGCCGCGACCGGTGACGCCGCCCCCGACGCGTGGCGCCGCGTGCTCGCCTACCTGATCCAGTCCTTCGCCGCCGAGCACGCCCAGCCGCTACCGAAACCACCGACGAAGACCGCGTTGTTCCGCGCGATGGTCCGCCTCAGCCGTCGCAGTTGACCGGCGCCGCCCCCGCTACGCGGTCCGGGCCGAGAGACGGGCCAGCATCCTCACGTCCGTCACCAACATGCCGATAGGGCGTCATGTGGCGCGGTACGTCGCCATCGCAGGATGGAGAGGTGGAGGGGATGGATCAGCTGCCCTCCGCCGAGGACACGTTGGCGCGGCGCCGCCGCACGATCGAGCTCGTCAGTCTCGCTTCGCGCCTCCCGGCACTCCTGCTGACGAGCGTTTCCCTGTTGTTCTGGGGGCTCGGCGGCAGCCGCCTGCCGACCGGCTCCGACCGGGGCGACCTGGTGGTCCTCGTCGTCGCCGTCGTCTTGCTGCTCAGTGCCAGCGCACTGTCCGTGCTGGCACTGAGCCGGCTACGGTCACCTCGTTACTCCGTCTTCAGCGCACCGCAAATCGTGCTGGAGAGTTGCTGCTCGGTACTGCTGGTCGCCGGTATCCAGGCTCAACCGAGCAGCCAGAGCTGGCCGATGCTGGCGATCCCCGTACTCTTCGGCGCATCCCGCCACCAGCTCGGCGGCGCGCTCTCGGCCTGGTTGCTGGTGTCCACGGGGTTCGTGGGCTTCTCGGCGGTGCACACCGTCGAGGCGCATGCCGCCGTGCCGTCGACCGTGTTCACCGCGCCGCTGATCCTCCTGATCCTGGCGCTCGGCACCGGGGGCCAGGCACGTGCTTACCTCGCACAGCTCCGGCATACCGAGACCGCTCGGGCGGCCCTGCAGCACCAAGCGACCCACGACGCGTTGACCGGTCTGCCCAACCGCGCGCACCTCTATCCCGCCGCCGAGGCGATGCTCGACGGCCCGGGAGACGTCGCTGTGCTCGTCCTGGACCTGAACGGATTCAAGAACGTCAACGACGAGCACGGCCACGCGGCCGGCGACCAGCTGCTCCGCGTCGTCGCCGATCGCCTGCGCCGCGCCCTTCCGGCCACCGGGCTGGCGGCGCGCGTCGGCGGCGACGAGTTCGTCGTCGTGCTCACCGGACCCGCTGCAGCCGGGGACGCGTACCTCGAGATCGCCGATCGCCTCACCGCGGCACTGGACGAACCCGTCCAGCTGGGCAACCTGGTGCTGCGTACACCGGCCAGCATCGGCTCCGTACGCAGGCCGGCCGGCGAAGTCACCGACCTGGACACCCTGCTCGCGAGAGCCGACGCGGCAATGTACGCCGACAAGGAACGGTCGCGACGGCGACGTCCCGCCAGGAGATCCCGGGGCGCGGACCCGCTCGCTCCGGGACCCGGCTCGCCGTCCCCGGCTCCGGTCCGCACTCCGCAGGAAGCCGCGCGCCGCTAGGTCGGGCCCTCCCGGAACAACGCCCTCGCCGGGCGGGCACGGGGGGCCTCCGGCGGTGCCGCCGGATGCCCCCCGTGCCTGTCAGAACTCGGTATTGCCCGCGTCCGGTGCCAGCTCGTGCGCGGTGATGTACTTCGATTCGTCGGAGGCGAGAAACAGCACCGTGTCGGCGACGTCCTCGGGCTCCGTGCCGTCGACCGGCAGCATGTTCGTGAACATGCCGCCCAGCCGCGGATATCCGGCGATCGCCGCACCGATGGCGGCCTGCATGTCACCGCTGCCCATCGGGGTGTTCACCCCGGTCGGGTGCACGCTGTTGACCCGGATGTTGTGCTGGCCGAGCTCCGCGGCGAATGCCTTCGCCATGCCCCGGACGGCCCACTTGCTGGTCGTGTAGGGAATCATGAACGGCTGCACTTTCAGCCCGGCGGCCGAGCTGATGATGATCACCGAACCGCCGCCCGCCGTGACGAGGTGCGGCGCTCCGCTGATCACGGTGTTCCATACGCCGGTGACGTTCGTGTCGATCGTGTCCTGGTAGATCTCTTGCGTGACCTGGTCCCAGGCCCGCGGGATGCAGATGCCCGCGTTCGCGACGATCACGTCGAGGCGGCCGAGCTCGGCCACACCCTCCTCGACCGCGGCGTGCACGGCGGCCCGGTCACGCACGTCGACCTTCGCCGAGACGATCCGCCGGTCGAGCTTCTCGACCAACGCGACGGTCTCCGCGAGGTCTTCCGGAGTCGGCGAATCGTAGTCGACACCCGGAAGCTGTCCGGCGATGTCGAGCGCGATGATGTCCGCGCCTTCCTGCGCCAGGCGCACCGCGTGAGCGCGGCCCTGCCCGCGTGCCGCACCGGTGATCAGTGCGACTTTGCCCTCAACCCGTCCAGCCATCTGAGTCTTCTTTCTCGTGGCGTCAACGCCACCGACGACCATGTCCACACCGAGTCGTCACGCCCGGCCGGAACTCCACCTCTGAACAGTACGCTCGTTATGACACCGGATGCCATAATGGGGTGCTTCAGCTCACCGCTCCCTCGGCGACGAGCTTCTCGATGACCGCGATGACCGCCGATCCGTTCTCGACGCTCGTGTAGTAGTTGAGGAAGTACTCCATCTCACGCAGCTGCGCGAGCGTGAACTCGCCGTTACCGAGCGCGCCTCGCAGCTGCGTTTCGAGAAGGTCCTGACGGCCGAGCATGGTGGTGGCGCCGAGCGCGAGCAGCCGGCGGTCGCGCATCGACAAGTTGCCGCGGGCCCAGACCGTTCCGAACAGGTTCTCGACCGTGTCGGTCACGAACGGAACCGCGTCGTCGCGCACGAAGTCCGGGAGCTGATCGCCGTACACGCGCTGGATCATGGCCAGCCCTCGATCCCACCGGTCGTCCGGGAGCGGAGTGCCGTAGTTACCGGCGATCGTGTCTTTCATGCGTGGCCGGACCGCGTCGATGATCGGCGTCTCGAGGTTGTTGGCACCGGCGAATTCCTGCGCGGCGGCGAGGTCCTTCTGGCTGAGCGCGGTGGTGTGCGCGACCACTTCCGGCGAGAGGCCGCCTTGTTCGACTTGGAGCCGGAGCTGCAGGTCGGGCGTGGGCCCGCCGTCGGACGCGGCCTTCATCACCTCCAGCAGGCGTGCCGGTTCGACCCCGCCGGCGACGGCCAGGCTGACTGCCTCCCGCACCACGGCCCAGTGGCCGTAGGTCATGGCGTTGCGCGCGAGCTTCGCCACCATGCCGGCCCCGAGCGGACCGCAGTGGACGATCGCGCGGGTGAACGTCCGCAGCACGGGCTCGATGGCGTCGGCCGCCTCCGGCGGGCCACCGAGCATGACGACGAGCTTGTTCCCGCCCGCCTGGGTGACCCCGGCGTCCAGCAGGGTTGCGTCGTGCTCGGCGCAGAGGGCGGCCAGTTCCTTCACCGCGGGCACCGACACCGTCGACAACAGGACGATCGTCAGCCCGCGCACCTCGCCGGTGAGCAGCCCGTTCTCGCCGATGAGCACGTCGCGCGCCTGCTCCGCGTTGACGACGGCGATCAGCACGACGTCACTGGCCTCGGCGACCTCCAGCGGCGTCTTGGCCTGGGACTCGACGCCCGGCACCTGCGTATAGGCGTCTTCTCGGACGTCGAACACGGTTGGCGAGAAGCCCGCCGCAGCGAGGTTGGTCGCAACCGCGGCCCCGATCATTCCTAAGCCGACGACCCCGGCACGGAGCTCACCGGCGGTCTCAGGGGCCGAAGCGTTGTTGGTCACGGCTGGTCCTTCTTCCTTGATCGGGCCGTTCCGGCCCGTCTGTCCGAATCAAGTCTGCTTTCGTCGCCAATTAAAGTCAACGCTGTGGGCAATAATCACCGTGCAGGTAGCATCGCCGGGTGACCGCCGCCCAGCCCGCCGCGCCCCGTCCCCGGGGTCGGCCGCGCTCCACGCGCGCGCAGGAGGTCATCCGCGACGCCGCGACCCGCCTGTTCGCGGAGCGCGGGTTTTCCCGGACCTCGGTACGCGACATCGCCGCAGCCGCGGGCGTCGATCCGACGATCGTGATTCGTCACTTCGGCTCGAAGGACGCGCTCTTCCTGCAGACGATGAGCGTGGACGAGGGGTTCCGAGGTCTGACCGAGGGGCCGCTGGAAGACCTGGGCCGGAATCTTCTGCGGCGGCTGGTGGCACACGCGGATCCGGCTCAAGCGGAGGTCTTCGCCGCGCTGATCGGCGCACTGGACCGGCCGGAGGTACGAAACTACGTCGAGCAGTCCACGGAACGACACATCGTCCAGCCGCTCATCGAGCGCCTGACGGGTGCCGATGCCGAGTTGCGGGCGCGCCTGGTCACCGCCCAGATCCTCGGGTTGCTGGTCGCGGTCTGGGCCCTGCGCCGTCCGGACCTCACCTCGACCCCGCTGGACGACGTCCTGGACATCTACGCCCGCGCCGTCCAGACGCTGATCGACGGCACGGCCGGGAACGATGACCGGTCGCCCGAGCGTGGATCCACCTGATCCGTCACCGTTCCCGGTAGCCTTCCTGAGCGCGATCAGCGCCGAGGGCGATCAGTCCACCGCGGCGCCGGCGGCGCCGGGGACACCGGACGCGCCCACCGCGGCCGCGTCGCCCTCGGCCTCCTCGTCGGCATACTCGTTCTCGGAGACGTCGGCGGTGCCGGCGGCCGTCTCCTGCTGGCGCGCGCGAATTGCGGCGCCCTGCGCCGCGAGCATCATCGATTCGGGTGTGCACTCCGGTGCCCGCGACGTACGGGTGGAGCGTTTCAGTGCGCTGCGAGCCGGTCGCGTGTGGCCCGAGTGGCCGCGGTGACCTTCTGACGAACGCCGTCGAGAGCATCGGAGGCGTACGGCGGCATCGCCCGGGGTGCGATGCCGATCGGCAGCTCGCTGCCGGTGATCGTGCGCTGGTGGCTGAGGGCGTCGAAGCCGGTGCGGCCGTGGTAGGCGCCGCTGCCGCTCTGGCCGACACCACCGAACGGCGCGCCCTCGATGCCGAAGTGCAGGGCCATGTCGTTGCGGGTCACCCCGCCGGACGTGGTACGCCGGAGGAAGTCCTGGTACTCGGCGGTGTCAGCGCCGTACCAGTAGGCGGCCAGCGGCGCGGGCTTCGCGTTGATCGCGGTGATCGCCTCGTCGACCGTGTCGTACGGACGGACACTGATCACCGGCCCGAACACCTCGTCGTGGGCGAGGTCCATCTCCTCGGTGACGCCGAGCACGAGCGTCGGCGGGATCCGGCGGGTGGTCGGATCGGGCAGCGCGCCCTGCTCCTCCTCGGGGGCGATCGTCACGACGGTGGCACCCTTGGACTTCGCGTCCTCGATCAGGCCGACGACCCGCCGGTAGTTGGCGTCGTTGACGCTGGTGACGTAGTCGGGGTTGCCGAGGACCGTCGGGAAGTACCGGCTCGTGCTCTCCCGGTAGGCGCTGACGAACTCGTCGAGCCCCGCGCGGGGAACGAAGACCCAGTCCGGGCAGAGGCAGAGCTGACCGCCGTTCATCATCCGCGCGGCGGAGATGCGCTCGGCCGCCACCGCGACGTCCGCGTCCGGGCCGACGACCACCGGATTCTTCCCACCGAGTTCCAGCGTCACCGGGACGAGGTTGCGCCCGGCGGCGGCGGCCACGTGCCTGCCGACGGCGGGCGAGCCGGTGAAGAAGAGGTGGTCGAACGGCAGATCGGAGAACGCTGCCGACGTCTCCGGACCGCCGCGCAGGACCGCGACCTCCACCGGGTCGAGACGCGTGGCTACCGCGCGGGCGAAGACCTCGGCGGTGCGGGCGGGGATCTCGGAGAACTTGATCATCACCCGGTTGCCGGCCGCGAGGGCTTCGATGGAAGGGGTCACGACGAGCGACACGGGGAAGTTCCACGGACCGATCACGCCGACCACGCCCTTCGGGCGGCTCTGGACGAACGTCGGCGTTCCGCGCTCGGCCGTGCCGTCGATGACCCGCGGCTCCATCCACGTCTCGAGGTTCGCGCGGACGTGCTCGATGTCGGGTAACGAGCCGAGGATGTCGCTGCTGATGGAGTGGGCGAGCGGCCGGTTGCCGAAGTCGGCCATCAGCGCCTCGGCCAGCTCGTCGGCGTGCTCGAGAACGGCCAGCGACAGCCGGTCGATCCGGTCGCGGCGGACCGCCGCACTCGGGGGCCCCTCACGGAGGAAAGCCGTGCGCTGGTCGGAGAGGATCTCGCGCATCCGGTGCGGGGACAGGTCGGCGTCGAGGATCGCGGCGGTGCGTTCCACAGTGGTCATGTGATCCCTGCCTAGCTGAAGGTGAGGACGGGTTTGATCGTGCGGCCCGACGCGGCCTCGGTGGCCGCCGTCTCGATCTCGTCGAAGCGGTACTCGGTGATGAGCTTCTCGATCGGCAGCCGGCCTTGCCGATGCAGCTCGATCAGCCGGGGGATGAACTCGGCCGGGGTGGCGTCGCCCTCGATCACGCCGCGGATGCGGATACCGCCCGCCATCACGGTCATGATGTCGAACTCCGCCTTGCCGCCGATTCCCACCAGGGCGAGCGTCCCCTGCCGCCGGAGCGATCCGATCGCCTGGTTGATGACGTCGGAACGGCCCGTGGTGTCGATCGCGTAGTGCGCCCCGCCGTCGGCCACGTCGCGCAGCGCCGCGGTCACGTCCGGGTGACCGACCGGGTCGAGGGTGTAGTGGGCGCCGAGCTCCTCGGCCAGCTTCCGGCGAGAGGCGACCGGATCCACCGCCAGCACCCTGCACCCCTCCGCGACCGCGGCCATGACCGCGCTGAGCCCGACCCCACCGGCACCGAAGACGACCAGCGCGCTGCCCGCCTGCGGCTGCAAGACGTTGAGCACGGTGCCGGCCCCCGTCTGGATCCCGCAGCCGAGCGGCGCGGCCAGTACCGGGGAGAAGTCGTCCGGGATCTTCACCGTGTTGGTCTCGTAGGCCAGCGCGTAGGTGGCGAAGCTCGACTGCCCGAAGAAGTTGCCGTAGACCGGGACGCCGTCCCGGGAGAGTGGCGTGCTGCCGTCCGCACGGGTGCCACGCGCGTTGAGATCGCTGCGCAGGCAGTAGGCCGGGTGACCGGCCAGGCACTCCGCGCACGCCCCGCAACTGCGGTAGCTGAGGCAGACGGCGTCGCCGGGCGCGACGGTGGTCACCGCGTCACCGACGGCCTCGACGACGCCGGCGCCCTCGTGCCCGAACACCATCGGCGAGAGCGCGGCCGGCCAGGTGGCCCGCAGACCCAGGTCGGTGTGGCAGATACCCGCCGCGGTGATCCGGACCAGCACCTCGTCCGGACGGGGCTTGTCGATGTCGATATCGCGGACGGTGAACGGTCCGCCTGGCGACTCCACCAGGGCTGCCTGAATACGCATGGCCGTGTTCCTCGTGTCTGCCGGCCGCTCTTCCACGGCCGGACGGGTGATGCTGTCCCCGGTGACGAGTCAGTCGCGTTCGAGGACGAAGTAGTAGTGCCGCCCGTGGTCGAAAACGCCCTTGCCGTTCATCACGCCCAGCAGCGTCGCGTCGTCGACCTGTTTGAAGTGGTCGAAGACCGGCTGACCGTCGTACACCATGGCGGCGGTCGATTCACCGCGGAACTCGATCGACCAGAGACTCGCGCCGCCCTTGGCCATCTCGACGTTGTCGAACAGCGCGCCCCGGTCGTCGCGGCACACCAGCGGGGCGACCTCGGTCAGCGAGTCGAACCGCTTGCCGTGCCAGCGGGCCCGCTGCAGCTTGCCTTCGAACGCGTGCCCGCTGACGAACTCGCCGCCCTTCCACGCGCCGAGGATCTGCTCGGGACGGACAGTGGGTAGGGCGGCCCACACCTCGTCGAGTTCGTCGATGGTCGTCTTACCGCCGGCCTCCCGGATGGCCGCTATCCGGGTGCGTGCCTCGTCGGCGTTCATCAGCATCCCCCTCACGTGGATGCTGACAATCTATACCCGTAATGTCAGGTCGTCGCGGTGATGTGATCCCCGAGACCTCGAGCAGTGAGAATCACGAAGTGCCGCAGCAGCGCCTCCCGCTCGTCGCGGTCGCCGCCGTGCAGGGCGAGCCCTTTCGTGCCGTAGAGCAGTACCGCCGCCGCCTCGGCGGTGGTCACACCCGGCGCCGAGAAGCCGGCCCCGGCCTGTTCGAGGATCGTGCGCACGACGGCGAGGAGCCGCTCCTCGAACGCCGCCCAGAGATCGGCGGCCCTGGCAAACGTCTCGTCGATGAGTTCGGCGCGGAACCGGCCGGTGTCACCGCCGCGCGTGTCGTGCATCCGCAGGACCACCGAGAGAACGGCCGTCAGGCGCTCGGTCGTGGCGCCGGGCATCCGCGCCTCGCTCTCGGCGCGCTCGGCGAGGTCGTCCAGGCCCCACCGGATGCCGGCGCGGAAGATCTCCTCCTTGCCCCGGTAGTACTGGTAGAGCGTCGGCCGGGACACCCCGGCCGCCTGCGCGATCACGTCCATCGACGTCCGCCGGTAGCCGTAGCGTGCGAAGCACCCGATCGCCGCGCGCAGGAAGCGGTCGCGGCGGTCGGGAGTAGGTGTCGTCACGCGACAATATTAGTCAAGTTGTCAGTTCAGTCCCGCGACGACCGACTGGATCAGTCGCCAGGCGCGCTCCGCGAACGCGGTGACTTCCGCCGGCGCGGCCACCTCCGGGCCGGAGAGCCAGGCCCCGAGCATGTTGAGGGTGCCGCCCGCGAGGAACTGAGCGGCGTCGTTCCGCGGCGCGTCCTCGAGCGCGGGGTGCCGTACGGCGATCAGCTCCGCGAACCGCTCGGCGAGGTAGTCCACGAACTCCTCGCGGCTGCGGCCGAACGGGCTCGCCACCCCGACCAGCCGCCCGTAGAGCCAGCGCAGGCGGTTGACCTCGACGAGCAGCGCGAGCATCACCGGCGGCACTCCCTCCTCGTCCCGGCCGGCGGGCGGGGTGGCGTCGAGGAGCGCGCGCAGGTCCTCCCGGACGGTGTCGGCGATCAGCTCGTCCGGACTGCCGTAGTGCAAATAGAACGTCGGCCGGCTGACCTTCGCCGCGGTCGTGATGTCAGTGACAGAGAGTTCACCCGGATCGCGCTCGCGAAGCAGCCGGCGCACCGCTTCCCGGAGTAGCTCGCGGGTGCGCGCCACTCGCGGATCGACGCCACGGGGGCCGGATAGCAGGTCAGCGATGGTGATCACTCCCGTTGCCGATTCGTTTTTACGACACGTGTAGCTTACACGACAGTCGTTAATAAGGAGTCCTGACGTGGCCATTGATACGTCACTACCGGCTCGGACCAGGCCGGAGCCCAAGCATGAAGCACGCAGGCCGAGCCGATGGAAACCGTTGCTCGGCGTCCTCGTCCTGCCGCTGTTCTTCCTCGTAGCCCTGCCCGCCGTCTACCTCGGCGCGCTGCACCAGCCCGCACCGCACGACATGCGGGTGGCCGTCATCGGCAGCGGAGCGCCGGCCGAGCGCCTCGCGAGCGGCCTGGACGCCCAAGCCGGCGACGCATTCGACGTCGAGACCGTGAGCACCGTGGCTCAGGCGCGTTCGGCGCTGCGCCACCTGGAGATCCGCGCGGCGTACGACCCCGCCACGGCGACCGTCTACGTCGCGAGCGCGGGTTCCGCGGCCGGGGCGAACACCACGGAGCAGTTGTTCACGAAGGTCGCCGCTCAGTCGAACCAGACCCTCACGGTCGACGACGTCGTACCGCTCCCCGCCGGCGACCGGCTCGGCGTCAGCCTGATCTTCCTCGGGCTCGCGGCGATCGTCGCGGGCTTCCTCACGGCCACCGTCCTGAACGTCGCAGTTCCCGGTCTCTCCATCCGCCGCGAACTCGGCTACCTGGCCGGAGCCGCCGTGGCCGCAGCCGTCATCCCGATGTTCACCGCGTACTGCGTCTACGGCGCGTTCGACGGCGCCGTCCTCGGCACCGGGGCATTCCTCGCGGCGGTCGCCTTCGTCACCGGCGTCTTCCACGCCGGTGGGATCCGGCTGATCGGACCGGCGATGGTGATGGTCACCGTGTTCTTCACGGTCATCCTCGGCGTACCCGCCTCCGGCGCGGCCGTCCCGCGCGACATGCTGCCGACGTTCTTCGACTGGCTGCATCCGTTGCTGTCCACGCCCGCGGCGCTCGACGGCCTGCGCCGCGTCCTGTATTTCGGCGGCACCGGGATCGGCCGGAACGTCGTCACGCTGGCGATGTGGGGGCTGATCGGCTTCGGGCTGCTCGGATTGAGCACGCTCAAAGCGCCCGACGCCGGGGCGGCCAACCCGTTCGCCGGTGTCATCGGCGGCGCGGCCCCGACCGACCCGGCCGCGGCGGAGCTCAGGCAGCGCCGGACGACCGCAGGCGTCCTCGTCATGCCGTTGTTCTTCCTGATCGTGCTGCCGTTGTCCTTCATCGGCGCACTGCACTCCCCCACGCCGTACCACCTCAACGTCGCCGTCATCGACTCCGGAACTACGACCACTGCGGTGATCGACGCGATCGAGGCCCGCGCGGGCGAGGCGCTGGACGTCGGCCGCGTCGGCTCGGTCGCCGAGGCCCGGAGCGAGATCGAGGACCTCGAACTACGCGGTGCCTACGACCCGGAGACCGGCGATCTCTATCTCGCCTCCGCCGGGGGTACTCAAGCCTCGGCCACCGTCACGTCGGTGTTCACCACCGTCGCCGCGGCGTCCGGCACCACGATCACTAGCCACGACGTGGTCCCGTTGCCCGGGAAGGATCCGCTGGGCACCAGCCTGCTCTACGTCGGGATCGGCGCGATCCTGGCCGGTTTCATCACCGCGATCGTCGTCTCGATCGCCGTGCCGGGCTTGGGCACCGGCCCGAAGCTCGCGACCGTGGTCGTGATGAGCGCGGTCGCCGCCGGGGTGGAGACGCTCTACGGCTGGGTGGCCTTCGACGCGTTCGACGGACAGGCGGGCCCGGCCGCGCTGATGCTGTTCGGTCTGGCACTGGTCAGTGGCCTGCTGACGCTCGGGGGCATCCGCGTCATCGGCCCCGCGATGGTTCTCGTCTCGATCCTCGTCCTGATTCTCCTCGGGGTACCCGCCTCCGGCCTGGTCGTGCCGCTGGACCTGACCGCGCCGTTCTACGGCTTCGTCCACAACGTCCTGCCCACCGCGAGCGGCTTGGACGGGCTCCGGCGGATCGTCTACTTCGACGGTCACGGCCTCGGCGGCGACGTGCTGACGATGGCGCTCTGGGCGCTCGGTGGCCTCGGCCTGCTCGCGCTGGGCCACTGGTGGCACGACGACGACACCGACGACGTGGCGCACGACGCCGAACTCCTCGAGGACACCGCCGCAGCGGCCGCAGCGGCGGCCGGGTAGGACCGCCGGCCCTGATACGACACCGCATTCACTGACTTCTTCCCGCCGACAGCGTCGTCGGTGGGTCCTTCTCGCGTGTTTCTGACACCGAATACACGAAGGGAAGCTAGAGTCTCGCAGGCCGACCGTGCCGACCCGAGGAGCGACGATGCGCATCGGGCAAGACATCGAACCCACGAAGACCGCGCTGATTCTGGCCGCCGGTCCACACATCGACTACCGCACGCTCGAGCAGCGATCGCTCGCTTTCGCGCGCCTCCTCCGGACGCACGGTCTGGTCGAGGGTGACCACATCGCGCTGCTGCTCGACAACGGCTCCGCGATGTTCGAGGTCGGGTGGGCCGCCCAGCGGACCGGCCTGTACTACACGCCGGTCAATTACCACCTCTCCGTCGACGAGGCCGCGTACATCGTCGCGGACTGCGGAGCGAAAGCGCTGTTCGCAGCCGGGTCGCTACGGGACCTCGCGGTCGAGGTCGCCGATCGGGTTCCCGGCTTGACGCTGAAGGTCGTCACCGAAGGCACGGCGCCGGGCTTCCGCACCGCCGAGGAGGCACTGCGGGCCGCAGGCGACGAATCGGTGTCCGATCAGCGCGACGGCATGTTCATGTTCTATTCGTCCGGCACCAGCGGGTATCCCAAAGGCATCCTCCGCGACCTGCCGGAGAAGCCGTTCAGCGGCCTGCCGCCGATGGCGGCCACCCTCGGGGCGTTGTTCGGCATGGATGCCGACACCGTCTACCTGTCCCCCGGGCCGCTCTACCACGCCGCCCCGTTGGGCTGGTCGATGGGCGTCCAGGGCCTGGGCGGCACCGCCGTGGTGATGGAACGCTTCGACGCCGAGCAGACGCTGGCGCTCATCGAGGAACACCGGGTCACCCACGCGCAATTCGTCCCGACGATGTTCCGCCGGATGCTCACGCTGCCCGACGACGTCCGCGCCAAGTACGACCTGTCGAGTCTCCGCGTGGTCGTGCACGCCGCGGCACCGTGCCCGATCGAACTCAAGCGCGCGGTGATCGACTGGTTCGGGCCGATCGTTCACGAGTTCTACGCCGGGAGCGAAGGCACCGGCTTCTTCCTCATCGATACCCCGGCCTGGCTCGCTCACCCCGGGTCGGTCGGCCGCCCGGCCATCGGCTCGGTACACGTCTGCGACGACGACGGCAACGAGCTTCCCCTGGGTGAGACCGGCACGATCTGGTTCGAGGGAACTCCCGGCTTCGAATACCACAACGACCCGGAGAAGACCGCCGGCGCGTTCGACGCACGCGGCTGGAGCACGCTCGGCGACCTCGGCCGGGTCGACGACGAGGGCTACCTCTACCTCACCGACCGCCGCAGCGACCTGATCCTGTCCGGCGGGGTGAACATCTACCCCCAAGAGATCGAAAACGCGCTCTCGCTCCACCCGGCGATCGCCGACGTCGCCGTCATCGGTGTCCCCGACGCTGATTTCGGCGAACAGGTGATGGCGGTCGTCCAACTCGTGCCCGACACGAGCCTGACCGCGGACGAGCTCATCGTCTGGACCCGCGAGCGGATCGCGCACTTCAAGTGCCCGAAAGTCGTCGAGTTCACTGACGAACTTCCCCGCCTGCCCACCGGGAAGCTCCTCCGCCGTCACGTCCGCGACCGGTACACCGCCTCCCCAGCGGCACCGCCGCACCGATCAGAATAAGCAACTCTCTGTCAGATTCCGCCTCATGATTTACTGTGCTGCGCTGTCCGAAAGGTAGACGAGGACGTCAGATTCACTTACCGTGGCCGTGCTGACGCACCTCTGCGTCGAGGTGCTGGGCATCGGCGAAAGGTGAAACGGTGAGCGACGAAGTACAGGTGGAGCACGCCCAGGGCGTGGTGGTGATCACGATCAACCGCCCGCAGGCACGCAACGCGGTGAACCAGGCGGTCTCCCGCGCGATGGCCGACGCCCTGGAAGAACTGGACGCTCGGGACGACCTCACAGTCGGCATCATCACCGGAGCCGGTGGCACGTTCTGCGCCGGTATGGACCTCAAGGCGTTCCTGGCGGGCGAAGACGTCACCGTGCCCGGCAAAGGCCTCGCCGGGCTCACTCAAGCCCCGCCCCGCAAACCGCTGATCGCCGCGGTCGAGG
>Ga0190269_10000110_pt1 | contig 39001 bp, 38 predicted proteins | sample Popmic249IS_FD_133749 | JGI IMG/M metagenome (GOLD analysis project Ga0190269, IMG submission 133749) | Populus adjacent soil microbial communities from riparian zone of Blue River, Arizona, USA - 249 IS | ecosystem: Environmental > Terrestrial > Soil > Riparian zone | place: USA: Arizona... | reverse complement strand
TGGGGTTCAAGATGACGCCAGTCGCTGACGCCGAGGTCGGCTACTTCGACGTCGAGAAGGTGATGACGGCAGTCGCGCGCGGAGCCGAGCTGCGAGCCGACCTGAGCGACGGCTGGAACTTCTGGGCTCACGCCGCGCAGCCGCTCGTGCAGCTGAGGGCGGAGTTGGGGATGAGGCTCGGCGCGCCCGCGGCCCCAGTCGTGGCGCACGCGTAGCTATGTACGTCAGCACCGCGAGTCCTCCGGAGGTGGGCGCCGCTGCGCCCGCCTCCTGCAGCTAATGGCGGCATTTGTCGGCAGCGCGTTCGAGCGTGCGGGCGAGCTCTTGGAGGGCGCGGGCCTGCTGTTCCTGCATCTTCACGCTGGCTTCGAGCGCGTCGCGCTGACCGTCTTGCGCTCGGATGAGCTGCCTCACCATCTCGCGATCCCATGCCGGTTGCGGCTCCGCGACCGCGCGACCCAGGTTGGCGAGGACAGCGCCCACGACGGCCGCTGCGAGCAGGAGGAACACGGGGCGAGACATCATCCTGTACAGAACGTGCCCGCCCGAGGTTTCATTCACGTGCCGCGTCAGAGTGCGATGCCACTGCGGCCAAAGAAGTGTTCCAGGGGTGGGGACTCGTAGTCGAGGGCCTCGTAGTCGAACTCCTGCTCGGGCTCCACGTGCGCCTTCGAGTCGGTCGCCACGCCGTCGTAGTCGATGCCCCCCAGGAACTGCTGCGCGATCGGAGTGGCGGTAAAGGCGCGTGCCAAGGTCCCGAACATGTACGGTCCGGACACTCCGGACGGACACGCGGACCCGAGCGCGCGCTCGAGCGTTCCCGGCTGGCGCAGCTCGGCACACGTGAGCAAACGAGCCAAAGCTTGGGGCGCGTGATCAAAATCACACGCGAACGCCTGCAGCTGATGGCGGAGTAGCCGCAACACCTGATGGCGCTGCTCCGACGAGAGCTGACACAACGCCTCGGCGTGCGCCCGCTCGATCGCGAGCGGAGGCGCCGTGGCGAGCAGATACCGATAACAGTCCGCCGCGTAGCCGAGCTCCTCCGTCTCGTGCGGCGTTCCCATCCACCGATCCAGGATTCGGATATGCATGTCTGGCCCTTCCAGGCCAGATTCAAGCAATCCGTGTGCCGCACGTGTGAACCCGTCAGATCTGTCCCGAAAATAGTCGAGCGAAGTTGTCAGCGTAGAAGTTGGACTGCGCCTGTTCACTCGCGCCGGTCAAGCTCGCCGAGAAACGACCGAGCGGATTGCGGCCGCCTTCGACGTGTGGGTAATCGCTCGAGAAGAGATAGAGGCGACTGTCCGACTGACGGATGAGCGCGCCGAGGTCTTCGTACGGATAGGGGGTGAACCAGATGCGATCGAGGATCTGCTCCGAAGGTTTATCTCGGAGCGCGCGCAGATCGGGCTCGGACTTGCGCCAGATCTCGGCGACCCAATCGAGGCGCGCGAGCAGCGACGGCACCCAACCTGCGCCGAGCTCGATCACGCCGCCGCGCAGCTTCGGATGCCGCTGCAGCACTCCGTCGAGCACGAGGCTGCCGATGAACGTCTCCGCGTCGTGATGCAGCGCGATCATGTCCTTGCCTCGCACGTTCTCTCCGCCACCGAGCCAATCGGTGGGCACAGCGCGACCGGTATTCATCCACGCTGGATCGATCTGAAGTGGCCGGCCGCCGACGTGCAACAGGAACGGGATGCCCGCCTCTGCCAGCTGCGCCCAGATCGGATCGAGCTCGTCGTGGCCCGGCGACCGGCCACCACACGGACGATGCGGAACCCAGACCGCACGCAAACCCTCGCGCTGGATCTGCGAGAGCTCCGCGGCAGTGCGTTCGACGTCGTCGAGCGGCAGGAGCGCGACGCCGAATAGGCGCTGATCACCGGCACAGAACTCGGCCATCGCTCGGTTGTGCGCGCGCGCGATCGCGTAGCGCTCCGGGAGCTCGTGCGCGCGCGTGAACGCGTGTCCGGCCGAAAACGTGGAGAACACGAGCTGACGCGCGAACCCGAGCAGGTCGAGCGCACGGCTGCGTTCGGCGCTGTTGAACGCGCCGAGCGCTTGATAGCCCTTCGGTCCGGCGATGAGCCCAGCGCCGAGCGCGATCAGCTCTTCGGCGTATTCGGGCGGCTGCGCGCCGCGCTGCGCCGCGTCGGCGAGCCCGGCTTGCAGGCGCGGAGCATCCACGTGGATGCGCGGCAATCGATCGCGCAGCGCCGGATCGGCATGGCTGCGCAGGAAATCCGGTAGCTCCATGAGATGACTGTCAGCATCGTAGAACGTCCGACCGCTCGCGTAGCTCATCGTGACCTCCAAGGTGGCCGCGAGCCTACACCCCGGCGCGCGCGGGGCCTACTCGCTTCCGGCCGCTGCCGTGGGCTGTGCAACTGCGCGCTGCTAACCGCTGGTTGGCACGTGCCTCCCCGTACGGTGTGAGCGCGGCGCTTTCGCTGGCATGACGCATGCAAACTACGCGGACGAGGAGCTCAGCATGACATTCAGGTCCGCTCGAACACGAGAGTCCTTCGCGAGTACCAGGCAATGGCTGCGCTCCGAGGTAGCACCGAGCTCGCCCGCGGAGGTGGTGAGAGTGCAGCGCATTCAGCTCGTCGGCGCCGCGCAGGACGACTTGCCTCGCAAGCGCGGGGCGGCGCCGAGGCCCGCAGCCACGAGCGGCACGTTGCCCGGCGTCGACGCGAGTCGCCCGCGCGCTGCGTCGGACGCAGACTGGCGCGAGATCAGCTTGAGCGAGTGCGTGATCACCGAGACTCGTCCACCGTTGCCACGAAAGGCTCAGGTTGGCCCCGCGCCCGAGGACGCGATCGTGCTGGATGCCGCTGCGTACCGGGCCGAGATCAGCCGGCAATGCGTCGTGCTGTCCGCGACGCCTCGCGCGGAGGAAGAGCGCCGCAGCCGCACGGCGCTCTTCGACCGCCTGGCGCGGTTCGGAAGGCGCTTGCCACCGCGAGCCACGTTCGCGGCTCTGGGCGGTCTGTGGCTACTGTCCGTGCTGAGCGTGGGCTTGCTGGGCCATTGATCCGGCTTCAGCTCTGGCGATCGAGCCGATACACGGCGCAGTGATCGGCGTTGAACTGCCGGTCTTCCACGTAGCGAAAGCCGAGCCGCTCGTAGAAGCGGCGAGCGCGGGTGTTCGAGGCCAGCGGGTCGATCAGGATCGCGCTGACTGCGGGCTCCGCGAAGCAGCGGTCGATCGCGAGCTGCATCATGCGCGTGCCGTAGCCTCGGCCGAGATCCGCTTCTTCGCCGATCCAGATGTCGATGGCGCGCAGGTCGTTCGGGCAGTCGCCCCAGTAGTGGCTGTCCTCGCGCGCAGGGTCGATGATCTGAATGAAGCCGATCGCTCGCCCGTCGACCTCGGCGATGAGCTGCTCTCGCCAGTCGGGGTTACGCTCGAGCTCCTGCTCCCAGCTCCAGTCGTCGTTGGGATCCGACTCGATGACGTGCGGTTGTTCGTCCCAGCGCTGCAGCGTCGCGAGATCAGCGGGCGTCGCAGGGCGCAGGGACACGTTCGGCTCGGGTGTGCTCATGACGAGCGGAGGGTACTGGGTCGGGCGGGGCGAATGCTATCGTGCGCGCGTATGAAGTGGATGCTGACAGGCTTTCTTGGTGTGCTGTGCGCGTGCGGAGGGCAAGCCGCAGAGCCCGCGGCGCCTGCGGTGTCGAGTGGTGCCGAGGCGGTGGCGCCGGCCCCGCCACCGCCGCTGCCCGCGCCGCGGAAGGCGACCTTGACGCAACCGGTGCACGTCCCGCTGCAGCTCGTGGCGGCCAGCATCCAGGCGCAGCTGCCGGAGCATCAGAGCCAGCCGCGCGCGCTCTTGACGCGGCCGGGTGCGAGCCCCGCGATCGAGGCCAGCATCGACGTCTGGCGCGACGACGTCCAGGTGCGTTTCGACGAGGCGAGCGGGAGCCTGCAAGTCGACGTCGTGCTGCGCTACGCGGCGAAGTTCGACGCGCGGCTCAAAAATCCGTTCGGAGGCAAGTGGCTGACGGTCGCGCGCGACGCCGACTGGGGCACGGCCGAGGACCCGCAGCGCGTAACTTTGCACCTGCGCACGCACGTGGACATTTCGCCGCAGTGGCAGCTGCAGCTGCGCACCGAGGTCGATGCGCCAGAGCACGGCCCCGCGCCCGCGGGCGAGCTGTGCACGAGCGGCTTCTTCAAGTTGTGCGTGACGAAGGAAAGCTTTGCGCCCGAGGTGCGGCGGCGTATCGAATCCGAGATCGTGCCGCGAGTGCGCGAGGAGCTCGAGAAGGTCGACCGCAAGATCGAGGAAACCGTGCAGCTGCGAGCGAGGGCCGAGCGACTGTGGAGCGAGCTGAGCGCGCCGCGCGCGCTCGGGGCACACGATCGCTACCGCGTGCTGCAGCCGGAGCAAGCCGCCCTCGAGCTGCGCGGGGCAGACAACGAGCTAGTGGTCGAGGCGGCCGTGCATGGACAGCTGACCTACCATCAGGGCCAGCCGCCGCCCTCCGCGGCATCGGCGCTGCCGGACCGAGTGTCACTCGCCTCGCTCCCGGGCGAGCGCGAGCCGGATGAGCAGCTGCTGCCGCTGGGCGCGCTGTTTTAGCGCTGGGACGGGTCGCGCTTCGGGTCCGGGATTCGTGAGATCGTGTGAGGCGCTTGGATGGCTGGATTGCGGCCCGGTGAGATGCTGGCGTGGTCAGGCTAATAAGGGGCGAGGGGCAGGGTCGGATCCGGTTGGCGTCGGGGCGCCTGTTTGCGCGGCGCCGTGGGCTGGCCTCAGTGCGCGGGGCGGCGCGGTGAGCTTGAGCTCATCGGGCCCGTGCGGCGTGGTGCCGTCTGGACCACGGCGCCTTACGGCGCGCTCCGCGCGCCTAGTTGCGTTGTGCCAAGCGCATAGCGTGTCCCGTCCCTGCGCGCGCACTTCGGCCTCGGAGCTGATCACGCTTGATTCCGAGTTCTGGACCGAGCGCGATGTCGCGCGGGGTAGGGCCCGAGCTGCGCAGCAGCCGCTCGTAGCGGCGCACGGCCTCGGTCAGGTTCTTGCGCGCTCGGGCGTCGTGCACTGCGGCGAGAGCAGCTTCCCAGGCCGCGACGCCGCGTTGGCGCGCCACGCGAGACGCTGGCGCGTATCGAACGCCGAGCTGCCGGCACCCTGGATCTCCAGCGTGCGATCGAGCCAGGCGCTCGGGCGCCACGTGCGTGTGAGCGCGCGTGTGGAGCGGACTCGGCATCATGCATGGCCGCGACGTCATGAGGTCGCACCTTGAAGAGGGCGGCATGAGATGGGCGGCGTTTCCGAAGTGGCGCGTCTTGCCTCGCATGGACTCAGAGGCTCAATCCAGTAGCTCCACCTGCTCCAACGACATTGCGGTCGCGCTCTGGAACGCGACCGAGTCACGCTCCGCACGCACTTGCCGCAGCTTGCGAAGCATAAAATCCCGACCGAAATCACGCTCGGCGTGCAGCGCATTGTGAGTACGACACATGAGACGCAAGTTGTCCACGGTGGCTGCGCCGCCAAGCGCGTAGGGTGTGTCGTGGTGATGGACTTCGAGCAATCCGCGCGCCGCGCAGCGCTGCCAATCCGCGCTAACAAACGCGCACTGCCCGCCATCACGCGCATACACCTCGCGCAACACGGCACGAGGAACATAGCGCGACAGCAAGCGCGGCCCCCGCGCGCGCAGCCCCTGCGCAGCGCCCTCGCCAACGCGACTGTCCGGAGCGCCCGACTGACCAACGCGCTTGTTCGCATCGCTGACCGGGCCAACCTGGTTGTCCGCAGCGCGTGACTGGTCCACGCGCGAGTTCGCAGTGCTGAGCGAGTCAACGTGGCTGTCCGCAGGGCGTGACTGGTCCACGCGCGAGTCCGCACTGCTCAGCTGAGCGACGTGCTTCTCTCGGCCCACAGTATCGTCAACATGGACGTCTGCGCCGTTCGCGTTCTCAACCTGCTTTCTTGCTGGCTGGTGCGCGCGCGGCGTGTCCGAAGGCGCGCTCCGAGCCACGAGGCCGCTTGTTTGCAACGGCGCTCTGAGCGAAGCGCTGTTTCAGTGTCTTGTCGAACAGCCCGTCCACCGCAAGCTCGACGATGCGCGCCAAGTCGCCATCCGGCACGCGATGCCGCAACAGCTCTTGCAGCTGCTCGAGCTTGTCGTGCACCTCCTGCCCCACGCTGAGCTGCAGCTTGTAGCGGCCAGGCCTCAGCGGCGTGCATGAGGCTCGGGAGCGTGGCATCTGCAGGGCGAACGCTGGCTTCTGGGAATCGGCTGCGACTGCCAGACACACGGCGTCTGCGGAGGACTGCTGCACTCCGCTCGTCTCCAAAGAGGGCTGGACGCTGGTAGCTGCAGCGTCAAAGGTCGCGAGACCGGCCTGCGCATGCAGGGCGTGAGTAGCGTTCGCCCGGGCCTCCGCCGACCTGGGCAATGCCGCCACAGCGGCGGCCGCACTGCGTTCCGGCGACGCCTTGGGCACGCCAGCGTCGTCCGTCCGTACGCTCGAAGCTGGTCCCGTCACGTCCGCAGCGTGCAGCGAGCCGGGCAGCTGCGATTGCGAAGTGTGTGAGCCGAGCGAGCCCCGCAGCTGCGGTTGGGAGTGTGAGCCGAGCGACTGCGGCAGCTGCGGTTGGCAAGTGCGGGTGCCGAGCGGCTGCGGTAGCTTGCGCAATTGGTTTGGCACGTCTGGCTTCGGGGCGATCGACGCTACCAGCTGCTCTACCTCGCGCTTGCTCTTGCCCCGTGCTCGCTCGAGCAGTTGCACGTGGTTGTCCGGCGTTAGATGCGCGGCGAGTAGCTTGATGGTGGTCAGGTGCAAGGCTCCGCTTCCGAGGAGCTCGAGCACGCGCGGGAACTGCCTTCCGAGGCGCGCCGTTTGAATCCGCGGATAGGCCTCGGCTTCTGACATGCGCAGCGCCCGCACGGCATAATCGAACATCGATGTGTACGCGCGCCGTAAGCCGCCGACGTTGTAGACGGCACCACGCCGCCGCGCGCCCGAGCCGCTTGAGCTCACCGTGTCGCCCCGCGCGCTGAGGCCAGCCGCGGCACCGCGCCATACGGCGTCCCCACGCCAGCCGGATCCGACTCGCCCCTCGCCCCTAGTAGCCTGACCACGCCCGCGCGCCACGGCGCGGTCACCGCCGACAACGTCGGATATGGGCGTGGGCTCTTGCAATCCTCTTCCCCACACGCGGTTCGTTTAGATCTTTCCGCGACCTCGTCCGTTCCCCTGTGCAGGAGGTCTCGATGACTCGACTATCACCTGGGCTGACTTGGCTGGCTTTGTCTGCAGTTGCGCTGGTTTGCTGTGCGGCACCTGGACCCGTGGCGTCGCAGCCGCTGCGGGCGGAGGGTGCCGCTTACGAGCTGGAGGTTCTGGTGAACGGCGCGCGCGCCCGCACCTACGAGTATGGGGGCGAGAGTTATGTCCTCGGTCAGAGCGGCAGCCGCTACGTGCTCCGCGTGCACAACCGCTCGCCGCGGCGCGTGGAGGCCGTGGTCAGCGTCGATGGCCTCGACGTGATCGACGGCAAAGCCGGCGACTTCAAGCACAAGCGCGGCTACCTCGTCGACGCTTACAGCTTCGTGGATATCGACGGCTGGCGCATCAGCCAGCGCGAGGCCGCCGCCTTCCGCTTCGCCCCGATCGGCGAGTCGTATGCAGCCAAGACCGGCAGCGCGCGCAACGTCGGCGTGATCGGCGTGGCCGTGTTTGCCGAGCGCGTTCCGCCGCGACCGCGGCCCGTGTACGTGCCGGAGGTGGAGTACGAGAGCGCCCCGGAAGGTCGTAGCACGGGTGGCCGCGGCCAGTTTTCGGATGCAGAAGCGAGCTCCGCGCAGCCGCGGTCGGCTCCCGCATCGACTGCACCCGCCGCTGAAGCAGCGCGCGCGCCCGCGCCTGCCAAGGCGAGCAAGGGTGAGGCTTCCGCCTCGGCTCGGTCCAGCGCTGCGCGTCGCGAGCGATCCGGCCTCGGCACCGAGTTCGGTGAAGCGGTTAGCTCCGAAATTCAGCATGTGCAGTTCGTGCGCGCTCATCCGAGCCAGCCCGATATCCTGCTCGGCGCGCGCTACAACGATCGTGCGGGCCTGATCGCGCTCGGCATCGACATCGACGGCACCGCCCGCGAGCGCGACCTCGCGCTGCGTCGCTCGGCCCAGCCGTTTCCGGCGCAGACGCACTACGCTCGTCCGCCCTCGGATTGGCGTCGCGACTGACGCGCGTGCGAGACTCCGCTTCGTGCTCTCCAGTGAGGCGCTCATGACTGCGTACCAGCGAGGCGACGTCGCCGCGTTCGCCGAGCTGGTCGCGCGTCACGAGAAGCCTCTCTGGAGCTTCTTGCGCCGGCTCACGCGCGACGACAGCGCGGCCGAAGACCTGCTCCAGGAGACCTTCATGCGCGTGATCCACGGCGCGAGCGGCTGGCGAGAGGACGCCAAGTTCCAAAGCTGGCTCTACACGATCGCGCGCAACCTGTGCATCGATCACGCGCGCAAGCGCAAGCACGTGCAGCCGGTTTCGCTCGACGGACACGCTCGGAGCAACGGCGACTCTGCGCCGCCGCTGCATGAACGCCTCCCGAGCGGTGACTTGGGCGGCGAGCGTCTCGCACAGAGTCGCGAGCTCGCAGCGCGCCTCGAGCGAGCGATCGCGGCGCTGCCGGACGCACAACGCGAAGTGTTTCTGATGCGTGAGGTGCTCGATCTGCCGTTCGCCGAGATCGCGCAGGTGGTGGGCGCGAGCGAGCCGACGATCAAGAGCCGCATGCGCTACGCATTGGAACGTCTGCGCGGCGAGCTGCAGGAGCCATCGTCGGATCCCCCACGCGCGGAGCTGGAGCCATGACATTGCCGCGCGACCACATGCTCGAATACCTCTACGGTGAGCTGAACGCCGAAGAGCGCGCCGCGTTCGAAGCGCAGCTAGCGCGCTCCGAGACCGATCGCCGCGAGCTCGCCGCGCTCCGCACCATGCTCGAGATCTCGCGAAAAGCCCTCGCGCTAGAGTCCGACCCCCCTCCACCAGCGCGCGTGCGTCACCAGCTGCTCGCGGCCGCAGCGGCACAAGCGAAGCTCGCCGCGCCAGACCATACGGCGCTGCTGCCCGGCTCGGCAGGGCAGGGGGATCAGGCGAGTCTGCAGCTAGGCGCGGCACGCAGAGCCCGCGCGGATGCAGGGGTGGACGGCATGGAGCGCGAGCCAGGCGGTGGACGCTTGCCGCTCCGAGCGGCGGAGCTCTCGTCCAGCGCACATGTGGCGCCGGAGGAGCTCCCGCGCGCGCGTAAGCGTAGGTGGCGCTGGCAGCGTGCGCCGTGGATCCTTCCTCCGCTCGCGATGGCCGCCGCTGCCGCGTTGGCCGTGCTCTCGAAAAACGCGCCTCTCGATCCGGATCGCGCAGAGCGCTCGATCGAGCGAGAGCGAGCGAGCGGCTTGCCACCTGTCGCGTTCCCCGCGCCGGAGCCGGAGAAGGGCGCGCAGGCAGCGCTCCCGCAAGCGCCCGCGGCCGCAGCGCCGACCGTCAGTCCGCAGGCTGTCTCGCCGCTGCCGGGCGAAGGCGCTGCCCCGCTTCCACGTGGCTCCGCCGTCGAGGGCAGCGGTGAAGTCCCAGCTCGCGGTGCCGCCGAGCGCTCTGCCGGCAGTGCCACGGCGGAGGACGAGTCGCGCGCGAGCCCTGCCAAGCCAGTGCGTCCGCGCACCGATCCGAGCCCCGGAGCAGCGGGCTTTGCAGTCCCCCCCGCCGGCTGGAGCTCCGCGCGCAAGACCGAAGCACCGCAGTCAGAGTCTCCTGCAGCCACGAGCGACAGCGTCGCGCCGAGCAGGGCCACGGCGCGCGCTGCCTCCGCCCCAGCGAGCCACGGAGTGCCCGCCGAGCGCGAGAGCGCAGCTGCCGAGACTGAATCTGCTGCGCCCAGCCGTAGAGTCCCGGTCGCGCGCGAGGGCGCAGCACCGCAGCCTCAATCTCCCGCAGCCACGAGCGGCGCGGCCGTCTCGCGCAAGAGCGCAGCAGAGAAAGGTGAGGCACCCGCATCCAGCCGTGGGATGGCCGATGCGCGCGAGGGCGCAGCACCGCAGCTTCCGTCTCCCGCAGCCACGAGCGGCGCGGCGGTCGCGCGTAAGAGCGCAGCACCGCAGGGTGAGGCACCCGCATCCAGTCGCGGGATCGCCGATGCGCGTGAGGGCGCAGCACCGCAGCCTCAATCTCCCGCAGCCACGAGCGGCGCGGCCGTCGCGCGCGAGAGCGCAGCACCGCAGGGTGAGGCAGCCGCATTCAGCCGGGGAACCGCCGCCGAGCGCGAAGGCGCGGCTCCGCAGTCCGCGGCGGCGGCGGCGGACGCGAGCCGGCGGATGCGGGCTTCTGATGCGGTGGCAGCCGTAGACGCGGAAGCCGTCTCCGAACAGCAACTACCACCAGCGCCAACGCGTGCGGAGACCACCCCCGCCCGCGCTCCGCAGCCATCAGCGGCCACCCCGGACCCCCCGCGACCTATCCTCGGCGTCAGCGAGCTGGAAGCCCGCGCCAAGCAACACGCAGGCGCCGCCCGCTGGACCCAAGCCGCCGCCGACTACCGCGAGCTCCTGCGACGGTTCCCGCGCCACTCCCACGCGAACACCTGGCGAGAGCAGCTCACGGCGGCGTTGCGAGCACAACTCCCAACCAAGCCAGCGACGCGCTGACACCTCTCACAACCCCCGAGCTCGAGCCACTCGCACGAAGCTCGCGCTCGGAGGTCGTGACGCAGCCGTCAGCTACGGATTCGTCGCGCCGGTGCCCGGCATCTTGCCGGACGTCGCAACCCCGCTCTTCACCTCGAGCTTGGCCCCGATCGCGAGATAACGATCATCCTCGGCAGTGTACGCCGGCCAGTCGATCAATCCGGACACGCTCGGATTGCCTGTCTTCGCGAACTGGGTCCAGATCTTCATCGTGTTCTTCGCCACGAGGCGATCCTCGTCACCCACCATCGGATCCTTCATCGGCTCGCAACGCGCCATGCCGCCCAGGTACACGAGCGTCGCGGTGCTGACACCCTCCATGTGGCCAAACACGTACGGCAGTTCGAGCCCGTGGAACGCGAAGCATCCTGGCTGACGCCAGCCCGCGGGCAGATGCGTGAAGTTGTAAACGTAAGCCTTGGAGCTCACGCTCTTCATGCTCGCGGCGAGCGCAGGGATGCTGCTCGTGAGCTCGGCCACTTCACCTTCGTTCGCGCCCACGATGAGCGGCACGTCGCTCTGCTTGCCCGCGGCGAACGCCTCGTTCACGGTCTGCGGCAACACCCAACCATCGACTGACAGGTTCGGCGAGAACATCACGTCCATCGCGGTCGACGCTGCCAGGACGTCCTCCCAGCTCTTCGAACGCAGCTGCTTTACCACGTCGTCGCCCTCCGCGATGCCGAGCTTCGCCGCCACGCGCTGCCCAGCCTGCTCGGCAGTCGCGCGCGGGGTCACGGCCATCGGTGTCGCCGAGCGCGAGCCGCTCTCGATGATCGCGCGGTGGAACAGGCCCTTGGCGAGCGGCGAAGCCATGCACGACAGCACCTTGCTGCCACCACCCGACTCGCCGAAGATCGTCACGTTCTCGGCGTCGCCGCCGAAGGCTGCGATGTTCTTCTGCACCCACTGCAGCGACGCGATCAGATCGAGCGTGCCGTAGTTGCCGGACGAGTCTTCACCCGATTCCTTGGCGAGCGCCGGATGCGAGAAGTATCCGAACGCATTCAGGCGCGAGTTGACCGTGACCACGACCACGCCCTGCGCGGGCAGCGCGGTATGACAGTACGTCGGCGAGTTGCCCGTGCCGACGCTCAGACCTCCGCCATGGAAGAACACCATGACCGGCAAGCGCTCGCTGGTCTTCTGCGCTGGCGTGAGCACGTTCAGGTTCAGGCAGTCCTCGCCCATCGGCCCCGGGCTCGACAGCGTCGATTCACCTTGCGGACAGCGGTATCCCCACTCGGTAGCCATGCGCGGCTCCGTCCACTTGGCGAGGGGTTGCGGCGGCTTCCAGCGCAGATCTCCGGTCGGCGGAGCCGCGTACGGAACGCCGCGGAAGATGAGCACCCGCTTGCCACTGTCCTCGGCGACATCGCCCACCACCGCACCAGCCGCCGTCACGACGGTGTTCGTGATCGCGTTGTCTCCGCCCGTGCTCGTAGCAGCGCTGCCGCCCGCAGCAGCGCTGCCACCGGATGAGCCTGCGACGTTTCCCGTCGCGGCCTTCTCATCTGTGGAAGTGTCATCAGAGTCACAGCCATACAAACAGGCCACGAATCCAACTGTCAGCCCGAACGCCACACTACGGCGCTGCCTCCGGGATGTGTGAGCTACGCTGCGCGGGGAACCTTGTTGAAGCAAGCCATGTCGCTGCATTTTGAGCAGTCCTCCTGTGTCGCGCAGTGTCTATCGATCGTGCGTTTGAATCCTTTCGCAGGAATGACAAACAGACGCCTTTTACACTTCGACATTCGGCAGCACTCTTAATCTGCGCGAGCCACAACTCGGGTCTCATACGTCCTCAGTCACCACGATGCGAGACGCTATGAGCGCCGTGAATGTAGTGTTCCCCGTGAAGTGCCAGCCGAGGTGCTCGCTGCAGGTGGCGCACACGGCTATCTGCCAAACACAACCGGGGAACCAGCTGAACTCGCCGCTGAAAGGTCCCACTCCACGACAGCCCGGCGCAGCGGCGAAGCACACCACGTTGTAGACCAAACCCGCCGGGTTGAAGAACGTGTGCTCGTGCTGCCCGCCCACCGCGATCCGTCTCGAGGCATCACTGATCCGCGCCGAGCAGCGGGCACAAAGCACGGCGCCCCGCAGCGGACTGTCGGGGCGCCTCTTCAGGTCTGTCTCCAAATCAGCGCCCGCGGCAGGCGTGCGCTGATCGAGGAGCTGATACGCAGGCGAAGTGCTCACGCTCTTGGCATAGCATTCACTCGGCGCTCCAGGGGCGCAGCGGCAACGTCAGCGTCGTGCCGTGGGCCCCGCCGTAGCCGATCGACCAGGTCGCCGGCACCTCAGTCAGCATCGGGAAGGTGCCATGATCCGCGCCGGCCAGCGACAAGCGCAGCTGATGACCCTTCGCGATCCGCGCCGCGACGGGCAGGAACGGGATCTCGATCTGCATGCGCTCACCGGCCACGACCGGTAAAGCATCGGCCCGAGCGAAGCTGCGCTCCGTGCCCCGCGCGGGGTCACAAGCCGCGCCGCGCGTCTTGCGATGCACGAGCCGCAGCACACCTTCGGTCAGGTACGTGACGCGCCCGTCCGGGGCCACGTCCTCGAGGTACGCGAAGACCGCTCCGTCCGGCTGATCCGAGCGGAGCGCAAGGCACAGCTCGGGGGCACCCGCCAGCTCCATGTCTCGCTGCATGGGCTCGCCATCGAAGGACACGCGTGCCCCCGCAGCGAAGCGCCTGTCGCCGTAATAAATCGGGTGATTCGACTGACTGGACCAGCGATTCATGCCAGCGCCGGAGCTCGCATCCGGGTCGACCTGGTACGTCCGCTCGCCTTCCGCGCCCGCATTCGCGCGCAGCCCGCTCGCCGAGACGGCGAGCTCGAGGTCGGTCACGCCTTCGGGCGGCCATACTCGGCTGGACTTCCACACGCCCGCGCCGAGCACGTAATAGTCCACCTTCCGCTCGATCGGCGCTCCGGAAAGTACGTCCTGGACGAAGCGCACGTCCGCGCCGAAATCCTGCTCCGGTGCGGTGCGCGCCGCTGCAAACGCGCTCCGTGAGAACGGATCGGCATCGAGCCCGCCGAGGTGCGTGGTCGCGCCGAGCGAGAGCTGCATCGGCACATCGGGCAGCGCGGCGAAGCGCGCGAGCGCCCCCTGCGCCGTCGCACCATCGAGCCAGCTCCCGGAGATCCGCGCCGGCACGGCGTGCTCTGCCAGCTGCGCCACGTGGCCGCGCGGGCTCACGCCGTCGAAGTCGTCCGAGCCGACCCGATCGTCCGCGTATTCCACACCCGCGAGCGCGTCCGGTGCGACGTTGTCGCGGTGCTCCCGGAGCGCCTGCAGCAAGAGCTGCAGCTGATCGTCTCCGTCCACCGGCCCGAGGTGATACTCGGGACACAGCGCGTGATTCGCGAGACACGGCTCCGCGCGCATCATGCTCAGGACCTCGGCGATCAACCCATGCATCGCGGCGTTGGGCACGCCACCCGGAAACAAGTTCTCGTTGTATTGGTCGAACTCCGTCGCGCGCACGATGCCCGCACGCAAGCCCGCTGCGCCGCTCGCGAGCGAGGCCTCGGCGAGCATCGCGGAGACGGACACGCCGATGGTGCCGACGTCGCCGCTCGACCATGGCTGCGACGCCAACCACGCGATTAACTCACGCTGATCCGAGCGCTGCGCCTCCGTCAGGTAGCCCGCTTGCGCGCCAAACGATGCGCCGAACCCGCGCGGATCCACGATCGCGACCACGAAGCCGGCCCTGCGGTACAGGTCGATCGGCGTGGCCATGGCTTCTCGCTCTCGCGTGTACCAGGTCTCCGCAAACACGCTCGGCGCCGTGCCCGCGTCGGGATCGAGGCCTTCCGGAAAGTACAAGCTCACGGCCAGGCGTGTGCCATCGGACATCGGGACGTACACGCTGCGGTTGGGCGCAGGTGCAGCTGCGAACGGCATCAGTCTGCTCTGCACCTCCTCGGTGCCTGCGAGCGCCTCGAGCTCGGCCGCGGTGTAGTCAGGCTCGGGCGTCTCGCTGGTCGTCGCGGGCGTCGAGCTGGACGTGCCGCCGTCGGCGTCAGCGGTCTCGGCGCAGGCGCTGGCCGCGAGTCCGAGCGACAGAATGAGTACGCGCACGAGCGTGCGCCGGGGCGTAATCGAGGTCGACATGACGGCTCCTTTTGCGCGCGGTTTCCACTTCGGCGCGCGTTGCCAGGTCCCCGTTGCAGCGCACATGCCAGCGAGCCACGGATGCGAAAACAGCGCAAAATCGTCCTGCGTTTCGCGCGGCCACCCGGACAACCGGACACCTGTCCGGCGCGCGCCGGACGCCTGTCCGCTGCGCAGTGGCTCCGCATCGCGGCCTGTGATGTACTGCCGCGCATGGCGACCACCCCCGCGCAGCTCGCGCGTGAGCTCACTCCGGAAGGCACGGACGGTGCGGCGTCCACCACATTTTACCAGTCGCGCGTCTCGCTGTTCTTCCACGTCATCGCCGGTCTGTCGTTGGTCTTCTTCTTGCTCCACAACCTGCTCGAAGTGTGGTCAGGCAATCTCAGCGCCGTGCAGGTCCTCACGTTCCCGCTCAACCATTTTCACCTGGGCGGTGTGGCGATCGCGGCCGCCATGGGCTTCGTGACGCGGCTCGCACCGCTCGGTTCGCGCGCGCTCGGCGTCATCGAGGTGGGCGGCACGCTCGCGGTGCTCACCTGCGACGATCTGATGGCCAGCGCACTGCTCGGCGTGAACGCTCCCCACTTCGATCTGGTGCTGACGCTCATCTACGTGCTGTTTCAGATGACGCGCGCCGTGATCGTGCCGAGCAGCGTACGCCGCACGGTGCTCGTGTGCGTCGTCGGCGCGCTGCCGCTCTTGTTCATGGCCTGGCTGCTCGCCGTGCGCGCACCGGACGCCTGGAGCGCGAAGCGCACCACGTACGCGCCGCTGTACATCGCGCTGTGGTGTCTCGACAGCGCGATCCCCGCCGCGCTCGCGTCCGGCGTGATCTACGGCCTGCGCCGGCAGGTGCGTGAGGCCCGGCGCCTGGGACAGTACACGCTGCAGGAACGGCTGGGCCAGGGCGGCATGGGCACGGTCTACCGCGCGCAGCACGCGCTCTTGCGCCGGCCCACGGCCCTCAAGCTGCTGCGGCCGGAGCGCGCGGGCGAGCAAGCCCTCGCGCGCTTCGAGCGCGAAGTGCAGCAGACGAGCCGCTTGAGTCATCCGAACACGGTGTCGATCTTCGACTACGGCCGCACGGCCGATGGCGTCTTCTACTACGCCATGGAGTTTTTGGATGGGCTCGATCTGCAGCGCCTGGTGGATAGCGCGGGCGCACAGCCGCCGGCGCGCGTGGTCCACGTGCTCGTACAGGTCTGCCGCGCGCTGCACGAGGCGCATGGCCTGGCCCTGATCCACCGCGACATCAAGCCCGCGAACATCATCCTGTGCGAGCGCGGCGGCGCTCCGGACGTGGTGAAGGTCGTCGACTTCGGACTGGTCAAGAGCCTCGCGGGCGCGCAGGACGTGAACCTGAGCCACCACGACGTGATCGTGGGCACGCCGCACTATCTCGCGCCCGAGGCCATCCGTTCCGCGACGGAGGTTGACGCGCGCACGGATCTGTATGCGCTCGGGGCCGTGGGCTACTTCATGCTCGCGGGCCGGCCCGTGTTCGACGGCGAGACCGCGCTGGAAGTCTGCAGCCATCAGCTGAGCACTCCTCCCACGCCGCTGGCGCAGCGTCCTGGGCTGGACGTCCCCGCCGCGCTCGATGCGGTGATCATGGCGTGTCTCGCCAAAGATCCCGCTGCCCGACCGCCGTCCGCGCTCGCGCTGGAGCAGGCGCTGCTCGCGTGCCAGGTGCCCGTCTGGAGCGATGCGGAGGCACGCGCATTCTGGGCCAGCCGCCGAGAGCAGCAAGGCGCCGCCGCCATCAGCGACACGCGCCAGCAGCCAACACCCACCCTGCTCGACGTCGACGTGAGCCGGCGTGTCCGCAGCGCATGAAAGGTTGAGGAGATGAACCCCGCATGGCTCGGCTGGATCGTCGCGCTCGCGCTCAGCTCGTTCGCCTTGATCCTCTGGCTGCAGCTGCACGCGGCAGGTCGCGCTGTGACCCCCGCGGAGCCCGCGCCCGAAGCCGAGCCGGCGTTGCTGCAGGCCCTGCTCGAGGCGAGCCCGGTGGCGCTCCTGCTCTGCACCGACGGTGGTCGCATCGTGATCGAAAACGCGGCCGCGCGCCGATTGTTCTTCGCCGAGCAGTCCGGCATCGGACAGAACTTCCTGCGCCTCGTGGCGAACGGTCCTGCAGCCATCCGCGGCGCGCTCTTGCACGCGAGCGACGAGATCGTGGGCCTGAGTCTGGACGGACAGCACGAGGTCTATCACTTCTCTCGGCGCAAGCTGAGCTATCACGCGGAGCCTCACACCTTGCTGCTCGTGCGGCCGGTCACGCGCGAGGTGGCGCAACACGACATCGACGTGCTCAAACGCGTGGTGCGGTTGATCAGCCACGAGGTCAACAACTCGCTCGCGCCGATCTCGTCGCTCGTGCACTCGGCGCGCATGGTCGTGAGCTCCGGCGAGCGGCTGGAGCGGCTCGAGCGTGTGTTCGACACGGTCGAAGAGCGCAGCAAGCACCTGTCGGAGTTCATCGCGGGCTACGCCAGCCTCGCGCGCTTGCCGCAGCCGGCGCCGCGAGAGCTGCTCTGGCAGCCGCTGCTCGACAAGCTCGCCGCGCTGTACCCCGAAGCCGCGCTGAGCGCTCCCGCGGGCGCAGCGGGCTTCTTCGATCCCGCACAGCTCGAGCAGGCGCTGATCAATCTGCTCAAGAACGCCTACGAAGCGGCTGGTGCGCGCGACGCCGTGGCCCTGCGCGTGGACGCGTTGCCGGACCACGCCGCGCAGCTGCACGTGCTCGATCGCGGCCCAGGCTTCAGCGCGGACGCGCTCGAGCACGCGCTCTTGCCGTTCTATTCGACGAAGCCAGGAGGCACGGGCGTCGGGCTCGCGCTCGTGCGCGAGATCGTGCATGCGCACGGCGGCCAGCTCACCCTCGGCGAGCAAGAAGGCGGCGGCGCTGCGGTTCGCGTCTGGCTGCCGGGGCCCGCGCCGTTGCCGAGCCCCGATCAGCGCGCGCGCCTGACGTTGACGCGAGCCTAGGTGAAGCGAGGAGAGGCCAGCATGGACATCTTGATCGTCGACGACCAGCCCGCGATGCGCAGCGCGCTCGAGCTGCTGTGCGACGTGCACGGCATGCCTGCGCGCAGCGCCGCGAACGCAGAGCAGGCGCTCGAGCTGATCCGCAGCGAGGACATCGGACTCGTGCTGCAGGACATGAACTTCGGCGAGGGGGAGACCTCCGGACGCGAAGGGGTGGCCCTGTTTCGCGCGATCCGTGAGCTCGATCCAGACCTGCCAGTGGTGCTCATGACCGCGTGGACCTCGCTCGAGACCGCCGTCGAGCTGATGCGCGAAGGCGCGGCGGACTACATCGCAAAGCCCTGGAAAGACGACAAGCTGCTCGCCACCCTCCGCAACCTGCTTCGCATGCGGGAGCTGGCGCAGGACAACTTGCGCCTGCGCGCACGCGGGCAGCGCGCACGCCAGACGCTAGCCGAGCGTCACGCCCTATGCGGGCTCGTGTACGCGAGCGACGCCATGCACGAGCTGGTCGCGCTCGCGATCAAGGTCGCGCCGGCCGACGTGCCGGTGCTGATCACCGGGCCGAACGGCTCGGGCAAGGAGAAGCTGGCCGAGCTGGTGCAGGCGAACTCGCGCCGCAGCGATCGGCCGTTCGTCAAGGTCAACGCGGGCGGGCTCGCCGACAGCCTGCTCGAGGCCGAGTTGTTCGGCGCGGAGCCCGGTGCCTTCACGGGCGCGTCGAAGCTACGCATCGGTCGCTTCGAAGCCGCGCACGGCGGCACGATCTTCCTGGACGAGCTCGGAAACCTCTCGGCGAGCGGACAGATGAAGCTGCTGCGCGTGCTGCAGAGCGGCGAGTTCGAGCGCGTAGGGTCGAGCACCACGCGCAAGGTCGACGTGCGCGTGATCAGCGCCACGAACGCGGACCTGCCGCGTGCGATCGCCGCTGGCAACTTCCGCGAGGATCTGTACTTTCGGCTGAACGTGATCGAGCTCGCCGTGCCAGCGCTGGTCGAGCGGCCCGATGACATCGCGCCCCTCGCGCAGAGCCTCTTGCAGGCGCAGGGCGGTGGGCTGCAGCTGAGCGCAGAGGCGCTGCAGGCGCTGCACGAGCACGCCTGGCCGGGCAACGTGCGCGAGCTGCAGAATCGGCTGCAGCGCGCGAGCCTCATCTGCAGCGACAATACCATCCGCGCGGCGGACCTGGGGCTGCGCGCCGCGTCGGGGAGCGCGCCGTCCGCCGCTGTGAGCGGCGAGACCGGCGCGTCTGACCCGGAGCGTGTGCAGCTGCAGGCGGCGCTGGAGCGCGCGCGCGGGGTGGTGTCGAAGGCTGCCGCCGAGCTTGGGTTGAGCCGGCAGGCGCTGTATCGGCGCATGGAGCGGCTTGGGCTCAGCGTCAGCCGTCAGGTGCGTGACTGAACACTACAGGTCGAAGTCGCCGTTGGCTTCGGGCTGGTACGGCACTTCCAACACGCGCGCGTGTCGCAAGGAGCGGCCCATGCGCCACTCGACCTCGTGTCCGGCGCGCGTGCCGAGCAGCGCCGCCCCCAGCGGCGCTAGCACGGAGATCCAGCCGCGCTGAGCGTCCGCCTCTGCGGGATACACCACGCGCACGCGCCGCTTCGCCCCGGAGTTGAGATCTGCGTAGATCACCTCGCTGTTCATCGTCACGACGTCCTGCGCCACGGACTGCGCCGGCACGATCTCGGCGCGTGCGAGCTCAGTGTCGAGCGCCTCGGCCGCGTCCGTGGCGTTCAGCGTGATCAGCTCCTGCAAACGCTCGAGATCCTGACGCGTGACGATAAGACTGGATGGATGGGACATGGTCGACCTCTCGCTCACGATGAGCGTGGGCCGGGCGCATTTCGCACGCCCGGCGGTTTGGCCGGGCGGCGAACGGAGCTGTCAGCTCGTGCTCGCCATCCGACCGGAGCCGCGGCTCTGCGCGGCGGGGTTCAGCAAGGATGGGCAGATACAGCTCATGAACAGCTTCGATAGCGGCTCAGGAGGCGCGCCGCAAGTGGAGCGCGTGTGCATGGCCTCTATCGGCTGCATTTGTGAGTCGCGCTTCGCGCAAGGTGTGGCGAACGCGCACACGAAAGCCCTGCAAGAACGGCACACGCGTCACGGATCCAGAATTGCCAGGTACCAGCGCCAACGGCCCGCCTTGAAACGAAACTGCAGATCCCCGACGCGCGCCCAGCGTTCGCCGAACACGTCGAGCTCGGTCAACGCTTCGTGCTCTTGCAGGAACGCACGCTGCGTCTCATGCCGGACGGCGACGCCGCTCGGCGTCTCCACCAGGCGCGGCATGTCTCGCTCCAGCGCGCGCTCGATCACCTCTTGCAGATGCTTGCGTTGGAGCTGCAGCCCCGGCGCATCCTCCACGCTGCGGCGCACCGCGAACGGAAACTGCGTCATGCTCGCGACGGTCACCACGTCGCGCTCGAGCAGCGCGACGCGAAACGAGCGCCAGAACGCGGCGAACCCAGGTGGACCTTCGACCTGGGTCAGCGGCGAAGGACGTGGAGCGCGGTTCGGTGGCTCGCTCGGACGTGGAGGTTCCGCCGCTGCGAGCGGAGGGGGCGCGGGCGCGTCCTGCTCCTTGCGCGAGCTGCTAGCCACCTCCACGGCGGCCGAGACCCGCCGCCCGACCCACGAGCCACCGGCGCTCAGCCCTGACACCAAATAGTCGGGCTCTGCCAGGATCGCAAAGAGCAGCCCGGCGACGACCAGCGAGATGAGCGTGATCTTCGCGGTTCGCACGGGTGTATTTCAGCGCGCCACGACCAGCTGATCGCCCTGCACGCGAAACGCGATGTTGTAGCCGATGGACGCGCGCGGGTCGGCCTTCTCCGGGAAGCGGATGATCGCGCTGCTCTGTGCGCCGTCGCTCAGCCGCAGCAAAGTGCCGCTCGGGCCCACGTCGTATTTCCACGCGCCCTCCTCGGGGCGGATCGGCGCGAGGCTGCGCGTCTCATCGTGTACCGCGCTCGCGAGCGACTCGCGCAGCTTGGCCTGCGTGGTGCCCTCGCTGCGGTACATGGCGATGTCGATCTCGCGGCTGCGCTCCGCGAACAGTGGCATCAGCTCGTCCACTGCCTTCGCCGAGAGCAGCTGCCAGATGTTCTCGTACGCGGATAGCAGCCGTGTGTAGTGCGGCTCGATCTCCGCTTCGCTCAACGTGTACGCGGGCGCCGCGGGCTGCGAGCGCAAGAACGCCCACTCCGGGAACGGCAGGCTGAGACCCAGATCGAAGGACAGCAGCAGCTTGCCGTCGAAGTCCACGCGCTCGACGCGCAGCGCGCCGACCGAGATGCCGTTCAGCTCCCCCGGTGCGCTGAGCGCAGCGTCATCGAGCTTCGAGCCCTCGAAGCGCAGCGACGTCACCGCGAGCTCGGGCGCGTCCGGCAGGGACAGATCCCGCACGCGCACGTGCAGGCTCAAGTGCGCCCGCGGCTCGAAGCTCGGCGCCGCTTCTGGCTGCGGATGCCACGGGTACAGCAGCACCGCGATCTGATTGCTGCCGGAGCGCACGAACGGATTGATGGCGGTCGTCTCGGCGCCCGCCCAGCCAGTCAGATCGGTGCTGACGAAACCCCCATTCACGAACACTTCGTACGGCACGTAGTCCGCTTCGACGCTCAGCGTCAGATACGGTTTTTGCATCGCCCTGTCCTCCCACCTGGACGACTCCCACAAGCCGCACAGCTTGTACAGCGCAAATGCGCCGACACACGCCTGACCGTCATCCTTGACGGTGGTCGCCCGCCCTTGGCCTGCGATCAGCCATCCCGCGGTGCCGGCAGCGGCACACTTTCGCCGAGCTGCAGGAAGCGGAAGCGCGACGCCTGGCCGCTCTCAGCGGCGCGCTCGCGCAGCGCTTCGATCGGCTCGCGGTAGTGTCCGAACGTCGTGTGGTGAATGGGCACGACCCACGCAGGCTGAATGCGCTGCACCAACTCGACGGTCTCTTCAGCGTTCATGGTGCGAAGGCCGCGCGGGCCGTCGCCGCCCACACCACCGAGATGCGGCAAGAGCACGTCCACCTCGCCGTACCGCGCCACGAAGTCCTTGCTCTCGTCCGCGACGACGGCATCTCCCGTCCAGTACACACGCAGCAGCCCGCGTGCATCGCGCCACTCGAGCACGTAGCCATTGCCTTTGCCGACCTCGATGTCGACCTCCGGATCGTGCGAGTGGTGCGCGGGTACGGCCAGCACGCGCAAGCTCGTGCCGCGGGCTTGCAACGTGAGCTCCTGACCCCAGTCGAGAGGCCGCACGTCGCTGAAGCCCGCTGCGCGCATGGCCTCTGCACCGGCGGCGGCCACCACCAGCGGCCGGTCCTTGGGCAAGCGCTGCTTGGCGCTCGCGTCCACGTGATCGGCGTGCGTGTGGCTGATCAGGATCGCGTCGAGCGCCTCTGTGTCGAACGCAGCGGGCGCGGTGTAGCGCGTGATGGACGCATCGGGCGCGCCGGTCGACGGATGCTTCGGCAGCACGAACGCGTGCGGGCCGCGCGGACCGAGCATGGGATCGGTGAGCACGCGCAGCCCGCCGCGCTCGAGCAGCGCAGTGGGGCCGCCGATCCAGCGGATGCTGCCCGTCGCCGCTTCAGCGGCGGCGACGTGGCGCGCAGGCGATTCGGCAGCGGGCGCGCTTGCAGCACAGGCGCCGAGCCACGCGCAGGTTGCGATGGGGAGCAGGGACTTGAGCATCGAGACCTCCAGCTCTCCGGTATGGCTTGCCGCCGCTCGCCGCGAAATCGCGGAGTGCGCATGCGCGCCATGCATTTTTGCATGGCGGGCCGTAGACTGCCGCCGATGCTCGATTGGGATGACCTGCGCTACCTGCTCGCGGTCGCGCGGCACGGTACGTTGTCCGCCGCCGCCCGCGGCTTGAAGGTGACGCAACCCACCGTCGGACGGCGCATCGCGAGCTTCGAAGAGCGGCTCGGCGCACGTCTACTCGAGCGCTCGGGTGGGCGCTGGTCGCTCACACAGGTGGGTCGCGACGTGCTGGCACACGCCGAGGCCATGCAAGAGCACGCGCTTGCGGCCGAGAGCCTGGCGAGCGGGCGAGATCGCGGCGTATCGGGCCAGGTCACGATCACCGCCTCCGAGTGGGTCGCGCGTTCGGTGCTCGGCCCCGCGCTCGGGCCGCTGCTCGCGCGTCATCCTGGCCTGTGCGTCGAGCTGATCGCGGATGCGCGGCATTTGAGCCTGGTCCGACGCGAGGCGGACATCGCGCTGCGGCCGTCACCGTTTACGCATCAGGAGGTCACGGCACGGGAGCTCGCGACCATCGAGTTCGGCTTGTACGCGTCGCACGTTTATCTCGCGCGCTGCGGTACGCCGGACTTCGCACGCGGCTGCGTCGGGCACGTGTTGATCGGCATGAGCGATGGTATGGGCAAGAGCCTGGCGGATCACTCCTGGCTGCCGCTCCTGGCTGCCAAGGCGCGCGTGGCCGTTCGCAGCAACGGTCGCGAGCCGATGCTGAGCATGGCCGCGGCTGGCCTGGGCCTCGTCGTGTTGCCGCGCGTGCTCGGAGACGCGGAGCCCGCGCTGCGTCTGCTCGAGACGCCCGGGCCCGCGCCGCTGCGAAAGCTGTGGGTCGGCGTGCACCGTACCGCGCGTAGCACACCTCGCATCCGAGCCAGTCTGGACCACCTCGTCCGCAGCTTCGAGCGGCAGAAGCGCGCGCTCTGGCCCAGCGGCTAGCGCTGCTGCGTCTGCAACCAGCGACTCGGCGGCACGCCGTGGCTCGCTCGAAAGCGCGTGCTGAAGTGCTGCAGCGAGCCAAACCCGAGCTCCAGCGCGATCGCCGTGAGGTTGTGCGCGCCGGACAACATCAGCGTCTTCGCCATGGCGAGCTTAGCGCGCGCGCTCTCGGCCTGAAACGTGGTGCGCGCCGCGTTCAGCTTGCGCTGCAACGTGCGCTCCGACATCCCGAGTTGGCGAGCCGCCTGGCCGAGACGCAGCGTGAAGCGCTCGTCCGTCAGCAGCTGGTGGAGGCGGCGCAGCAAGGCATCGTCCGCGTCGCGCTCGCGCAGCGGATACAGCGCGCCGGCGTAGGAGCTGGCGCCGAAGCCGAGCCACGCGAGCGCCGGCTCGAACGCGTCGAACACGCGGATCGGAAACGCCGCTCCGTCGAGCGAATGAGCACGAGCATGCGGAGCTGTTTTGGGCGCTGCGCGGGGGCGGTGGCAACTTCGGCGTGGTCACGGAGTTCGAGCTGCGCTTGGCGCCGGTGGGGCCACTCGTCGAGCTCGGCGCGTTCTTCTTCGCGCCGGAGCAGGGCGCGCGCGTGCTGCACTTCGCGAACGAGCTGACACGGGGCCTGAGTGACGACTTCGGCGTGTTCATCGCCGGCCTGAGCGCGCCGCCTGCTCCGTTCGTTCCGAGCGAGTGGCAGTACCGGCCCTGTTATGCGCTGCTCAGCGTGGGTTTTGGCGCGCGCGAGGCGCACGCGCAGCAAGCGGACGTCGTGCGCTCGGCGCTGCGACCGGCGTTCGAGCTCGTCACGCCGCTGCCGTACACCGAGCTGCAAAAGCTGTTCGACGCCAGCGTGCCGTGGGGCATCCACGCCTACGAAAAAGCGCTGAGCTTCGAGCACCTGAGTGAGGATGCGATCGGCGCGTTCACCCGCTGCTTCTCCGCGAAGCCCACGCCGCAGTGCTTCATGCCCATCCTCACCTTGGGCGGCGCGTACGCGCGCGCAGCCGAAGACGTGGTGGCGTTCGGCGGTAAGCGCAGCACACGTTTTGTGGTCAACTTCACCGGCATGACCGACGACCCGGCGCAGTATGCGTCGACCGTCGAGTGGGCGCGGAGCGCGTATCGAGAGCTTCTGCCGCACGCCGCCAGCAGCGGCAGCTACGTGAACTATCAGGTCGAGGCCGACGTCGCGCGCGTGCGCGCGAGCTACGGCCCCGCGAAATACGCCCGTCTGGCTGCGATCAAGGCCCAGTACGATCCGGGCAACCTGTTCCGTCTGAACGCGAACATCGAGCCCGAGCCCGCTGCGTCCAGCCGCTGATGGCGGCTGGCGAGCGGTGCACGGCGCGGCTCAGAACGTGATCTCGATCGCCTCCGCCGACCACTTGCCTGGTCCGTGGCAGACGGCTTCGATGTTGTTGCCGTCCGGATCGAGCAGGAACGCCGCGTAGTAACCGGGATGGTAGGGGCGCGGGCCGGGTTTGCCGTGGTCCGTGCCGCCTGCCGCGAGGCCCACTTCGTGGAAGCGGCGCACCGCGTCCTGGTCTTTCGCGGTGAACGCGAGGTGCACGCGCCCGGTCAGCTGACCTTGCGCGGCGACGGAGCTCTGCGTCGATACGAACAGCTCGTCGGCCCAGAAGAAGCCGTCGCCCTCTCCGCCGATCGGTATCGAAAGCGTCTCCAGCACTGCGGCGTAGAAGCGCTTGGACTTCGCGAGATCACTGACCACGAGCTGGATGTGATCGACCAGACGACCGCGGTAAAGCTTGTTGGTTTGCATGTCAGCCTCCTGCTGTAAGGGGGAGACTTGCAGCCTGGTCGCCGCGCCCCAGACCCGCAAGGCAGCGCGCGTGCACCGAGGACAGCGGTTGACCGCGACGTGCCCGAACGGTCAGTCACGCGCGGTTACGGCGCCGTGTCGAAAACGTGCTGCTACATGCTTGTGCGATCCCGACGCCAGAGCCGGCACGCGCACGGATGGCGGGAGGGTATGCCGCCACTCCCATAGCTTTTGTTTGTCAGTCACTGCGCAATCGCCTACCGCAATGCACATCTTCTGCGACACTGCCCTCCATCGCAGGGGCACAAATTCCCCATCGAGAGGTAGGGATGGTGAGGCACGCAATCTCCGTACGTAAGCCGGTGCTCGACTTCGAGCAGCCGATCGAGCGTTTCTACCTGGGCGACGACCCCGTCAAAACGTACCTGTTCAATGCCCTGAACCTGATGTTTCCCGACGGCGAGCGCTTCTTCGTCAAATCCGTGCATCGCTTCAGCCAGCGCATCACGGACCCGGTGCTGCAGCAGGATATACGTGCGTTTGCGGGCCAGGAGGGGCTGCACGCGCAGCACCACGAACGCTTCTTCGCGGTCATGAAGCGACAGGGTTATCGGGTGGGCGGCTTCCTCCGCTACTTCAACGAAACCTGCAAGGACCGCCTGGAGAAGCTCCCGCCATCGTTGGCGCTGTCGATCACGGCGGGCTCGGAGCACTACACCGCCATCATGGCTGCTGCGCTGCTCGAATTCGGTCTGCTCGACACGTGCCAGCCGACCATGCGCGACTTGATCACCTGGCACGCGATCGAAGAGATCGAGCATAAGCACGTCGCGTTCGATGTGCTGCAGAAGCTGTTTCCGTACAACTATCCGCTGCGCATCGCGGGCTTTCTGGTCTCCACCTGGTCGCTGACGGCGCACACCGTCTACGCGTTCAACATGCTGAAGCAGCAGGACCTCGACGCGGGTCGCGTGACGTCGGAGCAGATCGCGACCGGCAGCCGTCAGCTGCTGCGCGGCCGAGAAGGTAAGTTCGTCCGCAGGGTCTTGGTGTCCGCGCTCAAGTACTTGAAGCCAGGCTTCCACCCGAGCCAGAAAGACGACACGGGTTTGCTCGCGCGCTACGCGCCGCAGATCCCGGAGGGCCGCGTCGCCGCAGCCTAGACCGGGAAGCGGGCCGCGAACGGTTCGAGCGGGAGCTGCAAAGTGTTCGTGAGCACGCTGATCATGCGGTAGTAGCTCGTGAGCAAGAGCAGCTCGAGGCGGGCCGGCTCGGACCACTCGCGGCTCAGCTCGTTCCACAGCGCGTCACTCACCGCCGTACCGCGCTGCAGCTCGTCGCACAGGCGCACGAGCAGCGCCTCGCGCGCGGACCAGCAAGCCGCGTTCGCGTCCGAGTTGAGCGTGGCTGCGACCTGCTCTGGCGTGAGCTCCACGCGCTCCGCAAACATGCTGACGTGCACGCCCCACTCGTACTCCGAGCGATGGTTGCCGCAGACGCGCAGGATCACGATCTCGCGCTCGCGCAGCGTGAGCTGGCCGCGATCGAGCAGGCCGCCGGCGAAGGCGCGCGAGAACAGACGCTCGTCCCGGGCGAGCACCCGAAACAAGATCAGCGGCTCCATGCCGGGCGGCATGATTCTGTCGAGCTGCGCCTGTATGCTCGGCGCGTAAGGCGGTGATGCAGGTGAGATGCGAGACATGTCGGGCTCCTAGCAGAGTGGGTTGCTACAGATTTCGTAGCACCGTCCGCACGGGGGCGCTATGAAAAATGAAGCGTCCCGGCCGGGCCGACCCGTGCGAGGCTCCAAGACGGGGCGGCCGATCATGGCCGCGCTGGATCTGCTCGGCCGGCGCGGTTCGCTGCGCATCCTGTGGGAGCTGCGCGAGGCCTCGCTGACGTTCCGCGAGCTGCAGGCCGCCGCCGAGCTGCCGCCCGCGACCTTGAACACGCGGCTGCGCGAGCTGCGCGAGGCAGGCCTCGTGGAGGCGGACGATGGCTACAAGCTCAGCAAGCTGGGCCAGCAGCTACGCGCGGCGGTCGCACCACTCAGCGAGTGGGCGCAGACGTGGGCCAAGTCACTCGCCGCGCGCTGAGCACGCGACATGCCGCTCGCGCGGCAGGGTGCCGGATCTTCGGCGCCTCCGCGCCGAGGTCGTGAGTCGCGAGCTTTGCGGAGCGGGTCCCGCGACCGCCGCTGTGATGACTCAGCCTGCTTTGCAGCCGACAGCGGCCGCTGGCTCAGCTCGTGCTCTACCGAGCGCGGGAGGCTGGAACAGCATGTCGAGCGAATCCAAATGGGTCGGGCTTTCGGGTCCATTCACACGCACGGGCCCGGGCAGCTGCGAGCGCTGCATGCGCGAGACGCAGGTCAGCTGGCCATGGCCCTTCTGGCGCCGCATGCGCGGCCTCTGGCTCGGCGTGATCGCGCTGCTGGTGGCTGCAGCGCCGCTCTACCTCGCAGACGCGCATGGCATGTTGCCGGCGGCCATGGTGCTGGTGTTCGCGATCGGTCCCCTGAACGGGCTCGCTGCGATCCGGCCCACGTGCCTCGAGTGCGGCGCGGTCGTCGAGCGGCGGGCGCCGTGAGCCTGACGCGCGCGCCGCTGTCAGCTGCCAGTCAGGCTCGGCTCGAGCGTGCGCGCCCGATCCGGTGCGTCGCTGTAGCGCAGCGGCAAGAGCCGCTCCGCTCGACGAATGATCTCGCGGCGCGTGGCGATCACACGTCCCAGCGTGCGCAACTGCCGGTGCAGCGGATACCAGCGCGTGAATTCACCGCGGAACTGCGCGGGGATGTGCAGCGGCGTGTTCTGACCCACGAGCGCCATGTTGGCCATGACCATCAAGCTCGCCTGGAACACGAAGCGTAGCTTGGGCTCCTCGTGCGCGCGGATGCGGAATAGCCGCGACGCGATGCTCTCGAGCCGGTCGCGATACCAGAGATGTGTCAGGTAATACGCCGAGCTGCCCGAAAAGCCGAGGCAGCCCTCCGGCGCGCACGTCAGGCCGCCATCCTGCAAGACCGGCTCGTGCGGCTGCTGCAAGAGATGCGTCGTGCAGTTGATGAACCACGCGCCCTCGGCCACGCGCAGCTTGCGCAGCTGTCGGGCCCGACGCAACACGAGCTGCGTGCCTTCCACGTCCACCACGTAGCCAGCGTGCACCTCGCGCACGCCCGCGCGGATCTGGTCTCGCTCGTGGAGTGACAGAAGCCCCAGCCGGCAGTTGTCGGCCGTGCCGAACACGTTGATCACTTGCCCGGCCCGCGCGAGCTCGGCCATGACTTGCTGCTCGTTCTCACCATCGAACGCGAGCGCCATGTTCAAGAACGCGTCTGCGGCCAAGATGCCGCGGTAGTAGCGACGCAAGCCGCTCGGATACTGGGCGTCGCGCGAGAAGAACCACATGCCGCTGCCGAGGATCACGTGCACCTCGCGCCCGAGCCCGATGAAGTGGCGCGCGCAGTCCATCGCGGTCTTGCCGCTGCCGATCAGGTAGATGGGCGCGCGGCTCGCGAGAAACTCCGGCGATGCGAGCACCGGATCCGACACGCCCACCGAGCGCACGCGCGACGACGAGAGCGGGAAGGGCGGCAACATGCGGATGTCGAACCCGGTGGCCTTGAGCAAGCGTCGCGCGCGCACGCGCACGCGTTGCGAGCTGCCCGCGGGCTGTGCGTCTACCTCGACCCGCCCGTGCCGCACCTCGTGTCTCAGGTAGCGATGCTCGAACAAGGTCGTGAGCTGAAGCTGCGCTGCGGAGATGCCCGGCACGCTCGTCAGATGGTCCAGCACCTCGCGCCGTGTCGCCAGGTAGCTCGGCGGCCGGCGCAGGCTCCACGGCTGATCGCCGGCTGTAAACATCTGGTAAGGCTGGTGCAGGCGCACGAAGTCGTACTGGTGCAGCCACTGGCCGCCCCAGGTTCGGTTCGCGTCGATGACCACGACCCGGTCGCCGCGCTTCAGATACTTGGCGGCGGCGTTCAGTCCGTTCAACCCCGCGTAGCCCGCACCGATGATGCACAGCTCGCACTCCAACGCCTGCTCTGGATTCATACGCGCATAACACCCCCTGGCCGCATCCTTGTTCCAAGGTGTGATCCGCCTTACGCGCGGGAAATCCACACGCGCCGCGCCGCGGCCCCTTGCGACGGCGCTCGCCAACTCCAGGACTTCGACGTGTCAGACGAGACCTCGGTAGAGCGCGCGCTGGCGAGCTGGCGATACGTGGGCGTCGAGCGACCCGCGTTTGCGATGCCGCCGGGGCCCGGGCAGGAGTCGGTCTGGGACTATCCGCGCCCGCCGCGCATCGCGCCCGACGCACGCGAGATCGTGGTCCGCGCCGGAGCGCTGCTGGTCGCGCGCAGCCGCCGTGCGCTGCGCGTGCTGGAGACCGCGAGTCCGCCCACATTCTACCTGCCGCCGGACGACGTCGACCTCTCCCTGCTCGAAGCTGACAGCGGCAGCTCGTCTTGCGAGTGGAAAGGCCGCGCCCGCTACTTCGCCGTGCGGTTGGGCACGGAGGTGCTGCGCTCCGCCGCGTGGACGTACCGGGCGCCGCGTCCGGCGTACGCCGCGCTGCGCGATCACCTCGCGTTTTACCCGGCGCTCCTCGAGTGTTACGTCGGGGGCGAGCGCGCCCGCCCGCAGCCCGGAGGCTTCTACGGGGGCTGGATCACTTCGGAGCTCACGGGCCCATTCAAGGGCGAGCCCGGCTCCCGCGGCTGGTGAACGCGTCCGCTCAGCTCAGCGCATGGGCTTTGCGATACGCGCCCGCGTAGTCGAAGATGCGCTCCTGGACGCGGTAGTGCTGCTGCACCTTGCGCGCGACGACGAAGTCCGGCACCGGCAGGAGCCCTTGCAGGCGCAGCGCGTGCTCGGTCGCCTCGAGCTGCAGCGGATGGCGGCCCTGCGCCAGGCGCCGCGCGAAGATGCGATTGAACACGGCGCGCTGTCGCACATTGGCGAAGTCGAAGCGCTCCGCCACGCTCACCGCGGCCTCGTCGTAGTAGCGGATCGTCAGCACCTGCGCGCTGGCTTCCAGGGTCATGCCGGCGACGCGCAGCACGAGCGCGTTCTTCAGGCGCAGCGCCTGCTTGAGCTGATCGTCCGGATCCACCAGCACCACGCCGCAGCGCCCGCAGCTGCGAGCGGCGATGTCGTTTTCGGCGCTGCAGCTGCCGCACTCCTTGAAGCGAAAGCGGTACTCGCAGCGCTGGCGCGTGCCGTCTGCATCAGTCGTGAACGCCTGACAGCGGCGGCCGTAGTGCTCGAGCACGCGGCCATCTTCGTCGCGCACGCCCCAGAACGCATTGGCAAACCCGCACACCGGGCACTCCACGCTCACCGGCTCGGTGCCGCGGCCCGGACGCGCCTCGCCCACCTCGGGCTGAAACACGTTGAAGCCCGTGCCGGCGTAGTCCATCACGAGACAATCGCCCTTGCCGGGACTGAGCCGCAGGCCACGCCCCACGATCTGCTGGAACAGGCTGACGGACTGCGTGGGCCGGAGCAGCGCGATGAAGTCCACGTGCGGCACGTCGAAGCCGGTGGTGAGCACGGCCACGTTCACGAGGTAGCGCAGCTCCTTCCTGCGGAACGCGGCGATCTGCGCGTCGCGCTCGGGCAGCGGCGTATCGCCGAGCACCAGCGCCACGTCGCGCTGCGGCAGGTAACCCGCGATCTCGCGCGCGTGCGCGACGCTGGCCGCGAACAGCATGACGCCCTGCCGGCGCTGCGCCTCTGCCAGCTGCACGACTTGCTCCACGATGGCTTGTGTCACGCGCGGGTGACTCACGAGCAGCTGATTGACGCTGACCTCCTCGTCTGCGCCGAGCGCGGAGAAGTCATACTGCGCGATCGGTGCGTCCTGCACGCGCGGTCGGACCAGATAGCCGCCCCGGATCATGTCGCCGAGGCTCACCTCGTACACGCAGGTGTCGAACGGTCGCGGCTCCTCGCTGCGCACGCTGCCGTCGCAGTGGTAGCGGTAGATGAAGCCCATACCGAGGCGATACGGCGTCGCGGTGAGGCCCAGGAGGCGCAGCTTCGGGTTGCGCTCGGTCAGCGCCGCGACGACCTGCGCGTATTGACTGTCCTCCGCGTCGCTCATGCGGTGACACTCATCGACGACCAGGAGCGAGTGCGCCGCGGCGAAGTCATCCAGGTGGCGCACGACCGATTGCACGCTCGCAAACGTGACCGGATAGTCGGTGTCTCTACGTCCGAGCCCCGCGGCGTACAGGCCCGCCTGCAGGCCCATGCGCGTGTACTTCTCGTGGTTCTGCTCGCACAGCTCCTTGACGTGTGCGAGCACGAGCACACGCCCCTTCGCGAGCCGCGCGAGCTCGGCGATCACCACGCTCTTGCCCGCGCCCGTGGGCAGCACGATGCATGCGGGAGCCGTCGACGCGCGGAAGTGCGCGAGCGTGGCTCGCACCGCTTCACGTTGGTATGGGCGCAGCTGCAGGGCGACTTCGCTCATGCGATCGTCGCGTTGTAGCGCAGGCCGGCGGGCGGCGTCGAGCGCCGCTACGTCAAGGCGCATCGAGGCGCGGCGTCACATCGCACGCAACGGGCGCGAGCTCTTGAACGCGAATCGGAGGCAGTCGACTGCGCCTCACTTCGCGTCCGGAGCAGGCGCATCTCGCACCACGCCCGGCTCACGGCTGCACAGCGCAGGCAGGCGGGACAAGAGCCACTGCGCGGCCGGCGCCGGCGTGAGGCCGCGCTTGTGCACCACGCGCAGCGGCAGGAGCCATTGATCGTCTGACCACTCCGCGGGCCGAATGCGCACGAGCTTCTTGCGCGCGAGCTCGCCTTCGATCATGTGCTCCGGGAGGTTGCCCCAGCCGAGCCCCGCGAGCAGCAGCGCCTTCTTCGTGCCGAGATCGGCCACGCGCCACGTCGGCGCGCCGAGCAGCGCCTGGTCCGGCGTACGTTGATCGCCACGCTCGGAGAGCACGATGTGCGTGTGTTGTGCGAGCAGCTCGGCCGTGAGCCGCGTGCGCGCGCCGCGCTTCGCGAGCGGATGCTCCGCAGCAGCGACCGGCAGCATGCGCACCGACACCAGGTACTCCCCCGCGAGCCCGTCGCTGCGAGCGGCGGGCCCGATCACTCCGAGCTGACAGCTGCCGTCCTGTACGAGCGCCGAGACCGCGGACAGCGTCTCGGTGTGCAGCCGCAGCTCGACGGAGGGGAACTTGGCCGCGAACTCGCGGCACAGCGCGACGACCGCGCGCACCGGCAACAGCACATCCACGGCGAGCGCCACCTCCGGCTCCAGCCCGCCCCGCAGCCCGCGCGCCAGCCCGGCCAGCGCCAGCACCTCGGCGCGCACGCGCTGCGCGCTCGCGAGCAGCGTCTTGCCCTCGGCGGTGAGGGTGGGCACCTTCGTCGTGCGGTCCCACAGCTGCACGCCCAGCGCGCTCTCGAGGTTCGCCATGCTGTGGCTCACGGCGGATTGCACACGCTGCAGCTTGCGCCCGGCGGCCGAGAAGCTTCCGGCCTCCGCCACGGTGATGAAAGCGCGCAGCTGGTCCAGGGTGATGGCATCGCTTGGGTCGCTCACGGGCACCTCTCATCTATCGAAATCGTTCATCATACTCATGCATCTTATATGGATTTACTAGATGGCTGAGGCGGCCCAGATTGAACGTCCAGGAGGAGCTGAACATGTTGACCCTCAGGCACCGAGACGAGCGCGGCCATGCCCAACACGGCTGGCTGGACTCACACCACACCTTTTCCTTCGCGGATTACTACGACCCGGCGCAGATGGGTTTCCGCTCGCTGCGCGTGATCAACGAGGACCGCGTCGATCCGTCCCAGGGCTTCGGCACGCACGGTCACCGCGACATGGAGATCATCTCCTACGTGCTGGAAGGCAGCCTGAAGCACAAGGACTCGATGGGCACCGGCTCGGTGATCGAGCCCGGCGACGTGCAGCGCATGAGCGCGGGCACGGGCGTGTTGCATAGCGAGCACAACGCATCGTCCAGCGAGCCCGTGCACTTCCTGCAGATCTGGCTCCTGCCGAGTGAGCGCGGCATCGCGCCGGGCTACGAGCAGAAGACCTTCTCCGAGGCCGACAAGCGCGGGCGCCTGCGCCTGGTCGCGGCGCCGGATGGTCGAGACGGCGCGCTGACCATCCACAGCGACGCCGCGGTGTACGCTGGCCTGTTCGATGCGGGTGAGCGCGCGGAGCTGAGCCTCGTGCCCGGGCGTCACGCCTGGGTCCAGGTGGCGCGCGGTCGCGTGCGTGTGAACGGCATCGAGCTTGCGGCCGGCGACGGCGCGGCGCTGTCCGAGGAGAGCGCGCTGCGCATCGAGGGGATCGAGGGCGGTGAAGTGCTGGTCTTCGATCTCGGCTGAGCTTTCTTTTTTTGCGGGCGGCTGGGGCAGCGGCGGCACACACTGCGTGGCCATGCCTCAGCTCGCCGCCATCACCCGCCCCACCAAGCTGCTGTTTTTGCCCGGGGCCTCCGGCAACGTCGACTTCTGGCGCCCCGTCTCCGAGCGCCTGTCGCACCCTGCCGCTCGCAGCTTCATGGCGTATCCGGGCTTCGGCGGCGTGCCTGCCGATCCGAGGGTGCGCAGCTTCGACGATCTGGTCGCGCGCGTCGGCAGCGCGATCGACCAGCCGGTCGCGCTGCTCGCGCAATCGATGGGCGGCGCGCTCGCGCTCGGGGCCGTGCTCGGGCTGCCGCCGGAGCAACGTATGCTCGTCACGCACCTCGTGCTGACGGTCACGTCGGGCGGCATGGACGTCGCCGCCATGGGCGGCAGCGATTGGCGCTCCGAGTTTCACCGCAAGAACCCGGACGTGCCGCGCTGGTTCAGCGACGAGCGGCGGGACTTGAGCCCGCGCCTACCGGAGCTGCGCATCCCGAGCTTACTGCTCTGGGGTGATGCGGATCCGATCAGCCCCGTCGCCGTGGGAGAGCGGCTGGCCTCGCTCCTGCCGCGCGCCACGCTACACGTCCTCGAGGGCGGCGATCACGACCTGGCGCAAACCCGAGCCGAAGAGGTCGCGCCGCTGATCGATGCGCACCTCGGCGCTCGGCGCTGAGCGCTGCTAGCGCACGGACCCGGACAGCTCGAGCCCGAGCAGCGCACGCCACTCGGGCGCGCCGAAGCGCGCGTACAGGCCGCCGCCGAGAGCGGCTTTGATGCGCAGCACACGCTCCTCGTCCACAGGCGTCTCGAGGCGCGCGCCGAGCAGACACTCGACGCCGGTGGTGCGACCGCGAAAGAAGCTGGACAGCGCCGTCTCACCGAACAGCTCCGGGCCGATCACCACGTGCGTCTTCGGACCGAGGCTCGCGCGCGCGCCGGCCGCGACCCCGAACAGCAGCTCGTGACCCTGGGGATTGCCGGGCACGCGCGGCTCGTCGAGCGTGCGCGCATGCCAGCCGAGCTGCGCGGCGTAGCTGAACCGGTCCAGGTCGCCGGCCAGCAGCGCGCGCAGGATGGCGCGGAACGTGTCATCGGACATGTAGTCCGCGCGCTCGCCGTTCGGGAAGAACAGCTGCGCGCCGAGGCCCGCGCGGGCTGACCCATCCGGCGCGCCGAACAGGCGCACGTCCGCGCCGAGGCGCGCGTCTGCGATCAGATCGGGATGGGAGCTCAGATCGACGTCGGGCGCCGTGTACGAGAAGCCCGCGAGCTGCCCGCTCTGTCCTTGCGCGGCGAGCGGCATCTCGAAGTTGAAGTACACGCGCAAGCGATCGTACGTGCCGGCAAAGCCCAGGTCGACGAACGTGCGGTCGGACACGACCGACAGCGGCGCGGCTGCGCCCTCGTCGCGGATCTGCAGCGCGTCGTGCGAGTAGCCGAACGTGATGCCCATCGTGCCCGCGAACGTGCCGCTGTGCGCGAGCGCGTCCATCACGAAGTAACCGGCGCCCGGAGCGGAAGCGTAGAAGCGCTCCACGGCGAAGCCTTGCGCCGCTTCCTGCGCCTGCACGGGCGCACACGCCAGCGCGCACAGCAGGCCAGCAGCCCTCAGCGGCAGGTGGCGCTCAGAACTCCACATGGAACCTCCCGGACAGGATGTGCACGGGCCCGCGGTCGGAGTTGTAGGCGGGATTCGAGATCAGCTGATAGTCCGCGGACAGCCAGAACGCGCGCCAGAAGCTCAGGCTGTAGAACACGTCGAGCACCATCTCGGCGCCCTGCGTGAGCCGGCCGTCGCCGATGAAGCCATCGATGCCGCCGAGCGCCAGGTAACGCGCGTGCGCGCCGGAGATCCACGCGCTCGCGAAGCCGATGCCCGCGATGTCGAGCGGCCGCTGCCAGAGCTCTCCGCGCGCCACGACGCCGAGCGACAACGAACGGTCGGCGGAGTTGTACGCCATGACCTCCGTGCGGCCGTCCGCGAACATCGCGCGCAGGAACACGCCGATCCCGGGCGCGACCCACTGCTCGAGCGCGATGCCGATGCCCAGCTTGACGTTCGGCTTGCGCGCCCAGCACAGATCGGGCGCGTTCGCGTTCTCCGAGCCGTAGTTGAAGCCGGTGCAGGTGGTGGCGTTCTTCTCGGGGTCGGACTCGAACGCGGCGATCGCCTGGTCGAAGCGACCGCTCAGCACGCGATTCCTGAAGCCGAGCAGGCGCAGCGCGCCGGGCAGACCGAACAGCTTGTGGTTATGCTCGATCTCCAACTGGTCGCCGTAGAACTTCCAGAGCCGGAACTCCGTCTCGAGCTGGTTCGGATAACGCGGCTGCGCGGCGCGTCCGACGCGCAAGGTCCACGCATCCCAGTACAGCTCGGCGGTCCCTCCAAAGGTGTAGCCGCGCGCATCGGCCGGAAAGTCCCACGCGAGGTGGGTCATGAACGCCATGTTGAAGAACGTCTGGCGCGGATCCCAGGTCACGCTGTTGCGATCGAACACGTCGAGGATCGTGAAGCTGCCGGCCGTCAGTACGATGCGGCGCTTGGTGGTGATCGCCGCGAGCTGCATCGGATCGGAGGTGCGCTCCTCGCGCTCGCCGCCCAGATCGAACGTCTGGCGCAGGAACGTGCGCGCGCGATACAACATCGGTGTGGCCGAGCCGCCCTTCTGCAGCTCGAAGTTCTGGATCGAGCCGCCGAGGCCCTTCAGGTTCGACAGCTGCGTTTGACCCACGGCTTCGGGTACGAAGTAGATCTCGGCGCCGGGCCACAGGTGCAGGCCGAAGTAGAGCGTGATGCTGAGCGTGAAGCTGTGCTCGGCGTCCGGCCGCAGCGAGTTGGGGGTGCCGCCCGCGTTGGTGTAGGGCGCGCGGAAAGGCAGCTTTGCGCTCGAGATGTACGTGAGCTGGCCGTACGCGTTCCAGCGCTCGCGCACCAGGTCGTGCAGGCCGTGATCGCTCATCAGGTTCATGAGGTCGAACGCCTCATCCTCGTGAGGGGCGGGCGGCGCGACCTGTGCGCGCGCGACGCTGCACGACAATAGCAGGCACAAGCAAGCGAGGCTGAAGCGGTGGGCAAGCATGAAGAAAGGCGCGACCCGCGCGTGCCACTAGCTACCACGAACGCCGCCGCGGAGACGACAGGAATGCAGCGTGACATTCGTGGGATCCGCGAGCCGTGCTACAACCTCGCGCATGCCAGGCACGAACGACGCTGAATCGAAGGCTTTCGAATGGCTGGAGCCATGGGCTGCGCTCGAAGCGACCGAGGCGCGCGAGCGCGAACGCCAGCTTGTGAGCAGCCTCGCCCCCGAGCACCCGCTGCACGGACGCGCGGCGCGCGCGCTCGCAGCACGCTTGGACGAAGACGCGCCGGACACACTGTTCGCGCTGGAAGCCCCGAGCGAGCTCTGCGTGGTGAACCTGACCCACACGCGCAAGCGCAGCGCGGAAAGCCCCTTCTTCACGGCGTTCGAGTCGCTGGAGGAGTTCGGAGAAGCCGTGATGCTCCCAGACCACCTGGAGCACACCGACAGCGACGTCGACTGAGCGCCCACGACGTGACTTACACGCTGGACCTGCTGGCAGCGACGCGGATCGCGCCGTCGCGCCCACGCTCGGGCCGCACCTTACGACCCCTCGCCTCGCGCACACGCCCTGGAGCCTTCCGAGACGCCGGGAAGAGAGCTGGCTGCGGGCGGAGACATTGCTGAGCAGTCTGCTCGGCTATTCGTTGTGGTCCACCCTGAGCGGCCCGCGCCGCGCCGGCCAATACAGCGCGCGCGCGGCCGCGCTGCTCGAGGGTGTGCTGCGCGCGCAGTGAGTCAGCTCAGCGACTCGAGCTGGTGGTTGTACAGCCAGGCTAGCGATTCGGGACCTTGTTTGCGCGCGACCACGCGCAGGATCGCAGGCATCATCAGGTCGCGCACGACCCGGCCGATCGGTCCGGCCGTCTTCATGTTCGCGTGGCGCTTGCCGTGGGCCACCACGAGCTCCGCACGCTCGCGCCGTCCGCGTACGAACGCGGCAAGGGCCTCGCTGCTGTCAGCTGCGGCGTGCATGCACAGCCCGAGCGCGACAGCATCTTCTGCGGCCATCGACACGCCCTGACCGGACGACGGCGACGCGGCGTGCGCTGCATCGCCGAGGATCAACATGCGTCCGCGCTGCCAGCGCGGCACCTTGCCGAGGTCGTACTGGTTGGTGCCGACGAACGAGTCCGGCGTGCGCTGGATCAGCTCGCACATGGCGCCGTGATCGTCGGCAAACAGCTCGAGGAGCCTTTCGCGCCGGTCGATCTCGGCGAGCTCGGCGCGGCTCAGCTCGCGTGCGCTCGCCGGGTTCGCGAACCACCACACCTCACCGGACGGCGCGCGCGTGTAGCCGAAAAAGCACCGCTTGCCGAAGATCATGCGATACGTCGCCGCCTGCAGCTGCGGCGCATCGAACGCGGGCACGAAGCCGCCCACGTTCTGCAAGCCCGTGTAGCGCGGCTTCGGTGCGTTCGCATCGATCAGCTCCCGCGTGCGCGAGTGCACGCCGTCCGCGCCGATCAAGACGTCCGCTTGCGCCTCGCTGCCATCGGCGAAGCGCGCCTCCACGCCGCCGTCCACCTCACGCGCATCCACCAGGCGCTTGCCGTATTCGATGCGGATGCCCTCGCTGCGCGCGGCCAGCGCGAGCTCGCGGTACAGATCGGCCCGCTTCAGGGTGTGGGTGACCGTGCCATCCGTCAGGCGTCCGCCGATCGGCAGCACGCCGAGCAGCTTGCCCGTCCCGCTCGCAAACTCGATCGACTCGGACGGAAAGCCATGACGCATCACGCGCGTGTGTACGCCGAGGCTGCGCATGGCCGCGAGGCCATTCACGGCGACCGTGAGCCACGCGCCCGCCGCGAGCCCGGCGCTTTCGGCATACGCCTCGTACACGGTCGCGCTCACGCCAGCGCGCGCCAGGCCGAGCGCCGCGAGCGGTCCTGCGATGCCACCCCCGATGATGATTGCCGTGCGCGTCATGGTATTTCCTTTGTCCGAACGAAATACTTCAGCCTACTCGGACGCCGGTCAAGGCGATTCTTTCGGGCGAACGAAATAACTCGGACGGTGCTAGGCTGGGCCCCCATGCCCAAACGTGCTCGATCGCGCCGCGATGTGACCGCTGACCTCCTGGCGGCGGGCCGCGTGTTCAGCGCCGCCGCGGTGATGTTCCACAGCGTGGTCGCCGCCAAGCAGGGCCTGAGCGCGACGGAAGAAAAGACGCTCGACCTGCTGCAGCGCTTCGGCCCGCTCAC